>Ga0256839_1000552_pt1 | contig 48077 bp, 39 predicted proteins | sample 354166metaG_FD_185968 | JGI IMG/M metagenome (GOLD analysis project Ga0256839, IMG submission 185968) | Hydrothermal vent microbial communities from Mid Atlantic Ridge, Atlantic Ocean - 354-166 | ecosystem: Environmental > Aquatic > Marine > Hydrothermal vents | place: Atlantic Ocean: Mid... | reverse complement strand
GCTTGAAGAAGGTGTGAAGTTAGCCCCTCAATGGGAATGTCTGCCTGTGGAAGATTGGTAATTATATCTGGAAACAAGACTTTGTTTTGCATTTATGACTCTCCATGTTATTTCTTTTATTTTAGTAACTACTCAGGTCTATAATACAACTAATCACACTGAGGGATAAAGGGCTGACCGCAGAGGGCATCATTGACAGAGGAGAGGATATCAATGCCGTGCTTGCGGGCAGTGGAGATGTAGCTGCGGATACGGGCAAAACAGACAGCTCCTTTCTAGAGTGCGAAAGCAGCCGGAGATTTTTTGACGTATTTTGATCATGCGCATATCCTGCTCTGCCTGATTATTTGTAAAAGGTATACGCAGATCATGCAGGAAAGCAAGCACAAAGGCGTCGTATTTATCGAGACGTTCAAGCAGGTTTCGTGCTTTGGTTTTTTGGGGCCGTCCCCGTTTTCTTTTTGTTTTTTTCCCTGGAGGTTTTTGTAGGGTTTGACGGCGTCAGGTGTGGTAAGACTGGCAAATGAAAGATGTGATCAGGAGAATGTAATAGAGCAATTGAAAAACGGAGTCAACGCAATGAGAATGCCAGTGCGGGATTTAGATAGCAACTGGGCGTACATGGTAATGGCGGCATTGGCGTGCAATCTGAAGTCGTGGTTTGGACAATTGATGCCCGATAAGATACGGGGAGCAGAAGTAATAAAGATGGAATTCCGGCGGTTTCTGAATACACTGATATTATTGCCATGCCGGATAATCAGGACAGGACGAAAGATAGTATACCGGTTACTTGGGTATAATGCATGGCTGAAAGATTTCTTCAGAGCATGGGAGAGAATCCGGCGGTCAGCGATTACATAAACAGTTTACGGGACAAACTGAAAATTAAAGCAGCAGAGGTGCGTCTGAAATCCGTGATTTCAGCCGAATTCAACCCTGCAAAATGTTGTTTCAGGTTTTCATCAGCACAATCGATATAAACAGCCGGAAAATCGGTGTCGGAATAGATGAACAGCTTAAAAATAATGGCTGAAAATGGCTATGATGACGTGCTAAACAGCTCGTTATAAAACCTCGCTTGTTTTAGGATTAGGGTTAAATTAGACCTGAGTAGTTACAAACATTTAACAAAGACCCAGGAAAAGGCGGGCTTAAACAGCCTGATTATCCTTGCAGCGGCATGAAAATACCGCCTGCGATCAGGGGAGTGTGCGGCAGGGCTGTCCTGCCCCATGCGATTGAAAAATAAAGGGGAGCACGGCGGAGTGCGCCCCCCTCTCATAATCTCTGCCGTTTTTTCACCACCATTACAGGACATGGCGCATGACCGATCACCCGCGAGGTGACGCTTCCCATAAATATCCTGGTAAGCCCTGTCCGTCCGTGGCTGCCCATTATAATGATATCCGCATTCATTTGCCGTGCAAGAGCGGTGATGACCTTGTACGGTTCGCCTTCCCGTACGAATATCCCGGCGGCGACACCGGCGCGGCGTGCCCTGTCCCTGATATCCTCGAGGTTGCTCTTAGCCCTCTCAATCAGTTTTTCAACGAGCCCCGGGGCCTGTGCCTGAAACTCATCCGTCACGTTCACCACAGTGAGTATGCTTAACGCGCCTCCATACGATTGCGCATAGTTTATCGCTTCAGCGACAGCGGCATCGCTGTATATGGAGCCGTCCGCAGCCACGAGGATATTGTCCCACCCAAGGGATACGTCCCTCGGCACCACCAGCACCCTGCCACTGAAGTGGCCGATGACCCTGGCGGTCACTCCCCCCATAAGCGCCCTTTCAAGCCGGCTCATCCCGCGTCTTCCCATTATAATCAGGTCGCATTTCTCCTCTTCAGCCACCTCTATGATTTTCTCGAACCCCCCGCCTTCTTCCAGCCGCGTCTTTATGGCTGCGCTTTCTTCCCCCGCCATCCTGCGCGCTTCTGCCAGTATCTTCTCTCCCGGGCCTTTCATCACATCTTTTATGTTGCTCACGCCCACGAGCGACAGGTCTCCTTCGTAACGGGGATTAATCGCAACAACCGTTATCCATTTCTTTTCATCACGCGCTAATTTGAATGCCTGCCTGAGGGCGTTTCTGCCTGACCCGGACCCGTCGACCGCCACGAGCAGCTTGTTGTATTTTCCCATGTGCAGGGCCTCCCGTATTTTTTTATCCGGCGGTTATGATCTGCTGTGGCCGTGGCTTGTCACCATTGCCGGTTCCTTCTTCCTTGATTCCCGCATGCCCTTTATCATGGTGCTCAGGATTATGACGGCTCCGAGTATAAGGGAGACGGCCATCACCGTAAAGCTTGCCTTCATCAGAAAGGCTGTGGTCCCTTCCCTAAGCGGGAGTATCCCGAGGTCGGTCATGTACTTGGGAACAGCCAGCCCCCTGCTGACGGCCACTATCAGCATGATGGAGCCCATGACCACCTTTATCATATGCTCCCTGACATAGGTTGTCCCAAGCGCCCCGAGCTGTACGCCGAAAAGGGATGCAGCAAGGATCAGGAGAGTCAGCCTTATGTCGATCATGCCGCTCAACGCCCACTTTATTGAGCCCCCGAACCCCATTATAAAGGCAACGACAAGTTCCGAGGCGCTGGCAACGAGGCTTGATGCTCCGATTACATACATCATGCCCGGCACCCCGACAAAACCTCCCACTGCGATGGTCGCCGCCATCAGACCCGTGCAGAATCCCACCGGGACAGTAAACCATATCGAGATTCTCAGGCCGGCGGTTTTAAAGCGGATCATCGGCGGGAGATTGATATTCTGGAGCCTGAGAGCTAGCTTCGGCGGGGCGGCTTCGCCCCCTCTTTTGGATATCTTCCATGCATCGTAAAACACGTATCCACCGACGGTGACGAGGATGAACACGAATGCCAGGCTCACATACAGATTCGATCCCGCGTCGCCCCACCTGTTGAAGATGAACTCCTGCACCCTTATCCCCAGTTGAACGCCCGCGGTAGCGGATATACCCATGATAAGGCCGAGCTTAAGGTCTACCTGTCCGTATCTGAACCGCTTGTAAGCTCCGACCATGGCTTTGGGGAACTTGTGACACATGTTGCTGGCAACCGCTACGGCTGCCGGAACCCCCAGGCTCATCATGCCCGGTGTCAGCACAAAGGCCCCGCCCGAGCCGATGAATCCGCTTACAAGGCCGCCCACAAAGCCGACGAACAGGATAAAGGCAATGTCCCTGAGCCCGAGGTCCAGGAACATCCTTTTAATATTCGCAATCACCTCCGCCCCCCTTTTCCCTTCAAGTGAAAGGATCACCTTCTTGTGGGTATCTATCTTCCCGCTGCCCGCAGCGGCGCCCAGTCGGAGGGTCATGCGCTCCTCAGAGCCGTCAGGTATAAAGACAATCGTCCCCGCTTCCTTATTTACACTGATAATGGTGCCTTTTTTAAAATCACCCTTTGGCGCGCCCCCTGCAAACACTCCGGGGACAAAAGACAGGGAGAGAAGCAGGGCAAACATTACAACAACATACCTTTTCATTGATACATTCTCCTTGTTTGAATTGTGCACCTTCCAATTGCATCGGGATGCCGCTCTCCAGATGGCGCAGTTGTCAGGGTGCGGGAACGACATGGAATTCCATTCACCACCCCGAACTCCCGACCTGGTTTGCCGGCAGACTGCACGGTATGAAATGACTATTTTTTCTTTTTTGCCTCTATACCGAGCAAGCTCAGCACATTACTGGCGAATGCGCCGTGAATAAAAGAAAAATAAAATGCAGCCAGAAGCGGGATGACGGCATAAGCTCCCCCTTCCGTGGTCATGCCCGTGACTATCTCCTGGTTTGAAAACAGCGCCGTATAAGACGATAAGGATATTATTCCGAAGACGCCCGTGCCTGCATACGGCCTCTTCTTCCGCCTCTCCGCCATTATTCAACCTCCTACCTGCCGGCACCGGCCGGCCGTAACTGCCTGGGAGGCCGTGCCGGTATGCGGTCTTTCTTCAGGGGTTTCTCTTCCCTGAGTATCTTCCTTGATGTTTCAGCCTCCCCTGCTTCTGCAAAGGCCACTGCCGCATAGATGTCCTCCAGTTTTTTCATAAGCCTCTTCATTGTGATGCACCTCCTCTCCTGTTGTTTTGTTATTGTCCGTTAGACAGCCTCCACCCTGTTAATATCAATATTTATGCCAGATATGAAATAATCGCCCAACCTGCCGGAATTGCTGAAAATTTCCAGGGCACCCCTGCCGAACAGCCAATATATCATGTTTCAATATGCAACTGGACTGTTTATTTTTGAATGAATAGGCTTATAATAAAGAGAAAGGATGGATTGTTGCACATAGACCGCCTGCTGTTGCATTATGCAACTGTTCGTGTGTGCCTTAACGTTGCATAAGGCGCGATGGTCGGCCGGCAATGTTTTCATGCCGCTGCAAGGTAAGGATTGAAGATGGCCAGGTTTCCGTCCAGCATTCGTCAAAAGATGATTCTCGGGTATGTGCTGTCTTTTACTGTGATAATTGCCGGCGCTGTCCTGACATACATCAACCTCAGGGTGGTCGAGGAAAAGGTGATATTCAGCAATATCATATCCGGGTTTTTCGACACCACACTTGAGATCAGGCGGTTTGAGAAAAATTACTTTCTCTACAGGAAAGAGGACGATTACCGTGAGAACCTGCGATTCGTCGCCAGGGCAAAGGAGCTTGTGGCGGAAAACAGGGAGGGATTCAAGGAGTTTGTGTCAGTGGTTTCCGTTGCCGGCATAGAAGAGGCCCTGAATGAATACGAGGGGCTTATAAGGGCCTTTTCCAGGGAAAAGCAGGCGGAATCCGGCAGGGCTGTCCTGCTGGAGGGCAAAATAAGGGCAAAGGGCAAGGAGATTGTTACAATCGCCGAGGACATATCGAAAATAGAACATGATAATATCCGGACGCTGCTGTCTTCCCTGCACCGCATCCTGATTACGGCAACGGTCTCCCTTATCATAACCGGTGTTGTGTTCGGCTATATACTGCTGCGTACCATTACAAGGCCACTGAAACTGCTGGAGGGGGCCATGGAGAAAATTTCAGGCGGTTGCATGGAGAGGGTCTCTGTTGATTCACAGGACAGGGAGATAGTATCCCTCAGCAGGGCGTTTAACAGAATGCTGAGGGAACTGGAGTGGAGGCAGAGGCATCTCGTTCAGTCGGAAAAACTCGCTTCCCTCGGCACTCTTTTGTCAGGTATGGCGCATGAGCTGAACAACCCCCTGTCCAACATCTCCACGTCATCGCAGATACTGGAAGAGGAGATCGAGGAGGCTGACATGGAATACAAAAAAGAGCTGCTGGCCCAGATCGGGGAACAAACCGGCAGGGCGCGGGATATAGTCCGTTCAATCCTGGAGTTTTCAAGGCCGAGGGAACTGAAAAAAGAGAGGCTCTCTCTCAGGATGCTGATTTTGGAGACCATACGTTTCGTCCGTGGCGAGGTCCCGGCACACGTGGAAATAAGCGTTGATGTGCCGGAAGAACTCATGATTTATGCGGATAAGCAGCGCATGCAGCAGGCTTTCTTAAACCTCATAAAGAATGCGATGGATGCCGTAGCGAATGAAGGCCGGGTCAGCATCAGCGCAAGGAGTATAACAGGGGAAGATGCCATGGATATCGGGGAATCCGTTGCCCTGGACAGCCGGCAGGCCGCTGCGGAAGATGCAGCGGCAGGTGGCACAGTGTATATAAATATCCGGGACACGGGCACGGGGATCGATCCCGACATCCTCCCGAAGATATTCGATCCGTTTTTCACGACAAAAGAGGTCGGCAAAGGCTCGGGCCTTGGATTGTTTATAACACATGCGATTGTCGAGGAACATGGCGGCTCTATAAAGGCAGAGAGCAGGCCGGGACGGGGGACCGCATTTCTGATCCGGTTGCCCCAGCCTTAATAGCTGAACACGGAGGCGGGATACCCCGGGCCGGCCCCCCCGCGCGGTATTTTCATGCCTTTGCAAGGTTTTTTTAATGCCCATATGACAACAAGGCGTATCAGGGAGATTGAAAATGGCGAAATTGCTGATTGTGGATGATGAGAAAATAGCGCTGAAAAATTTAAGGCATATTATGAAAAAGGAGGGGTATGAAGTCATTGCCACTCAGAGCGGCTCCGCCGCCCTGAGGCTCCTTGAAGAGCAGGAATTTGACGTGGTGCTTACGGACCTGCGCATGGAAAAGGTGGACGGCATGCAGGTGCTCAGGCGGTGCCGAGAACTCCATCCCGACACGGAGGTGATCATGATTACGGCGTATGCCACAATTGACTCGGGCATACAGGCGATGAAACAGGGGGCGTATTACTATATTGCAAAGCCGTTTAAACTGGATGAGGTGCGGAAAGTCGTCCGGGAGGCGCTGGAGAAGATCAAATTGAAAAAGGAGAACAGGCAGCTCAGGGAGTATATCGAGGGGCTCAAGGGGAAGGTCAACATAATCTCCCAGGATGCAAAGATGCGCAGGCTTCTGGAGACCGCGAAACAGATTGCACCGACCGACTGCAGCGTGGTTCTCAGCGGTGAAAGCGGCACTGGCAAGGAACTGTTTGCAAGATATATCCATGCCTTCAGCAAGAGGGCCGGCGGCCCCTTTCTCGCCGTCAACTGCGGCGCGTTCACAGAAGAACTGCTGTCCAATGAACTCTTCGGACACGAAAAGGGGGCGTTCACCGGCGCAACGGCAATGAAAAAGGGCCTGATGGAGATGGCTTCCGGGGGAACACTGTTTCTTGACGAGATAACAGAGATGTCACCCGCCATGCAGGTGAAGCTCCTGAGGGTGATACAGGAGAAAGAGGTCATGCGGGTGGGTGCGACAGAGACAATCAGTGTCGATGTGCGTTTTATCGCCGCAACAAACAGGGAGATTAAAGAGGCGATTAAAAGCGGCCGGTTCAGGGAGGATCTGTTTTTCAGGCTCAATGTTGTTTCCATGCATATCCCGCCGCTTTCAGAGCGCAGGGACGACATTCCTCTGCTGAGCTATTACGCGCTGAAGAAATATTCCGCCATAATGCAGAAGAATGTTACGGAAATTGCGCCGGATGTAATGAACATCCTGATGAATTATGATTTTCCGGGGAATGTACGTGAACTGGAAAATATCATGGAGAGGGGTGTTGCACTTGCCGGCGGAAACAGGATAGAGGTCTCCCACCTGCCCGAGGAACTCAAGGAACTGGGCATAAGGACATTCAGAAAGAAAGAGGGGGCGATCCCGTCCCTTGAGGAACAGGAGATGGCCTATATACACTGGGTGCTGAAGGAAGTCGGGGGCAACAAGAGCGCCGCTGCGCAGATACTCGGCATCGACAGGGTGTCCCTCTGGAGGAAGCTGAAGAAATACGGCCTGGAAGAGGATGTGGCACCGCGGGATTAATGGCCCCCTGTGCCCAGTATCCCCGATGCCGCAACACAGAGAATGACAACCTCTATGAATGCGAGTATCACATATGCCGTGTCTTTTTTGCGCATCAACCCGGGAATGATCGCCAGATAACAGATAATGGTTATCGCGGAAAGAAAGGCTATAGGGACAAAATTGAGCATGTCACCGTATCTCAGGTTGCCAAGCCATGCCCACCCCGCCTCTATACCGCTTTTTTCCAGATACTCTCCCACCGGCATTACCCAGTAGTTCTGCACCTCGCCAAGGGGGATCTTGGGCGCCAGAATCCCGGATGCATAAACTATGAAAGTAATAACAAGTCCCGCCAGGCCTATCAGCATGCTTTTGTTGAGTATATTTGCATAGAGAACCTGTTCCTCGGTTGCCTTAACAGCCATTTTCTCCTCCTGATACTTTAAAAAATATCGCCGGCATGCCTGCCGCGTTTATGCGATTTCAATATCTATCCTATGCCGAGGCCTTTTAACAGTGCCTTCAGCCCGGCGATCGCCAGCACAATGATGACGAGAATCCTGATTATTGCGGGTTTTGTCTTTGCAAGAATCTTAACGCCTACAAGAGAGCCGAGCATTATGCCGATTACCGAGGGGACAACCATCAACGGAAGCACCGCGCCGTTGTTAAGATATATCCATGCCGCGGAAGTGTCTGTTATTGAAAGAAGGAATTTGCTGGTCGCCACTGATATTTTTATCGGCGCCCCGAGCACGAGATTCAATACCGGCACATTCGCCCATCCGGCCCCGAGACCGAACATGCCGGCCATTATCCCGATCATGACAAACAGTGAAAGGCCCAGGGGCGTTCTGTGTATCTGCCATTTGACTTCCCTGTCTATGGTGGGCTCGTAATACACCCCCATTATCCGGAGGGACTGGGACAGGGCATCCGGCCTGGGAACTTTCGGGAATTCGGACTTTTTCGCCTTGAGCATTATCACGACGATTCCGAGGATGGTCAGCCCGAGCAGTGTCTGGACGATATTGGTAGGTAGCGCAAGGCCTATCATGGCGCCGAGAATCGCGCAGGTTGAGGCGATCAGCGCCATGGGAATGGCCAGACGGAGATCCGCCATTCCCCTCCTCAGCAGTCCCGGGCCTGCGGCCAGCGCCCCGGCAAGGGCCACTATCAGGCCGGCTCCCCTGACGAAGTCGAGATGAAACGGCAGAAAGCCGCTCACAATAGGCACATAGAGCACACCGCCGCCCACTCCTGCAAGGACTGCAAACACGCCGAGCGCAAAAGAAAGAATCAGCAGGACAAGAGGCCAGAACCACCACGCATATTGCGGGCCCGGCTCCGGCTCTGTTGCGACCGGTGGTTCCGCTGCAAATACATCGGCGCTTCCGAAAATCAAACAGCCTGCTGTTATTACTAAAAGAGTGGAAAGTCTGAGTGTCCATTGTAGCATTGTTTATCCTTCCCCTTTTTAATGAATTTTAAGCATGGAAGATATAACTGCTTCAAAATGAAGCATTGATGTACCATTTTGCAACAGTATAATATATATTAAAGAATATTGAGATATAAATCAATAAAATAGAATTTATAGCCATATAAGGTTTCCTGAAACAAAAATGCAGAATGGCGAAAGGGAGGATTATTTTATTTTTACAGGGTTGGTGATACTATAAAGCATGTCTCTGAAGAAGAAGATAATACTCGGTTTTCTCATCAGCTCGACAATCATAGCGGTCCTTGTCATATATGCATATATCAATTTCATAGAGATAAGGAAAGAAATCCGCTATCTCGAGCTGTCCGACACACTGAGGAGCAAAACACTCCAGCTCAGGAGACATGAAAAAAACTATTTCCTTTACAGCGACGTCAGGGAAATCGGATATGTCCACACGTATTTAAGGGAATTAAAGACTCTGCTTAAAGAGGGGAGAATTTCCTACAGGACGGATAAACTCCTGAGTCTCGAGAACAAGATAATGGAATATGAGCAGGGATTCAACCGGATTGCGTTGATCGCCGGCAATTTCCAGAAAGAATTCGACAGGCTCAAACCACTATTCCCGGTGCATTCCGACTTTTTTCATCTTATTGAATCGAGTTTTCTGGAGGCTCCGCTCGTAAACGCCGAGATTCTGAAAAAGGTCTTCCTGCTGGACGGCGGCAATCCGGCTGTCAGGAGTCTGCGGGAACTGAGCACGGCCATCGATCTTCTCAGGAAAGACGGGGAAGAGATTCTGACCCTTTCCAAGGCCCTTGATAAATCGGCGCGGGATAAGGTGGAAAGGTATATCAGTTTTCTGGAGACATCCGCACTGTTCCTGTTCCCTCTGTTTCTTATTGTGGGGCTCGGCGCTTCATTCGCCATCAGCCACAGCATCGTGAAACGCCTGAAGATCTTAACCGGTGCAATAGAAAAAACAGGCAAGGGAAACTTCCTGTCCCTTCCCGTCCCTGCAAAAGAGGATGAGGTGGGGGTATTGATGAAGACCTTCAACAGAATGGAAAGCGACCTAGTCGCAAGGGAAGAGGAACTCAGGAAAAAGAATGAGGAGTTGCTTCAGAGCAGAAAACTCGCCTCCATAGGAACACTTGCCTCCGGCGTCGCCCATGAACTGAACAATCCGCTTAACAACATCTATCTCGCCGCCCAGATACTGTCCAGGAAAGTGACACAGGGAAGTTATCCCCCGATCATCGGGGAGACGGTGGGGGATATCTTTTCGCAGACGCTCAGAATGAAGAGGATAGTCCGCGATCTCCTTGAATTTTCCAGAGAAAAGGCGCCTGAACTCACAATGGTCAATATAGCCGGTGTGATAGGCGAGGTGCTGAACCGCATGGCGGCGTCCGGGGAGACGGGCAATGTCAGATACAGGATCAAGGCATTTGAGGATATTGAAGTGCATGCGGACAGGAACATGATCAGCCAGGTCTTTATCAACCTTTTCAGCAATGCCGTGGATGCCATGGAGGGCAACGGCGAGCTGGATGTCGAGGTGAAACGGCGGGACTCTGCAGTGCGGATCAGGATTTCCGACACGGGCAGGGGCATCCTGCCCGAGGACATCCCGAGGATTTTCGATCCCTTCTATACCACAAAGGAAAAAGGGACGGGTTTGGGGCTGGCGATCGTTTACAGTATAATAGAGAAACACAACGGGAAAATCGAGGTGGAGAGCGTGCCCGGCCGGGGCACGACCTTCATAATAACCTTAATGTTGCATAAGCCGACAGGAGAGTCCGGCGTAAAACCTTTATAAAGCGATGGGATATCGGAAATATGTCTTTGTTGGAGGACTTAACGGAAGGTGAAATTCCAAAAGACGTTAATATGCCGTGCGGAATATGTCCTGAAGGTATCGCGGATAAAGCTTTTCCGCCGGACTCTCCTGCCCGCGGGCGGTGGTTTTATGCAACTGTAAGGTTAACACTGATGTTGCATGAACAGGCAGACGGTTCCGCCGGTAAATAAAGTTCAGAGTTCAAGTGCGGGAGTGCAGGGTAATGTCTCATGAAGATTTTAATCGCTGAAGACGAGGAAATAACTTTAAAGCACCTTATCTACGCCCTGAAGAGCGAGGGCTATGCGGTCACGGGCGTGACAAGCGGTACCGACGCCCTGAAGAAGATCAAAAAGGAAGAGTTCGACCTGCTCATAGCCGACATAAAAATGCCCGGCATGGACGGGCTGAGCCTTCTTGCCGAGGTAAAGGAGAAATATCCGGACACCGAGGTGATAATAATCACGGGTTTCGGCAGCATAGAGTCCGCGGTTGATGCAATGAAGACAGGCGCCGCCGACTATATCACCAAGCCCTTCAATCTTGACGAGCTGATCCTGAAGGTAAGGAAGATCCAGGCGAACAAGAGACTGAGCCGGGAGAACACGGCCCTCAGGCTCTCCCTGAACCCTCCCTCCCCGCCCTTTGAAAAAGGCCTGACGATCGGCGGTCTTACCTTCATAGCAAGAAGCAAGATCATCAGGAGGGTGATCGATATTATAGACAGCATATCAAGGTCCGACTGCAATGTGCTGATCTCCGGCGAGAGCGGTGTCGGCAAAGGGCTTGTGGCAAAGCTTATCCATTATACCAGCCTGCGGAAGGACAGGCCGTTTCTGGCGGTGAACTGTGCAATCTTCACGGAAGAGCTCCTGGCGAGCGAGCTTTTCGGTCATGAGAAGGGGGCATTTACCGGCGCCCTCTCAGCCAAGCAGGGACTGATCGAGATCGCCAACAACGGCACGCTGTTTCTTGACGAGATCGCCGAGATGTCGCCCGCCCTGCAGGCAAAACTGCTGAAGGTGGTGGAAGACAGGGAATTCTTCAGGGTCGGCGGGACGAGGCACGTCAAGGTCGATGTCCGCTTCATTGCCGCCACTAATCAGAACATAAGCGCCCTTGTAGCCAACGGCAAATTCAGGGAGGACCTGTACTACAGGCTCAATGTGATGGATATCTACATCCCGGCCCTCAGGGAAAGGCGGGAAGACATTATACCCCTCAGCAGGTACTTCCTGGAAAAACACTCCAGGAAGGCCAACAAGAAAATCACGGGATTCAGCAAGGAAGCAATGGATATGCTCATGACCTACAATTTCCCCGGCAATGTCAGGGAACTGGAAAACATTATCGAGAGGGCCGTGATCCTGGAGAAAACATCTCATATCAGGGCCGAGAACCTTCCTCAGAGCATAACACTGTTTCAGATTGAAACCATCAATCCCAACAGAATCCGGACGATTGACGAGATAAGCAAGGATTACGCAGAGAAGGTCCTGGAGTTTTTCGGCAGCAATAAGTCCAAGGCATCAGAGGCGCTGGGGATATCAAGGACCAGCCTCTGGAGACTTCTGAACAAGTAAATCACCCGCCCTGTTCACCTCTGTTTCATTTTGAAACATCAATCCCGGGAACCGGATTTGAAATTTCCTTAAGTTTTAAGGCGTTACTTCTGGCACGTTCCTTGCATAACTCCTTAGTATCAATCAAAAAATTCTCACTTTATAAGACAATGAAGGAAAAACTCCTGTTTGTGACAAAGGGCGATGAAGATTATGAAGAAGGCTTTTCGTATGTGGTTGAACTTTCGAGGATACTGAAGACGAACATTTTCATGCTGATGGTTTACGATGAATCGTTCATTGAAACATTTCAGGACAGTATGGCGGCCGCTGCCTTTGCAGAGGCCGGCGAGCCGGGGACTGCAAGAGAGATTTCAGAGGAACGGCTCCGGAGGATACAGGAAGACACAGAGAAACGGATTGACGCCCTGAGCGGAAAATACTGCGGGAACGGCGCGCCGCTGAAGATCAGGTGCAAGGCGGTTGCAGGGGATATAATCTCCAATATAGAAAAATTAGTGGAAAGCGAACCGGCCATTGACATGGTGCTCTTAAGCCCGACCCTCAGCAACAAGGGCGGTGTCAGCGCGAGAAAACTTCTGAAGAATATTTCGAGGCCCATCGTGACCATGTCAAAACCGGCGGATGCCAAATCGTGAAGGAGGAAAACCATGAAAGGAATTACAAAAAAGTTTGAAGATGCAATGGCTGCAGTTGCTTTTGCAGAGACGGGGGAATTTGAGACCGCAAGGGGAATCATGCTGGAGGAAACCTCCCTTGCCGAGCAGCTCAAATCCCTTAAACGCGAGGTGGATACAACTATCGACGATCTCACATCTCTGGCGATCACATTTGCAGAGGCGGGTGAACACGACAAGGCGGTGGAGATTCTGAAAGAGGCGGAGAAGAGACTCGAGGAAATCAAGGAGAATTTCAAAAAAGACGTGCTCACTCCTGCAATGAATTGATTTGCCCGGGCAGGAGCACAGAGCTGATTAAAAAAGGAGGAAAAGCTTGAAGAAGATAATACTGATAGACAGCAAATGGGATATCAATTCCCCGGCCATCAAGTATGTCCTGAAGGCTTCAAAAGGCACGGACACCGAGATAGCCGGCATATTCCTGGCCGGCGACGGCGGCAGGGAAACCCTTGAAAATGCCGAGGCCGCACTGAGGTCCGTTAAAGAGGCCTTTGAGTCCGATGGGATACCCTTCACCGCACATGTAACAGGCCGGGATCCCAAAGCCTTTACTAAAAAGATCGACGATCTGATGCCTGCAAGCCTGGTGCTGATCGGCGATGCGGAGTTCTCCGAGGAGATGGTCAAAGGAGGGGCAAGCATAAAAGCCCTGAAGGAAAGACTGACATGCCCCGTAACCACTGCCGAGGCCATAGCGGCAGGCGAGCATGCACAGAAAAAAACAGCCGGAGGCATAAACTGGGGCAAGTTCATAATGTATGCCATAGGCTCGGCAATAATGTACGGCGTCTTTTTCCCCATGCTGAAGGTGCTTAACGGGAAGATATTCATGACGGGCACTGTCCTCGGCGCGCTTGCCATCATGGCGGCCGTGGTGATACATGCGTGGATATGGGGCAATACAACACAGGTTCTGCCCAAACTGTTTAAGCTGGAAAAATAAAACAAGGAGGATGAAAATATAATGCAAGAGGTTGCTGCGGAAGCTATAGATAAAATCAATGTTGTAACACAGATTTTCGATGCCAACCCGTGGTCGATGCTCGGGGTGATACTGCTCGGTTTCATGGGGGGCACCCTCTCGGGGTTTATCGGCTCAGGGGGGGCCTTTTTAATGACCCCGGGCATGATGAACCTTGGCGTGCCCGGGGTGATGGCGGTGGGCGCCAATATCACCCATAAGTTCGGAAAGGCGATGATGGGCTCAAAAAAGCACGGCGAACTCGGCCACGTGGATAAGAAGCTCGGGATATTCCTGCTTGCAACCGCTGCCGTGGGGATAAGGGCCGCGGTTGTTGTAAACGGTATGTTCTTCGAGAAGCTCGGCAAGGCCGGGTCCAGCCTTTACGTGAGTGTCTTTTTTGTTCTTACGCTCAGCATCATTGGTTATTCACTGCTGAAGGATGCCCTGAGATCCAAGAAAGACCCTGACGCAGGCCCCTCGGACAAGCTGCTCAACCTGTCGAGGAAGTTCCAGTTCAGGCCACTTGTCCGCTTCAAGGTGGCGAATGTGGAAGTCTCCCTCGTCGTGCTTCTGTCCATAGGGTTCTTTGTCGGCTACATGGCCGGGACAATCGGTGTGGGCGGTTTCATAGGCGTGCCGGCCATGATCTACATATTCGGCGTCCCCACCGTGGTGGCAGCGGGCACGGAGCTCTTTCTTGCCATGTTCATGGGCGCCTGGGGCGCCTTCAATTACGGTCTCCAGGGCTATGTCGACCTGAGGCTGACCATGCTCCTCTACGGGGGCTCCCTGATAGGCATATATTTCGGGGCCATAGGCACCCACCTGGTGAAGGAGCTCTATATCAGGATGGTGACGGCCATTCTCATACTTCTGTGTGTTATTTCCCGCGCCCTGGCAATACCGGAATACCTGCAGGAACTGGACATAATAAATCTCGGGGTGGGCGCCGCAGCCATGTTTGAACTGGGCAGCAAGGTATTCCTTTTCGGCAGCGGCATAGTGGCCACGTTTCTGATTCTGTACTGGACGTTCAGTGCGAAGTCCAGGGAGAAAAAGTCTGCCGAACTGGGCTTTTCCCACGGCGAATAATACCAAGGAGGTTGATTGATGGACATGTACAAGACGATTATCCTGGCTGTTGACGGTTCGGAGGTAAGCAGAAACGCTCTCAGGCACGCCGTTGAACTGGCAAAGCAGAACAACGGCACACTTGTTGCCGTTCATGTCATCCCGCCGATTGATGTGATGGACATAGAAACCTTCAAGCCCGAGAGCCTTATAAGGGGGCTCAGGGAGGAAGGGAAAAAGATACTATCGGAGGTCAGGGAACTGGCGGCCGGTGAGGATGTCAAGGTTCAGACCACCATTGAAGAGGGGATACCCTTTGAGGTGATATGTGAAGCCGCGCGCAGTTCCGGCGCTGATATCATAGTCATGGGAAGCCACGGCCGCACGGGCATCGGCAAGGTGTTCATCGGAAGCGTTACAGAGAGGGTCATCAGCAGGGCGCACTGTCCTGTGCTTGTGGTTAAATAACCGGGACACACTCTTGTTTTCCCCGGAAGAGGGGAGAAAGTGCAAGTGAAATGGAACTGTATGTATCGGAAAACGGCAGAAGCAAGGACCTCTCCCTGCTGAAGGAGAGATTCAACAGGGCTGCGCTGGCAGCGGCGGCGACCGTTGCGGCCCTTTTCATCTGTGCCGCGGCGGTTGAGTGGGTAAGAAGCGCTTATGCCCCTTTCCATGGTTTTGCAAGCTACGGATGGTTCCCGCGGCTGCAGACGTTTCTCTACCTGTCCGCGATGTTCAATATATTGCTTATAAGATACGTTGTGATGAGGATTTATATTGCACCGGGGGTTGCAGACATGGAAACGATTCTCAGACGTCTGTTCAACGCCGATGTTGCTTCAATGCTGCTTTCCGTGCTGCCGGGTCTTTACGGTCTTATCCTCTTTCTCTTGTCCGGCGACGTGACGGATTTTTACATGCTTTTCGGATTGTCGGTCATCTATTGCATGATATATCTGCCGCGGTACAAAAAATGGATTTCAATCATCAAGGAAAACTTGACGGACTGATATTGCTGATAATATAAGAACTAATAAAGGAGGGAGCAAAATGTACTTTTATCTGCCTATCGCCCTAACCAGTGTCAGCGTGCTGCTGATTGCGGGGCTGGGGCTGCTCGTGGGACTGCTTTCGGGGTTGTTCGGTGTCGGCGGGGGATTCCTGATGACCCCGCTTCTCATCATGTTCGGTATCCCGCCGACCGTTGCGGCGGCGACTGATTCGCTCCAGATAGTGGGCGCCTCCACTTCCGGCACATTCGCGCACTGGAGGCTCGGCAATGTCGATTTCAAGATGGGGGCATGCCTGCTGATCGGCGGCTTCACCGGCGGGCTGGCAGGCGTTCAGCTCATCAAGATGCTCAGGATGATGGGCAATGCCGATGTTGTCATAAAGATAACCTATGTCCTGATGCTCGGTATCGTGGGAACCTACATGTTTTTTGAAAGCCTGAACGCCCTCAAAAAGACGAAGCAGGCAGAGCATATATCCGAAGCTCAGCCACAGGCAAAGAAGGAATCCGGTTTTGTAAAGCTTATCAGGAGCCTTCCCCTTCAGACCCATTTCACAAAATCAGGGGTGACGCACTCCGCAATACTGGTCGTGCTTCTGGGGGCATTTGTCGGAATACTTGCTGCAATAATGGGCGTTGGCGGTGGATTTCTCATGGTCCCGGTCATGATATATCTTCTGAGAATGCCCATGCACGTGGTTGTCGGGACAAGCCTCTTCCAGATACTCTTTACGTGTATAGAGGTTTCCTTTCTACAGGCATACATAAACCACACGGTTGATTTCATACTCGCCGTCCTGCTTCTGCTCGGCTCCACATTCGGGGCGCAGATAGGAACCAAGCTCGGCAAGAAACTGCACGGCGATCAACTGAAGATACTTCTTGCCATCATCGTTCTTGTTGTAACGGTCAAGATGCTGCTGGGCCTGTTACTGGAGCCGTCTTTGCTTCTCGGTATTAAAGGAGGACACTAATCATGAGGATTCCGAACAGATTCAAGATTTTCTTCATATTAAATGTTACAGGGTTGATGCTGCTGTCGTTTGCATCTGATGTATTATCGGTCACCGCCACCGTCTCGCCCGACACGATTAAAGTAGACTCTTTTTATCACGGCAGCAAGGTTACGATAAACGGGCAGACCGAGGCCGACAAGGAGATAATTATAAAAATCAGTTCCCCCCCCATCAAAACCTCGTTGCGCAAAAAGGGGAAGGCCGCCGGCATACTATGGATGAACATAGGAGAGCTGGAATTCCACCCGGTGCCCGATGTGTACTTCATATACTCCACACAGGATATAAACTCGATACTGGAAGAGAGAGAGCAGGACAGATACACCATCGGATACGACGCCTTTAAAAGGCTCGTGGAAGTCTCCCCGGTGTCTGATGATGCTGAAAAGAAGAAATGGGTGGAGGAATTCATAAAGTTCAAGGAGAAAAACAAGGTCTACGGTGTGTTTCCGGGAAAGATAGAGGCCGCGACAGAAGGCGGAAAGAAAACCTACACACTGGTTCTGGACTGGCCGTATCAGGCTCCGCCGCAGGAATATACGATAAGTATATACGCCGTAAAGGACAACGCCGTCCGGTACCGGACGGAACAGCCGCTGATAGTGCAGAAGACGGGCGCGCTCAGGTTTCTCTCGAACATGGCTTTCAATAATGCGGCGGTTTACGGTATAGTTTCCATCATCATAGCCATCGTGGCCGGGTTTGTGGTGAGTTTGATATTCAGGGGAGAGAGCAAGGGAGGACATTAGAAGTAAGACCGACGGACCTGACGTTGCATCAGCGGCCGGGCCGGTCATGCCTGTCCGGTTGCCGATATCTTCAGCGAGGCCGTAAGAGTCATGCCATGATGCAGCGGTTAAGGTGAGCGAGGTGATGAATGGAAGACAGTAGATGCCGCTTGATGATCATAGACGACGAGCCGATTGTCGGGAAACGTCTCAGGCAGATTTTTGAAAAGGCAGGTTACGATGTGGAGGTTTTCACCAGCGGCCTCCCGGCACTTCAGGAACTTGAGAGACGGGCTTATGACATCATTGTCACGGACCTCAAGATGGAAGGCGTGGACGGCATGAAGATACTGGAGACCGCGAGAGAGAAAAACCCGGATATCAAGGTTATTATCATTACCGGATTTGCAAAGATGGAAACAGCTACCGAGGCGTTCAAAAAGGGTGTCTTCGACTTTATTGCAAAGCCGTTCAAGGTTGACGAACTCAAGCAGGTTATTTTAAGGGCAGAAGAAGAGTTGCACGGTTCAAAGAAATAAGGGTGCCAAAACATTTCCACCTTCCTTTTCCGCCTTAATTGAAGGCAGGCTCCTGTCTGTCTTAACCTTAAATATTGCATAAACCGGCAATGTTTTAACCGCCGCTGTAATGTGAAATGTTTGACAGACTGGTTAAAAAGGGGGTTTTAACGGAAGAAGCGTTAAATGAGGCTGTAAGGGAGTCGGAAGCATCCGGTGAGTATATTGAGGAACTGCTGATAAGGAAAGGGGTCCCCAGACATGAGCTGTTGTCCTGCCTGAGCGAACACTACGGCTGTCCGTTTGTGGAGTATGACGAGAGGCTTATGGCCTCCTACTTCCTCACAAAACGCCTCGATATCGAAAAGCACAAACGTGACCTCTGGTTTCCTCTGTCCGTAGACAAGGACAAGGCCGCGGTGGTTGCCTACAGGCCTGATGAGCCCGCCGTCGTTGAAGATATAAAGAAAACCCTCAGGGTCAGGCGGATCGAATTCTCCGTTGCCCTGCCCTCCGATATTATCAGGATTATCGAAAACAATTTTGACTTGAATCCAGGTTTTCCGCCTTCAGCCGGCAGGACTCCCCTGGCAAAGGTGAGGACATTCCTTGCCGGCAGGCGCTCGATGTTCGCCGGCCTCAGGACATCTTTTGCAAGGGGGAGGACGGGTCTTGCCTTTATCCGCACCGGAATTTCCTGTATTGCCATAGCCCTCTTTCTGTTCCGGCTCTTTGACATGGGATACCTGACCGTGTTCGAAGCGATGCTTCTGGCAGCCGGAATGGCAATGGTAATAGATGGGTTCATATGGTATCTGCCGGTCCGCAGGGAAGGGACCATATCGCTGCAATGCACCCCCACGGAACCTGCGTGGGGGACCACCGTGCTTGAGTTTTCCGGCCCGGAAGACAATCCCGTTGTCGTGCGTAGCAAGCCAGTAAAAGACGCGGACAGGCTCCGCGCCGGGTGGAGCAGGCTCTCTCCCGTGATGAGGAGGAGATTTCTTGCAAGCGACAGGACGGACTTTGCCGAGGAAAGGACGGTCCTTGCCTGCTACAGGACAATGATGGCGATGGCACGCACAGGGCTGGCCTTTACGCGGACAGGGATTGCGTTTATCGGGGTCGGTATCGGATTATTGAGACAGTTCGGTGCCGGACCGTGGACTACATTTGACGCGTCGCTTATCATCATAGGCATTGCAATGGTTGCAGAGGGTTTTTACTGGTATCTGCCGGGCCGCCGTGCAGGGAGGGAGAGTCTCGAGTCGGTTGAAGAGGTTGAAAGAAAGCCGAATATCTGGGACATTGTCTTTCCCCCTGTGCACAAACACCCCGGCGCCGGGGAAATGTATTCCGGCCTGCCTGTAAAGCCCTCTTATGCCCCCGGAGTCTGGGGTACGACGGGCCTGGCCCTTGAGAGGACGCTCCTTGCCGACAGGAGAGGCGTGATGGCGAGGCTCCGCACGGTTATGGCGCGTTCCAGGACGGGGATGGCGTTTGTAAGAACAGGGATGAGGATCTCCGGTGTGGGTATGGCCCTGCTGGTGTATTTCGGTTTCGGCAATCCCGCCTGGACGATATTCAACGTTATCCTTATAATAGGCGGTTTTTTGCTGATTGCAGACGGTCTTTACTGGCATATTCCCGCCGAGAGGATCAGGAGGCAGTTCCCATACTGCTTCGGCGAGATGGAGGTAAGCATCCCCGATTACGGGAAGCCCGCCTGCCTCTGGAGAAAGGTTGTTTTCAGTCATGAAGGCGAATAATATCGCAACGGCGGACCGGTTCCGCATGCTGTGCACCCAAGGATTCCTGGCGGAAGAAGAGCTTCACAGGGCGCAGGAGGCCGCCGCCGCCCGCGGCGTTGATCTTGAAAACATACTCATAAACGAACACAATGTCCCCAGGCGCGCCCTGCTGGAGGCGCTCTCGGAATACTACAACCGTCCCTCCGTGGAATATGATGAAAGGCTGCCCGTCCCTCCGGAACTGCTGGACGGGCTTGACGGCGGGAGGCTTTCACTGAGCCTGTGGTTTCCGGTTATCAGGGATGGAGATACGGTTATCATAGCCGCCAACAACCCTCAAGCGCCGGAGGTCCTGAGAGAGGCAAGGGAATTTATCGGGGCTGAAAGATACGAGTTGCGGGTGGCGCTCCGGGAGGACATAAGATGGTTCATCCAGGACTTCCTGCATGCAAAACCCGGCCAACTCATAGGCACCATAAGGACGGGGCTTGCATACTGGCGCAACACCATGGCGCACTGGAGGACGCGGCTTGCGTGTTACAGGACCGACATGGCGAAGGCGAGGACATCCCTTGCATTCCTCAGGTGGGGGCTCGGCTTTATCGCCATATCCAACTACCTCATGCGCAACCATAAATTCAGTTCCATCTTTTATTTTTACTGGGCAATGACCGGCGCGGGCCTTTTACTGGCCGTCTGGGGCGTGTACGGATATCTGAAGATAAGAAAGTCGCGCATGACGCCGCCGGGACACTACACCCTTGTCGAGGTGACATCGGCGACCCTCAGCTTTCTTGAGGATTATCATTTCATTGAGGGCGCCGGCGGGCCTCCTTCTTCCGGACGGACGATGCTTGCCCGCCTTGGCGATTTCCTGGCTGATTACTGCACCATTCTCTATCCGTCCCCGGCCAGCAAGGAACGTACGCATCTCGTGTACGAGAGGAATGTGCTGGCAGGGCAGCGGACGGTGGCCGCATGTTACCGCACAATCTACGCCAGGGCAAGGACGGGGCTTTCCTGCATACGTTCGGGAGTTTCGTTTTCAACCCTCGGCCTGGGTCTCATGAAGTATTTCGGTCTCAGTCTTCTGACGGCGTTCGACTCCATACTTGTTATAGCGGGGGTATTGATGATCGTGGATGGCATACTGTGGTATCTGCCGACGAGAAAGGAGCAGTCCGGGATACCAAGGTATCCCGTGCCTCCGTGAGGGGGTCAGGGGGAGGGGGCTTATCCCTGAAGGAACCGCTTTTCCGCCGGGCTCTCCCGCCGCCGGCGATATTCTACGCCTCTGTAAGGTAAGGACAGATAAATGCAATTGCAACTGAAAATCTGGCACAAGATGATCATCGGTATCGCCATCCCCTCGCTTATTGTTCTCGTGGGCAGCATATTCACCTATGAATACCTGAACGATGTCAAGGACCGGCAGGAATTTGTGGAGATTGCGGACGACATCAAGGAAGACGTGCTTGAGATCAGGCGTAATGAGAAAAACTTCTTTCTTTACAGGAATGCCGAGCACCGCGACAATGTGTACAACGCAATCTTTATCCTGAAGAATACAATCAGCAGTATCTCGCAGGAAATCATCGAGGATATCGGGCAGGAAGATTTCTCCGTACTGAATGAGTCCGTTCAGACGTACACGGATTATATAGATGAACTTTATGAGAGCTACCGGGAGGAAACCAAGGTTACGGAGAGAGTCAGGGAAGAGGGCAGGAAACTGGAGGATTCCGTGGCAAAGGGAAGGCGTGCGGGGGGGCTTACGACAAGCTTTGTTCTGAATCTCAGGCGGCTGGAGAAAAACTACATGTTCTTCCGTGACAAAAGGTCTTTCCTCGAGCTGCACACCGCCCTGTCGGAACTGGGGGATACAGCGCCCGGCTGTACTGAATGTATTTCATATAAAAAGGCCATAGGCGATCTTATCAGCGCCTACAGCAAGAGCGCTTCAGTAGAAAAAAAACTCCAGGTCACTGGCAACAGGCTCGAGAAAATCGCGTTAAAGATAGCGCGCCGGGAAAGACAGAAAATCAAGTCTTTCATTACAGTGACGAACCGATTCCTGCTTGCGGCCGTTGCCCTGCTCTGCCTGCTGGGACCGTTTTTTGTATACAGGACCGCCAAGTACATAGTCACACCGATCAACAGGCTGTCCGAAATCACAAAAAGGATCGCTGCAGGCGATTTGAACGTGAGAGCCCCGCTCAAGGAGCGCGACGAGACCTATTCCCTGGCGCTTTCCTTCAACACCATGCTTGACCACCTGAGAGAAAGGGAAAACCAGCTTATTGAAAAAGAGAAAGAACTCTACCAGAGCAAAAAACTGGCTTCCATCGGCATCCTGACTTCGGGTGTGGCGCACGAACTGACGAATCCCCTGAACAATATTTCCATGATCGCCCAGACCTATACAGAGCTTTACGACAAGCTGAGCAGGGAGGACCGGCTCGCTTTCATGAACAACGTGGAGAAAGAGGCTGAACGGATCAGGGACATAGTGAGGGACCTCCTCGATTTCTCCAAACCCAAGGAAAAGAGTTTCAGGGAGGCGGATATAAACACGGTTGTGGAAAAAAGCCTGAAACTCGTGCAGAATATGCTTGACATCTCCAACATAGAGACATCCGTAACCCTTGGCTCCGGCATCGGCAGGGTCTTTATCGACGAGCACCAGATCCAGCAGGTGCTTGTGAACCTGATAACCAATGCCATACAGGCAATGCCGGGGGGAGGCAGGTTGTATATAGAAACGGGCCTGAGCAGCGACGGGGAGTTTGTGGAGATTGCCATCAGGGATACCGGCAAAGGGATACCCCCCGAGTTTCTGCCCCATATCTTTGATCCGTTCTTCAGCACAAAGGGGGTGGAGGGCACAGGGCTCGGGATGTCGGTGAGCTACGGAATCATTAAGACTCACAAGGGAAACATAAAGGTGCAAAGCAAGGTGGGAGAGGGCAGCACATTCACCGTGGAGCTGCCTGTTTACCGTGGTGATGCTGCATAAGCCGGCAGGCGATACTTTATGCAACTGTAATGTTTATATTTTAAAAAGGAGAGAAAACATGAACAAGCAGTATAAGATTATGGTTATCGACGATGAAAAGATCGTGGGCGATATGGCAAAGATGACCCTGGAGCAGGACGGTTATGTGGTGGAGACCTTTTTAAACGCGGCCCCGGCTCTGGAGAGACTGAAGGAGGAGAAGTTCGATGTGATTGTGACGGACTACAAGATGAAAGGCATTGACGGCATGGAGGTGCTCAGGACGGTTAAGAAACTGTATCCGGAAATAGTGGTGATAATGATCACGGCCTTTGCCAACCTGGACGCAGCCATAGAGGCACTGAGGTCGGACGTGCATGACTTTTTCCCGAAGCCTGTTAAAATAAAGGAGCTGAAGGCGTCCATACAGCGTGCATTAAGCAAACAGAAATAAACACAGACCCTTGATATTGCATAAACAGGCAGGGGAGTCCGGAGGTTTTACTGCGGACTCCCCTGCCCGCAGGCGGTATTTTTATTCCACTGTAAGGTAAAGACAACAGCATAACGGAAAGACGGAAGGAATGAAAACATTGCTGGAAAAATTCAGGAACCTCTTTACGAGGAAGGCTGCCGGAGCGGATGCAAAACTCCCGTTCAAGGTTGTCTTCAGCCGTTTCCGCCAGGTGCTTGAGAGCAACAACCGCGCCCTCGAGATAATGGCCGATATGGGCGACAAACTCGGCGGCAACTACATCTTCGACATCAATTATATAAAGAAGTCATATGCCGAGCTTGCCGATTCCGTATTCCAGTCCATTTATAATCTCAATTCCCTCTCGCAGAACAAGTACCTGTACCTCCACCGTATTTTCGAGAAGATCAACGACAGGATCAACAGGATACTGGAGGGGAAGCCCCCCCTTGAGCAGGCAGAGCCCGTGCTCTTCTACAGGGATATCTCGTGGGAGATGTCGGATGAGGTCGGCGGCAAAAACGCCGGGCTTGCGGAGCTCGCAAACTATCTCAAGCTCAACGTGCCCGAGGGGTTTGCCATCACCGCAAGCGCATTCAGGGACTTTGTCGAGTACAACCGGATCGAGGAAAAGATCAGCGCCCTGAAACAGAAGTACAGAAAGGCCGCAAAGCGCTCGCACAAGGAGGATATCATGTCCGCCATCACATTTGCCGAGGGCGGCGAACACGACACCGCCAGGGAAATCCTGAGCGAAGAGGACTACCTTGATGAATCCTTCTTTGCAGAGGTGCGGGATCTGTTCTGGAAGGGAAAGCTGCCGCCCCATCTTGAATCGTCCATTGAAAAGGCGCTGGAGATATTAAGTGGCGGGGACACGGAGTCCTGCCGTATAGCCGTCAGAAGCAGCGCGGAAAAGGAAGACCTTGAATTTTCCTTTGCAGGCCAGTTTGAGACCGCGCTGAATGTGCCGGCCGGTATAAAAAATATCGGGAAGGCGTACAAGGAGGTGCTGGCAAGCCTCTATTCCCCCGGCGCCGTGGCGTACAGGGACCTGATAATGCCGAGGGACAAACCGATGATGGCCATGAGCGTGGGGTGCGTAAAAATGGTGGACGCCGCGGCCAGCGGTGTAATGTTTTCCTCTGATCCGAACAACCTGAATAACGAGGTGGTCATCATCAGCGCCAACTGGGGGCTGGGCAAGACGGTCGTCGACGGCTCGGTCGATGCGGACCATTTCACCGTCCGGAAAGAAGAGCCGTACGAGATTCTCGAAAAGAAGACGGGCGGGAAGGAATTGAAGACTGTAGCCGTTGAAGAGGGAGGCGTCCGGGAAGTCGGTGTTCCCGAAAGCGAGAGGAACAGACCGTGTCTCAGCGATGAGCAGATAAGGGAACTCGCCCGGCAGGCCGTACTCATTGAGCATTACATGAAGAAACCTCAGGATATTGAATGGTCCATAGACAAAAAAGGGGAGATTTTCATACTTCAGTCAAGGCCGTTGAGAATCTCCTCCCCGGCGGGCGCCGCCCGGAACATCATATCCAGCCTGCGGAAATATCCGGTTCTGATGGAAAACCGCGGCAAGATAGCAAGAAGGGGCATAGGCGCGGGCAGGGTCTTCCTTCTCCGGCGGCTGGAGGACCTCAAGAACTTTCCTCCCGGTTCGGTGCTTGTAGCCAAACACGATTCCTCGCATTTTATCAAAGTAATGCCGAAGGCATCGGCCATTATAACCGACACCGGGACTCCCACAAGCCATATGTCGAACATTGCCAGGGAGTTCCAGGTGCCTACGATAGTCAATACGGGCATAGGCACGAGCATCCTTAAGCACGGCCGGGAGATCACCGTGGACGCAGAGGACAACAGGATCTATGATGGCATAGTCAAGGAACTTCTGAATTACAAGATTACGGACGAGATTCCCCTGATGGAGCTTGAAGAGTTCAGGCTCCTGCAGAAGATGCTGAGATATATAACGCCGTTGAACCTGATAGATCCGCTCCTGGAGAATTTCACCCCGGAAAACTGCAGGACCTTCCACGACATCCTCCGCTTCATTCACGAGAAGGCCATTGCCGAGCTTGTGGATATCGACCGTTACAAAGAGGTCCTGCGCAACAATATAGCGGTCAAACTCGACGTCCCCATACCGACCGGCATATTCATGATAGACATAGGGGGCGGGCTGAACCTGAAAGGGGAGGGAAACAAGGCATCTCTTGAGGAGATAACCTCCATACCGTTCAGGGCGATTGTAGGCGGGATGATGCATCCCGGGGTCTGGCACTCGGAGGCGGTGTCGATGAAGATAAACGATTTCATGTCGAGCATGCTGAAAATGCCGGATGTATCCGCCATGAGCTACCTCGGCGAAAACGTGGCGGTCGTCTCCCGCGAATATGTCAATCTCAGCCTGAGGTTCGGCTACCATTTCAACATGATAGACTGTTACTGCAGTGACAACATAAGGGACAACCATGTGTATTTCAGGTTTGTCGGCGGGGCCACAGATATCACCAAAAGGTCGAGGCGCGCCGAACTGATAGGGTCGATCCTGAAGGAGTTCAACATGAGAACCAATCTGAAAGGCGACCTCATAATAGCCCGCACCGACAACATCACGCGGCCGGAGATGGAGGAACTGCTGGATCATCTCGGCAGGCTGATCGCATATACGCGCCAGCTTGACGCGCTGCTGAATGACGACAGTGTCGTGCACCGTTACGTCAGGAATTTCCTTGATGGCAATTACAGGATAGGATGACGGGTGACGAGAGACGGACGTGAGACTTGATTCCATTATCAAAAAGGCCGGGGGCATCCTGAAAAGGGCCGGGAACTTTTTTCACAGGAAGGATGAATCGGCGGAGATCGCCCTGCTCATCCCCGGCGACAACTATCTCAAACTCAGGAGCAGGTACTACAGTTACAAGAATCTCCTCCTGAAAAACAACGAGCTGCTCGACACCCTGTCGGAAATAGAGGAGGGGATTGAAACAAAAACCATAACACTCCAGGTCTTCCGCTCGTATATCTCCCGCATCTTCGACACGGCGTTCGGATTCATCCAGAGCCTGAACGATATGGCGGACAACCGGTACATGTATCTCTACGACGTGCTCGAACGCATCAGGCTGAATACAGAGTCGCTGCTCCGTGAGGAAGAGGAGAAGAGACTCGTGGATTTCGTGGTCCCGCTCGCGAAAATAACGTCGGAGCATTTCAAGGATACAGGGAGCAAGGCAGGCAATCTTGGGGAAATACGGAACATACTGAAGCTGCCCGTGCCGCGCGGCTTTTCAATAACGGCCAAGGCGTACAGGCACCTCATATCCTTAAACCACCTTGAGGACAGGATCGATACCCTCCTTGCCCCCCTGGATATGAACGACACCGCCGGTATCGAGAGGGTTTCGGACGAATTGCAGGGTCTGATCATGGACTCGCGCGTGCCGCAGGAGATCGAGGAAGCGGTTTGCAGGGAGGCGGACAGGCTGGGGAGGCAACCGGGCTTTTCCGTAAGGTCAAGCGCGGTCGGCGAGGACGGCAAGGTCTCCTTTGCGGGACAGTTCACCAGCAAACTGAACGTAACAAGGGAATCCCTCATACATGCATACAAAGAGGTTGTGGCAAGCAAATACAGCATGAGAGCCATCTTTTACCGCCTGGCAAAAAAGATAAAGGACAGGGACACTCCCATGTGCGTGCTTGTCCTGGAGATGATCGACTCAAGAACATCGGGAGTCCTGTATACCATGAATCCCAGCTATCCCGAGAGAGACGAGACCATGATAAGCGCCGTGTGGGGGCAGGGTCAATATGCGGTCAGCGGCACTGTTTCCCCGGACATGTATATACTGAACCGGAGGGAGAACGGCAGAATCCTCAGCAAGACAATCTCCCGTAAAGACGTCATGCTCGTATTGAATCCCCCGGGAGGGGTAACGGAAGTCCCCGTGCCGGAGGAAAGCCGTGAGGCCCCCTGTCTCTCGGATGACGAAATCCGCACGCTTTATGATTTCAGCCGTCTGATCGAAAGGCATTTCGGGGCACCGCAGGATATAGAATGGGCGATCGATGAGAAGGGGCGGATTATGATACTTCAGGCCCGGCCCCTCCATATCAAAAGGGTCATCACGGCGGAGGCGCCGGATACATACGATGAGACGCTGACGGTTTTATCCAGGGGAGAGACGGCCAGCCGCGGGATCGCATCGGGCCCCGCATACATCATTGAAAAGTTCGACCAGATTTCCGGCTTTCCCGATGGAGCCGTCCTCGTTGCCAGGAACACATCCAATGAATTTGTAAGGATCATGCCTGCCGCTTCGGCAATTGTAATCGAGACAGGCAGCAGGACAAGCCATCTTGCCACGGTCGCAAGGGAATTCAACATCCCCATGATTATCAATGCCGGAAACATAATCAGGGTGCTCAGCAAAGGGACGCTTGTAACCGTGGATGCAAACGCCGGCCGCATCTACAGGGGCCGCATGGAGGGAATCCCCCTGCCCGGATGGGAGGCCGTGCCCGCCGGGCAGTACGGCCGTGATGAGCGGGTCATAAGAAATGTCATGAAAAACATAACCCCTCTTCACCTCATCAACATCGTGGAAGGCGAGACAGACCCGGGGGACTTCCGGACCATCCATGACATTATCCGGTTTGTCCACGAGGTTTCCGTGAAGGAGATGTTCCGCATCGGGGAGCTGTCGGAAGGCGAGGGTTATACCCAGGAGATGGTCACCGACAGGATTCCCATGCACTTCTATGTCATCGACCTTGACGGAGGGGTTGTGGATGAGGCCAAGTTCCTGCGAAGGCTCTCCCCGGAACATATCCGATCCATCCCGTTCAGGGCATTGTGGCGGGGGATGACACATGAAGGTGTGAGGTGGTCTGGCCCGGTTGATATCGACATGGCGGGACTCGCTTCTGTGATGGCAAGGTCTTTCGTCAGGACCGGGGTTACGGAAAAAGGCGGCAAGGTATACGTGATTATAACCGACCAGTACATAAACCTGAGCGTGAAACTGGCGTATCATTTCTCTGTCGTGGATGCATTCTGCGGGGAGAGTTACATAAACAATTACATAAACCTCCGTTTTCAGGGAGGGGGGGCCGGTGCCGAGGGGAGGGCCCGCCGGGCCTTGTTCCTAAAGGATGTCCTGGAGTCCATGGACTTCAGGGTTGAAATAAAAGGCGATATGGTCCTGGCCGGCATAAAGGGCGCTTCACGGGCGGAGACCGAAAACAAGCTCGATATGCTCGGCCGCCTGCTCGGCTGCTCCAGACAGCTTGACATGGCGATCAACAGTATCGAGGCCAAGGACTGGTATGTCAGGGCCTTCCTGGAGGGCAATTATTCCTTTGTGCATGATTAACCCTTGATGTTGCATAAGCGGGCGGTATTTTTATGCCGCTGCAGGGTTAAGGCGTGTGCAACCGTACGGGTGACGGCAGGGCGAGGATTACGAATGCAATCAAAAATCTGGCATAAGATGATCATCGGCATTTCCGTGCCGTCCCTCATAGCGATCCTGGGGGTGGGGCTTACATACGAGTACATAAACGATGTCAAGGACAGGCAGCAGTTTGTCCAGATCGCCGACGACCTGAAGGAGCACGTTCTGGAGGTCCGGCGCAATGAAAAAAACTTCCTCCGCTACAAAGACGAGGAGAATCTCAGGGAGATACATGATGCGGTCTCGATACTGACCAGCTCGATCGGGGGCATATCCCCTGAGACCGCTGAAGAGATCGGCAGGGAAGAGTTTTCACTGCTGAAAGGATCCGTTCGGAAATATTCATCCCTCATAGACAGCCTGTACAGGAACTATCAGCAGGAAACCGAAGTCACCGGAACGGTAAGGGAAGAGGGCAGGAAACTGGAGAGATTCGCGGCAGACCGGCAATATACGGGGGAGCTTTCAATAAACCTCGTCCTCCACCTGAGGCTCCTGGAAAAGAACTACATGCTGTTCCGTGACAGGGAGTCCTTTGTTAAATTAAAGAGCAAACTTGCCGAACTGGAAAAAACAGGCCACTTCTGCAACGAGTGTATCGCGTATATCAGGGCCCTGCGGAGCCTCTTTGCAACATACAGAAAGAGCGATGCGATGGTGAACGACCTGCAGGCCACGGGAGACAAACTTGAAAGAATCACCGGGAGAATCGCCAGGCGGGAGAGGCAGAGGATCAGCGCCTTCCTCACGCTTACACAGCGCCTTCTGCTTGTGGCCCTGGGCCTGCTCTGCACATTGGGTCCGCTGTTCGTATACAAGACCGCCAATCACATAGCGGCGCCCATTAAAAGGCTCGCCGAGATTGCAAAGAGGATTTCGGAGGGGGATTTGAGCCTGAGGGCGCCGCTCAGGGAACACGATGAGACTTACTACCTTGCCGTATCCTTCAACACAATGCTCGATCACCTGCAGCTGGCGCAGGAATCACTGGCGCAGAGCGTGGAACTCCTGAGACAGAAGCAGGCCCAGCTCGTGGAGTCTGAAAAGCGCGCCTCGATAGGCTTTCTCGTCTCAGGGGTCGCCCATGAACTGAACAACCCCCTGAACAACATATCACTCACCGCCGAGACCATGCTGGCCGGCCTGAAAGACCTCACCGGGGAAGACATGAGGGAGTATATCACTGACATACTCTCGCAGAGCGAACGCGCCCAGCGCATCGTGCAGGACCTGCTTGATTTCGCCGGGGCCAAGCGGTCCAGCGTCATGGAAAGGCAGGACATTGTCAGGATAGTGAAGAAATCAATAAATCTCACGGCCAATCAATTGAGGATCAACAATATAAAGCTGGTTCAGGATATACCCGACAGGGCCTTTCATGTCAAGGGGGACCGCAACAAACTCGAACAGGTCTTTGTCAACATTATCGTAAACGCCATACAGTCAATGAAGGAAGGGGAGGGAACCCTGACCGTAAGCGTCAGGCCGGATGCCGGCGGCGGGAACGTGCTCGTGAAGATCAGCGATACAGGACACGGCATACCCGAGAAAGACCTCAAGAACATCTTTGAGCCTTTCTTTACAACCAAATCCGTTGGTGAAGGCACGGGGCTGGGGCTGTCGGTAAGCCACAGCCTCATAATGGAGCATAACGGGAAGATCGAGGTTGAGAGCAAGGCCGGTGAAGGAAGCACTTTCACGGTGAGACTGCCCCTGTATGAAGAGCCTGCCTGAGTTTTCCTTACACCCTCCCGCCCCGCGGGCGATGTTTTTATGCCGCTGTATGGTTAATGCCGGTATTTTTGTTATAATAATTTGTCATGTTCGGTTTTCTGACGAAAATAGTGGGAACGAAAAACGACAGGGAAATCAGGAGGCTCTGGTCCGTCGTTGAGGAGGTCAACGCCCTTGAAGACCATGTCTCATCCCTTGACGATGCCGCGCTCAGGGCGAAGACGGACGGGTTCCGCAGAAGGCTTCAGGCCGGTGAGAGCATGGACGATATTCTTCCCGAGGCGTTTGCCGTCGTGAGGGAGACCTCGCGGAGAACGCTCGGGATGCGCCACTTTGATGTGCAGCTTATCGGCGGCATCGCCCTTCACAACGGGAAAATAGCCGAAATGAAAACCGGTGAGGGCAAGACCCTTGTGGCCACGCTCGCGGTTTATCTCAACGCCCTCGATGGCAGGGGCGTGCACATCATCACCGTCAATGATTACCTTGCAAAGAGGGATGCGGTGTGGATGGGCCCAATATATGATTTTCTCGGACTCTCCGTGGGCATCATCCAGCACGACGCTTCCTTTGTCTATGACCCTTCATACCACGCCGAGGACAGCAGGCTGAAACACCTGAAGCCCGTGGACAGGAAAGACGCCTATGCCGCGGACATCACTTACGGGACCAACAACGAGTTCGGCTTTGACTACCTGCGGGACAACATGAAGTACCACATAAACGATTATGTCCAGAGGGAGCTCAACTTTGCGATTGTCGACGAAGTGGACAGCATCCTGATTGACGAGGCGAGAACCCCGCTGATAATATCAGGCCCCTCCGAGGAGTCCACGGACAAATACTACAGGATAGACAAGATAATTCCGAAACTTAAAATGGGAGAGGATTACACGATAGATGAAAAGGCGAAGAGCGCCATACTGACCGAGGAAGGAAATGCAAAGGTGGAGAAACTGCTCGGGGTGGGCAACCTCTATGACCCCGCAAACGTCGAGCTGGTTCACCATGTCCATCAGGGGCTGAGGGCGCATGCACTGTTTAAAAGGGACGTGGACTATATCGTCAAGGACAATGAGGTGATAATCGTCGATGAGTTCACCGGCCGCCTTATGCCCGGCAGGCGCTGGTCCGACGGCCTGCACCAGGCGATAGAGGCCAAAGAGGGTGTGAAGATAGAGAGCGAAAATCAGACTCTCGCCACCATCACTTTCCAGAATTACTTCAGGATGTACAGGAAACTCGCCGGCATGACCGGGACCGCCGACACGGAAGCCGAGGAATTCGGGAAAATATACAACCTTGATGTGCTGGTAATCCCGACGAACCGGCCCATGATCAGGAAGGACCACCCGGATATTATTTACAAGACGGTCAAGGCCAAGTTCCATGCCGTCATCGATGAAATTGAAGACTGCTACAAAAGGGGACAGCCTGTGCTCGTGGGCACCATATCGATTGAAAAATCGGAGATTCTCAGCGCCATGCTGAAAAAGAAGAAAATTCCCCACTCCGTGCTCAACGCCAAGTATCACGAAAAGGAGGCGGAGATAATCGCCCAGGCCGGAAGAAGCGGAGCCGTGACCATCGCGACAAACATGGCCGGCAGGGGCACGGACATAGTGCTCGGGGGCAATCCCGAGGGCATCGCAAGGGATATGCTCAGGGATAAAAAGGATTATACGCAGGAAGAATACGAAAGGGCCCTGCAGAAGGCCAGGGAGATATGCGAGAAGGACAGGGAGAAAGTCGTGGCAGCCGGAGGCCTGCATATACTCGGCACCGAGAGGCACGAGTCAAGGAGGATAGACAACCAGTTAAGAGGGCGCTCGGGAAGGCAGGGCGACCCCGGTTCCTCAAGATTCTATCTCTCGCTTGAAGACGACCTCATGAGGATATTCGGCTCGGACAGGGTTTCGGGCCTGATGGGCAAGCTCGGCATGGAAGACTCCCAGCCCATAGAGCACAAGTGGGTGAGCAGGGCGATAGAGACCTCCCAGAAAAAAGTGGAGGCGCATAACTTCGACATAAGAAAGCACCTGCTTGAATACGACGACGTCAATAACAAGCAGAGAAGCGAGATATATTCCTTCAGGCGGGAGATACTCACATCCGAAAATGTCAGGGACAGGATTCTGGAAATGGCGGAGAATGTCCTCGATGATATGCTCTCCAAGCACTGTCCCGAAAACCGGCATCCCGAGGAATGGGACCTGAAAACCCTCAGGGATGCGATTTACGGCCAGTTCGCCATCTACCCTGAGCTGGAGGTGATGGACTTCGAGGACCTTCGCGCCAGGCTCCTTGACGAGATAAAGCAGGCGTACGAAACCAAGGAGCAGGAGATCGGGCCCGACACCTTCCGGTACCTTGAAAAGATGGTTCTCCTTCAGGTGGTGGACACACAGTGGAAAGACCACCTGCTGAGCATGGACCACCTGAAAGAAGGAGTGGGCCTCAGGGGGTACGGCCAGCGGGACCCGCTTGTGGAGTACAAAAGGGAGGCCTTCGAGATATTCGCCGAGCTGAGCGACAGGGTTGCCTCTGAAGTGGTCGCGAGACTGATGAAGATCCAGATTGCCAGAGAGGATACGGTGGAAAGGCAATTTGCGCCGAAGCCTGCAAGGATGATATACGGCCGCGGAAACCGGGGAGAAAGCGCCAGGCCGCAGACTGTCGTAAAAGACAAGAAGATAGGCAGAAACGCCCCCTGCATATGCGGAAGCGGAAAGAAATACAAAAAGTGCTGCGGAATTAATGCGTAAGATACTGCTGATAGACGGGAATGATTCCCCGGTCCTTGAGTTTGAAAAGTCACTCTCCGGCAAAGATTACTTCCTGATAACAAGACGGAATATCGACGGAGCCGTTTCCTGCCTGAGAAACAATGCTGTAGACCTGATAGTGCTCGGAAGCCGCTTTGCCTCCGAGGCCGCTGCTTCAGGGGAATTCAGGCGGCTGGCGGCCGCCGCCCCGAAAATTATTTTAACCGGCGGGGATACCCCGAAATACAACAGTCCGCCCGTCAGAGACATGCTTGCAATACCCCTTCCCGCGCCTTTTTCATTAAGGACATTCAAATACTGGACCGACAAGCTTCTGAAAATCAGGAGCGTGGATGACGAAAACAGGCGCCTTCAGGCCCAACTGAGAGACGGGGAAAAAGAACTGAAATTTTACCATGATGTCTCAACCGAACTGGTTGCATCACAGGGGCTGAAGAAATGCCTGAATTACATAATGGAAAAGGTACGCCTTATGACCGGCGCCGGCGCATGGTCGCTGCTGCTTGACAGCGACCCGCTTTTTGACATAATACCTCTGCGTTCTTCAAAAAAAATCCGGAAACTTAAAATCAAAAAAGAAACCGGCATTGCCGGATGGGTGCTGGATAAAGGCGTTCCCGTAATCGTGCGCGATGTGCTGAAGGACAGGCGCTTTGACAGAGAGACGGACAGCTTTCCGGGCATCGAGGTGGAGTCCCTGATCTGCGCGCCGCTGAGGATGAAGGACCGGGACGTTGTCGGCGTATTGAGGCTGATCAACGGCAGAGGCGGCAACCCGTTCACTGAAGACCATATGAAGCTGCTTCTGAATGCGGCGAATTTTATCAATATCGCCATAGAGCGGACCTTCCTTTACCGGAAAACCAAAAATGATGATCTTACGAATCTCTATAATATTCATTATCTCAACCATGCCATCGACGTTGAGATCGAAAGGGCGAGGCGGTACCGCTCCATGTTCTCGCTGGTGTTCATGGACCTTGACAATTTCAAGAAGGTAAACGACAAGTACGGCCATCTTATCGGCAGCAGGGTGCTTGTCGAGATAGCCAGGCTGCTTCAGAACAGCTTGAGGAAGATCGACATAATCACGCGTTACGGCGGGGACGAGTTTGTAATAATCCTGCCCCAGACCTCGCTGGATGCAAGTTTCCTGGTGGCTGAACGGCTCAGGAAGGCCATAGAGAAGAACGTCTTCCTTAGAGACGAAGGTTACCCCATCAGGCTGACGGCGAGCTTCGGGGTGGCATCCTATCCCGACAATGCAGACAACAAGGATGACCTCCTGAAGATTGCGGACGACGCCATGTACCACGGCAAGTTTTTAACAAAAAACATAGTGTATGCTGCAAAATGACCTTCCCTCTGCATACCGGGTGTTTTAATTCCGGCATCCGGAATAAGCAAACCATAATGTTGCATAGGCCGGGCAGGGGAGTCCGCCGTAAAACCTCCGGCTCCCCCTGCCCCGCAGGCGGTATTTTCATGCCGCTGTAAGGTAAACTATAGCCATCATGCTGAGCTGGAACCGGAAAATTTACCGCCAGGTACTCGACAACATGACGGACGGGGTGTACCTTGTCGACCGGAACCGGAAAATCCTGTTCTGGAACAGGGCGGCCGGTTCCCTGACGGGTCTCGCCCCCGGTGAAGTGACCGGCATGCCGCTTGACAAGGTGAATATCGGATATGAAGATGCGCGCGGGAACAGGCTCCGGCACTTCGAGTACCCGGCCGAACTTTGCATGCGTGAAAACAGGGCCGTAAGCAAACAGTTCTTCCTTGATGCAACGGGCCGCGGAAAGATACCCGTTGAAGAGAATGCCTCGCCGGTCTTCAACGGCGGCGAGATAACGGGGGCCGTCGTGACTCTCAGGGATATCTCGGATTGCATAGAAACAGCCGCAAACAGGATAAAGGCCGAAAAAAGGGAAAGGCTGATCCCCATCTGCGGGTGGTGCAAGAAGATAAGGAGCGATGAAAATTACTGGGAACAGCTTGAGACATATCTCACGAATGAGGGCTTCGGTATCTTTACGCACGGCATGTGCCCCTCGTGCGCGGAGAAGATATTCGAGAAAAAGGTCTACCTCGAGAGCTACCAGAATATTTGCAAGGCCATAAGCTCCAGCATCTCCACGGACGAAGTCCTGCACCTTATAGTGACAAACGTTGTAAAAGTCATGAATGTCAAGGCAAGCCTTCTCAGGCTCCTCAACAGTGAGACGAAACAGATGGAGCTCGCCGCGTGTTACGGCCTTAGTGAAAAATACGCCAACAAGGGGCCTGTCGCCTATGATGCAAGCATCGACGACGCCCTCGCCGGCAAGCCCGTCTCTGTATACGACATCACGGAGCACAGGGACTCAAGGTACTACAAAGAGGCCATAGAAGAGGGCATCAGGAGCATACTGTCCATTCCCCTGCGTTTCAAGGATGAAGTGATCGGGGTCCTGAGGATGTACACCAGCGAGCCTGTGAAATACACCGACGATGACCTCAAGTTCATGTCGGCCCTGGCCGAGCAGGCTGCAATAGCCATCGTAAACGCCAGGCGGTTTGAAAGCGCGGTTTCAAGGGAAAAAGAGTATCTCAGGGTCTTTGAAGAGATCACGAAGGCGGTCAGCTCCACACTGAATGTAAAGGAAGTCCTGAACATGATAGTCAGGAAAATCCCCGAGGTGATGGACCTGAAGGGAGGTTCGCTGCGCCTTCTGAACAGGGAGACACGGCAACTGGAACTGGTTGCATACTACGGGCTGAGCGAAAAATACGCCAACAAGGGGCCTGTCGCCTGTGATGCAAGCATTGACGACGCCCTCGCCGGCAAGCCCGTCTCGGAGTACGACATAACAGAGCACAGGGACTCGAGGTATTACAAAGAGGCTGTGGAGGAGGGCATCCGCACCATTCTCTCCATTCCCATGCGCTTTCAGAACGAGGTGATGGGGGTGCTCAGGCTGTACACGACGAGGCCGAGGAAATACAGCGAAGAAGACCTGCGGTTCATGTCGGCGATAGCCGAACAGACGGCGATAGCCATTGTAAATGCAAAGCACTTTGAAAAGGAGATATCCAAGGAGAAGGAATACCTCTCCGTCTTTCAGGAGGTCACGAAGGCCGTCAGCTCCACACTGCGCGCCAACGAGGTGCTTGACATGATCGTGAGGAAGATCCCCGAGGTGATGGGCCTGAAGGCGGCCACCATACGCCTCCTGGACCATACAGGGAAGAAGCTCATACTCGCCGCGGCATACGGCCTGAGTGAAAAGTACCTGAACAGGGGGCCTGTGGACACAGAGGAAAACGTAATCGAGGCGCTCAATGAAAAGCCCGTGGCCATATACGATGTTGCAACGGACGACAAGATCAAGTACAAGAAAGAGGCCGCGGAAGAGGGGATCAAGAGCATGCTCACCCTCCCTGTTGTTGCAAGGGGCAAGGTCCTCGGGGTACTGAGGCTGCTTACAGGGGAGCCGAGGAGGTTCTCGGAGCAGGAGATCGGCTTTGCAGCCGCGCTCGCCGAACAGTGCGGCACAGCCATAGAAAATGCAATCATGTATGAAAAGTCAAAGAAGGACTATGACGACATAATGAGATACATGGACGGCGCCGTGCTGGAGAGAGAGTAGTGAAGGTTGCCTTAATGTTGCATAAACGTGCAGGGGAGTCCGCCGGTATTCTATGCAACTGTAAGGGTTGTTTTACAATTGCTGTGGATATTCATTAAAATATCCCCGCGGTCTTGCCGCGGACGATCTCATGAGAAACAAGCTTAATGTTGCATAAGCCGGCAGGCGATGTTATGCAGCTGTAAGGATAACATGAAAAAAGCCCTTATCACCTTTGTAAAGGCCCCTGTGCCAGGCACGGTCAAGACAAGGCTGCAGGCGGACATGGGGGCCGGAAAGACCGTTGAGGTGTACAAGGCTTTCGTAACGGAAGTCATCTCACGGTGCGCGCGGCTCAGGGGGATCGACAGGTTCCTGGGTTGCGCCCCTTCAAAAAACCATGCCTTTCTGAAGGACATTGCAAAGACCTACGGCATGAGCACATTCAATCAGCGCGGGGACACCCTCGGGGAGAGGATATTCAATGCATTTAAACACTGCGCCGCAAAAGGCTACACCCATATCGTCCTGATAGGAAGCGACAGCCCTTCCATGCCGGTGGATTTCATCAGGAAGGCGTTTCTGAATCTCCAGGGGAATGATTTCGTCATAGGGCCGTGCTTTGACCAGGGTCTGTATCTGATCGGCGCAAGGAAGGAAAAAATAAACACCGTCTTCCGCAACATCAGTCTGGATACGGGCAGGGACGTGAGCATGATACTGAAGGGCATAAAGCGGACCGGCATCAGGCTGTCCATGCTTCCCTTCTGGTATGACGTGGATGATATCGATGATTTTGAATTTTTAACACTGCACCTTGAGCATCTGAATCAGAGGCTCCACCTTCCGGCGTAGTCGCTTCAAGGTGGGGGATAATGTTTTTATCATGCGGATTGCCACTATCCTTCGATGTCTTCGACGGCAACCGTGCAGATGTAACTTTTATTTTTTGAACTGCGGAAGATGGAGTAAAATACAAACGAGGATGCTCAAGGAAAAGATTTTACCGCGGACTGCATACCTTGACGCACAGGCCGCATATGTACTGTCCCACATTATGCGCCTTTGCAAAGTATTTCAGCTTTTCGAGACAGGCGGCCTTGTTCCACTCCCTGTGCGACTCCCGGATTGCGGATGCGGGACAGATATCAATGCATTTCCTGCATTCCCCGCAGTCGTTCTCAACCGGGCTGTCCGTTTCCATGGGCATGTCGGTCAGGATGGTTGCGAGCCTGATTTTCGATCCGTATTCCGGGTGGACAAGGAGGTTGTTCCTGCCTATCCAGCCGATGCCAGCACGGAGGGCTGTCATCTTGTGCGACAGGTGCGCTGTCTGCGCCTGCCAGTCGATTATCTGGCTTGCGGGAACCGGCAGGGCATTGTATCCTTCGTTCTGGATCGCGATCGCGATCTTTGCCGCGGTCTGGTCGAGCAGCCAGTTCAGCATCCTGTAGTGGTGCAGGTAATGGCGGGTGGGGCCCGTGATACAGCCCTTCAGAACCGCGGCGGAAACCCTTGCGCCGATCACAATACCGTAAGACATGCCTTCCGTCTGGTCCGGCGGCAGGGCATCGAAATGAACCCTGAGGTCTTCGACCATTCCCGTCCCGAATGCGGTGGCACCCCCGGAAACCGCTATCGCCTTTAGTTTGTCGTACATGCGGTTACAGCCATTTTTCAATCATTGCAAGGGCCTCGGGACCGTCCCACTCCCTCGGGCCGACGATTCTCTCCCTTAGGATGCCCTCCTTGTCAATGATGAAGGTCTGGGGAATTCCGATTATGCCGTAGAGTTTCGCCGTCTCCTTCCACGGGCCGATCAATGTGGGAAAGCTCACACGCCGGGTTTTTAAATACGCCGCCAGGCTGCCGGGGTCGTCCCTGAAGAGTATGCCGAGCATCTGGAACGGCCTGCCCTTCATCTTCTCGTGCAGGGCCTCTTTGGAAGGCATCTCGGATTTGCAGGCGGGACACCACGTGGCCCAGAAATTCAGAAACACCACCTTGCCCCTGAGGTCGGAAAGCCTCCAGAGTCTGCCTTCCGTGTCCCTGTACTCGAATTCCGGCGCGGGCATGCCGACAGAGGCGGCCCCCCCGTATGTCTTTTTCTCCGGCAGGACAAGCAGTGCGGCGACTGCGACTGTCAGAAGTATTGCGAGAATAATTCCTTTATATTTCATTCACGGCTCCTGTGGCTCCATTGCCTGCCGCGCCTGCATTTTCCGCAGACCGGCTGGTAATATTATAGCTTAAGGGATTTTTTTTGTTAACAGGCAGACCGCCTGTGCCGCCATGCCCTCGCCCTTTCCTGTAAAGCCCATGCCCTCGTTGGTCTTGGCCTTTATATTGACCGCCTTGTAAGGGATGCCGGCGCCGGAGATGTTTTCCTTCATTGCCCCGATGAACGGCTGGAGCTTCGGTTTTTCGGTTATAACGATCGAATCGATCCACGCTATCTCAAGACCCTCCCGCCTCACCATCCCTGTAATCTCCGAGAGCATGTCGATACTTGAGGCGTCCTTCCATCTGCCGTCCGTATCCGGGAAGTGCATGCCTATGTCGCCTGCGCCGAGGGCTCCCAGTACCGCATCGATTATTGCATGGCAGAGCACATCCGCATCGGAATGACCGCACAGCCCCTGTTCAAAGGGGATGTGCACGCCTCCGATAACGAGCTTTCCGCCCTTGACCAGCCTGTGCGAGTCATAGCCTATGCCTACTCTCAAGGCAGGCCCTCCTCCTTTGAGAGGATGTGCTCCAGAAGGTCGATATCCTCCGGTGTCGTGACCTTTATGTTCAGAAGGCTGCCGGCAATGATTTTGACCCTGCCGCCCATCCTTTCAACAAGGGCGGCGTCGTCCGTTGCATAAAAGCCTTCCGTGTAAGCCGCATCATACGCCTTTTTGATGATGCCGAAGGGAAAAAGCTGCGGAGTCTGTATTGCCCGCACACGGCCGCGCTCCAGTGTGGATACGACAATGCCGTCTTCGGAGACCACCTTCAGCGTATCACGTGCGGCAATGCCTGGAGCGGCGCCGTCCGCGGTTTCCATCTCCCTCAGCAAGTCATCCAGCGTGTTTTCGGGAACAACCGGCCTTGCGCCGTCATGCACCATGATGAACATGTCGCGTGTCCGGCCGGCTCCGCCGTCTTCGATGAGTCTCAGTGCGTTATATATGGAGTCCTGTCTTTCCCGGCCTCCGGGGGCGATCCGGCGTATCTTGCACAGGTTGAGTTCCCTGACCATGTCAAACACCCTGCCGGCATCCTCCTGCCTGAGCACGGGGATGATCTCCGTGACGGTTTCTTCCCTGTGCAGTCTCTTCAGAGTGTGCGCCAGGAGCGGAAGCCCGCGCACTACGGCAAAGATTTTTCCCTCTGGTGAACCGAATCTTCTCCCTGCCCCGGCAGCAGGGACTATGACGGTTATTTCATTCTCCATTTCATCCTGCTTCTTGAAAATGCAAAAAAACCTTACAGCGGCATAAAAACACCGCCTGCGGGCAGGAGAGGCCGAAGGTTTTACGCCGGACTCCCCTGCCGGCTTATGCAACATTAAGGAAAACATTACCGGAGGGCTGCCGCAAAGGATTAATGCCTGGCCATCCTCAGCTCTTCTCTCTCCGCGTCTTCCTTGAGCTTTGCAAATATCATTCTCCCCGCAGTGGTCTGTAAGACACTTGTCACGATAACGTCAACCTGCCGGTTTATGGCCCTTCTTGCATGATCAACGACCACCATTGTCCCGTCATCGAGATACCCCACGCCCTGGTTGGATTCCTTGCCTTCCTTGGCGATGAAGATATTCATCTTTTCACCCGGCAGCACCACGGGTTTCAGTGCGTTTGCAAGTTCGTTGAGATTCAGGACGGTTACGCCCTGAAGCTCGGCCACCTTGTTGAGGTTGAAGTCATTGGTGATTATCTTGGCCCCGAGCAGCCTTGCAAGCGCCACCAGTTTGGCGTCCACTTCCTTTATCTTCGGAAAGTCCTCGTCTATGATCTTCACCGTGATATTGGACATCTTCTGTATCTTGTGCAGGATATCAAGCCCCCTTCTGCCGCGCGCCCGCCTCAGCGGGTCGGAAGAGTCGGCTATGTGCTGGAGTTCCTGCAGGATGAACTGCGGGATAATAAACGTCCCTTCAATAAACCCGGCCTCGCACACGTCCACTATCCGTCCGTCTATTATCACGCTGGTGTCGATAATCTTGGTATATTCCTCCTCCACCCTGCTTTTAAATATTTTCACGATGTTTGTCAGGGTAAAATCCTTGCCCGCCCTCAAGCCGAGGAGCAGGCCGCTGTAGCCGAACAGGGCATTGAAGATAACCCCGATATATGTCCCCTCCATATTCGTAAAAACGGTTTTGAGAGGGAAATAGACCAGCTTTGCGAACAACAGGCCGGCTGAAAGGCCTATCAGGCCTCCAACCACGGTTCCGAAACCCACCATGGTCAGGATGTACTCGAGGATAAGGGCGATTACACCGACACCGGCGCCCCAGAAAATGCCCGGATATGCAGCCCCCTCTCTTAACCCCACGGCATAGCCGCCTGCAACGAAAACCATGAAAAAAATGATTCTGTAGAGCATTTGACCGTCCTTTTTGGTTTTATTTTAACCGTCCGGCCGCAGGAAATATCGCCGGCAGGTGAAGCCGGGGCCCCTCTGCCCGTGCTCATTTATGCAACCTTCAGGCTAAGAATAAATTTTCAGGGTAACATACAGCTTGTTACCGCCCCTGTTGATGAAAAGAAGTGCAGTATCCCCCTTTTTTATGCCCGGAACTATCCTGTTGAAGTCATCCAGGCCTCTTACCCTTTTTTTGTTGATTTCCTGGATTACATCGCCTTTTCTGAGCCCCGCATCCTCGGCGGCGCTGTAGGGCTCGACATTGACTATTACAACTCCCTTCTCGTTCTTGGACAGACCGAGCTGCTTGGCTATCTCGCGCGTAAGCTCCATCACCCTGAAGCCAGCAAGCATATCTTCCTCTCCCTGTGAAACGTCCTCTTCATCAGGTGCCAGGCTGGCTATATCCTGGGGGAATTCCGCAATCGTTACATTGAGCAGGAGAGATTTCCCGTCCCTCAGGACCTTCAGTTTTATCCTGCTTCCCACCTTGCTCTGGGCCACTATATTCCTGAGGGCCCCGACATTCCTGATCTCCCTGCCGTCGACCTCAAGGATTATGTCACCCCTTTTCAGGTGTGCCTCTTCGGCGGGGCTTCCCCGGAATATGTCGGTGACAAGGGCGCCGGCCGATTTTTCAAGTCCGAACTCGCCCGCCAGCTCGGTGGTGAGATTCTGGATCGTCACCCCGAGCCATCCCCTCGTGACCTTGCCCTTCCTGATAAGCTGGGTCATAACGGATCTGGCCATGTTGCTCGGTATTGCAAACCCTATCCCCTGGTAGCCCCCTGTTCTCGAGAAGATCGCGGTGTTTATGCCGATCAGCTCGCCCGCGATATTTACAAGGGGCCCCCCCGAGTTGCCGGGGTTGATGGCGGCGTCGGTCTGTATGAAGTCTTCATAGTCCGCAATGCCGACATTCGCCCTGCCGAGGGCGCTTACTATGCCCATTGTAACCGTATGCCCCAGACCGTAAGGGTTGCCGAAGGCAAGCACGAACTCACCGACCATAAGAGCGTCGGAGTCTCCCCATTTTATGGCTGGAAGATTTTCAGCGGGGATCTTTATCACCGCGAGGTCGGTCTTGGGGTCCGTGCCGATTATCTTGCCCTTGTAATTCTGCTGGTTGTAAAGTGTCACTTTTATTTCATCGGCCTTTTCCACCACGTGGTTGTTTGTTATTATGTATCCGTCAGGCGACACCAGCACGCCCGAGCCGAGATTCTGTTCCTTCCATTTTTTCGGCATGTTGAAGGGTTCAAGGAAATCCTTCAGGGGCGCGCCGAAGAAGTGGGGGGATGAGGAATCCTTTTTCATGACCGTTTTTGATGTTGATATATTTACAACGAGAGGACTGATAACCCTGACGACGTCTGAAAATGCGGTGCCTTCCCCCGAGGGCGATTGCGGCATCTGGATATTGTAAGTATACGGAGGTGCGGAGGTCTTATCCCCGAAAATACCCGGACGCTGACCCATAAGATAACCGGCAATCAGCGCGGCAATTATAAGAAACAGGAAAATCGTTTTTTTCATTTATTTTTTACGCAATACCTCCGGCAGTTACTCTTACAGCGGCATAAAACCACCGCCCGCGTGCAGGGAAGTGCGGCGGCGTCCCCCGCCCGTTTATGCCACATTAAGGTTAACTTTCCGGTTGCGGAGAATATCAGCAACCTCTTCCACGCGCCTTGAGCAGCATTCAGGGGAAACCCTGTAACCTTTTTCATAATAACACATAAATGATGCTATAAGGAAACCTTGCGGAGGACCGGCGGGGGGATTTCAGAGTATGGCCTTCAGTGCATCGTGGAGATCGGCATATTTGAATCGGTATCCCGCTTTCAGCGCCCCGGCGGGCAGCACGCGCTGACCTGTCAGCAGCATCTCCCCCATCTCTCCGAAGATCAGCCTGACCATGAATCCCGGAACAGGCAGGCAGGACGGCCTGTGGAGTGCCCTGCCCAGGGCGGAGCTGAAGTCCCTGTTGGTCACGGGGGTCGGCGCGGTTGCGTTGACCGGGCCTGAAACCGGGTTGTTTTCAAGCGCAAACCGGATAATCCCGGCCACATCATCAATGTGTATCCAGGAAAACCACTGCCTGCCGCTGCCTATGGGGCCTCCCAGAAAGAGTTTGAAGGGAAGGATCATGCGGGGCAGGGCGCCGCCCTCGGCACCGAGGACGGCACCGATCCTGACCGTCACCACGCGCACATTCAGCGCCTCCGCCCTGAGTGCCTCGGCCTCCCATTTCACGCACACATCCGCGAGAAAGCCCGATCCGGGCGGTGTCTCTTCACTAACGTATTCATCATTGCGAGGGCCGTAGTAGCCCACGGCGGATGCGCTGACAAGGACCCCCGGTCTCTTTTCCGCCTGCTGCATGGACTGCACAAGCGCGCGGGTGGTATCGATGCGGCTTGACAGGATGCGTTTTTTCCTTTCTCCGGTCCAGCGTCCCGGCGCAACGGGTTCCCCTGCGAGATTGACGACGGCGTCGAATCCGGAAAGCGTATCCGGCGGGATCAGTTCCGGCGGATTCCACGTGAGTTCATTCGCTGAAAAGGCGCGGCGTCTTGTCGTAACAACGACGTTGTGCCCCGCGCCTCCGAGTTCCCTGCTTAGTGCCCTGCCTATAAATCCCCTGCCGCCTGTGATGAGGATATTCATGATACACATTATACCTTATTACACTGGCATAAAATACCGTCCGCGGGCAAGGGGCCGGACAGGGGAGACGGGAAAATATTTTGGTGGACTTGGTCACTCGGCAGGTGCTAAGATATACCGGAAAATCGAAAGATAAAAAAGAAAATGAGAGGGGACAGGCAACCGCGGCGAAAAACATTTCAAATTCAAACGATTCCGCACAGTTTCAACCACCCCCCTCTGAGCCCTGTCTTTCTGTGGATAGATCAGATAATAAGAAACGCAACAGAAAGGGCGGGAAAAAAGCTCCCCCCGGCGCAGGCAGGATCGAGGATGCTGCAGCGCTTTATGTCAGATCCGGCATGTGGAAGAATCTCTCACAACTAATTTTAAACAATGCAGATGCATTCCTTGCCCAGGGCCGCGGCAGAACCGTTGAGGAATGGTTGGACCGGCTTCCTCCCGAGTTTCTTTATAATAATCCCCGGCTTTCTTACTGGAAGGGTATATGCCGCATATTTTACAGCCCTCACGCTGCCAGGCAATCGCTTGAGGAGGGATACCGGGCTTTTTACAAGAAAAAGGACCTTGCAGGACGCCTGTTAACCTGGGCAGCCATCGTGGACTCTTACATCTTTGAATGCAGAGACTTCAAGGCCCTGGACTTCTGGCTTGAAGAAATTAAGGGTCTGGACCGGGACAGCCTGATATCTCTTCCTGCAGAGATCGAAATGCAGGTTACCGGGAGCTTGTTAATCTCGTTCTTATACCGTAAACCCGCCGCCGACCTTTTGCCTTTTATTGCACGGAAAGCAGGCGCCCTCGTCTATACGTGCCCGGACATCAACCCGAAGATGACATTATCCGCACGCCTGCTCCTTTATTACCTCTGGACCGGGGATATCGCCTCTGCCGAAATCCTCGTCAACTACCTGAAACCGGAAATAAAAAAGGGGCTGCCCGGGCCGGTGCCGTTGATTTTATGGAAGATAATGGAGTCTGTTTATTACCGGCTGAAAGCCGAGCCGGATAATGCACGGAGGGCTGCCGGAGAAGGACTCAAAACAGGTAAGAAGGCAGGCATTCATATGTTCGATTTTTTATTGTTGGCCCAGGCCGCATATGCAATGCTTTCTGCAGGGCGTCCGGACGAAACAGAAGAGATACTTGTGATGGCCGAAGCAGCGCTCGACAAGTGCCGGTTAAATGATCTTGCCCGGTATTATTACCTGAAGGCCTGTTTATACAGCGACAGAGACAATCTGCCGTTGGCTGCAAAATACGCTGAGGAGGCGCTGTCCCTTGCTCAAGGGGCCGGGGCAATACTCCCGATTGCGCTGAATCTCATCGGCAGCTCCTGTATACTCTTCAAGAGAGGGGATACGGAAAGGGCCGTTGAGTATCTGGAAAAGGCCGAAGATATAGCATCCAAGGTAAGGAGTGATTATCTCATCTATTCATGTCATTGCCTTAATGCCTGCTATTCATATAAACAGGGAAAGCACTCAAAAGGAAAGGAGTATCTGAAAAAGGCCTTTGCCATCGGGCATAACAGAGGCTATATAAACCTGAGCTGGTGGACCCCTTCGGTTATGGCATTTTTATGTGAAAAGGCGCTTGAGGCCGGTATAGAGACGGAATATGCCGCATATCTTGTAAAAAAACGCGGCCTGCTGCCACAAAATCCGCTCAATTGTACAGAGCGCTGGCCCTGGCCGCTGAAGGTCTACACCCTGGGTGGATTCCGGGTTTTCAGGGACGGCGTCCGTCTTCCTGAATCGGGCAAGGCACAGAAGAAGTCTCTTGATTTACTGAAAATCGACATCTCCGCCGGCGGCAGGGATGTCGATCAGGACCGCATCATGGATAGCCTTTGGCCTGATACAGACGGTGACAGGGCAAACTGGTCATTCAAGACCACCTTAAAGCGTCTTCGAGCCCTCCTTGGCAATAAAGAATCCCTTGTAATACACGAAGGCCGCATCAGCCTCAATGATAAATATTTCTGGATAGACCTCTGGGTATTGGAGGACCTTATTGCCGGGGCGGAGAAAAAATCAAGAGAAAGAAATTTTGAAGGTCTAACGGGGATTGCTGAAAAGATATTCGACCTCTATAAAGGGGATTTCCTGGAAGGTGAGACCAATATACTTCCGATTATCCGGAAAAGGGAGAGATTAAAGTCAAAACTGATCCATATTGTTGAAGAAATAGGCAGCCACTGTGAGAGAGCAGAGGATTTCCGGGAGGCTGTCCGGTGGTATGAAAAGGGGCTTGAACTGGACGGGATATCGGAATATTTTTACCAGCGGCTCATGCTCTGTCACAGCAATCTCGGCAACCGCTCAAAGGCTGCCGATCTCTACAAGAGATGCAGGGAAGCGCTGAAGACAGAAACCGGGCTTGCCCCCTCTGCCGGAACCGAGGCCGTCTATCGATCCATTGTCAAACCCACGCGCTGAGACACCACCGCTGTTTTTTATCATTCGTTCGATATGTCACCTATATGTCACCTCCCCTGTGATAGGATTGCGGTATCACAAAAAAGTGATGAACCAATCGTCCTTCGGGCGAATTTAATAATGGACAACTTCCTGATATCGAAGGGGGGACTGGAAATGAGGAAGAAATTATTGGTAGGATTGGCAACGGGGTTGTTGATGGTTGGAACGGTTGGAGCGGCCAAAGCCACTCTAATAATTAGTAGGGCATACTCACATAATGACGCTCAATATGTAGACACATCTACCGGCACTCCAACAGTTGATGGGCTAGATCCTTTTAATGTTGGAGGTTGGAGTGTTTACCGTACTTACTACGGTAATGGTCAATTTGGCACAGGTTTCATTTATAATGCCTCGCTTATAGAGATTGATATATCTGAAATCCCTTCAAATGCTATAATTGATAGCGTCATTTTAAACATTAATGTTGTAAAAGTAATTCAAGAGTATAACGATGACACGAAACTTGCAATCTTGTCACATCTAAGAAGTAGTGGTTACACGGGTGACGCAGAAAGTGATTATTGGCACATAGAGGGCCCAACCCCTGAAATTGATACACTTTATAATTTTTATTCAGGTTCATCCGTTGGGTGGAAACAAATAGACGTAACAAATGAAATAATTAAAAATGTGGATGAAGGTGTTGATTGGGCTGTATTTTGGATTAGCCCGGCACCTTGGGAATATAAAACACACATTACACACATTGTAAACGAAGCAAAGGGAGTCACGGTTGCTGGAGCTGATTACAATGCAGGTATCTTGTCGCCTTACTTGGAAATACACACAGCCGTCGTGCCTGAGCCGATGTCGATGGTGTTGTTTGGAGTAGGAGGCGTTGTGCTTGTAGCACGCAGGAAATTATTAAGACGACGAAACGGATAAGTGCAGCAAGTCTTGGCAAATTTAATTTATATGGAAAACCCGAGAGTTTAAGGAATAAACAAAAAACTTTTCGCACAATTTTCATTCCCAAATATGTCTGTTTATGCAACATTGAAGTTAACTTTATCAGTTTCTTCTCGAAATTGCAAGATTCAAGACCTGACACCCTCACGGAAACGTCAAAGTCGAAGGGCGTATGGATTAAAGCCTGGAGAGACGGCAAAGCTGTCAGTATTTCAGAGACCGGGGAGACGCAAACTCAGGTATGCCCTTGCAGCCATATCTCCGAGAGATTGAGCAATGTTTATCTTTCCAGAGC
>Ga0256839_1000551_pt1 | contig 48092 bp, 42 predicted proteins | sample 354166metaG_FD_185968 | JGI IMG/M metagenome (GOLD analysis project Ga0256839, IMG submission 185968) | Hydrothermal vent microbial communities from Mid Atlantic Ridge, Atlantic Ocean - 354-166 | ecosystem: Environmental > Aquatic > Marine > Hydrothermal vents | place: Atlantic Ocean: Mid... | reverse complement strand
CGGTTTATTCCCCCCCTGTGATTTTCCCGTTCGCCCTTGCAAGGTTCTCAGTGATGAGGGCGAGGAGGCGCCTCCCCGTCTCCGGCTCCCTCTCAAACAGGTTGTCCAGTTCATCCGGGTCTTCCTTCAGGTTGAAGAGCAGGGCCTTTTTCTTCTTCATATAATATATCAGTTTGTAATCCCCCTCCCATACCGCTATCGTGCCTTTGGTTATGGGATGCCCTCCGCGGCTGCGGTTGGTCTCAAGGTTCATCGAGAACGCCGGTCTCGGCGGAAGCCTTTCCCCCCGCATGAGCGGCACCAGCGAGCGCCCCTCCATCCACCTGGGAACCGGAATGCCGGCCAGGTCCAGTATCGTGGCCGGGATGTCTATCTGCTCGACGAGCCCGTCGATGACCCGTCCTTCCGTCTGCCCCGGCTCCCTGATGATCAGCGGAATATGCGTCAGCTGCTCATAAAGATGCGGCCCGCCGTGGGTAAAGAAATTATTTTCAAAGCTCTCGCCGTGGTCTGAAGACAGTATAATCACAGTGTTGTCCAACAGGTTTCTCTTGCTCAGTTGCGCAATAAATTCTTCAAACTGCCTGTCGCAATACCTTATGAGTTCATCATATCTGGACCTCATTATATCAATGACAGGTTGTATCTCCTGCGGATAGAAAAGATTGTTCGAGGTCTTGAACTGTACCTGGCTTTTAAATGTCCTGAACTCCGTCGAAGAATCGAACATTCCCTTGTACGGCGCGGGCGCAAGGTATGGAAAGTGGGGCGGCAGCAGGTGAATCCATGCAAAGAAAGGCTGAGGCGGATTACCGTCAAGTACACTTAAAAACCTGTCAAACGCCCTTTCCGGCGGTACGTTTGTAGCGGTGATTTCCGATAAATCCCTGGATATCCCCCCGGCCAGTTTGCCGAAAATAAAAGTCGATTTGACGAGCCAGTCGGTCATCCTGATTTTATCGCCGAACAGCCGGTAGATCGGTCCGTCGATGATTCCGAAGTATACATCCGAACCGGTTACGGGATATTCAACGGACAGGGCAAACTCGGCTGCATTCGGGGCCGCATCAAAACTCTCTGAAATGCCCAGCACATTAACCGACGTGAAGGGATTTACTATAAACGCCATATTGTAATAACCGTTTTTTTTCAGCAGGAGGGGCATGCTCTCGGTATCGATCCCCCCGGGTCTTGAACCGGCCAGATGGTACGTCCGGTGCGTCCAGACCCTTTTGCCTGTCACGAGGCTTGCTGTGGCCGGTGTGGTAAAGTTGCTTTCAGCCTCGGCCCTTGTAAATAAGGAGGCCGAGCGCGCCCATGCGTCGATAAACGGTGTCGTCTGTTTATCATAACCATATGCGGACATGTCACGGGCCGAGAGGGTGTCGAACGTGACCAGGACAATGTTGGGACGTTTCCTGTCCACTGCAGGTGTTGCGGGAAATTCCCGCCGTACCGTTCCGTCGGCCTGCTTTCCCCACGTATAATAGGCCACCAGGGGCACGGAGAGCACGACGAAAACACCAAACAGCCATACAAGGGGTGTGACAGCCGTGTTGACGACTCTCATCCACTTTTCCGCCTTTCCGCGCGACAGCCATGTCAGAAATACCGCGACGGAGACAACACCCGACAATATTAACAGCTTTATCCCTACGGATGTTCTGTAATCGAGAAACAGGCCCTGTTTCAGTTTAAGCGCGGCAACCTGAAGTAACAGAAAAACGAGTATAAACAGGATGACATGCCCCGTCCCGATCTTCCATCCCCTGCGCCGGCATGGCCATTGAAACAGCCTGGCCGGCAGCCATACTGAAAATGCCGCAAACGCCGCCGCAAACGTCCACAGTATGGACACGAGGGCCACGCTCGGCAGAAACTCGGAAAACGATGCGTAAAAACTGAACCCGTCCCAGCGGAAGAAGGCATCCCTCATGAGATAAAGGGAGAACAGCACAAAGACCAGACGGAATATCTGCCGGTAGGATACACTGCCTTTTTTCATCTTATATTATGAAAAAATCTCATGGTGCGTTACAGGGAACGGACATTTCACCAGGTTCGTGAAGAAGAGTGTTAAAAGTCTGGATACGTGCTGTTAACAGGGAACAGAAAGAGGGTTGAATTTGTTCATTCCCCGGGGGAACCGTCATGGTTTTTATTGCGGCTGAAAATACCTTTCACAAAAGCTGTAATCCGCTTCCAGAACACAACCACCGCACCCAGGATGGCATAGACAAACGGGGCAACGGTCTGAAAAAAGAAGCCTCCTGTGTTCGGGTCTATGTAGGCATCAGCGGATGAGGTGAATATGAAGGTCAGCAGGACGGCTGCCGCAAACATGCAAGTCTTTAACATGGTTTATTATCCTCCTGTGGCTTTATATATATAATATTGTAATGATCTTTAATATGTCAATAAACAGAAGTAATAGCGCGGCTGTTGAAACAAAAAAACTCCGGGGAATGGGAATCAGCATATGATTATCTTAATGTTGCATAAATCGGCAGCAGGCGGTATTTTATGCCAGTGTTAAGGTTATGATAATGGAGGGACGGAAACACGGGCATGTTGATGCCCGCCGAAAACGTGGTTTCATAATTTCATAAAGCCGGTGATTTTGATATAATAACTGAGAGTGTCCGGGCGCTTGCACAAACAGGTGACCAGCCTGCCCGCCGGCTAAATTTGAGTATGTATTGACGGACCATCGTGAAGATCAAAAAAGAATCTCTGATATTGGTTTTTATCCTGGTAATCAGCCTGGCAATCAGGATTTTTTTATTTATAAATGAGGTCTTCATTGTAACTGATGCCGTCTATTATTCGCATCTCGGAAAAAATTTAATAGAAACCGGCAGATATGCTTACGGCGAAAATTTCAACCTCGGTATTTTTCTTCCTCCGGGGTATCCCGTGCTCATCGGCCTGACAAACCTCTTCGTTGATGATCTTTTTTCCTCTTCCAAGCTTGTTTCACTGATAGCCAGCATGATAACCGTCTTCCTGTTCTATCTGATCGGAAAGGAGATATACAACGTCGAGGCCGGACTGTTCGCCGCATTCGCCTACGGTACCCATCCCCTGATACTCAGGCTTTCCGTTTTCGGAAACTCGGAGGCGTCGTTCTTGTGTCTTCTCTTTCTCTCCATCTATATATTCATCGCGCTGGTCAGGAGGGGCGGCTTCCTGCTTTACGCCCTGTTCGGGATACTGGGCGGCATGTCTTATCTCGTAAGGCCGGAGGGACTGGTGTTGCTGATACTGCCCCTTCTGCATCTGGCCGGACTGTTCGGCGGGAGACCACGGATAAACAAAGCATACGTGATGAATACCTGCTTTATGGTTCTGGTCTTCGGTCTGGTTATTTCCCCGTACGTGCTGTTCCTGAAAAACTCCACCGGCAAGTTCACTCTGACCGGAAAGAGCAAGATCAACCTCATCCTTGCACAGAAAGGCGGCGACAGGGACTTCGACCAGCTGGTTTCAGCGCCGGGCAATCCTTACGACAGGATAGCTTTCTCACTGAACGAGTCCAAAACCCAGGTGAAAGGATTCGATACGAATGTTGAATTTTCCGCAATTGATTATGTATTAAAAGACCCCTTCAGTCTCATATCAAGGTACCAGAGGAACATCCTTCGCGGCATCGCGATAATATTCAAACTTATTGTCCCCATTCTGATTCCGCTGTTTTTCACTTTTTTCTACAAGGACCTGTTCAGGAACAGGCTGAGGTTGATTTTTCTCATAATGCCCCTTCTGTATTTCTCGGTCTTTTGTATCTTCTACATAGTCGAACGGCACATGACGCTGATATTTTCGTTTCTTATCCTGTTTTCTTCGATCGGTTTTGTCATTTCCGACAGGGCGTTCGCCGGTCTGCTGGATTTTTACGGTATCAGCAGAGACGGGGTCATTACTTCATTCCTCACGAGAAATATTAAATATATAATAGTCGCCGTACTCCTTGTAAGCGCCGCGTCATATCTTAAGTTTTCAAATATCGGCCACAACCCGATTCCGGTTGAACATCTCAGGACGGCCTCTTACCTCAAGGATACCCTCAGCCCGGGATACGAAGAGCTTAATATAATGGCCAGGAAACCCTATGTGAGTTTTTACAGCGGTTCAAGATTCACCATGCTGCCTTATGCAGGCGGCGCGGATGTCATTGCCTTTGCAAAGTTGTATGATGTCGATTATATTGTGGTGGACGAAAGGTTTCTTGGAAGATGGGATTTTTACGACGAGCTCCTGCACATGGAAAAATACCCGGATGATGTGAAGCTCGTATATGAGGATGATTCCGGCAAACTGATAAAGTTATATAAGGTTGAAAAGTTTGGAGATGAAGCGGTGGATGGCGGAATCGTCCCTGACCATATTGCTCCTGAACCTGGCGTAGTTCATCGCAAACCTTCTTAACGGGGCGAAGAAAAACCATTTTATGTTATCTCTTTTAACAAGCACATAGATCATGTCATAAACCGAGCCTGCCACCAGGTCGTATAATATCTCAAGGATTGAATACCTTTTGCAGTTGAGAGTTTTCAGGGCATGCGATTCCCTGTAGAATCTCCTGTATATCTGTTTCAGACTCTCGTTGTGCGAATGATAGACCTTGGCCCCGGGCTCATAAATTATCTTGTAGTTCAATGCGCCGACCTTCCGCGCCCAGTCCACGTCCTCGGAGTAGCTCAGCGTCTCGTCAAAGTGTATCCGCTTCCATATGTCCCTTCTTATCACGGAGCTGGAATTGCTGAAGATAAACGGGGGACCCTCGGTGATTTCCCTCCTGTGGTTGTTGTATTTTTTCAGTAATCCCCTTCTGTCAAAGGGATTGCAGTCAGGCCATGGTATGGTTTTGCACATGACGGCGGCGACCTTTTCATCCTTGAAGTTGGAGATTATGGAACTCAGCCAGTCCCTCGACTGGGGCAATGCATGCCCGCTCAGGCACACGACATATTTCCCCCTCGCCCGTTCAAAGCCGTAGTTGAGTGAGAATCCGTATGTAAAATCCTCGGGGTTGATCCTGTAAATCCTGACCGGATATTTCTCAGCGATCTCCAGTGTCCGGTCGGTTGATCCCGAATCCACGATAATCACTTCATAATTTTTATATGTCTGTGACTGGAATGCATCGAGTATCCTCCCGATATGGTCCTGTTCGTTCTTTGTTCTCAGGAGGATGGAGAAATCAATGTCACCGCCTTGACCGGAGTGTTTTTTCTCATTGTGTTTGTTCAAGACCTTTGTCATTTTTTAACCGCAGGAAACAAGATCATGTTCAGGCATGGTGAATCAAAAATAACCCAGACTCTTCAGTTGTTCTTTAAGGTTTCTTGCTTCCTCATCGCTCAGTTCTTTCCTGTGCCTGTCCTGCTCGTTGGAATCTTCGTAGGTATCAATATACCGGACGGGATATTTACCGAGAAAGTCTTCTTCAATTGCATCCGTTATCACGCTGCCGTCCATGTCTTCCGCAACCGGCATGTTGCACATCGCCAGGATCGTGGGTGTTATATCAAGGATGCCGACCGGGTCTTTCCGGCGCGTGTTTTTTTTTGCACCGGGGCCGCTCAGAATCAGGATTCCGTCTTCGCCGTCATGAATGCCGGGCGTATAATCCTCCACGTCCATCAGAAGCTCTCCGGCGTCATATGATTTCCCGCCGGCCATGATATGCTTGCCCGCCATCCCGGGGATCTCCCTGTTGAATTCGAGGAGGAAGCTGCCGGGGGCCGTTTCCCGAATTTCGAACAGCGGTTTTTTGTCTTCCACGACCTCGATGGAGCGCAGGAATGTTTTGTAGTACCCGGCCTTCTCCGGGGTGAAATCGCGTATCGTGGCATGAATCGTCGGAACTATGACGCTGATATAGAGGTCGCCCTTTTCGTCCAGGTCTATAAATCTCTGCGCGCGTATCGTCGTGGTATCGGCCCACGTTTGCGTCCTGTCGAGACTCCTGAAGCCGTGGTCCGAGGCGATTACAATCAGGGTGTCAGCGTCCGCATGGCTTATGATGTCCTGGATCATCCTGTCTGCATTCCGGTACGCGTTGTATACCTTGCGGCCGTAACGGCGGACGTCATCCGCAGTGACTTTCCTGTACGGGCCGGGTTCCATGTACTGCCAGTAATAGTGAGAATACGTGTCCACGAAATGAATATGGAAATAGGCGTACTTCGGCCTGAACTTCCCGTAAAGATGTATGAAAAGGTCCCTGTACAGCTTGGTGCGCATACTGATGCCCGAAATAAAGGAGTATTTATCGAGGTCTTCAAGAAAGGGGACTTTCTTTTTCGCGAAACCGAGCCCGATCTCCAGGAAAGTGGACAACCTGATTCCGCTGCCGAGGCACCGGCTGAAATAGTTCAGCATCCTTTGGGGACTGATCCTTTTTTCATTCCCCGCATCGTGCGTCAGTTCCCACAGGAATCCGTACTCCTCCGGATAGCACTCTCTGCCGAGGGACAATATGGAGGGGATTATAAATCCGTTGACCTTCTCCGGCGGCCACGTGAGCATGTGGCCCATGACGCCGACCGGAAATCCGTACATGCCGAATATCTCCCAGATTCTCTTGGCGGTCAGGGAGTAAGTGTTGTCGTGAAAGCCCGTGATTCCGTGTTTTTCCGGCCGTTTGCCGGTTGCGATGCTTGTCCAGATTACGGGTGAGGCGCAGGGCCTGAATGAGTGTGTGGAATGAAAATAGCCGCCGGTGTTGATCAGTCTTTCGATGGCGGGAAGTTCTTTCCGGCTGACCATCCTGTCTATGATTCTTTTTGAAGCGCCGTCGAACCCGATGAACAGCACTTTTTTATCCAAAACCTTTTCAGGAATTGAAGATTTTGCAAAGTTTATACCCATTTACTTAGACTACTTCACGATAAAAGTTTTTTCAAGATTTGCAATTTCAACTGATTTGACACTACAAATAAATTTATTATAAACTTTTATAGTAAGAGAAAATCACCGTTAAACTTTCTAACAGTTCGCTTCAGAGGATATAAATAATGAAAGTCCTTCTTGTAAATCCCCTCACCAACGAGAAAGGCATGCTCAATATCACCACCAATCTCGGGCTGGGGTACATAGCCACGTCTCTCAGGAAAAACGGTTTCGGGGTCGACATCTGGGACGGGGTGAAAAAGGGCATGTCGAAAAAAGGCCTTCACGAGAGGTTGAGAAGACTCGACTATGATGTTGCCGGCTTTCAGGTGTATACATACAGCATACCGTACGCCCTTGAAGCTCTGAGGCTGGTTAAATCGCTCAATCCCGGAATAATCACTGTAATCGGAGGCGCCCATCCCTCGGGCGACCCGGAAGCCGCGCTGAATGACCTGAAAGAAGCCGATTATGGATTCAGGGGAGAGGGTGAAATCGGGCTTCCGAAACTGCTGAAAAAACTGAACGGCGAGGAGAGCGACTGCCGCTTCGAGGACATTCCCAATCTCATATGGAGGGAAAACGGCGGGATCCGCTGCAATCCGCTGCAGCCCATTGAAGACCTGGACGCCCTGGGAATGCCGAGCTGGGACCTGATCAATCCCAATGATTACCCCAATGCGCCGATAGGCGCGGTGGCGAAAAACTTTCCCTTATCGACCATATCCACTACGCGGGGCTGCCCGTATTCGTGCACCTTCTGCGCAAACAACCTCACGATGGGGAAAAAGGTCAGGGGCAGGAGCGCGGCGTCCGTGCTGGAGGAAATGGAGTTTTTGTACAACAATTACGGAGTGAGGGAGTTTCAGATTATAGACGACACCTTCACGTCCAAAAGGGACCTTGCCATAGCGGTCTGCAAGGGAATCATTGAAAGGGGACTGAAGGTAAGTATATCCTTTCCCAACGGCGTAAGGCTGAAGACCCTTGATGAAGAACTCCTGAAGCTCCTGGAGAAGGCCGGCACCTACTCGCTCGGGCTCGGTATAGAGTCCGGTTCCGAGAAGACGCTGAAAACCATGAAAAAGGCGCAGACCCTGCAGGAGGTGAGGGAAAAGGTGAACCTGATCCATCGCTGCACGAGGATCAGGATGACCGGCTTCTTTATCATCGGTTACCCGGGAGAAGACAGGGAGGATATTTTAAAGAGCATAAGGCTGTCAAAAGAGCTGCCGATCCACAGGTCGCAGGTCACCATTTTTCTCCCCGTCCCCGGAAGCGAGATGTACCGGAAACTGAAGAAGGAAGGAAAGCTGGACCATGTTGATTTCAGGGATATCACCTTTCACAATATAGTCTATGTGCCCGAGAACCTGACACTGCGCCAGTTGAAGATGCTCAGGATGAGGGCGTATCTTGAGTTTTATTTAAGGCCGAGAATCATTCTGGGCATGCTGTCGGAGATACAGTCATGGGAACATCTCAAATTCATCCTGAGAAGGGTCGGAAAGGTATTCTCCCTGAACATTTAAAACCTCCCTGTTTTTTTTGTCGGTTAACCTTAACAGTGGCATAAGAAATACCCGCAGCCGGCATGGGAATCCGCCGGCAGAGATGTTTTATTGCAACAAGGTGAAAGCACCGGTGGTCTGTTTATAGTGGAAATATATTTCTTATCTTTTCTATGGGGGGCCTGTCTCCTGTTTTCCTTTACAGGGTGGGGAACGGCCCTGAATAACGTCCTCTTTCCCGGCGCACGGCTTGACTGGGGGCAGAGAGCCGCGTGGGGCATTGCCGCCGTCATCTTTATCGGGGGAATATTAAACCTTGCCTCAAGTGTCTCAACGGGTTCCATCCTGATCTTGACCGGAGCTGGTCTTATATACCAGGCGCTCGACTTCTACAGGATGAGAACGTCCGTTACCGGTCCGGTATCCGCGTATATCGGAACGTGCCGCAAGGACAGGTTTGCAGCCTTTGTAATCTTTCTGATCTGTTTCCTTGCCGTTTTGCAGTACGGCGGTCTGGTCTTTTCCGGATTTTTCCATGATGACCAGGTCGCGTATCTGATTTTCTCGGAGAAGATGATACAGACCGGCTCCCTGGGCTCCGACCCCTTCAGCCTCAGGAGGGTGGAGACTTCACTGGGAGGGCAGGCATTCATGCATGCATTTCTGCTGGGGGTGCTCTCCAGAAAAAACCTGTTCATTATCGATCCCGGACTCAGTGTCGTTATATCCCTGGGTCTCCTCTGGGGATATATGAAAAGATTAAAATCAGAAAACAGGGGAATGCCCGAAGGGGCCGCATTGCTGGTGCTCCTCTTCTTCCTGCTCGTCCCGCCGCCAAGGACAAACACCACGGCGCTCGTACTCCCGCTGGCCCTTTTTATAAGCCTTTTCAGAACCCTCGACTGGCAAGGGCTGGAAAACAGGCATTTTGCCGTCAACGCTTTTATCATAGCCCTGCTCACTGCCGCGGTCTGCTCGCTGAAATCGACCCTTATACCTCCCGCTGCAATCCTGTTTGCTTCAACGTATATTTTCTATATCTCCGGGGCGAAGAAAAGGACAAAGGCCATCTGTGAGTTTTTTACTGCTGCAGCGCTGACCGTGGTTTTCCTCCTGCCGTGGATGCTGTCGATGTATCAGTCATCAGGGACACTGTTATATCCGCTGCTCGGGAGGGGCTACCACGGGACCGCATACGGAACCTTCCCCAGTTCATGGGCGGACCTTGATATTTCCGGAGTGCTGGAGATACTCTTCAAATACATCAGCTATCCCTTCATAGTGGCGCTTGCACTGACGGGGTTCGTCAACTTCAGGTCGTCTCCTTCACCGCAGCCCGGCGGCGGGCGCGGGGCGTTCAGAGCCCTTGTGATAAGCGCTGCACTGGGCTCACTGGTGGTACTGATGGTTACAGCCGGCAGCTTCGGGGAGCGTTATCTGTTCTCTTTTCTTTTTGCCGCTGTTGTCATATCCATGATAAACGCCGTGGCCGCAATGCCGTGGAATGATGCAGGCAGGCTCGGGGGTTCCCCGGCGCTTCTTATTCTCATATTTGTAACAGGGATGCTCCTGGGCAACGGGTGGTTTGATGTGAGGGGGCAGTACTGGGACTATCTCCATAATATAAAATCCGGACTGAACAATGCTTCACTCGTGCCGGCTGAAGAAGTCCGTGAGTATGCGGAGATGCAGCGGGCTGTTCCGGAAGGAGAGACGCTCCTGGCGAGACTGGAAAAATCCTTCCTGCTCGATTTCCGGCGGAATAAAATACTGATAGCGGATGAGCCCGGCGGTGCAAGCCTTCCGCCAGGCATGCCTTTCTTCAGGGGAAGCGAGGCCCTGGCTGATTACCTCCTTTCAAAGTCCATAAGATATGTGGCATATTCCTATGCAAGCGAAACAGGCTACACCAGGAGATACCTGCTGGGAAAACTGAAAGGCAAACTGCATCCATTCTTCAGGGCCACGTTCCGGCACACGCTTGATTTTCAGGAAAACCTGAAGCGGCTTGGAGATACGAGAGGGAGAATTTATGATGACGGCAGGATTTTTGTGCTTGACCTGCTGAGCAAGAGGGAAGGAAGGTAACCGTTTTAATGATACCGGTTCGTTATCCATATCTTACCTGGTCTGACCTGGCAGCGTTTCTTGATATAGGGAGGGATTGCGCCGGGACATTTGAAGAGAAGCTGAACGAGAAATTCAACTCAAGGTATTCGCTGACCTTCTCATCCGGCAGGGCAGGTCTGTACCACATCCTGAAGGCCAACAGGATTCAGAATAAATACGTTCTTGTTGCGGCATATACATGCTGCGTCGTGGCCGAGGCGATCGTGCAGTCAGGGAATATCCCGGTGTTTGTGGACCTTTATAAAAACTCTTTCAACTCGAAAATCACCGAAGACCTGATAAGGAAATATATTCCGGATCTCGGGGCGGTTGTCGTCACCAACCTGTACGGATTCACCGATTTTTCCGACCCGGATTTCATCGGTAAAGACAGGGATTTCCTGATGATCCTCGATGATGCCCTGGCACCCGGCCATGTTCCCCGGAGACCGGCCGGGCTTTATGATTACACCTACATAAGCTGTGCGGTCAGGAAGCCCTTTACATGCCTTGGAGGAGGCGTTGTCTTTACGGATGACGATGAGAGATTCAAGGCGCTCAGGGATTATACGCTTGAAAACAGGAAAGCCCTTTCCCCGGCGGAAAAATGCAAAAGGTTTATAGAGACTTTCCTTTTTTTCCTTGTGTTCAGAAGGGGCATATATTCCCTCACATCTTTCCTGCAGAGAAAGACCGCGCTGCTGGATTCGTTTTTCAGTGAAAAGTATAATGATATCCACAGGCAGAATCCCGAGTATTTTGTGGATATGTGTGATTTCCAGAAACGTGTCGGCCTGAATCAACTAAAAAAGATCGACATCATGCTGCAACGCCGGCGCGAGATAGGCGACGCTTACTACAGGTTGTTAAGTCCCCATTATGCATGGGTGAAGGATTACTGGAAAACGGGTGTGCCGTACTCGAATATTCCCTTTCTGCATCCCAGAAGGGACGACCTGGAGAGGCATCTGCTGGAGCATAAAATAGATACGGAAAGATACTTCGATTATGTAATCCCTGAACTGGAACAATACAGAGAGCTTCGCAAACATTACAACATTGACGGCCGTTTCCCCAATGCGGAGAATATCTCAAAACAGATTCTTCTTCTTCCCGTCAACATGGGTCTCGATGAGAAAACCATTTCAAAAATCGTTGGAAAAATCAGGGAGTTTGACGCAGTCTGAAGAAACCTTAACCTTTAATGTCGCATAAACCTGCAAGGACGAGATATGAATCACTCAGCTTATAAGAAACCTTCTTTTCTCGAAGATTCCGGGATGCGGATACTTATTGTATCTCTTCTGTTTTTGACTGCCTTCGGCGTGAGGCTTCATCATATCACGGAGCCGACTTTCGAATTCAATCCCACGCGTGAATATGCATCCGCCTTTTTTGCACGGTCTTTTTACTACAAAAATGCGGATTCAGTCCCTGAGTGGAAGAGGGATGTCGTGAACTTTCATCTGAAGCAGAAGGACGTGATAGTGGAGTTCTGGATAATGGAAAGGCTTGTGTCTCTCGCCTCCCGCATAACGGGCGGGGAACACCTGTGGTTCTCAAAACTGTTTTCTTCCCTGTTCTGGATGGCCGGGGGTGTCTTTCTGTATCTGATCGCAAGAAAAATCCTGCCTCCCGGCGAGGCTCTGTTCTCAACGGCCTTTTACCTCTTCCTTCCCTACAGCATATCCGCGAGCAGGAGTTTCATGCCCGATCCCCTTATGCTCATGATGATACTGGGCGGTATTTACGGGATACTGAGATACCATGAAAAGCCGTCGGTCCACGGCCTGCTGGCCGTATCCGTTGTCTCGGGTCTGGCGATACTGGTCAAACCCATGGGGGTGTTTCTCCTGTTCGCCGTTTTTGCCGGGATCGCTTTGCACCGCAAGGGTGTACGAAAGGCTCTGATCAGCGGAAGCCTTGCCGTTTTCGGAATCATAAGCATACTGCCGTTTTCAGTATACACATTCGCATCGGGATTTTCCCGGCATATCGGGGAAGCATACGAAACAAGTTTCAATCCAGCGATCTTCTTATACCCCGAGTTCTGGGCGGACTGGTTCGTAATGATCGGCCGGGTAGTCGGCTACATTGCGTTCGCAGGAGCGCTTGCAGGGATATTCATGTTCCAACGGGGCCTGCCGAAGAGCCTTATAGCCTCTTTATGGGTCGGTTATCTGGCGTTTTGCCTGGCATTCAACACCCGTATAAATATACATGACTACTATCACCTGCAGTTGATACCCATTGTCGCGCTCTCCCTGGGGCCGGTATCGGGCCGGGTGTTCAACCACGTGAAACAGTACGGAACACGGTATATCCCTGCCGCGGGAATCGTTGCCGTAGCGGCTGTTCTGATTTCGGTCGTCGGAATACGCGGTATTGACTGGCGCGACATCGCCATGCGGCATAAAGGCAAAATGAAACTGATCGGTTCGATAATCGGTGTTAATCCCCAGTTTATCAACTTCATAAGCCCGGATTCCGAGAGAAAACAGCGGATCGCGAAGGAAATCTCGGATATCGTGGGACATGCGGAGATTATCATCCTGGATTCCAAATTCGGTATACCCATTTCATTTCTCGGAGACCTGAAGGCTTACAGCTGGCAGACGGACGAGGTCTTTAAACTCTATAAACTGCAGGGGCGGAATGTCTCTCCTGTCAAACTCTTCAAAAAGTTCTACAAGCGCTGGAATTACCCCGAATATTTCGTTATATCCGAGTTCGCCGAGTTCGAAAAACACTCCGAACTGAAGGATTTCCTTGACGGCACCTTCCCTGTACTGGTCAGAACAGATGATTATCTGATTTATGATCTGCGAAAAAAGAAGACATCGGCCGGGCAGGCCTTGCCTTAACCTTAATGTTGCATAAGCCGGCGGGAGGGTCCGGCGCAAAACCTCCCCCTGCCCGCGGGCGGTGTTTTTTATGCCACTGCAGTGTTAACAGTTGCTTCTGGCAAGGGGCGTGGGCAGCCCCGGAGCTCAGGTCCAGTGAAGACGCGACAGGGCTTCCGTGCCCATAACGCTCTTCCTTGCCGCCGACCAGATTTCAAGTATCGCCTTCTCGGCAAAGCGCACACCCTCGCCGAGCAGCCTTACGCTCACGCCCCTTGACGGGAGTGCGGAGGCGCCTCCGTATACGCCCTCCATCCCGTCCAGCATTGCATGCAGCGCACCGGCAAGCGGCCTTTCAATGGACGGGTTGTCGAACACGAGGTATATGGCGGCCATTGCCGTGGATGACTCAAGGAATCCCGTGCCGCCGTAACCCGCAGTCTCCGGCCTCAGGACAACCCTTTCCGACAGGATAAGTTCTCCGCAGTATTCAATTTCGGTGATGCTCCTGTATTCCCTGAACAGCATGTACTCACCCCTGGCGACCCTGCCCGGGGTGAAAAAATCAAGTATGAAGGCGGCAGCGCCCTTTTCCATGCATATCCTGGTCTTCTGCCGGTACAGCGAGCCTGCAAAGGGGATTACATAACCCGGCATGTATTCGATGGCCGCGCCTTTACCGGCGGCTATGCGCACGTCCTGCGAGGAGAAGTCCCCTGTGCTCCTGTAGAGCCTGTTGGCCGAAGGTGCGGTTATGAGGGCATGGGCCTGATCATCAAGGGTTATATCCATATGTATACTGTCCCCCCCCGCAAGCCCGCCCGTGGGATTGACGATATATGTACAGGCGCACGCGGCGCCGTCAGTGCGGAAGGGCTGAAACGCCTGCAGCGGCATGGTGGAAAATGAGTCGTGGAGTATGGTCTTGTCCCCCTGTTTCCTGAACACCAGCCTCAGCCTGCCGTCCCTTCCCGTCCTGTGCAACCCGGGTTCAGACAAAGAGCACATCTCTCCTGATCCAGCCGATAACCGCATCGATTCCCTCTTCCTTCATCAGGCTCGTGAATATAAACGGGCTTTCACCCCTCATCCTCCGTGCATCCCTCCTCATCACTTCCAGGCTTGCGCCCACATACGGCGCCAGGTCCGTCTTGTTGATCACGAGAAGGTCCGACCGCGTGACACCCGGGCCCCCCTTTCTCGGAATCTTGTCGCCGCCTGCCACATCTATCACATAGATGGAGCAGTCGACCAGTTCAGGGCTGAAGCTTGCAGCGAGGTTGTCACCGCCGCTCTCCACGAATATTATGTCAAGTTCCGTGAATCTGCTGATCAGCCGCCGCACCGCCTCCTGGTTCAGTGATGCATCCTCCCTTATGGCCGTGTGGGGGCACCCCCCTGTCTCAACACCTGTTATCCTCTCTTCAGGCAACACCCCGGCCCTCACGAGAAACTCGGCATCCTCCTGTGTGTAAATGTCGTTCGTCACCACTGCAATGGAAAACTCACCTGACATCCTCCTGCAGAGCTTTTCTATCAGCGCTGTCTTCCCGGACCCCACGGGCCCGCCGATGCCGATTTTCACCGGCCCTGTCATCTCCGTCATAACCGTAACCTCCTTGCCTTTTATAATTGTGAGGCTCCTGCAAGAGTCCTCTCCCTGTCACCTCGAACGGAGAGAGAGGTCTTTGTAACTCGCCGCTGCCGAAAGATTTCTCCCTCCGGTCGAAATGACATATACAGGCATTTTCATACTTTTGCAAGAGGCTCAGTTGTATAAAAATACTGCCCGCGGGCAGGGGAGTCCGGTGGAGGTTTTACGGCGCCCCCCCCTGCCGGTTTATGCGACATTAAGGTTATGGTTGCCCTGAACAATCTTATGACCTGAACAACCTCGTGTAGAGATGCTCATGCCTCATCGCTCCTATCTCAATCCCGGGCGCAAATGCGGATATGTCATCTTCATCCAGCGACAACACCTCTTCCGCGATCCCTGCCAGCAGGGGCTTGATATCCTCTATCACTTTCTGTCCCTCTGTATGCCCTATGGGTATCAGCCGCACCCCTGCGCTCACAATTCCGGCGGCCGCTGAATAAAGGTAGGCCGCCAGTGCTTCATCCCTTGCGGCTCCCAGTGAGTTGCACACAAGCGCAAACACCACGGGATGATGGCCCGGCGCCTCCCCTCTTTCAACAGCCTGCGCAAATCCCTCCGGCATAGCGGATTTATGGAGCAGACCCATGACCTTCAGGAGCTGCCTCCCCGTCTGCATACTCCCTTCCCTCATCTCCCCGGCCAGTTTCATGGAGTGTATCAGCCGGTCGATGCGCAGGACCGTCTGCACATCCTTCGCGCCTGCCGCCTCTATGCACAGTTTCACTGCGAGTGCATCGCACCTGCGTGTCATCCCGGCGAGATAGGCCCTTAGAAATTCAACAAGGCCGTTCATATCCTTTACGCGGCCCTCGCTTACATAAGTCTCAAGCCCCCATGAATATGCAAACGCCCCTGAGGGGAAGAATGAATCGGTAATCTGTAAAATGCCGATAAGAGATTTTATTTTATCCATGACGGCCGCCTTTACCTTACATTTGCATAAAAACACCGCCCGCGGGCAGGGGGAGGTTTTGCGCCGGACCCTCCCGCCGGCTTGTGCAACATTAAGGTTTACTCTCCGGCTAAAACAGGAAATACCTCTGCGCCATCGACAGTGTCTCCGCGGGTTCACACCACAGCACCTTGCCGTCCGCCTTCACCGTATATGTTTCAGGGTCGACCTCGATATGCGGGAGATAGTTGTTGTTGATCATGTCCTTCTTGCCGATCTTGCGGCAGTTTTCAACAAACGCCGCCCTTTTCCGGAGACCCAGGCGCCCGTGTACGTCCCTGTCGAAAGCGGCCTTTGACAGGAACGTCAGTGATGTGCTGTAAACAGCCCCGCCGTATGCGCCGAACATGGGCCTCATCAGGTAAGGCTGCGGAGTGGGGATCGAGGCATTGGCGTCGCCCATCTGGGCGTAGGCGATAAACCCGCCCTTTATGACCATCTTCGGCCTTACGCCGAAGAATGCAGGCTCCCACAGCACGATGTCCGCGAGCTTGCCTTTTTCGACAGAGCCTACATAACCTGCAATCCCGTGGGCTATTGAAGGGTTTATGGTGTACTTCGCCACATACCTTGCGGCCCTGACATTGTCGTTGCCGCCCTTTTCCTCTTTGAGCCTCCCCCTCTGCCTCTTCATCTTGTCCGCTGTCTGCCATGTCCTGATGACGACCTCTCCAACCCTGCCCATTGCCTGGGAGTCGGAGGCCATTATGCTGAAGGCGCCCATGTCGTGCAGGATGTCTTCCGCCGCGATGGTCTCTGCCCTTATCCTTGAATCCGCAAAGGCCACATCCTCGGGTATACGGGGGTCGAGGTGGTGGCATACCATGAGCATGTCGAGGTGTTCCTCCATGGTGTTGACTGTAAACGGCATGGTCGGGTTTGTCGAAGACGGCAGTACATTGGCCTGCCCGCAGACTTTAATTATGTCGGGGGCGTGGCCTCCGCCCGCACCCTCTGTATGGTATGTATGTATTGTCCTGCCCCTGAACGCGGCTATTGTATCCTCGACAAAACCGGCCTCATTAAGGGTATCCGTGTGTATGGCGACCTGCACGTCGTATTCATCCGCCACGGACAGGCATGTATCTATTGCGGCAGGCGTGGTGCCCCAGTCCTCATGCAGCTTCAGTCCCACGGCGCCCGCCTCCACCTGCTCCCTCAGGCTTTCGGGCCGTGAAGAGTTGCCCTTGCCGAGAAAACCGAAATTGACCGGAAAGGCGTCGGCGGCCTCGAGCATCCTGTGCATGTTCCATTCACCGGGAGTGCATGTGGTGGCGTTCGTCCCGGTTGCAGGGCCTGTTCCGCCGCCTATCATGGTGGTGATGCCCGATGATATCGCCTCCCCTACCTGCTGTGGACATATAAAATGTATATGGCTGTCCACCCCGCCGGGGGTGGCGATCAGGCCCTCGCCTGCTATCACCTCTGTCGAGGCTCCTGTTACCAGGTCGGGGTCCACTCCATCCATGAGGTCGGGATTGCCGGCCTTGCCTATGCCGCATATCCTGCCGTCACGCACCCCTATGTCCGCCTTTACGACGCCCCGGTAGTCAAGGATGATCACATTGGTTATAACGAGGTCCGGAGCGCCGCCTTTTGCCGTCGCCCGTGGTGACTGGCCCATCCCGTCCCTTATGACCTTGCCCCCGCCGAACTTCACCTCGTCGCCGTATCTCGTGAAATCCTTCTCCACCTCTATGAACAGCTCCGTATCGGCAAGCCTTATCCTGTCTCCCGTTGTTGGGCCGAACATGCCCGCATACTGTCTTCTGTCCATGTTCAGGCTCATATCATGCACCTCCGAATCCCTTGTCCCTCGCCTTGCCGAACGCGGCCCTCCTGACCCGCTCGTCCGCGGCGCAGCCCTCTGTCAGGCCGTTTAATCCGTAAATGTTCCCGCCCCCGCCGAATTCCACGAGCGAGACTTCACGGTCCTGGCCGGGCTCAAACCTTACGGCAGTGCCGGCAGGGATGTTCAGGCGCATGCCGAATGCCTTTTCCCTGTCGAAGACCAGGGCCCTGTTGACCTCAAAGAAGTGGAAATGCGAGCCCACCTGCACCGGCCTGTCTCCCGTGCTTTTCACCACGAGGGAGACCGACCTCCTGCCCCTGTTCAGCTCTATGTCCCCTTTGCCTGGAATATATTCACCTGGTATCATACCGTCCTCCTTGTCTTTACCTTACAGCGGCATAAAAATGCCGCCCGCGGGCAGGGAGTCCGGCGGAAAAGCTTTATCCGCGATACCTTAGAGAGTATTCCGCACGGCTTATCGACATCCCTTGGAATTCCGCTCTCCGTTACGTCCCGCAATAAAGACATATTTCCGATATCCCATCGCTTTATAAAGGTTTTACGCCGGACTCCCCTGCCGGCTTGTGCAACATTAAGGTTTACTTTACAGCGGCATGAAAACACCCCCTGCGGGCGTATGCCTCACCTTACCGGATTATGAATGGTTACAAGCTTTGTTCCGTCGGGAAATGTCCCTTCAACCTGTATCTCCTTTATCATCTCCGGGACACCGTCCATAAGGTCTTCCCTCCTGAGAATTGAAGCGCCGTACTGCATCAGCTCCGCCACCGTCCTGCCCTCCCTTATGCCCTCAAGCACTGCCGACGTAATAATGGCCACCGCCTCGGGATAGTTAAGCTTGATCCCCCTCTGCTTCCTCTCATCGGCCAGAGAGGCCGCCATGTAAATCATCAGCTTGTCTTTTTCCTTCTCCGTAAGCCTCATCCGCAACACCTCCGTACAAAATCATAAATCTTTCTCCATCTTACAGCGGCATGAAAATACCGCCCGCCGGCAGGAGAGTCCGGCGGTTTTCGGCGGACTCTCCTGCTCGTTTATGCAACATTAAAGGTTTATACACTGATTACCGCCTTCAAACAGTGAGATACTGCCTGACGATATCCTGTCCCAGACCCTCTGTCCTGCCGCCGGCCACAATCCTTCCGCGGTTCATGATATAGAATCCATGGCAATACTCGCGGACAAAATCCAGGTACTGCTCGACAATCAGCACCGTCATGTGTTTCTCTTCAACAAGCTGCCTCAGCACTCTGCCGATCTGCTGAATGATGTTAGGCTGTATGCCCTCGGTCGGCTCGTCAAGAATCAGCAGCTTCGGGCCGGTAACGAGCGCGCGCCCTATTGCAAGCTGCTGCTGCTGTCCGCCCGAGAGGTCTCCGCCCATCCTGCCGGTCATGTCTTTCAGAACCGGGAAGAGCTCATAAATCTCCCCGGGTACACGGTCAAGGCCGTCGCTGCGGGCGGAGAGGCCGATCCTCAGGTTCTCCTCCACGGTCAGTTTCGGGAATATCATTCTCCCCTGCGGCACAAATGCAAGCCCCGCCCGTATCCGGTCGTGCGTGGGCATCTTTGTGATTTCACGGCCCTGCATCCTGATGGCGCCTGATGACGGCCTCAGCAGCCCCGTGATGTTTTTCATCAGTGTCGTCTTGCCCACGCCGTTGCGTCCCATGACGCATACAATCCGCTCCTGCGGAATCTCCATGGCAATGCCGTGAAGCACCTGCACCTCTCCGTAGGAAAATGACAGTTTCTCAACCTGTAACATCATCGCCCAAGATATGCCTCTATGACTTCCTCGTTTTCCTGCAGCTCGCCGAGCGTGCCTTCCGCCATGATTTTGCCCTCGTTCAGCATGGTTACAAAGGAATCAAGCCTGCGGACAAAATCCATATCGTGTTCTATGACTATGATGGTATGGTCTCCCCTGAGTTCAAGGAGAAGCTCCGCCGTCAGGGCGGTCTCGGAGTCGGTCAATCCCGCCGCGGGCTCATCAACGAGCAGCAGTTTCGGATCCGACAGGATCAGGGCGCTGATTGCCAGCCACTGCCGCTGGCCGTGGCTGAGATACCTTGCCTCGAGGTCCCGCACCTCCAGCAGTCCGACCCGTTCAAGTATGCCGAGTATCCGGTCTCTTTCTTCTTTCGTCTCCCTGCAGTACAGGTTCGGCCACAGACGCCTGCGTCCCGGCAGGGCAAGCTCCATATTCTGATATGTGGTCAGGCTGTCGAAGACGGAGGGGGTCTGGAATTTTCTGCCGATTCCCATAAGCGCAATTTCCGTTTCATCCATGCCTGTAATGTCCCTGCCTTCGAAATACACCCTGCCCGTGGCCGGACGTGTCTTGCCGCTTACCACGTCGCAGAGCGTTGTCTTGCCTGCACCGTTGGGGCCTATGATGACCCGCAGCTCATTGTGCCCTATTCCGAGGGCCTCGATGTCCAGTGCCCTGAAACCGTCGAACACGGCGGTAATATCCTCCAGAAACAGCAGGAATCTCTCCTCGGAGAACCGGCTGACCCTGGGACTGTCGGTCTTGTAATCCTCGATCCGCTCGTGCAGTTCCATTACGTTCTCAATCTCCTCCGTCCGTTTGACTTTCTTTTCAGCAACGGTTCCTCCCTGTCTGCGTGTAATGCGCAGGCAGGCGTCAAGGGTGAGGGAAAACAGGATTTCCTTCCGCACCCTGAACTTGGAACTCTGAACTCCGGGCTTTCAGCCCTTTTAATGTTTTCCCGTAAAACACCGCCCGATGTTGCAGAGACCCTTGGGGAACAGCAGGACAACACCTATAAACAGTCCTCCAAGGACAAACTGCCAGTATTCCGATTTCCACGTGAATAAAATGAAATCCTTTTCAGACGTAAAAAAGCTGTAAAGGAGGTTCACAGCCAGCGCCCCGAGGATGGCCCCCGAAAGAGTGCCGCGCCCTCCTACCGCCACCCAGATAACGACCATAATGGACATCCCCGCCTCCATGTTGGCAGGCGTGAAAATCCCCATCTGCGGCGTATAGAGCATGCCTCCCAGGCCTGCTATGGCAGCCGCCGCCACAAAGGCAAAGACCTTGTAGACATGCGGCCTGTAGCCTGCAAACCGGAGCGTTCTTTCATTGTCGCGCACGGCTATGAGTACGCGTCCCAGCCTTGAGCCGGCTATGTGCCGGCACAGCAGGTATACACCTGCCAGGCACAGGAGGGTGATTATGTAGACAGCCATCTTTACATCAGGGTCGGCAAGGCTGTAGCCTGCAATCTTATCAAACCTCGTCAGGCCGTTGGTGCCGCCGAGTTTCATGCTGTTCATGCTGAAGACCAGCCAGGCCGCCACGGTAATAGCCTGCGTGAGGATTGCGAAATAAACGCCGCGGACCCGGCTTTTAAACCCGAAATAGCCTATCACAAATGCGACGAGACCGGGAATGAGCAGTCCGAGCGCCACAGTGGCCGGCAGAGTGTAGAAGGGCTTCCAGAACCACGGGAGCATGGCATCGCCCGGCGCCTCTCCGACCTTGTACGGGTAAACCACGTACAGGCACGCCGGGATATTCCACCCCGATGCATCGACCATGCCGCCGGGGCCGCCGTGATGCGCAAGGTACATGCCCATTGCATATCCGCCGAGTGAGAAGAAGAACGCCTGGCATAAGCTGAGTATTCCCGTGTAACCCCATATCAGGTCAAGTCCCACGGCTACGATGGCAAAGGCCATATACCGGCCCAGCATGTTCACCGTCTCGATGCTGATCTGCCCCGTATAGTACAGCAGGGGAACACCCGCCAGGCCTGCAAAAAACAGCAACAGCAGGGCATTATGCATACCCGGCCACCGCACTCCGCCGAGCGGCCGATCTGTCTTTGCCAGGGCCACATTACTCATCTGCAAGCCTCCCCCGGGGCGCAAACAGGCCGGCCGGTTTGAACTGGATGAATGTCACTATGACGAGCAAGAGCAGGACCTTGGCCCATATGGCGCCGACCGTGAAAGAACCTATTGCCGCCGGTTCAAGCACCTTGGTCAGCACCCCGATGCCGAGCCCCGAAAAAACAACTCCCAGCAGCTCGCCGACACCGCCGGTCACCACGACAAGGAACGAGTCAACGATGAAATTCGTCTGCCCCATATCCGGCGTTACACCGCCGATAAGCGTCCATGCATAGCCTGCAATGCCCGCAATGCCTGAACCAAAGGCAAATGTGTACCTGTCCACGCGCCCCGTATTCACGCCGAGGCTTGCGGCCATGTCCCGGTTCTGCATGGTGGCCCGCATCCTGAGCCCCAGGCCCGTGCGTTTCATCAGGTAGTATATGAGCAGCACGCAGAATGCGCAGAGTGCTATGATAAAGCAGCGGCCGTAGGGCAGGACAATGTCCTGCATGATCTCGATGCCGCCGCGCGCCCAGGATGGGGCGTTGACTCCTATATTGTCCCCGTACCGGAGGCGCACAAGCTGTATCAGGATCAGGCCCACGCCCCATGTTGCCAGGAGCGATTCCACCGGGCGCCTGTAGAGGTGCCGCACCACCAGGACTTCGATCAGGTAGCCGGCCAGCGCAGAGGAAAGGAATGCGGCGGGCAGGGCCAGCACATAGTACCAGTCGGACGGATTGTCCGGCGTATGGCCGACAAGCCTCTGTATCTCGAAAGTGGTATATGCGCCGATCATCATGAGTTCGCCGTGCGCCATGTTTATCACACCCATCAGGCCGAATGTAATGGCAAGCCCCAGGCCCATCAGGATAAGAATGGAGCCGAGCGAAAATCCCTGGAACATGCTTCCGAAGTAGTCCACAAACCCCTGGTGGATTTCGATCTTCCTGATAGCCTGACGGTATACATGTTCGGCGCTGTCGGGTGCGGGCGCGCCATGTGAGCGTACGAGGCCCCTTGCAGTCCTCAGCGGCCTTGCGGCAAGGCCGCCCGCTTCAGGGTCTCCGCCTGTGACCTCGCGGAGCAGTTCCCTCAACCTTGGAAGTGCGCGCATGCTTTTCATCTCCCCGAGCTCGCGTACCGCGGCCAGACGGTCTTCCGTTGCCCTTTCATTCAGGCGGAGCAGCAGGAGGCTCTCCCTGGCCGTGTACCGGACTTTCCTGTCGGGATCATTCTCGGACAGTTTCATAAGGAGGCCCGCTGCTTCCGTAATTCCGGGGGGATCACCTGCTTTCTTGGCGCCGGAGAGGCGCATGCCTGCATCCGGCGATGAAAGACGCAGGAGAAACTTCGCCCTGCCTGCCAGCCGCCGTTCGCGGCGTGTAGGGCTGATCCCGGTGAGCTCTTCCACGGGCACGACAACCTGCCTGCCGTTGTTCATCAGGGGCCGGCGGGTCAGGGGGTCGGACAGGGGCGCCAGTTCATTCATCTCTTCGTCCATAACGGTCTTTTCGCACAGTACGGGCCTGTCCTTCCAGATGTATATGCTGCCCATCCGGTATGATTCGAGGAACTCCTCAAGGCGCTGATCCCCTGTCCTTGCCAGCGCCGTTACAGCCTCCCTGCGGACAGCGGGGTCTGCGTGTGCGAGCCTGAGCATATCGGCCCTGATAACGTCATCATCCGCCCGTGCGGATAATGCACAGAAGAGCCAGATTGCCTGCAGAAGCAGGATCACACCTGTCCTGTAAAAAACGCCTCTCTTGAACACTCTCTTGAACATATCAATGGTCCGCTTTCTCTGAATTATTTCCCTGAATTATCATTACAGCGGCATAAAAACACCGCCTGCAGACAGGAGAGTCCGGCGGAGGTTTTACGGCGGACTCTCCCGCCGGTTTATGCAACATTAAGGTTATTCAGTCCATTCCCCCGCTTCCCCTCCCGCCTCGCGCGGGAGGGGAAGCGGGGTGGGGGTGATGAACTCTTACATCATTTCTTTTTCGGTCCGCCGGTCGGCTCCGGAATGTTGCCGTCCGGGTGAAGGTATCTGCTGTACGGCTCGGGTGAAACAAGCCCTTTTGTCTTGTAGATGATCCTGAACTGGCCGTTTTTCATGATCTCGCCGATATACACCGGCTTCAGCGTATGCTGGTTGTTCTCGTGCATCTTTTTCCTTCCTCCGGGCGCGTCGAATTCCAGCCCGTAGACCGCCTGGCGCACCTTGTCCACGTCGAATGACCCCGCCTTCTCAACGGCAGCCTTCCACACGTAAACGCCGAAGTAGGCGGCCTCTATGGGATCATCCGTGACGCGGTTGTAGCCGCCCGGCAGATTGTTCCTCTTGCAGTATTCCTTGAAGTTTTTCACGAACTTTCTGTTCTCCGGTGTATCTATGCTCTGGAAATAGTTCCATGCAGCCAGGTGGCCGACGAGGGGCGGGACATCCATTGCCCGCAGCTCATCCTCCGCCACGGAAAAGGCCATGATCGGAATATCGTCCGCGGTCAGCCCCTGGTTGGCAAACTCTTTGTAGAAGGGCACATTGCTGTCCCCGTTTATAGTGGACAGCACACAGGCATCGCCGCTTGCTCCGAATTTCTTGATCCTTGCGACAATGGTCTGGTAGTCCTGGTGATGGAAGGGCGTGTACTCCTCTATAATGTTCTCATCAGGGACGCCCCTGGACTTGAGGTATGCCTTAAGCACCTTGTTGGCAGTGCGCGGGAACACATAATCGGTTCCCAGCAGGTAGAATTTCTTCATTCCGAGCTCATCCATCATGTACCTGGCTGCGGGTATCAACTGCTGGTTCGGAGTGGCGCCCGTGTAAAATACGTTCAGGGACTGCTCCTCGCCCTCGTACTGCACAGGGTAGAAAAGAAGCGCATTGTACTGTTCAAACACCGGCAGCACTGATTTGCGGCTGACAGAAGTCCAGCAGCCGAATGTCACCGCCACCTTTTCCTTTGTTATCAGTTCCTTTGCCTTTTCGGCAAAAAGCGGCCAGTTGGAGGCCGGGTCAACCACGACAGGTTCGATCTGCCTGCCCAGCACACCGCCGCTTGCATTAATCTCCTCCACCGCCATGAGCACCACGTCCCTCAGAGATGTCTCCGATATCGCCATGGTTCCGCTGAGGGAGTGGAGCACGCCTATCTTCACCTTTTCCGCTGCATGGACGCGCCCGGCAAACACGAGTGCCAGGGCCATCACAAGCGCCGGCAACAGTCCCGTCAGGGCCTTTATTGCTGAAAATCTCTCTGTTCTGATCATCTGCTTCTCCTTTCCGGTTTTTTATCTGGAATTCTCAGCCTCCGGAATCGATTTCCGACGGCTTCTGATTAAAGACTGTTTGCGTTGAACCACCTCCTTTTATATATAACGCCCGAAACATAAAAGACCTGCCTGTTTGTGCAATATCAAGGTAGATTATCGATTGACAGGGCATGGCGCTGAACCTGCCGCAGTTAATTGCAATGCCAGAGTTTGGTTCTTATGGTTTGCAGCAATATAGTCTCTGGGGTAGCCAGAACCGTGCCAGCCTGCAACGTCTTGATTTTCAAGGGCTTTGCCCGAAAGAAATGCTACAAAATTGTAATTGAACAACATTTTTGTAGGGCAATGCATTTAAAGGGAAGCGCGATTCTTCCATGCGCTTATGAAGGGGTATCTTGCGGTGGCTGCTGTCCTTACAGTGCGTGGAATACCGGCGGCGGACGTGAGGCCTGCCGGGATTTTAACGGCGCTGTGAGGTATAATTGAATGTGGCAGGCCGGAATTGTCCCACTGTTCAAGAGAAAGGAAAAAACCAGGTGCCGGAAATATTATCGCTTTACGAGTTGAATCAGTTGATCAGGTCGGTAATCGATACCGCCTTTTACCGGACATTCCTTGTCACCGCGGAAATAGCCTCCTGCGATGTCAAGAGGCACTGCTACCTGACCCTCGTGGACAAGGATGAAGACACTATAAGGGCGGAGATCAGGGCCGTCATCTGGGCATCCAGATACAGGACGATATCCGCGGTGTTTGAAGAAGCCGCGGGCACCAGGCTCGCTGCGGGCATCAGGATCCTCTTTGAAGCGGAGGTAAGCTTCCACGAAAGATACGGACTGAAACTCAACATACTCGATATAGACCCTTCCTATACGATCGGGGAAATGGCCGTCAGGCGCAGGGAGATTATGGAGCGGCTTGCGCGGGAAGGGCTGAAAGACAGGAACAGGGAACTGGAATTCCCCCTGGTGCCGCAGAGGATAGGCATTGTCTCCTCCGCAACCGCGGCGGGTTATGAAGACCTGATAACCCATTTGATGAACAACAGCTACGGCTACAAGTTCACATGCAGGCTTTACGAGGCGGTGATGCAGGGCGACGGCGCCGAAGGCTCGATCCTCGCGGCGCTTGATCAGTGCATGAAAGACTCCCGGTTCCTGGACATCGTTGTAATAGTCAGGGGCGGGGGGGCACAGACCGACCTGCACTGTTTCGACAGCTTTGGGATAGGCAGGGCGATAGCCCTCCTGCCGCTTCCGGTCATATCCGGCATAGGGCACCAGAGGGATGTGACGGTTGTTGACGAGGTGTCGAACATGAGGGCGAAGACACCCACCGCCGCCGCCGACATGATAATCACGAGAGTGAGGGACTTTGAGGACAGGATGGATTCGCTGTCCCACAACCTTGTCCACGCGGTCCGAACACTGACATCCGGCATGAGCGAAAGCCTCTCCGCACTGTCAAAGAGACTTGAAGCCTCGGCAGGAAAGGAACTCCTTGATAATATGCACATGCTGAATGTCTTTGCAAAGGGGATAAGGTACGCCCTGAAATTCATACGCAACGAAAAACAGAGACTCAAAACACGCGAAGGCAATATCAGGCACCTGGACCCCGTGAATGTGCTCAGGAGGGGTTACAGCATTACCTACAACAACGGCAGGGCGGTGAAATCCGTTTCAGACGTGGACGAAGGAGACGTCCTGAGGACGGTCCTGCATGACGGCGAGATTGCAAGCACTGTGCGGGAGGCGGGAAGAAAACGGGGAGGATATCATGATGAATGACGCTCCCGGGTACAGGGAGGCACTTGAAGAGATAGAATCGATAGTTGATGAGATAGAGAATGAGACGGTGGATGTGGATGTGCTGGCTGAAAAGGTGAAAAGGGCGGCGTATCTGATCAGGTTCTGCAAGGAGAAGCTGAAAAAGACGGACGATGAGGTCAGGAAGGTTCTGAAGGAATTCGACAGGGAAGACGGGGGCGGGTGAGACCGCCCTCCTAAAAACCACGGGCGCTCATCCGCCCGGCGAGATCAGCACTATGCCCTGGCCGGGCCTGAGGTCGTACGAGAAGGGCCGGGGCAGCGGGTCAAGGGGATATTCCGGGGACACATCCGTGCACGGCGCCCCTGCCTCGATGAGGTCACAGATATTGCCGGCATGAAAATGCCGGTGATTATGGATGTCCTTGTTCAGCACGAGGAGCGCCTTTTCAGGTGAACGGGATGAGGTTTTCCTGAGCAGGAGTATGTCCGGGTTTTCGGAGTGCAATATCTCGCCGGCCGATTCTTCCATGAAGATACCGTTGCCGGCTTTTATCAGATTCACCCGCCTTATGAACGAGGTCAGGTCAATGCCGGTCTCTTCCCAGTCGCCGGGCCTTGTCTTTACGACATGCAGCTTCCGGCGGAAGCCGAATTCGAATCCCATGGGTACCATTGTGCCTGCTGAAAACAGCGCGGAGAACAGATAGCGCTGCTTCAGGCCGTCAGTATTGCCGCCAAGCTCTTCACAGAGCCGCACCGTGTCGTGGCTCTCGGGAAAGCTTATGGACGGTGCGGCCCGCCGCGTGAGATTGTACTGCTCCATGAGCCACGGGCTGTGAAAGTCCCACCACTTTGAACTGTTGAATATATAGTCGAACCCGGCCCCGGCGGTCCTTACGGTCTCATCGGGCGTGCACCCGAGCGTCTCCGCGAAAAACAGCGTGTCCGGGTAAAGAGCCTTTGTCTCCCTGATGAGCCTCTCCCACAGTCTCCCCGGAACCTGGTATGCGGCGTCACACCTGAACCCGCTGAAACCGAGTTCGATCAGAAACTTCACGACGCTGAAGAAAAACCGGTACAGGCCCTCTTTGTCCCTGCTCTGCCTGTGGTTGAAGCGCGCAAGGTCCCCCCATACGACCTTTTTGCCGTTTTCATAACAGAACGGGTGTGCCACCCGCCCTTTCTTCTCCCACACAAACCACTGCGGGTGCTCCCTTATCAGATCCGAATCCACGGCGCAGTGGTTGATCACGAGGTCGATCATCATCCTGAGGCCGAGTTTCTCCGCCTGCCCGACCGCCTTCTTCACCTGCTCCTCCGGTGGCTCCGGGCCCGCGCCGTCGACAATAACGGGGTTGAACCGGAAATAGTCCTTTATGGAGTAAAGGCTGCCGGAAACGCCGGGGTACTGTATGGGGTTTACAAATATCCAGTTGAAACCCATGCCGGCCGCCCTTCTGAAATGTCCTTCCCAGTTGGAAACCTTGCCTGCGAGGAGAGGGAAGATGTTGTAGATGATCATCTTTTCAGGTTCTCTCATCATGATGCTCCTTTCTCATTCCACATGTAATACAGCCTGTCGCGCGCCTCGTTCAGCAGTAACGGGGGCTGCGGCCACTGTTCAAGAATAACCGATCCCGAAAACCCGCGTCCCTTCATGCGCTTTATGAATTCACCCAGGCCGAGGGGGTCTTTGCCGGCAGGCCCCGTGAAGAGCGGCAGGTGGCTGTCGCAGTCGCCGAAATTCTCATGCATGTGAATATGGATAACCGGTATCCGGGGATCGAGCAGGTCGATGAATCTCAGGTAGTCGTTGCGCGTGTGACCGCACAGGTTTGCATGGCCGAGGTCAAGGCACATCCCCACGTGTGCCGTTCCCCCCGGTTCTCTCAGGCGGCTGAAGACCCTGTTGAAATCGCCGGGCGGGGTGAGGGGCGTGTTTTCTATGGCCAGGCTTATGCCGGCCTCCGCCGCAAGCCCTGCAAAAGGCATAAGCGCCGCCGCGTAATCGTCAGGCCCCCTTTCCGCATACAGGTGGATATTCACCAGGCCGGCCCCTATATCCCGCGCAAAGTCCATGTCCCGAAGTATTATCCCGTGTGTCCGCGCCTCAAGGGGATTGCCCTGCAGAGATACATGCACGGACAGGGCGATGTCGTGTGCAGCGGCCCTGTCCCTGATGTAACGTCTTGTCCCCGCATCCATGCAGCCCGGGTCCCATCCCGCCGCGCCGTGCCTGTCAGGAAACCATTCAAAGGCATCGAACCCGCTTTCTATTGCGTATTCAAAAGGCAGGACGGGTGTGGGAGCGGAAAAAGAGGTCTGATTGCCGATCCTGATTTTTTTCATATACAATCAGCCTTACAGTACAGTTGCATTAAAACATTGCGGGGAGACTCTCCTGCCCGCTTATACAACATTAAGGTTAGCATTGCGGTTTTACATCTGGGGGCGTGTCTGCACCGCATGGTACAGGCCGTCTGCATAAGCGCCTTCTATATCCTGCGGAAGGCCTGCCGCCCTTTCGATGATAATTCCGATCTCTGTTACGGCCGAGAGGATATTCCTCCTGAAATCCTCGTCCCATACAATGGGTTCATCCGTATAGTCGATTATTGCTTCGCGCGGCGGATTCAGCATGACGCTGTCATAGAGCCCTGCGCCCGCGTATTCCGCAAGGTCCTCGGCGTTTGAGTCCGAACGGAAGATAAGCCCGCCGCCGTAAAGCCCGGTGCTCTTGCCCGGATAAGACAGGATGTGCGGCTCCGGCGTGTCCTTAGAGGAGGTGAAGCTCAGTGCCCTGCCCGGGTAATTGCCCACCAGCGTCTCCCCGAGCCCCGGCACCACTTCTGCGTACAGCTCGTTCCCGTCGCCGGTAAAGGGATTGGCGGTATGGATTACAAATGCATATTCCGCCTCTACAACCTGCTGGATGATAACCGCCATGAACACGTCTTCATGCGGGATCCCCCGGGCCCTGCGGCTCAGGTACGCCCTTTCATTCCACTTGGACGCCCAGACACGCTTTATGCATGTCCAGGCATCCTCCTGATTTTCAGGCCATCCGAGACCTGCATGCTCCATGACGGCGCGAAGCGAAGGGAGAAGCTCATCGGGCGGCCTGAGCTCAAGCATGACCCTGCGTACGGCGGCAAGAATCTCTTCAGGGTTGTCATCAACCCGTGACAGGAGGTCCCTGTAGCGTGCGGCGACATCCCTGTTGATATCCAGGTCAAGCACATGTTCAAACACGCCGAACGGCAGGGCTGCTGAAGGGGGCAGGTGAATCCACTCCGGCAGCCTGTCCATAATTCTCCTCAGGTTGTTGGATTTGCCGCCGACCACTCCCTCCCCGAAATCCGCTGAATGAACGGCATAGGAGAAGAACCCCGGACGGTGTATCTTTTTCAGTTTTATCTTCGCCTGCGGGGGTGCGGCGGTCATCTCATCCGTAATCTCTTCAAACACCACGTCGCCCGCTGTATTAACCGCGAGATTGAGCAGATGTCCTTTCAATGACTTAAGCCGCTCGTAGCGCTCCCTGTCGTAACACGTGGCAAACAGCAGCCTGGCGTTCCTGGCGCGGACCGCCACATGTGATACAAGGTCGACCGGATCGGGCGTGATAACCACATTGACCCCCTCCGGCGGCTCTTCATCTCCGCTCACTTTGTCCGTGATGATGACCGTGGGCCGCGTGAATGCCCTGCCCTGGACAGCCCTCAATTCATCAACCACCTCCACATATCCCATCGCCCGGCCGGGGCTGATGACCTGCCAGTCCCCGATCCCCGCGCTGCCGCGCAGTACGGGGTCGAGACGGCGTATGAGAGTGGAAAGCACGAATGCGGGCCTGCCCCGCACCACCTCTTCGGTAAAGAGGTTTATCACCCAGGAGTCCGCATGAAATGCCCTGCCCAGAAACCCGGCCTTGTCCTGGAACAGCCTGTAGTAATACTCGCTGAAGTCTCCTATGATGCGGCCGAGCCGGTCGGTGACGGACTTGGCGTGAAGGGACCAGTCCCGGCTGAAACGCGGCATGTCCTTAAGGCGCTGCCAGTGGCGTAGACATGCCGGGAGTTCGGGATTGTCATGCGACAGCATCATGTTCTCAACCGCCATGCCCGTTAATTCAACAAGCCGGTCCCTGTCCGAAAGCATGTGAATGCCCCGTTCCAGCACAACACGCAGGAACTGCTCCAGGGCAAGGTCGAGATAGAGCATATCGCGGACCCTTCCGTTATCCGTGTCAGTGTTTAAAACGCCGGCGAGGCGGTTGCGCACTGCGGTGATCCCTGCGGCAAGATCGGGCATCGCGGCATGGCCGTCATCCCTGTGCCGCAATATGAACTCAGTCATTTCCCGCAGTTCACCGTCCAGCAGGTATCCGGCGGCATGAGCTGCGATTTCAAGGTCAGTGCCGGAATGAACCGATTTAAGAATCCTGAGATAATTCTCAAAGTCATGTATCAATCCGTCCTTCAGGTGCGGAACAAAATCCGGGGGGGTCACGATAGGCCGGTCGAAACTCTCCAGGCGCTCTTTTGTAACGCCTCCGGCCTCAAGGGTTCTGTAAAACAGGCCGAGGTCCCCGTCGCTTCTCAGGAAATTCAGGTACGCCTCGCAGATGACTATATCGTCGGGAGTGGTGTTGTTATGGAGCTTCTGGTGCCATTCCTCCATGAAATGGCCGCTGACTTCCTTGATCCTGTGCCGGTGCATGATCTTGAGTATCTCGTCACGCACTCGCTGACCTTCACCGCCCCGCCCGAGTGTGGTCATTATCAGGCGCACGAGCTCGCGGCTTCCGGGCTCGCCGGTATATATGCCGGCGAGTTTGAGAGTAAGCCGGTCCTGGGCGTGGCTCAGTTCCGCGGGCTTTGTGTTGTAGTCGCGCTGCCAGTCCAGTTGCCTGACAGCGGAATAACGCATCCACACAAAAAGGAGCGCAAGTCCCTCGATGTCGCCCCCGACCCTGTCCAGCAGGTCGTGGCACAGGTTGAAACGGTGCATCAGTGTCCATGAGTGGCGGCCCGTTTCCGCATGGATGATCTCCCCGGCAATATAAGAAAGCCGGGGGGCAATCCCCCCCTCACCCTGCACGGGAGCCTTCACAGGGACGTAGAAGTTCTGCCCGTGATTTTTCAGCCAGGCCCCCGTATCAGTGTTTTTAAGCACAAAAGAGATGCCGAGGGGGGCGTCTTTTTCACTGACGAGGAGGTCGAGACGGTTTAAAACAAAGGGGGTCTGCGCGGCGGCGCCTTCAACCACGGTTGTTCCCTCAGGGAGCATGGAGGCAGGGGGGAGGGTCCATTCAAAAGGCGCGTGCACAGCCGCCCCCCAGTGCATGAGCAACGGCCCGGATATGCCGCTACGCACGATGATACGGTAAACATCACCCTCCCTGCCGACCGCAACAGCCAGCCTGCCCTCCGGAAGCTCGTACGTGTTTTCAAACAGGACCTCTCCTTTAATCTCATCCCTGAGATTAATCACGTCCGGGAGGCCGACATCATTTCCTGTCTCTGTTCCTTCAGGCATTGTATATATTATACTGCTTTTCCGTAAATCCGCACCTCAACCACGCAATTGCACAACACCGCCCGCGGGCAGGGGAGTCCGGCGGACTCCACAGCCGGCTTATGCAACATTAAGGTTGAGTTCAGGTCACTTCATGCGCATCATATCGAACTTTTTCCGCGTATCCATCATCTGCCGATGCAGCCTCTGCATATCTTCCTGCGATACGCCGCCGTTTTTCATCATCCTTGACATCTCCATCATGTGCCCGCACATTTCCTTCATTATCTCGGACATCCCGGCCATGTCGGCGGAACTCATCCCCCTCTCCATCATCTTCGACATGTCCTGCATCATTGACGTCATGCTGTTCATGTCATTCATCATGCCGCCCATCATGTTCTCTCCCTGCATCATCATGCCCGGCCGCTCCGTCTTTTCATGCTGCATGCCCATACCGCCCGATTTGTCGCCTCCGCCGCCCATCATGCCGCCGCCCATGCCGGCATAACCCGCGCCTGCCGACAATGCGATCGCCAGGGCGCTTATAATCATCAGCCTTTTCATATGGAACCTCCTTCCGTTTTTTACTGATTCCTCTTCAAATACTCCTCAACCGCCCCGGCAAACCTTCCTGCAACCGGGAAGAGCCTGTCTATATCCTTATCTTCCGGATGCTTCATGTGGTCGCAGTCGCATTCGTGGGTGATGTTGTACGTGAAACGAAGGGCGTCGGAGAACTCCGTGCTGAAGACCCCTGACTGCATGTACCGCTTTTCAAATTCCGCTATGACATCTGCATGAGTGAGCCTGCCGATATCCCTTACGTCCAGCAGTGCGAAGAGACAGTTCATCATCGCGTGATACAGGTTTGCAAGCACGTGAAGGTTGCCTATCTTTTCCCTGCGGATTAATTCAGCCTCATGAATATATTCATTGGCCCTGCGCAGCCTGTCTTTTGCCGTTTCAGTCATTGCCTTTCCTCCCCCCTTTATGAAACATTAAGGTTACAGTTGCATAAAAACACCGCCTGTTGGCAGGGGAGTCCGCCGGGAAAGCTTTATCTGCGATACCTTCAGGACATATCCCGCACGGCATATCGACATCTTTTGGAATTTCACTCTCCGTTAATTCCTGCAACAAAGACATATTTACAAAATCCTATCGCTTTATAAAGGTTTTACGGGAGACTCTCCTGCCCGTTTATGCAACATTAAGGTTTATAAAGCGCCAATGACTTTTTTCAGCCTGTTCCGAATCTCGGTTGCGATTTCCGTCAATGCCGGATTTTCAACAGCCGTCATGGACGCCACCGGATCAACAGCCGATACCTCCACCTGTCCCGCGCCGGTCTCCTGCACAATCACATTGCAGGGGAGCATGGTTCCGATCTTATCCTCCGCCTGCAGCGCCCTGTACGCAAACGGCGGATTGCAGGCCCCGAGAATCCTGTAGTTTCTGAAATCCACGTTTAATTTTTTCTTCAGGGTCTCCCTGACATCAACCTCGGTCAGTATGCCGAACCCTTCTTTTTTCAACTCATCCGTCACCCTTGACACAGCCTCTTCAAAAGAGGCATTCAATACCTTGCTGAAGTAATAACTCATAGCGCCTCCGCCGGTTTATGCAACATTAAGGCAAATCGTCGCCGGTCAGTCCCTGATTATCCTGATGTCCCTTGCCGCCTCCCACAGGCCGTGCATATTACACCGCTCGACAACGCGCAACGTTCCGGTCTCGCGGGAGCCCTTTCCCTGCCTGACAAGGGTCACTGTAACCTCCGGACGCGTAAAGACCGGGGTCAGGTCGATCCGTGCATGGAAATTCTCTCCGAAGCCGACCTCAAGCCACTGGATGTGATGCGCCTCGTCCATGACATGGGGCATCTCGCCCACACTGATTGTCACCTTGAAAGGCTCGCCCGGCCTGACCTCTTCAGGGGCGTGTATCACCGGGATATGCTTTTTCTCCATGTCGCTGAGGTTCGATGCGTCCTTCGGCCTGTTGATTCCGCAAAAAAGTCCTTTTTCTTCCATTGCTGAAGCCCTCCAGTAATTTTTTCTTCCGAAACAATCTTATCAAAAACACGACAGGCGGGCCTGCGGAAGGGTTTCCGGGCAGACCCACCTGTCGTGGTTATTGAAGCATTCAGGATTAATACTCTTCGTGCCTGACCTCGAAGTAATTCGACTCGTGATTGCATGAAGGGCACATCTGCGGCGGCTCTTCGCCCTCGTGAGTGTACCCGCACTTCCTGCATACCCACTGCACCTTCCTGTCTTTCCTGAACACCGTGCCGGCCTCGACTTCCTTTAACAGCTTCCCGTATCTCTCCTCGTGGTGCTCTTCCGCCCTGGAGATGGCCCTCAGCCGCGCGGCGATCTCGGGGAAGCCCTCTTTTTCGGCAATATCCGCGAATTCCGGGTACATCTCCGTATATTCATAGCGTTCCCCCGCAATAGCGGCCTTCAGGTTTTCGGCAGTGGTGCCGAGTGTCGTCGGCGCCGCCGCATCAACGGCAATCTCGCTCAGGTCCTCGTCGCTCTTCCGTTTCAATTCATTGATCAACCTGAACAGCCACTTGGCATGTTCCCTTTCATTGTCCGCGGTCAGAAGGAAAATCTCCGCAATCTGATCGTAGCCTTCCTTACTGGCGATTTTCGAGTAGAATGTGTAACGGTTCCTTGCCTGACTCTCACCGATAAACGCCTTTGTCAGGTTCCTGATCGTCTCCTTCATTCTCAGTCCTCCTTCTTCAAAAGAAATATCAAATTATATGCCGCAGGCTTTTTGCAAAAATCCGTGCTTGCAGTGTAGTGACTATATGTATACACCATTCAAAAAAACCTGACCATGATATAAATCATATCTGCAATGCGGCCAGGGCCGGCAGTCGTATGAAAATATAAACGTCTGGTGAAAGAGGGGGGGCATGGCAGGTTCTCAGGCGCTATCCGAACACCCTCTTGAAGATGTAGTCCACATTCTTCGTGTAAAACGACAGGTCGAACAGGGCGTCTATCTCTTCGACGGATAAATACTTCTTTATCAGCCGGTCTTTTTTGAGCAGGTCTCTGAAGGGCTTTCTCTGCCGCCAGCTCTGCATGGCCCGCTGCTGGACAAGCCGGTAGGCGTTCTCCCGGCTCAACCCCTTTTCCGTAAGCTTGATAAGCACACGCTGGGAGCAGAACAGGCCGTAGCTCCTGTCGATGTTCTCCTTCATCCTCTCCGGATATACTTGGAGACCCCTGAGGATACCCGTGAGCCTGGCCAGCATGTAGTCAATGAGTATTGTGCTGTCCGGGATGATTATCCTTTCAACGGAGGAATGGCTGATGTCGCGCTCGTGCCATAACGGGATGTTCTCCAGTGCGGCCATGGCGTTCGACCGCACCACCCTTGCAAGGCCGCTGAGGTTCTCACTGCCGATGGGATTGCGTTTGTGCGGCATGGCGGACGAGCCTTTCTGCCCTTTTTCGAACGGCTCCTCAGCCTCAAGCACCTCGGTGCGCTGCAGGTGCCTGATCTCCACCGCCATTTTCTCTATTGCGCCGGCTATGAGGGCGAGGGCGGCCATGTATTCGGCGTGCCTGTCCCTCTGGATGATCTGGGTGGAGACAGGCGCGGGTTTCAAGCCGAGCTTCCTGCATGCATACTTTTCAATAAACGGCGGGAGGCTTGAAAATGTCCCGACAGGGCCTGAGAGCTGCCCGTAGCTGATGGTCTCCGCAGCGGTTTCCATGCGACCGAGGTTGCGCTTCATTTCTTCGTACCAGAGGGCGAATGTCAGCCCGAAGGTGGTGGGTTCGGCATGGATGCCGTGGCTCCTGCCCATCTGCAGGGTATCCTTGTATTTATAGGCATTATCCTTAAGGACTTCCATCAATTCCCTGATATCCCCGATTATTATGTCCGCGGCCTCGCGCATCTGTATGGCCAGGGCTGTGTCGAGAATGTCCGATGAGGTGAGCCCCTTGTGTATGTACCGGGAATCAGCGCCGACGTTTTCGGCAACGGATGTAAGAAAGGCGATAACATCGTGCTTTACTGTTTTCTCGATCCTGTCTATCCGCCTGATGTTGAACTTTGCGCGCTTTTTGATTGCGGCAAGGCTCTTTTTCGGAATCTCCCCGAGTTTTGCCCATGCCTCACAGGCTGCAATCTCCACATCGAGCCATTTCCGGAATTTATTCTCAGGCTCCCAGATTTTCGCCATTTCAGGTCTTGAGTATCTTGGTATCATTGCTCTCCCTTTTTAAAAAGGATTATTTGCGTCTCCCCGGGGTTGCGGGACGCACGGCCTTTGCGATCTTATCCAGTATCCCGTTTATGAAGGGCGCCGAATCCTCTGTGGAGTATTTCCTTGCTATCTCAATGGCCTCGTTTATCACAACCGACGGAGGTATGTCGCTCCTGTATAAAAGCTCGCACGTTGCGGCCCTCAGGATATTCCTGTCAATAGCCGCCATTCTCTCAAGGGACCAGTGCTCCGCCGCCCTTTTTATCGTCTCGTCTATTTCCCGGAGGTTTTTCCTGGTGGTCTTTACAACGCTGCCGGTGAATTCCCGGACTTCATCATCCTCGTCATTGCCCTCCCAGAATTCCTCCAGGACTTCATCGCTCACTTCACTGCCCGTCAGCTCAAGCTGAAACAGGATCTGCAGCGCGTATTCCCGTGCCCGGCGTCGTTTCATAACCCTACAGCGGCATCACATACCGCCGGTGTGGCGGCGGAGCCTGGCGGCAAAGCTTTATCTGCGATACCTTCGGAAAATATTCCGCACGGCATACAGACGTCTTTTTGAATTCCGGACCCGCGTCGATTCCTGCAACAGAGACTTATTTCCAATATCCTATCGCTTTAAAAAGGTTTTCCGGCAGACTCGGCCGCCTGTTTATGCAACATTAAGGAGAAGGCGGTGAATGGTGAAAAGCAGACTCTCTTTACGGGTAACATTTCTCACTTATAACTTCTTCATAAGCTGCGCCATCTCTATCGCCGTCATGGCGGCATCCCAGCCCTTGTTGCCGCTCTTTGACCCCGCCCTCTCGACCGCCTGCTCAATGGTGTCCGTTGTCAGGACCCCGAATGCGATGGGGACACCTGTATCCAGCGATGCAGCGGCGATGCCTTTGGCCGCTTCGGCGGCGACATAGTCAAAGTGAGGCGTGGCGCCCCTGATAACCGTTCCCAGACAGATAACGGCATCATGGGATTTCTTACCGGCGACCTTCTTTGCCGCCAGTGGTATTTCAAAGGAGCCGGGAACTTTTATTATGTCTATATTCTGCTCCGAGGCGCCGTGCCTTACAAGCGCATCGACAGCGCCGTCAAGGAGCTTGTTTGTTATGAAATCATTAAACCGGCTCGCGATTATTGCAAATTTAAGCCCTTTTGCCTGAAGCTCTCCCTCATATCTCTTCATCCATCCCCTCCTCCTGCATGTTTTACTTATATGTTTTCCAGTATATGCCCCAGTTTCTTCTTCTTGGCCTTAAGGTATTTGATATTTTTATCGTGCGGCTTTATCTCCAGGGGCACGCGGTCCACCACCCGCAGGCCGTAGCCTTCCAGGGCTATGAGCTTTTTCGGGTTGTTCGTTATGAGGCGCATCCTGCGCACCCCGAGATTAACGAGTATCTGGGCGCCTATGCCGTAGTCCCTCAGGTCGGGTTTGAACCCCAAGCGGACGTTCGCCTCGACAGTGTCCAGCCCCTCATCCTGGAGCGCATACGCCTTTAGTTTATTGGCAAGCCCTATGCCCCTGCCTTCCTGCCTCATGTAAAGAAGAACCCCCTTGCCCTCTTTTTCGATCATGGCCATGGCCTTGTGAATCTGTTCGCCGCAGTCACATCTCTTTGAACCGAAGACATCGCCGGTGAGGCACTCGGAATGAACCCTGACAAGCACCTCGTCATCAGGGGATATCTCGCCCTTGACCAGCGCTATGTTTACTGTGTCGTCGACCTGGTTTCCGAAGGCGATGGCCGTAAACTCGCCCCCGTAAGCGGTTGGCAGCGTGGTGACCGCCTCCCTTGTCACCAGGCACTGGTTGCGCATCCTGAACTGTATCAGGTCCTTGATGGTGACCATCTTCAGGCCGTGCCTGCGTGCGAACTCCGCCAGCTGGGGGACCCTCGCCATTGTGCCGTCATCGTTCATTATCTCGCAGATAACGCCTGCAGGATAAAGCCCTGCAAGTCTTGCCAGGTCCACGGATCCCTCGGTCTGCCCCGCGCGCTTCAGGACACCGCCGGGCTGCGCCCTTAAGGGAAACACATGGCCCGGCCTCGCCAGGTCCTCGGGCCGGGATTCAGGGTCTATGGCTGTCCTGATGGTTGTGGCCCTGTCGGCAGCCGAGATGCCTGTGGTCACCCCTTTTCTTGCCTCTATTGAAACGGTAAAGGCGGTACCGAAACGGGATGTGTTCATGTCCGCCATCATCGGGAGCTTGAGTTCTTCGACCCTCTCGGGCGTCAGGGACAGGCATATCAGCCCCCGCCCGTATTTCGCCATAAAGTTTATGGCCTCGGGGGTCACTTTCTCGGCGGCTATTGTAAGGTCACCCTCGTTCTCCCTGTCTTCATCGTCAAGGAGGATGACCATCTTCCCTTCCCTGATATCCTCAAGGGCCTCCTCGATGGTATTGAATTTCCATGCTGGTTTCGTCTTTGATTTCCTTGTCTTCCTGTGTTCCTTGTTCATTTTGCAAATCCCTGTTTTTTCAGCAGTTCCATAAGGCCCGGGTCCGGCTCTTTCCCGTGCAGGAGTTTTTCAACATACTTGCCGATTATATCCGCCTCGAGGTTCACCCTGTCGCCCACACCCTTGTCTCCAAGAGTTGTCGCGGCAAGGGTATGCGGTATTATGGCCGTGCTGAAAGACATGCCGCCGACATCCACTACCGTCAGGCTTATGCCGTCAACCGCCACGGAGCCTTTTCCGACTATATATTTCAATACATCGGGGGGCGCCTCAAAGGTGTAAAACGTGTATTCTCCGGCCGGTTTTTTGCCCGTGATGATCCCGACATTGTCCACGTGACCGGTCACAATATGCCCTCCGAGACGGCCGGATAGCCTCAGGGCCCTTTCAAGGTTGACCCTGTCGCCGGGCTTCAGTTCTCCAAGGTTTGTGCTCCTCATCGTCTCAGGCGATACATCAAAGGCGCACTCCTCTCCTTTCCCTGAGAGGCCGGGTGTTATACGCGTGACCGTCAGGCAGACGCCGTTAACAGAGACACTGTCGCCCGTCTCCAGTTCGAAAACCGACAGCGGCCTCACGGACAGCCTGATGCCGCTGCCTGTATTCCGGACAGCGGCGACCTCTCCCAATGTCTCGACAAGTCCGGTAAACATTATATAATTTAAACCTTGCAGCGGCATAAAACACCGCCGCGGGCAGAAAAGGCCGGGAAAGCTTTATCTGCGATTCCTTCAGTGCAGCAGCTTTCCCATCCTGCTCCAGCGCACCTTGTTGAAAAACGAACCCTCATTGTTCCATGACCAGTATATTATAAAGGCCTTGCCCTTTATTTCATCCATATCCACAACGCCCCAGAAGCGGCTGTCGTAGCTGTTGTCCCGGTTGTCTCCCATGACAAACAGGCTCCTCCGCGGGACGATAAAAGGCCCGAAGTTGTCCCGTCCCGGATTCTCGATGCCGTTTCCCTTGTGCACGGCATAGGGCTCATCAAGCGGAATGTCGTTGACATAGACTTTCTTGTTCCTTATCTCTATCTTGTCACCGCCGACCCCGATAACCCTCTTGATGAAATCCCTGCAGTCGTCCTTAAACAGATATGCCGGGTTTCTCCTGCTGAATGCATTTGCAAACCGCGATGAAATATTCCTTATAACACTTGTGCACTCCGGTATATTCTTGTTCTCGGGATAGGAGAAGACTATGATGTCGCCCCTCTTGGGCAGGTTGAAGATCAGAAACCTGCTGTCCGTAAACGGCACCTTCAGTCCGTAGACAAATTTATTCACGAGTATGTGGTCGCCGACAAGCAGGGTGTTTTCCATGGAGCCCGAGGGGATCTTGTACGCCTGCACAACAAACGCCCTTATCAGCAGCGCCAGGAATACTGCTATGAGAATCGCCTCTGAGTATTCCCTGAATTTTGATTTCCGAACCGCTCTCCTGGACAATCTTTTTTCTCCTTTTTTATTTTACTTTGAGCACGGCCAGGAACGCCTCCTGCGGGATCTCCACCCTGCCGACCTGTTTCATCCTGCGTTTACCCTCTCTCTGTCTTTCAAGAAGCTTCCTCTTCCGTGTTATATCACCGCCGTAGCACTTTGCAAGGACGTTTTTCCTCATGGCCTTTATGGTCTCCCTTGCTATGACCTTGCTCCCCATGGCGGCCTGGATTATCACCTCGTACAGTTGCCGCGGTATGACCTCCCGCAGCTTTTCCACAATCTGCCTGCCTTTATAATAAGCCCTGTCTTTATGAACAATCAAGGAGAGGGCGTCGACGGATTCGCCGTTCAGCAGAATATCCAGTTTTATGAGATTGGATTCCCGGTACCCGAGGAATTCATAGTCCATGGACGCATAACCGCTTGATGAAGATTTTAGTTTATCATAAAAATCCCACAAAATCTCATTCAGCGGGAATTCATATGTCACTATTATCCTGTCCCTGCCGATATAATCGAATTTCTTCTGCACGCCGCGCCTCTCCTGGCAGAGCTCGAGGATATTGCCGATATACTTAGACGGAACCAGTATCGTGGTATTCACAAAAGGTTCTTCGATCCTGTCATACCTGGCGGGCAGCTTGGCCGGGCTGTCGATATATATTACCGTTCCGTCCGTCCGCGTCACCCTGTAAACAACCGTGGGCGCCGTATTGACAAGGGCAAGCCTGAACTCCCTTTCAAGGCGCTCCTTTATTATGTCCATATGCAGGAGCCCGAGGAAACCGCAACGGAAACCGAGACCCAGTGCCGAAGACGACTCGGGCTCAAAGTTGAAAGACGAATCATTGAGCCTCAGTTTTTCCATGGCATCCTTTAAATCCTCGTACCGGTTGGTCTCCGTCGGATAAAGACCGGAAAACACCATGGGCTTTATGTCCTTGTATCCCGGACAGGGACCGGACGCCGGATTTTCAGCATCCGTGACGGTGTCGCCCACTTTCGTGTCAGCCACGTTCCGGATGCCTGCAACTATGTAGCCGACCTCGCCGGCCTTCAGTGTCTCAACGGGTCTCCTTCCCGGCGTGAATATGCCCACCTCCTGGACCTCGTAAGTCTTCCGGGCGGCCATGAGCAGTATCCTCGTGCCCTTTTTAACCTCACCGTCAAAGAGCCTCGCCAGCACGATAACGCCCTGATAATTATCAAACCATGAGTCGAATACCAGCGCCTTCAGAGGCCGGTTTCTGTCGCCGGAGGGCGGGGGCACCCTTTTGATTACGGCTTCCAGCACTTCCTTTATTCCGGTGCCCCGTTTCGCCGAGGTCAGGATGACATCGCTGCAGTCAATGCCTATGGATTCCTCGATATCCGTCCTTACCCTGTCCGGCTCCGCGCTCGGGAGGTCGATTTTGTTTATCACCGGGATTATCTCGAGGTCGTGCTCCACCGCGAGGTATGTATTGGCAAGGGTCTGGGCCTCAACACCCTGCGAGGCATCCACAACGAGCAGGGCGCCTTCGCATGATGCAAGGCTGCGCGAGACTTCATAGGAAAAATCAACGTGTCCGGGGGTGTCGATGAGGTTCAGGATATATTCCCTGCCGTCTGACGCGGTGTACCGGAGTGTCACGGCATGGGCCTTGATTGTTATCCCCCTCTCCTGTTCGAGGTCCATGGAATCAAGAACCTGCCCGGTCATCTCCCTTTGCGACAGGGCGCCTGTCAGCTCCAGTATTCTGTCGGCGATGGTGGACTTGCCGTGGTCTATATGGGCTATGATGGAAAAATTCCTGATATTGCTTTCGGACATGCCTTTACCCTACAGCGGCATAAAAACACCGCCCGCGGACAGGGGAGTCCGGCGGAAAAGCTTTATCTGCGATTCCTTCAGGACATATCCCCCACGGCATGTCGAAATCCCGTGATTCATGTCCGTAGTTCGTGACCGTAAAAGACAAAGACCTGAAACAGACACGGTCAACCCGCACGGAGAACGTCCTTTTTTCCGTTAAGTCCTGCAATAAAGACATATTCCCGGTATCCCATCGCTTTATAAAGGTGTTACGCCGGAATCCCCCGCCGGCTTATGCAACATTACGGTTTACCTTTAACGGGTCAGGCCCGTCAGCCTGCTCAATCACTTTTCCCCGCAGGGGAGATTCTGCTGAAAAGCAGACCGGCGGCTCCGATTGATCCGGCATCCTTGGCGAGGGCGCTCTTGAGTATCTTTACATTGGCGGACAGCGCCTTGAACGCCCTCCTGGATACCTCTTTCTCCAGTTCATCAATGAACATGTCCCATGCGCCGACAAGCCCGCCGCCTATGATAACGGCCTCTGGTCCCAGCATGTTGATCAGGTTTGCGATGCCTATGCCCAAAAAGTGGCCCGCCTCCCTGAAGACCTCCCTGCTGAGGCTGTCGCCCTCAAGGGCCGTCTCATATATCACCTCGGGGGTTATCTTATAAAAATTGCCCTCGCAGCATTGCGACAGCAGGCTCTCGGCGCCTTTTTCCAGGGACGATACGGCCCTGTCGGTAATCGCCCTGCCGGATGCATAGGACTCCAGGCACCCGTAACTGCCGCACGGACAGTAGCGCCCGCTGGGCACTATGGTCATGTGCCCTATTTCAAGAGGGCCTTCGTAGAGTTTGCCCTTGTATATCAGTCCGCCGCCGAGACCCGTGCCGAGTGTGAGGACGACGAAATTGTCGAAATCCTTTCCCGCGCCGACCCATTTCTCTCCATAGGCGTAGATGTTGGCATCGTTCTCGAGCGCCACCGGCAGCGAGAATTCCTTCTCGAAAATCCCCCTGACCGGTATGTTGCTGACCGCGGATATGTTGGGGGACTGGATCACCCTTCCGTTTTCACGGTCGATGAGTCCCGCAATCCCGATCCCGATCCCCGCGATATTCCCGCCTCCCTCAGAGGCAATCAGCGCCGCCGTGGAATCGTCCGCCAAAAAATCCTTCAGGTTTTCCACGAGCATGCCTTCTATCTTTTCCTTGTTGGCCGACGATACCGAAGGTGTCGGAGTCTTCCGGCTGCCGAGAACCTTCCCGTCTTCAGAGGCCAGGACAAACTTTGTATTCGTACCGCCGATATCTATGCCTATTGCAACTTTCATGATATGCTCTCTCCCCGTAAAAACAAGAGATACAAAGGTGTTACGGCAGACTCTCCTGCCGGCTCATGCAACATTAAGGTTATCACAAGTAAAAAGACACTGTAAAGCAACGGAAACCGCGGACCGATCTGAATTCCGGCAGGGTATGCGCGAAGACCTATTGTTCTATGGCGGCCCTGCACTTGTCTATGGATTTCTTTATGCGCCGCACATCCACTGATACGCTGTCAAGAAAATTTATCATCTCCTCGCGGTCGCTCCCCTTTTTCTTCATCACTTCCTCCATGGTCCTTAAATCCGTGTTAAAGGACTGAAACCGCTCCATCAGAATCTGGTGGAGATGTTTGGACGCTGCATCAACCAGCTTTGAGGCATATTGAAACTTGAAATTTTCACGGTAGTTCTCAAAGTGAAATACTATCAGTTTTTCGGTCTCGCTCTTGATGAGCTTGAACCCGTCGGCCAGGGCGCGCATCTGTTCCTCCCTCTCCTGATCCCGGGTCTTTTTCAGCACCTTTTTGAACAGCTTTATCGCAGAGTAGATGCCGAGGCGCATTAATGTCTCCGTCTTGATCTTCGCTGAATACCTGATGGCCGCTGTGGACAGGGGGAGACTCAGGCCCGTGATCTGTTTCAATGCATTTATATTAAGAAGGTTTTCCTTTTCGCGGCGGGCCTTGCCGTCCTTGCCGGAAGACCTGCCGATCGTTGCCTTCAACTCGGCGATGTCATCGGATACCATTGAGTAAAACGGCAGGGCGACCGACTCCAGGGATTCCTGTATGCGGGCGTCCACCTCACCGGAGAACCGTGCAATCTCCGGGTTGATGGTCTCGGTCATGAACTTGTCAAGGGCCTGTTTGAATTCCTGGAACACCAGGTACAGGGTGTTGAAGAAACCGGAGGAGGCCATCTTTTCCCGGTATTTTTCCACTGATATAGTATACTGCTCCACAAAAGCCGAGGTCTGCTCCAGCACCCCGCCGGGATGATAATTGAAGAATGCATCAATATCCTTTTTAAGGCCCTTCATAATATCCCACGTTGCGCCGCTCAGCGTGCTTTTGATAAGCGTCCTGATCTGTTCCATCCGCTCCTGGTGGTACTTCATGTTTTTGATCATCCCGGACGCGCCGTTGACATCTTTTGCCAGAAGCTCCCTGTTCGTCGAGACCCAGCGTTCAACCCCGAATACGATTACGCTCATCCGTTCGAGGTGATTCTTCAGCAGGAGGCGGAACCGTTCCTCCGACAGTTTGCTCTTCAGGGACGAGTTGAACCGCTCGGTTTCCTTGTTTGCAAAAGAGACGAAATCCTTCTCCGCCTTCCACTGGCCGAGGCGGAGTTTATCCCTCTTTGTCAGGCTTCCGGAGAGGGCGCTGAACAGGTTGAACAGCGCGGAGAACGAGTATACGTCGGGGGCGGGCTTTATCAGCGCCAGCTCTTCCCCGACTTTTTCGATCAGGCCCTTCAGGTCGTTCAGTGATTCATGCTCGCTGAAATCGATATTCAGGACAAAGAGGATGTTTTCTATGATCCCCATCTTTTTTATCATCGACAGGAACCTGATGTCCGCCTCCCTGAGTCCTGTGCGGGAGCTGATCACGTATACGATAAAGTGCGTGCGCATCAGGTAGTCCTGGATCATGGCAAGGTGCAGTGGGTTGGGGGAATCGCTTCCCTGGCAGTCGGCGATCTCTATGGAGTGGTCGATGCCGACATTGTTGATCTCAAGCTCTATATCTTTCAGGTAAACGGCCAGGGAGTCATCACTGACAAACGCCTGGTGCTCGGCAAAGTGCTCACCGCTGAACTCAGTGGTCACGGAATCCGCGGTGATCATACCGCTGACCTTGTCGTAACCCTTCAGATAAAGAGACAGCAACACGCTGTTTATATTGCGGGTGCCGTCCGTAATGAGGAGATCATCGCTCAGCCCCTCGACGGCCCGGCGGAGCAGGCGGCGGTCTTTTTCACGCCGGATGTCGAAGGATTTCTCATCGCCCTGCCCTTCCCACGAAGGCAGCATGACCAGGGCCTGTTCAATATCGGCGTTTACGTCATCCCAGGACTTGAAATAAAGGACAGCCTTCAGGTTCTCGCCGCTCCGGATACGGGTGACTATGGATGTCACCACACCTGCGCCCCTTTTGAGGTAGTCCCCTCTGAAGAGCGAGTTGACGAACGTGCTTTTGCCGGATTTGACCGGGCCGATCACCGCGACACGGACAACCTCCTCGGTAATCTGGTGATGGATGTCGGTGCACGCCTTTTGCCAGTCGTCGAACCGGGCATCCGTGATATCCGTCCGGCTGCGCAGGACGGACAGGAGGGAGGCCACCGCCCCGTTGATATCGAGCAGTTCTTTCTTGAGATTGTTGTATGATTCCTTCATTGTTATGGATTCGGTTCCCAGGTGCCGTGGCTGGACTTCGGGCCCGGACCACTTTGCCTGAGAGTGACGGATCTATGCCGGTGGATTAATAAGTGGAGCTGATCGGGATCGAACCGACGACCTCTTGAATGCCATTCAAGCGCTCTCCCAACTGAGCTACAGCCCCTGTATGCATATGTCCCGGCTATTAAGTTTAATGAAGAACAGTACATTTTTTCAAGCCTGATCCACCCCTAAAATCCTTTTCATCTCCGGTGTATATTCATCGCCTTTGACGTATATATAAAGAGGCGGCGGAACCTTGAGCCATGTGCCGGAACCTTTTACCGCCTCGATCAGCACCATCTTCGCCTCTTCGGCTGAGGTGGAGTGCACGAACCTCATCTTTTTCGGCTCAAGCCTGTGTTTCCTGAGCAGGCTGACGAGTTCCGCAAGCCTGAACGGATGATAAATCAGGTAAAATTTGCCGCTGTGCCTGAGCAGGTATGAGGCAGTGCTTACAAGTTCCGGGAGGGTGATCTCTATCTCGTGCCTTGCTATGGCCCGCTCTTCATCCCTGCTCATGCGCCCTGTGCCGGGTCTTCTGAAGGGGGGATTCGAAAACACAAAGTTGAATTCATTCGCCGGGAAAACCCCCTTCAGTTCCTTCATGTCCATGGCAAGGACCCTGACCCTCCCGGACAGCCTGTTGAGCCTTACATTCCTCTCCGCACGCCTGGCAAAGGATTCCTGGATTTCAACCGCGGTTATCCTTGCATCTTTCAGCCTCTTTGCCAGCAGGATCGAGATGATGCCCGAACCGGCGCCGAGTTCCAGCCCTTTTTCAAGCCTCGGCGCTGATATAAAGCTTTCAAGCAAAAGGGCGTCCACACTGAAACGGTAGCCGTTTTTTGCCTGGAAAAGTTTTATGTCCCTTATGCCGTCAAGCGTTTCGCCGGACTCCGCTTTCAGCTCATCTGCAATCGCCATCCCTCAGACTTTCCCGCCCGCTTATGCAACATTAAGGTTAACGATCCACCGTTTATTCCAATATCTCAAGAACGAACCGCTTGCCGAGTTTGGTGCCCGCGGCGCTCAGTATCGTCCTCATTGCCCGGGCCGTGTTCCCCTGCTTTCCGATCACCTTTCCTATATCGCTCTTGGCAACACGCAACTCAAAAACCGCCGTCCTCTCTCCGTCCACCACAGAAACCGAGACTTCATCCGTCCTGTCCACCAGAGACTTTGCCATTTGTTCGACCAGTGACTTCATGTCCACCTCCATTTAGATGCGGGTTCTCTCTTTCAACCCGGAATGTTCAAAATTCGGTTCACAACGCATGCCGCTTATGTTCTCAGTATACTTCAATTGAAAAATAAAGGACAATCCATCATTACGAGGGAAGAAACGTTTTAAGCCCCCACAGTGGTTCAGGCGCCGTCAATCCCGGAAACTATGTCAAGAAGACCGTCAAACCTGTCGATTATAAAATCCGCGTCCTTTAAAGATTCCCTGCTGCGGAAGCCGTATGTAACGGCAACCACTTTCACCCCCGCCGCCTTTGCCGCCTCTATGTCATAATTGCTGTCGCCTGTCACAAGGGCCTCATCCTTATCAGCGTTGAACCGTTTCAGCAGCTCAAGGATGGGGACGGGAGACGGTTTTTTTTCCTGCACGCTGTCGCTGCCCAGGACAACGTCAAAGTATTCCAGCAGGCCCAGGCCCTGGAGTATCTCCCTTGAATAGGCCTCCCTCTTGTTGGAGACAACGGCCTTGGTGTATCTTCCGAGGCGCGCAAGGGTTGTTTCTACATGGGGATAAACCGTTGTGTTGTCAAGGAGATGTTCAGCGTAATACCCGAGAAAACGGCTGAGGGCGATTTCGGCGTTGCTCCCGCTTTCCACTTTCTCTCCGCTATGCCGTGCGGCGGCATCCGGCGGGACGAGGGATGCCAGCAACCGGGAGATGCCGGAACCGACCATGGCCTTTGTCTCTTCAACGGTATATTCTTTCACCCCGAACGGCTTCAGCGCATAATTAATGGCATCTGTTATATCGCGGGACGTATCGGCAAGCGTGCCGTCAAGGTCGAAAATCAGCAGTTTCAGCATTATAAACCTTACAGTGGCATAAGAATGCCGCCCGCGGGCAGGGGAGTCAGGCGGAAAAGCTTTATCCGCGATACCTTGGAGAGTATTCCGCACGGCTTATCGA
>Ga0256839_1000550_pt1 | contig 48093 bp, 34 predicted proteins | sample 354166metaG_FD_185968 | JGI IMG/M metagenome (GOLD analysis project Ga0256839, IMG submission 185968) | Hydrothermal vent microbial communities from Mid Atlantic Ridge, Atlantic Ocean - 354-166 | ecosystem: Environmental > Aquatic > Marine > Hydrothermal vents | place: Atlantic Ocean: Mid... | reverse complement strand
GTTTTCAGTTGCTGGTCGAGAAACTCCGGCATGAAGTCATTCCGCCCAAACAGCGGAAATCGGCTCCCACATCCAAGACCGACAGCGCTCACCCGCTCGATGCGGCTCCTCCCGTGGCATCGGGCATCGCCGAACCGGAAGAGGGCGAGTCACCGACCACGCTGGAGGACATGTTGCGGCGGCGCGAAGACGAGTCGGCTCGCGAGTTGGCTCGGGCCCGAGCGCTGGGGGACCGCCTGGGGCTGATGGTGCCCGATGACGTTCGGCTGAATTGGGGAGGGCTCCAGGAAAAATGGCTGCAGGGGGACCATCAGAGCTGGTATTACATCACGCCGGATGGTTCGCTGTATCGTTGGACGGGGAAACAAAACGTGCTCGACGGGCTGACTCGAGCGTTTCGCCGCTACGTTCTCGGCAACAAGCGGGCTCGAGGCGAGTTCGTTGCTCGTTTCGGAACACCGACCACCGAGGACGAGACCAACGATTTCTACGCCAATCCCGAACGCCTCACGGCGCGCATTCTGACCGGCGTGGTGACGGGCCCGGAGGTTCTGGAAGAGTTGACCCGGCCCGGCGGGTCGCTTTACCCGGTCGGCGGTGATCTATCCGAAGAGGGTAGGCGATTGGAAGCACGCAGGCAGGCACTCAATCGGCTGACCGGCGCGTTGTTCGGTCCCGGCCCCGCCTCCCGCTATGACTGGACCGTGGACGGTCTGCCGAAGGTGCTTGATGCCGAGCACCAGCAAGCGTTACCCAAGGGGTGGCGAACGGCGGCTCGGGAATACCTCGAGCGGCTGGTCGAGAAGAAGTTCAAAGGGAATCGCAAGGCGCTGAGGGAATTGCCGCCGGGCGACCAGGAATACTACTTCGCGGCTCTGTGCCGCAAGGTGGGCATCGAGCCGCCGGCCGTGCCGACGTGCATCATGGTCACCTTGAGCGATCCGGCGACTCGCGATTTGAGGCGGGTCCTGGGACGAGGCGTGTTGGGAAAGCCGCGGGGGAAACTGATTCGTCTGGCCGAGAGTGCGGGAGTCGTGCCTCCGCCCAAACCGCCCCTCTCCCCATTTTCTCCCGAGCCGGATTTGTCCGGCCGAGTGCTCCGTCTGGGAGGGCCGCCGGTCGACAACGTAGCGATCGACGAAGAGGGGAGCATCACGCTGGCTCGGTTGATCGGGTTCTGCATCATCCTCGGCTTCGGCCTGTCCTACCTCTGCTTCCGCAGCATCGAAGCGATGATCATGATCTTCTTCGTGGGGGGCGTGAGTGCTCTGGCCAGTCTGGCGATCGTCTGGTGGAACGGCAGTTCGGTCGACGCGATTTTGTTGAGCATGCCGGCGCTGGTGTACGTGCTGGGGCTCTCCGGGGCCGTTCACATCGTCAACTATTATCGCGAGTCCGCCGAGACGGGCGGGTTCGACGGGGCGGAGGATCGAGCCGTCAAGCATGGGTTCGTGCCCTGCACGTTGGCCGCCTTCACCACGGCCTTGGGGCTGATGTCGCTCTACAACAGCAACATCATCCCCATCAAGAAGTTCGGACTCTATTCGGCTCTGGGCGTGATGGCCACGTTGATTCTCCTGTTCACGTATTTGCCGGCCGCACTGGCGATCTGGCAGCCCTTCAGGAAGACGCTCAACCAGCCGTCGTCCGGTGAAACGCTCCATCAATGGGTAACCGCCTTCTGGCAGCGGTTGGGACGGTTCATCGTCCACCGGCACGCGTGGGTCGCTGTGGGGTGTCTGGCGGTGATGGTGGCCTTCGGCTTGGGCCTCCCCAAACTCAATACGTCGATTCAGTTGTTGAAGCTGTTCGACCAGAACGCCAAGATTATCCGGGACTACGCCTGGCTCGAGCGCCATCTGGGCAAGCTGGTGCCGATGGAACTGGTCGTGCGTGTCGACGAAAGCCGGATTCGCCGGCCGGTAGCGCAATTGGAGGCGGATGTTTCCGACGAGGAATTGCGCCGAGAGCTTTATCGGTACAGCTTCTTGGAGCGGGCCGAGATGGCCATGCTGGTTCAGCAGGCCGTGGAGGAAGTATTCGGCGAGCACGGAGTCGATATCGTGGGTCGCGGCATGTCGGTCACTACCTTCTTGCCCCCCATTCCCGACCCGGGATCTCGCCAACGCGTGACCCTGAATCGGTTGCTGGAGGAAAACCGCCAGCGCCTGCTCGAGGAAGACTATCTGGCGCTGGACGATGACGGCAAGAGCGAACTATGGCGAGTCAGCATTCGACTGGCCGCACTCAAGGATGTCGATTACGGCGAGTTCGTCCGCGAGTTGAAGCGAGTGGTCGAGCCGGTGATGAAGGCCTATCAATATCGCGATCAGATTCTCACTGCCGTCGAACGGGAACTGGACAACGAGGCCCGCAGTACGTCGGCCATTTGGAATGGTGGAAGGATCTGCGTCCTGGGAGCTCCCTCGCCGGGAACTCCCATCCACGCCACGCGCGACGAGCAGGGCAACCTGCAGGTTCCTCAGACGCCGCTGTTCGGCAACACGCTGTACCGGTTGCTGCGGGCCAAGGGATTTCGCAGTCGGGGGCCCAAGCGGTACCTGTTGTGGCACGCCCCCCAAGCGCGCCCGTTTCCCGAAGGCTACGCAACGTCGGAAAAATGGGGAAAGGTGCTCGAGGCCTGCCAGGTCGTGGTTCTCGTTTCGGACGATCCGGGGTACGATCTCGAATTCGTCAAACAGCATGCCCGCGTGTTCATCGACGCTCGCAACCACAGATTCATTCCACCGGTGGAGAAGCGGCATTGGCGTCCCACGCTGGCCACGTTCAAACAGGTCATCCCCATTGTGGGACGTGTCGAAGCGGAGAAGCCGAGAACCCATGTTTCGCTCGACGATCCGACGGCGACGGCCAAGGAAAAAGGACTGCCGTTGCAAGTGACGTACACCGGCGTGGTGCCCATCGTCTACAAGGCCCAGCGAACGCTGCTGGAAAGCCTGATCAACAGTATCATTTCGGCATTCTTCATGATCGGGGCCGTGATGACGCTGCTGCTGATGTGGGGGAGTTGGCGCGCTCGCAATCTGCCGTCGGGCCTCCTCTCCATGCTCCCCAACGTGTTCCCGGTCGTCATCATCTTCGGGTTCATGGGGCATCGCCGCGTGTTGATCGATATCGGCACGATGATGTGCGCCTCGGTGGCCATGGGCGTGGCGGTGGACGACACCATTCACTTCCTCGCCTGGTTCCGGCACGCGTGCCGGATGGGGATGTCTCGCAGGGAGGCGATCCTGGAATCGTACCGCCGAGTGGCAACGGCGATGACTCAGACGACACTGATCGGCGGGCTGGGGCTGGCCGTGTTCTCCTTCAGCACGTTCACGCCCACGCAGCGATTCGGCACGATGATGCTGACCCTCCTGCTGGCGGCTTTGGTGGGTGACCTGATCATGTTGCCGGCGCTATTGGCCGGGCCGTTGGGGCGTTTTTTCGTCCCCAAGCCCAGCAAGAAGGCCGGGTCGGCCGGGGGCGACGGGGGCGTTCCGGCGGCGGGGGAGCCCGCGGAGCCGTTTGAAGCGGGCGGCGCTTCGCCTCCGCCCCCACACCAACCCGCCTCGCAGCTTCAGGCGCCCAAGATCGTGCGGCGCAACTCGGGGCACACTTGATCGAATGCCGCCGGCCGCCCCCTTGGCCCATCTTGTCCAACTTGGCTCGCCGCGCTCATAATGCGCCCCTTATCGAGTTCCCCGTCACGAATCGATGAAGGGCGTCTTTTATGAATCGACCGGCTCCCCGCACCGGTGTGACCTTCGACGACATTCTGTTGGAACCGCGGTACAGTGACGTTGTTCCCTCTCAAGTCGACGTCACCACTCGACTCACCGACCGCATTCACCTCAATATCCCCCTGCTGAGTTCGCCGATGGACACGGTGACCGAAAGCGCCATGGCGATTGCCTTGGCCAAAGAGGGCGGTTTGGGGGTGATCCATAAGAACCTCTCGATCGAGGACCAGACGGAAGAAGTCTACAAGGTCAAACGGAGTGCCAACGGCATCATCGTCGATCCCGTCACACTGGCCCCCGATGCTCCCGTGCGCAAGGCGCGTGAAATGATGGAGCAACACAACGTCTCCGGCATCCCCATTGTGAGGGATGACGGAACGCTGGTGGGCATTCTCACTCGCCGGGACCTGCGTTTTCTCGAGCAGACCGACATGTCGGTTTCTCAGGTGATGACTCGTGATAATCTGGTCACGGCCATGGGAACTGTAACGCTCGAGCAGGCTGAACGGATTTTGACGGCTAAAAAAGTGGAGAAACTTTTGCTGGTTGACGAATCTTACAAACTGACGGGACTCATCACGATTCGCGACATCGACATGATGAAGCGATTCCCGCTCGCCTGCAAAGACGAACTGGGAAGACTACGAGTCGGTGCCGCGGTGGGTGTGCGGGACTACGAGCGAGCCGAGAGCCTGATTCGAAAGGGCGTCGACTTGCTGGTGGTCGACAGTGCCCACGGTCATTCGGCCAACGTGATCGAGACTGTCCGAGAGATCAAGCGACGATGGGATATCGATGTCGTCGCCGGAAACGTAGCGACGGCGGAGGGATGCCGAGCGTTGATCGACGCGGGAGCCGACTGCGTGAAGGTCGGAATCGGGCCCGGGTCGATCTGCACCACTCGCATCATCTCCGGCGTGGGCGTGCCGCAGATCACCGCGATCCACGACACGGCCGCCGTGGCCAGCGACGCCGGGAAAACCATCATCGCCGACGGAGGCATCAGGTATTCGGGAGACATCACCAAAGCGATCGCGGCCGGAGCCCATTGTGTCATGATCGGTGGATTGTTCGCCGGGCTGGCCGAAAGCCCGGGACGGACGATTCTCTATCAGGGACGCACGTTCAAGGTCTATCGCGGGATGGGGTCGATGGGTGCCATGGTGCAAGGGTCCAGTGAACGGTACCGACAGAGCGCTGAGAAGGGACGGCCAGGCAAACTGGTGCCCGAAGGCGTGGAGGGTCGAGTTCCGTTCAAGGGGCCGCTGAGCGATTTTGTTTACCAACTGGTCGGCGGACTACGTGCCGGCATGGGATATTGCGGAGCCCATACGATTGAGGAATTGCGTACGGACGCGCAGTTCATCCAAGTTACCGCGGCAAGCGTGCGAGAGAGTCATCCTCATGACATTGCCATTACGCAGGAAGCACCCAATTACAGCTCGGACGACTACGGCGGCCAGGAATGACGCCGCCCTGCGTCCCCTTTGGTGGGCCGCTGCCGTGCTGGTCGGCCTGTATCTGACGGCGGCAACCGAACCGTCGGCACGAGCCGAGGAGAAGTCCCAACCGGTCGCGCCGGTACCGCGACGGATTCAACTGACGGTCGCCGAGCCGCTACGCCGGGGCGACCAGCACGATGGGAAGAACTCTTCGGAGGATCGGACCAGGCGAGAGTCGGCGCCGGTGGTTCTGCGCTGGAGACGACCCGCGGACGCCCGCCCGCAGTCAAGGACGCCCGCTACCCAGAAGAGCCCTGTCCGGTTGGTGAGTGCGACAGAAACACAGGACCGGCCGGGGCGGTTTCAACCGCCGAGCAACATGCGGCCCGTCCAACCGGCTCCGGCGGTGGCCGGCAGCGCGGCTGATCAACCAGCGAGCACAGTCCTGAAGGAAGCCCCCGTCCGCTTGCGGCTGGTTGTGCAAGCCTCGGCCAACCAGCCACTCGATCGTCGACCGTCGACCGCTGCCGAGCGGCCCCGCCATCCGGCCAGCCGGCTGGCGACGCGGCAGCCGGCCGAGGCGGCGCCGATCCCCGTCCTCAATCCGCCTCAGCAATCGCCTCGGCCGCCGAAAGCCGTTCCACCGTCGGCGAACCGGACGGCGGTTGCCGATGAACCGGTTCGCGTGGCGCAGCAGACCGACTCCGCGCCGCCGCGAGTCGAGCCGCCGGCCGAGCCAAAACCGAAACTGGGCGGCGTTCCCAACTCTCCCAGACCCCTTGCTGGAATGCAGTACTCGCAGGAGCGCTGTCGGCAACTCAACGACGAATCGGTGGAGGTGCGCACGGCCGTGCGAGAAAACGTGATTTCCAAGATCTCGTTGGACATCACCCCCAGTCGTCGAGAGAACTTGCGAGATCCGGCCGTCGATCAGGTCCGGGACTGGCGCGACCGCAATGGAAAAGTCGTGGCGCGAGGCAAATTCTCCGATTTCAAGAACGGACGAATCTGGGTGGAGACCGTCGACGGAAAGACCGTCCAGCTTCCCTATCCCGATCTCAGCGACGAGGACCACTGTTTTGTAGCCTTTGTGTGGGGCATCCCCGTGGAGTTCGCACTGGACGATGTCCAATACCAGGGACGCAACTGGGTCGCCAGCTCGTTCGCCTGGAAGGCCTCCGAAGTCTCCCACAAACCGACGTACTTCGAAGAAGTTCAGCTCGAACGCTACGGCCACACGCTGCATCCGCTGGCTCAGCCGTTCGTCAGCGGTGCTCACTTTTTCCTGAATATCGCCGTGCTACCGTACAAGATGGGCATTCATCCGCTGCACGAATGCCAGTACCCACTGGGCTACTACCGACCGGGAAGCTGTGCTCCGTGGCTGCTGCCCCCGGTCCCGCTCAGCGTTCGTGGCGGATTGGCGGAAGCCGGTGTGATACTCGGCGGTATCTTCGCACTACCCTAGCGCGGGCTGCGCCCGCAAAGCCGGAGGCTGGAGACTGGAGGCTGAAGCTGTAGGTAATGTCGTGACAATCGGCGGAAATGGCGAGGACCTTAGGACCTTAACAAGCTCGCACAGCAACCGGCAAATCGACCAGATTGCCGGTTGGACTGGAGACGGGAGCGATTGGACTGGAGGCGGCAAGGTGCCGACGAGCACCTTGCCGCTTGTCCGTACCGAGAAGGTTGGCTTCACCGATCCTTTTTCATTACTCGAGTTCGCAGCCACCCTGGCCGCACGGAGAAACGCCTCACGTTCCCCCCGGCTGGCAGACGGGAAGCTCGCCGCCGCTCGCGCCGGTGTGAGCGGCCGGAACGCTGAACTGCTTCTCCAAGGACGAAGCCTGGCAATGAGGACACTGCGGGGTCTCGCTGCCGCGAATCAGCAATTCGCAAGCCTTTCCGCACGACTGACAGACGTATTCGTAAATGGGCATCGTGGCATCCTCGAGCAAATCCCGGTAACCTACGGTTGTTATGGTCTTCCGCTCCCATTTTACGACGAAGCCGAATACGGATGAAGCGTCCTGCCACGTTAAAGCGAGACGAGGTGCGCCGCCTCGACCGCCTGGCCATCGATGAGCTGCGGATTCCAGGCACCATCTTGATGGAAAACGCCGGGCGCGGTGTGGCGGACCAGTTGGAACAGTTGGGGATCGAGGGGCCGGTCGTGATCTGTTGCGGCCGCGGCAACAATGGAGGCGACGGGCTGGTGGTGGCTCGGCAACTCGACGGGCGAGGGCACGCTGTTCGCGTCTTTCTGTGGGGCGTCCCGGAGAAGCTGGCTCCGGATGCCCATCGCAATTTCGAGATCCTGGAGCGTGCCAGGATTCCGTTGGCGGTTCGGCCTGCTACCTCCCGGTGGCCCGAGTTGATCGAGGCGCTGGAGACGGCCGACTGGATCGTGGACGGCCTCCTGGGAACGGGAGCCAAGGGAGCGCCCCGGTCGCCGATGGCCGAAGACATCGAGCTGCTCAATCGAGCGGCCGGCCGACGCCTGGCCATCGATCTGCCCAGTGGACTGGACGCGGACAGCGGTGAAGTCGCAGGAGTGGCTTTCCGTGCCGACTGCACCGTGACGCTGGTCGCTCCCAAACCGGGATTCGCTCAAGCCGGCGCCTCGCACTATACCGGCGAGGTCCGAGTGGTCGACATCGGGTTGCCCCGTCGTGTGTGGGATCTTCTCAGGTGATCGACTCTCGCCGCTGCTACGCTCTGCGGTGACGCAAACGCTCCTGAAGTTGCGCAACCATCGCATTCAGCTCGGAAACGGAACGTTGCAACAGACGCGCCGTTGGAGTAGGAGTGTCGCCCAAAAGCTGCTCGAGCACTTGGATCTTACCAATCAGGACACCTTCCTCGCGTCCTTGTTCGCGCCCTTTTTCGAGTCCTTCGCGGCGGGCGCTCTCGATCGCCCACTGGTAGTCCCGCAGTGCTTTCTCACGCTGGTCGTACATCATCCGGTCCACCGTCCGCTCGGCAATCCGCTCCGCCTCCGATATGGCCTGCTGAAACGGCTCCTCCGGAAACAGCGCCCGCAGACGCCCGGCGTCATACCTGTCCGCATATCGCAGGAAAAACACCCATTTCTCGATCTGGGACGCCTCCGCGATCGCCTCTTCTCGGATATTGTACTTTGCCAACTCCACCGTGTGTACCTCGATCGTCTCCGCCAACGTCCGACCGTGCTCGGCATCGGGAAGCTGGAAACGGTGGTGCGGCACCCCGCGGTCGGAAAACAGCACATCGCACAGCAGGCAGATCGAGATCGACGACAACATTTCGGAGAACCATTTGTGTCGCGTGGCGATCGGGTGCCGCTCGGCGCAGCATGCCTGGTGGGTGTCTGTGAGTTCTTAGAGTTCTTAGAGGCTGTCACAAAACTCCCTGCCGCAAGCAACACACCCGAGGCCGAAGAACGGCACGGCGGGTCTTGTTACAGGCTCTTATACTTCCAGAAACGCCTATCGTTCCCCATCTTCTCCCTTTGTCCTCTATCTTCTCCGTGCCCCCGTGCCTCCGTGAGATCCCTTCTGCTCTTATCCGCGTGCCATTCGGATCGATGCTATGACCGCTTCGCGGCTGGACCGTTTGCCCTAGAGATGCCGTGTCCAAAACTGCATGGCCGATTTGCGCGGGCCGCCGGTGAAACCGAATCTCCGGTAGAGTCGCTGAGCGCCATCGTTGTCGCTGCGCACTTCCAAAGTCACCTTGCAGCAGTCTCTCTGCCGGGCCTGTTCGAGGACGGCGTGGAGTAGCGAGGCGCCGACGCCTTGGCCGCGCGCTTCGGGGACGACGGCCAGATCATGGATGTTGATCAGAGGCCGCGCATAGAACGTGGAATAGCCCATCAGGCAAAACGCCAACCCGACTGCACGTCCGCCCGCATCTTCGGCGAGGATCACCAGCAATCTCTCGAGCGTCGGCAGGTCGGACCTCAGGCGCTCGAGGACCTCGGCCGCCAACGGCTCGCCGGCCCCCATCGGTTCTCGAGCGTACATGTCGAGCAGTTCGATCGTCGTGGACAGGTCGGTGGGGGACTGCAGATCGGCCAGTCGGGTCCGTACGGACTCGCGAGAAGTGGAGGAACATTCTGACGGAGTGGTGGACGCCATGGTTGAAATCTCACGAGTTGTGGTCGATTGTTAGATTCTTAGAGCCTGTAACAAAACCTGCCGTCCCACCTCCGAAGCTCGGATGTGTTGCTTGCGGCACGGAGTTTTGTGACAGCCTCTTAGAGCCTGTAACAAAACCCGCCGTGCCGCTTTCCGGCCTCGGGCATGTTGCTTGCAGCATGGAGTTTTGTGACAGCCTCTTACTTTACCACATCTACGCGCCGTGCGTCCATGCCGTAAGCGGTTCTGTCGTACCGAGCCGATCGTGGTGAGTGTTCGTCACGCACTCTCGGTGAAAACTCACGATACCGTACTCGTACTCGTACTCGAAAAGAGCATCTCGCTTGCCGAGCCGCTCTTCGATCACGATCAGCGGGATGTTTGCCGCCTGTTGACGGAGTAACTCGCTTCTTCCTGCGATTTCGTGGTCGCTCGTCAGGAAGCTGCGGCGGCACATAGCGATGGAGGCATCGCGTACGAGTTAAGGAGTACGAGTACGAGAGTAGGAGATTCCAGAGCAAGGCGTGGAACGGTCATGGCGCAGAAGGCTGTTCGACAGAGTGGTCGATTTGCGCGCCCTCGGCTCCCGATCCACGTGCAAACCCTCTCGTGCGCCCATTCAGAAGGTGATCAGTGTTCCTCCGTTGCCGTAGTTGTCGCGCCACGTGGCGAACGGCTGCCGTCCCGGATGGAACTCGATGACGCCGGCCGGACCGTTCGACGTCAGCCATAGCCAGCGCGTGGGGTCGTTCGTGGGAATCGCCACGAACGGGGCGGTCCGGATTCCGTCCGTCCAGACGCCCACTACGGCCGGCACTCCGTGGAAGCTGGCTGCTCGCATGTCGGCGACCAGATAACAGGGTGCCCCATTGCCGCCCAGCATCACGGCGTTGCGATCGAAACGCGGAATGTCGCCGGCTTGTCCGGCCGATCCGCCGGCAGTCCACAGGCTGGCGGCAAGTACCCAACAGGCCGGACGCAGCATTCGGCCGAGGGTGAACATGGTGTTGGTCCGTGCAGAGATCATCGAGTCGTCTCCTGTGTTGCAAGGGAAATCAGTTGGCCTCAGTAGTGAATAGCCGCTTGAGGGACGGTTCTTGCGCGACTTGGCGAAAAAATCCAATGGATGCGGGAACTTTTCGAATGGTCCGCCGGTCCAACACAGCGGGCAGTGCTGAAAGAGACCGACTGACAAACCGACGCAGAGTTTCCGGGAGGGCGTCCCCTGGGTTGGGAGCACGATTGATGGAAGGCAACGCACCGGCGACGCGCCCCAGCCTGCTGGCCCGGCTCTCCGACAGGCAAAACGACGTCGCGTGGCAAAGCTTTCATGACGCTTATGGGCCGCTGATCTACGCTCACTGTCGCCGTCACGGCCTGCAGCATGCCGACGCGGTGGAGGTTGTCCAGGACGTGCTGGTGGACGTGGCTCGAGCCATGCCCGGATTCCGGTACGACCGGAAACGGGGCCGATTTCGCGCTTGGCTGGGTACGCTCACCTACCGGCGGCTGTGCCGCTATTGGCGTCGACTCCGACTCCGGCTGCCCCATGCATCGCTCGATGTCATGCGCCTCGCCGAATCCCTCGAGGACCACCGTGCGGACTGGAACGACGACGTCGATACTCACGTACTGCGCCAGGCGATGCGCGAAGTCTCCGGTCGGGTCGAGCCGTCCACTTGGCAGGCCTTTGTGCGAACATGGTTGCACGACGAACCGGCTGCCCAAGTCGCCCGTTCGATGGGGCGCGATACGGCATGGGTCTACGTGGCCAAGTCCCGCGTTCTTCGGAAGGTACGCCGAGAAGTGGAACGACAGATGCGGAATCTGGCGCTGGATTGACCGGCAACCGTGTGGGCGACGAATGAGGTGATGGGAACCAATGACGGAGCGGATCACTCGCATCGACGACACTTGGAGCATGCGCTGGGAACGTGCCCGGCGGCGACTGCGGCAGAACGCGGAGTCGGAACCGGAGCTGGACCGAGTGTGGTCGTCGGCGTTGGGGGAGGGGCCGTCCGACGGCGACGTCGAACATCATGCCATCGATCAGTTGTCGAACGTGGGCTTCCGAGATTGCCTGCTGATTGGACGAGGCAGCTCGTCGCTGGTTTTTCGTGCCTGTGAGGCGGAGACGGGCCGTCGAGTGGCCGTCAAAGTGCTGACGACCGACGACTGGACCGATGCGGCTCGGGAGCGATTCCTGCGGGAAGTCGTGGTCGCCTCCCAACTCTCCCACGATCACCTCGTGCGCGTCTTGCGAGGCGGAGTGCTGCCGCGGCGCTGGCCGTACGTCGTCATGGAGTGCATCGAGGGCCGATCGCTGGCCGAGCATCTGGAGGAGGACGGCCCGCTGGTGCCTCCCGAAGCCGCACGAGTCGCATTGCAGTTGGCAGGGGGGCTCGAAGCATTGCACGCCGCCGGCTGGATCCACCGCGACATCAAACCGGCCAACGTGCTGGTGAGCGGAGCGGAAGCGAAAGCCCTGCTCGCCGATTTCGGATTGATCCGCCCTCTCTGCCCCGGTGGCACCGTCACCTCGTGCGATGTGATTCCGGGCACGCCGTACTACATGGCGCCCGAGCGGTTCCGGCCGGAGTTGGAATGCGACCGGCGAGCCGACGTCTATGCTCTGGGGGTGCTGCTGTTTGAAATGCTCACGGGAAACGTGCCCTTTCGAGGCAGTCTTCCCGAGTTGATTGCGCAGACGCTTTACGGTTCGGTCGACTGGGAGCAGCTCGTCCGGCGCGGCGTTCCCTTCGGGCTGATCCGCATCGTGCGTCGTGCCATGGCCAGACAACCGACCCGCCGGTATCCGTCGGCCGCCGCGATGGCCGATGACCTCCGTGCCTGGTTGCGAGGAGACGAGCTTCCTTCGCTATGCCGTCGCAGACATTGGAACAACCCGCGCCGCGCCTGCCAAGTCGCCCTCGGGTTCTTGTTGAGCCTGGCGTGCGTGAGCTGGTCCGAGGGGGCCGGTCGAACATCGCTGCCTCTGTCTGGCACCGGCCGAACCGCCGAGTCGTCGGCGTCGGTGTCCGCTCCGGAACCGGCTCTCCGAACGCCGCAGGATTCCGCGGCCGCCATGGCGATCTCATGGATCGCCCACCAGCGGCAGGCCGCCGATCCTCGGCCGAGTTCCCAACGCCGCGTGGCGCTACAAGCCATGTTGCGATTGATCGATTCGGTCGAAACCGCTCCATTGCCGCCCGACATCGATCCTCGGGAATTCGAGGCCGGATTGGCTCTGATGCGCGCTCGCCTCTATTGGCAACTCGGGGAGGGGGATCGTGTTCTCCATTGCGCCCGGACGGCCGTCTCTTTCTACGACTCCTTGGCCGCCCGGAGACTGGCCGACACGGAGGCCGGAACCTCCACCGACGCGGACGACCTCCGGCCGCTCGAGTCGGCCGCTCGCGCCCAGCGCCTGATGGCGCAGGGTTACTGGCTCGAAAACAACCGCGCGGCATCCGAGAGACACGCGGCCCGCGCCGTTTACTGGTCCCGCGCCGCGAACCGAATGGGAAACGGGGCCGTCGCCGTCCGACTCCCGCTGGCAAACAATCTGATCTTGTGGGCGACCACCGCCGAGTCGCCCGGCGGCGACCTCTCGGGACGGCGGCGACTGGCATCCGCCGTCGCGTTGCTGCAATCGCTCCCCGAAGCGAACACGACGCGCCACCCATCCTACGCCGGCGAAGTCGCGTCGACGTATGCGGAAGCGGCCCGAGCGTCGACGCGTTTGGGGCTTGCCTCGCAGGCCGTCCATTGTTGGCGACAAGCGTTGGCTTGGCGTCCTCCGCCTCCTCAACCGATGGATCCCGCCACCCTGTTCGAGACCTCGCAATGGCTTGCGGACGCTGCGGACGCCGAGCAAGCGAGCGGCAGCGTGTCGCGCGCCGATGAGTTGCGGAGAAAGGCGCTCCAGATGGTCCAACAATTGCTGGCCGAAGACGGAAAGTTCGACTCCCACACGCAGTTGAAGGCTCGGCTGCTTCGTTCGCTCGGTCGATGAGCGCTACCGCTCGCCGTCAGCCTCGAACCCTGTCAGAAACTCCGCCAAGAGCGCACTGGCTGGCTTCGGGTCAGTTGAACCAAACGGCGAATCCGACAAATCGTCCCCGGAAGACCTGCTGGAGTTTCCGCCAGAACTGCGGCTTGGTGATCGGACCTTTGTATGGCGGCAATCGAATCCAAGATTTCGGTCGGGTCGAATGAGCGTGGCTGTTTGTGGCGTGCTTCATCACGCAAGAACTGGTATGGCGATTCCACTCGCGGATACATCAAGTGCCCTGTTCGTTCGAAAAGCTCTTTCCAGTCGTAGGCCAGCGCTATGTCGCCGATCGCCATCAACAGGTGACAGTAACCTCGCAACCAATGGACGTCGCCGCCGTCGAACACGACCCAGTTGAGTTGAAATTCGCCGCGCTGCTGAGGACGCCCGGCTGCTAAGGGGGCGAGGTCGGCCTCACCCACAAACAGGTAGATCGACGTTCCGTTTCCATCGAGGTCGAGACGTGTTGTCCTCAGATTGATCGGCAGCCGGACTCCGGTGGTCCGAGGGTGAGTTTCAGTAGTCGAAGCCCAAACGGGAATCGACTCGCCTCGTCGCCCAGACACACAACCAGGATGATACCATCAACATCACCGGTGACTTCACTGTGTCGGGGCCGGTACCGACGATCTCCAGAGATCCGGGCTGTGCTCTGACAAGCAACGGGGACGGCAACACGAGCAGCGGCCACAACCAGTTCCGCCTTTTTTTCGTCCATCGGCGGAAGAGGGGACGGCACAGTTGACCGTTCAGTGGTAGCGTGAATCCAAAAGAATGACGCGAGTGGGATGGAACCAGTTTCGTACAGGCGCGGTACATCGGAGCCAAGAACAATTGCGGTGTAACGCTCCGCCCGAGCAGCACCTCCGGGAATGCCGGCCTCCATGTAAAGTTTCGCAGCAAAGAGTCTTCGGGGGGCTTCGAGCCGGTCTTGAGAATCCAACCCCGTCCCCGAGCCTTCCGCGGGCTTGATGTTTGGGCTCGGGGCGCTGGTACTGGGCGTTGCCGTCGGCGGGAAGCGGTTGGTTCGCCGGGCTCAACCGATTCGGTAACCAGCAGAGTGCCGGAGCCTGCGACCACCATCAGGCCGCTGCTTGGCCGCAGTCCGGCCGCCCGCCGTCCGGATCATTCCATCCCAAGTGCCAAGCCAACTGGGGGCTCAGCCGATCCGCGACCGCGAACAGGGCGAGGTCTTCCTTGAGCACCGAGATCACATTTTCCAATTGCTCGTGAGCATTCCAGGCGAGGTCGAGGAAAAGCCACTTGCGTCCCGCGAACTCGCAGGCACCGCCACCCACGCCGCCCATGGACTCTTCGCGGATCTGGTAGCCCAACTCGCGGGCCAACTCGAGTGCTTCCTGCAACAACTCCAACGTCTGCATCCTGCCGGGTCCTTCCGTTCGCGTCCCTGCCAAATATCTCCCATCGTCTGCCAGATTATATCGGCTTGGACTCCAGTTGCCCAGGCGAATCCGTCGATACGTCTTGTGGGCTTAAATGCTGTAGAGAGCACAAGTTAAGCCTTCACTGTCGGCGAACGCAGGCAAGTCGACACTGCGGCGGCAAACCACGCAACCTAGCCGAGCTTCACCGAGTCTTCGGGTCGGCCAAACCAGTCAAGGAGGCCTGTTATCTCATGAGCCATTCCGAGCGCGTGCAACAACTGGAACAACAACTGGCGACACTTCAAGAACGGTTGCTGCAGGCCGAACGACTCACGGCGGTCGGCGAACTGGCCGGCACGACCACTCACGAGTTCAACAACATCCTGATGACGATCATGAACTACGCCAAAATGGGCCTGCGGCGCACCGATGAAGCCACACGCACCAAGGCGCTCTCCCGCATCCTGGAAGCCAGTGAACGAGCGGCCAAGATTACGCAGACCATCCTCGGTGCCGTTCGCAACCGCTCGGCCAACTTCGAACCCACCAACCTGTCGCAACTGGTCAGGGACACTCTGGTGCTCTTGGAGCGGGAACTCAGCAAGTACCGAATCGCCGTCGAACTGCAACTGGATGATACGGCTCCCGTCCTGGCCAACGGAAACCAGATCCAACAAGTGCTGCTCAACCTGCTGATCAACGCTCGCCAGGCCATGCCACGCGGTGGGCACCTACGGATCGCCGTGCGTCAGCCGGATGCCGAGACGGTCGAGCTGGTGGTGCGCGATACGGGTACCGGGATTTCTCCCGATGTGCTCCCCAAGATCTTCGATCCCTTTTTCAGCACCAAATCGGGGCCGGACGGAAGCGGGCGGGGCGGTACGGGATTGGGACTGGCCGCCTGCCGCAACATCGTCGAATCGCACCGCGGCCGGATTCGCGTGCAGAGTACGGTGGGGCAGGGGACCGCCTTCTGTATCGGTCTCCCGGTAGCTCCCACGCCCAGCGGGCATCTGTCCGGAACGCCTCATTCGGCCCCGTGTTCCCAGAATACTCATTCGCCGCTTTGAAACCGATGAGTGGGTACCGGCGGGGCAGGGCGGAAGTGGTGGACGGCTCCCAGCGCCAAACGCACTCCCAGCATGGCACCGACCGCATCGAGCCCATCTTCAACGATCGTCTTGAGAAGATCCGGATCACCGGCCACTCGAGCGTTCACTGTCAAATCGGCCCGGTCGACCTGCACCGAGCACGCCAGGGACAGCTCCGCCCCGCGGTCGCTCGATACGATGTTGCTCATGGAAACGTCGCCCTCGGATTCGGCTAGGATCTTGACGTGAGCCGCCTCCATACGGGCGGCTTCCAATCGCTCGGCCAGTTCGCCGGCCAACTGCAAAGTGAGCTGGTCGAGTGAAAACGCGCTGCCGTGAGCGGTGGCGGCGGCGTTGAGCCAGCCCAGTTCGGCCTCGCCCGCCGCATAGCGTTCATAATCCACCTCCATCATCGACCGGTGTGGAGCCGGGCTGGACGCCAGCGCCAAGAGCAACTCGTCGAATCCCTCGCCGGTGCGTGCACTGACAAACAGGATCGGCTTGCCGGAGAACCTCGCTTCCAGCGCCTCCTTCAATTGCTCGCGTGCCTCCCGATCCAATCGATCGACCTTGTTCACCGCCACCACGTCGGCTTCTTCCAATTGCTTGAGAAAGATGTACTCGGCTTGAGGCGAAAAGCCGATCCGAGGTCCGCCAGTCAGGATTCTCTGTCCGTGTTCCGGTTTGAGCAGAACGGCCAGCGGGCCCATTTCGTAGCGGTCGCCGTGCAGGGCTCTTAGCGGTTCGACCACCGTTGCCACCAGATCGGTGCAACTGCCCACCGGCTCGGTCAAGATCACATCGGGCGCGATTTGACGGTCGAGTTGTCCCAGCGTTTCGGCGAGCGCGTCGAATTTGCAACAGAAACACGCGCCGGCCACTTCCCCCACGGAAAATCCCTGGGACCGCAAGAACTGAGTGTCGACCAGCTCGGCAGCCTGGTCGTTGGTCACAATCCCCACCCTCTGGCCGGCCTCGAGGTAATGGCGGGCGAGTCGCGCGATTGTCGTGGTTTTTCCGGCTCCCAAGAAGCCGCCGATCATCGTGATGCGCATGATATGCTGTCGCTCCCTTCCCCCGAGGTCCTCGCTGGCTCCTTTGACAGTGTGAACGATCGCCGCGATAATGGACAAGCCCCATCCGAAGGCTGGAGGCGCGAGGCTGTAGGGATGGTGATGAGAACCGAAACGCAGTGCCCGATGCGCGCAGATGTTACGAAGTACGACGCTACGTGCCGCGATCCATTTTTACTCTTGGCCATCCTCGCATGACTTTGCTCCCCATTCTCGACCAGGCGGCGCTCGATCACGATCGGTTTCTCCGTCGGCTCGATCCGACTCGCGTCGATCCTCGCCCCTTGCCCATGTCGCGGCGCGAGATGAAAGCTCGCGGCTGGGATGAACTCGATGTGGTGCTCGTCACCGGAGACGCTTACGTCGACCATCCCAGCTTCGCCATGGCCTTGCTCGGACGGGTGCTCGAGGCGGCGGGGTACCGCGTGGGCATCGTCAGCCAGCCCGACTGGCAGGACTGCAAGGACTGGCAGCGGCTGGGACGGCCGCGGCTGTTCTTCGGAATCAGTGCCGGCAACATGGACTCGATGATCAATCATTACACGGCCAATCGGAAGGTGCGCAACGACGACGCCTATTCGCCGGGCGGCCGCATCGGGCGCCGGCCCGATCGAGCCACTTTGGCCTACTGCCAGCGGGCCCGCCAGGCTTACAAGGGAGTTCCGGTGATCGCCGGCGGGGTGGAGGCATCGTTGCGTCGGTTGGCCCACTACGACTACTGGAGCGACAAGGTTCGCCGTTCGATCCTGCTCGATGCCAAGGCCGACCTGGTCGTCTTCGGGATGGGAGAACGTGCCGTGGTGGAGATCGCCGAACGGCTGGCCGGCGGCGCGACGGTGAAGGATTTGCGCGACATGCGCGGCGTGGCCTATGCGATGGGCGCCTCCGAGTCGCCGCCGGAAGACGCCTTGGTGCTCCCTTCTTACGAGGACGTCTGCCGGGACAAGCCGGCCTTTGCCGAGGCGACGCGGATCATCCACAACGAAACCAATCCCTACAACGCTCGGCGACTGGTGCAATGGCACGATCGCCAGGCGGTGGTCGCCAACCCGCCCGCCTTCCCGCTGTCTCAAGCGGCGATGGACGCCATTTACGATCTACCCTTCACGCGCAGGCCTCATCCGTCCTACAAGGAACCGATTCCCGCCCATCAGATGATCAAGGACTCGGTCACCATCATGCGAGGCTGTTTCGGGGGCTGCACGTTCTGCTCGATCACCACGCACCAGGGACGGACGATCCAGTCGCGCAGCCAGGAATCGATCCTTCGGGAACTCGAGCAACTGACCGAAGACCCGCAGTTCAAGGGAATCGTCAGCGACATCGGCGGTCCAACGGCCAACATGTATCAAATGAAGTGCACGCGTCCCGAAGTGGAAGCCGTGTGCCGCCGCCAGTCGTGCGTTCACCCGACGATCTGCAAGCTGCTGGGTACCGATCATGGTCCGCTGATCGAGTTGATGAAAAAGGCTCGATCGATCGAAGGCATCCGCAAGGTGTTCGTCGCCAGCGGCATTCGCATGGACCTGGCACGCTTGTCGCCTCGGTACATCCGTGAGCTGGTGCGGCATCACGTCGGTGGCCTGTTGAAAGTGGCTCCCGAACATACCGACGACGACGTGCTCGACAAGATGCGCAAACCGGCCATCGACGATTTTCGCCGGTTCGCCGAAATCTTCCAGCGCGAATCGAGCAAGGCGGGCAAACGCCAATACCTGGTCCCCTATTTCATCGCCAGTCATCCCGGGAGCGACTTGGATGCCATGATCGACCTGGCGGTGTTTCTCAAGCAGAACGGTTACCGCCCCGATCAGGTTCAGGACTTCATTCCGGCACCGCTGGATGTGGCGACGGCCATGTACTACACGGGCATCGATCCGTTCACGAAGAAGCCGGTCCATGTCGCTCGGCACCTGAGAGACCGCAAGTTGCAACGGGCCTTGATGCAGTTTTTCAAACCGGAGAACTACTTCGAAGTGCGCAAGGCATTGCAGCAGGCCGGGCGCACCGACCTGATCGGTGAAGGTTGCGACTGTCTGATTCCCTCCCGGCCGCCTCGCGAAGCGCTGCGCCGGAGGCGTCGGGAAGCTGGGCGGGCCTTGCAAGGCGGCGGGGACTCGAGCCGTCCCGCGAAGGGGAAGAAGAAACGGAAACGGCAGTCGCGCCACGCGCCGGTCCCCGGCTATCGTCCCGGGCGGAAACGGATCGCCAAGTAGCCCGACGTTCGTTGGCGCCGGCGTCGCTTCCGGAAGGCCGTCAGCGGCTCTGTCGTGTCGAGTCGATCGTGGCAAGTTTTTTTCTTTCTTGACACCTGCGGTGCGGTTTTCGTATCTTCCCGCCTCGTCGAGCGGACATCCGTTTGATCCATCCAAGTCACTGACACCACGATCGAGGTGCGCCGCATGATGCGACCACCCGCCGACCGATCCCACTGCGTCCACCTTGTCGTGAGCCGGGATCCGCGCGCGTCCGAAGTGGCGGCTTGCCGCCGTTTCCTCCTCTGGGCGTGCCACCCGGCTTTTTTTCTACTCCTGACCGCTCTGCTACCACTCCAGACCGGCTGCCGCTCCGACAACTACTTGACCGTTCGCAAGGAACGATGGAATCCACTGGCCGATTCCATTGAACTGGTCTCGTCGCACCAAGCGCATCCGTCGCGGCGCACTCGCCAATTGTTGAGGCGTTACGATCTGTTGGCGACGTATGAGAAGGATGCCGAAGAAGCACTCGGCCGCTTGCGCATGGAAATGGAAAGGGAACCGACGGCCGACAAAGCGATCGCGTTTGCCGAATTGGCCTACATCCAGGGCTATCGCAAAGACGCTCTGGGACAGGATAAGCGAGCTTTGAACTGGTACGGCTCCGCAGTGCTGGCCTCCTACCAGTTCCTGTTCGATCCTCGCTACGACCCGCTGCGCAACCCCTACGACCCCCAGTTTCGCAAGGCATGCGACATCTACAACGAGAGTCTGGAATCGTCGCTGCGCATCCTGAATGACGAAGGCCGGCTTGTCGCCGGTACCGAACAACTGCTCGACAACGCCGGTCGCCGATGCCGCCTGCGGATTGTGCCTCGAGGGAAGTGGAAACCCGAGCACTTGGGCAAGTTCGAGTTCGCGTCCGATTATCAGGTGGAGGGATTGCGGAACCACTACACGACCTTCGGGCTGGGAGTGCCGCTGATCGCCGTCCACGCCGAAAGGCACCATGATGATCCGATCGATTCACGCTATCCCAAAGGACTGGCGTTCCCCATCACCGCCTTTCTGCGCATCCATCAGACCCATGACCAGGCTGCCGACGGTGTCGCCGTCGCCGACCTGGAACTGCTCGATCCGCTCGTCTCCACCGATCTGGTGGTCGAGGGACGCCGCGTGCCCATGCAGAGTGACATCACGACGCCACTGGGATACTCGCTGGACAGCCCGTCTCTGAAAGAGTCGAAACGGTTGGCCACGCTGGGGCTGCTGTTTCCCGATGACGTCGAAGCCTATCGGGGAATCTATCTACTCGAACCGTATGATCCCAACAAGATTCCCGTGCTGCTGGTCCACGGACTATGGTCGACCCCGTTGACTTGGATCGACATGTTCAACGATCTGCGAGCCTATCCCGAGATTCGCACGCGGTACCAGTTCTGGTTCTATATGTATCCCACGGCCAAGCCGTTCTGGACGTCCGCCGCGTCGCTCCGCCGGGATCTGGCAGAACTACGAGCCGAAATCGATCCACAGCACGCCAACCGGCATTTGGATGAGATGGTGCTGGTCGGCCACAGCATGGGAGGACTGCTCTCCCGCATGCAGGTGCTCGACAGTGGCGATCGCTTCTGGTCGGCAGTCGCCGAAGGATCTTTCGATGAGCTGAAAGCCGACCCGGAAGTGAAACAGCAGATCGCTCAAGTCGCCTTCTTCCGAGCCAATCCGTCGATTCGCCGAGTCATTACGTTGGGAACTCCGCACCGAGGCAGCCGCCTGGCCAACGATTGGACCGAGTGGCTGGCGAGGACTCTGATTCGGACGCCTCGCGCCATGCTGCTGAAGTCCAAAGTCCTCCGCCAGAACGCCGACCTCATCAAGTCTCCTATTCTGCTGCGGCCGGCCACCAGCATCGATTCGCTGTCACCAGACAATCCGTTCTTCCCCGTACTCGACTCGCTCCGCCCGCCTCCCGTCGTCCATCAACACAACGTGGTCGGGTTGGTGGAAGAGCAGAGCTGGTGGAAGTGGGTCGAGGACGAGCCCGGAGACGGAGTTGTCCCGCTGTGGAGCGCTCGCTTCGATCAAGCCGAATCCGAGATCACCGTCACGGCGGACCACCAAAACGTGCATCGTCACCCACTCGCCATCCTGGAAGTCCGCCGCATTTTGCTGGAGCATTTGGCCGAAGTCGAACGTGAGGGCTACCCCGTCCGTCGAGCCACCCTCACGACGCCACCACCTCGGCTGCCATCGGACCGTCGACTTCCCGCGACCACTCGTCGCTGAGCTCCTCACTCGCGTCGAATTCGTTCTGCTCGATGACCACCGACTCGCCGCGTCGGACTCGGTCCTCCAGAATCCCGCCGACTCGATCCACCCGCCGATTCAATTCGCCTCGAATCACCCGGACATGCGGGGGCGCTTCGATGCCGATCCGTACGGCATTGCCTTTGACGCGAACGATGGTCACGGTGATGTCGTCGCCGATTCGGATCGATTCTTTCAGCTTGCGTGTCAGTACGAGCATGACTACACTCCTTTGCGTTTCGAGAAGAGACTGGCAAGGGATCGCTTGCCGCATCCTGACGGGACGGGAGACCGAGCAAACCGGTCGCCATCCGCCGCAACAAGGTTATGCACGCGGCGTGCCAAAGGAAAGTCACTTATCCGAGCTTGCTGCTCAAGTCGTTGGCAAGTCCTGACTTAGACTCCGTTGCGGCGCTGCGTGCTAGCGGACAGGCGATGGATGGATTTACAAAAGAATGCAAAATGCAAAATGCAAAATGGGGAATGGGGAATGGGGAATGGGGAATCGCGATGGTGTTTGGCTGGATGTGCCACGGAGCTTGCCATCGGTGGTGGGACTCAGCGAGTATCGGATAGATCGCGTTGTTTCCAGCCGACCAGGGGGAGGCCGCCGCACGGATCACATTGTCCCTGTTCGACGACGAACTGACAGCCGCAACGCGGACAATAGCTTCGGCACGTCTCATCAACCGGTGGATCGGGGGCGAGCAGTTGGTGGGGCGTGACTTGGGTCGACTTCAGAAAAGCTTCGACGGCGGCCAAGTTCCGTTCGCGGAACCACCGCTCGGCTTGCTCCGCCGGCCCGGTCCGTTCGCTCCAAACCGAAAGGATCGGATGACGGAGATCCCGCAGCAATCGCCTGGCAAAATCGCGGTAGGTCTTCTCGTCGCACAGACGGTGGGCTACCGCCAAGGGGTGAAACCGGGCGAACAGATCGCGAGCCAATGTGTCGTGGGCGCGAATGGCCGATAACGGGTTCAACAACATAACGGCGATGTGCGTTCGCCGGTCCCCTTTCTGATCGGGGTACAGTTCGCGATAGGCTGTGTGAAAAACGGCCACCGCGAGTGCCATATTGGCGATGATCGCGCCCAAGAGATACGGCCAGCAGCGGATCCAGCCGACGAGCGATACCGCGACGGGACCGCCGATGAAGACTATTGCAAACAGCGTACTGCTCGAGAGACGCACACCGAGGTCGCAAGATGCCAAGGCTTCTTGACGCTGCGCGATGGCATCTCGGTCCAGACGCGCTTGCAGCGTCTCCATGATCGCCTCGACCCGCTCCGATTCCGTCAGAGAAACCAGGGAACGAAGAAATTCGGCGAGGTGGCTTGAGACAGCATTGGAGAACGTCTGGCAGAAGTACCTGCCGTTGATATACACCTTCCGACCATCGGCCGCGATCTCGTCGACTTCGTCGAATCCGATGAACCAGGACGGACCGTCGGGACGCCAAGGCAAATCGACGGCGTGAGAGACGTTCGAGAAGACGCCCTGCGGGGATACCGACACGGGCCAGAGCTGACAAAGAAAAGTCGTTCCCAGCAAGGGTAGCGGCGGTTTGGCCAGTAGCCCCCCGCTGCGATTGCCGAACCATCGCCCCGGGCGTGTCCAGTCCCAGCGCGTGCCGAACCAGGAAACGAACGCGATCACGTGCAGGTTCGTCCATGTGAAACATTCGGTCCCATAGATCAGGACCATCACCAGAAACAGCGACTGCGAATCCGTCATCAGAAGCGCGTCTCGAGAATTGCGAGCAAAGCAGATCCTCTGGTCGGGTGTCATGGAACACTTCGATCCGGAACGACTCGTCCCCACGGCACGGCGGAAAGAGCGCATCGTCGGACCGGCCACTCTTCCGGCCTACCCCTGGCTGACCGACGAAACGGCGCTTCGTCTCTTCCGAATCAGCCGGCCCGGCGGTATTTCGAGGAACGGTTTTCGCCGATCAAGCGGTGCTCTGCTTGCCGCCGCCGAACAGTTTTTTCACTAATGCTCCCGCACCGACAACCGCGACGACGATCAGTTTCCACAACTTCTTGAACAAGCCCGCTTTAGCCGCGACGGCGGCGGCCCCTCCGGTAACCAGCGCGGCCAGCCCGTACTTGGCGACTCGGTCGCCCGCACGGAATTCCGAATACTTCTTGCCCGGCTGAAAAGCGTAGCCGGCCAGCAGTGAGTCGAACTCCGGCAGTGCCGCCGCCAACTTTTCGGGGGAGACGACCAGATTGGCGCTCATCACGCCGGTTCGCCCCAGCAACCGGGTATTGTAGTTCACGATCAACTCGCCTTCGCTGCGTGCGCGGATGGCCCACGTCAGGTTATTCGTCTTCACGTCGTAGGAGGGCGGCCGTTCCCAACCGAGGATTTCCATGGTCGCCCAACCCCGTCTTCGCCGCTCCTCGTTCGCCTGCTCCGTGGCGTCCCGGATCGACTTGAGTATGGCATCCGCATCCAGTTGGTCTCGCTCGTCGTCCTTCACATATCCGATGTCCTGGAATTCGAACACGACGAACCAGTCGGCATCTTCGTCCGTCGGCGTCAACAATCCGACTTCATTGCCCGCCACCGGATTTTCCATCAACTGGAGCAGCTTCTGTGTTCCCGCAGCGCCTGTAAACTGGTATCCGGCGGGGACCCGGATTTCCGCAAGGTCGCCCATCCGCGCCTTGGTCGGTCCGACCTGCCAGTCGATCGGTATTCCGTATTGTTTGGCTTCCGTTTCTTGGGCTCCTGCCGAGTGTGTCGTGGTGCCGCAGGCGAGCGAGACCATCACCAACAGCCCAACCCCGTGCCAAATCGTCCGCCCAACGGCGCACACCGCGTTCGATAACATCGCCTCACGACCTCCCGGTATTCGAAGAAAAGACGCAAGGAAAAACAGCCGTTCCAGAACCCGAAGGCCCTCCCAAAGGCGGAGATTCCCCACAACTTGCCTAGTGCGTTTATGCAAGATCGGATCACCGCCGGTCAAGTATCTGCTCCTTCCATTCTCGAACGGCGCTGTCCCATCCGTCTGATTCCGGGGGCGTAGCTCTTGCGAGAAAAGCCTCTAGAATGGCTGGCGTCGTCGCGGACCGACCAGCAGAGGCGCCGCCAGCCGTCCGAACCTTCCCGCCTTCCCGATTTCCCACCTTCGAATGCGAGTTCTCGGTCATGTCTCAAGGATTGAACCGCTACAGCCGGACGATCACTCAGGCCAAGAGTCAAGGAGCGTCGCAGGCGATGTTGCTGGGTACCGGTTTGTCCGAGGAGGACCTCGACAAGCCGCAAGTCGGTATCGCCAGCGTGTGGTATGAAGGCAACACCTGCAACATGCACCTCAATGAGCTGGCGGCCGAGGTCAAAGGTGCGATGGCCGACCAGGAGCTGGTCGGCATGCGGTTCAACACGATCGGCGTGAGCGACGGCATTTCCATGGGAACGGCCGGAATGAGTTACTCGCTGCCATCGCGGGATCTGATCGCCGATTCGATCGAGACGATCATGGGAGCGCAATGGTACGACGCCCTGATCGCCCTTCCCGGATGCGACAAGAATATGCCGGGTTGTTTGATGGCGATGGGGCGGCTCAATCGGCCGGCGCTGATGATCTACGGCGGGACCATCCGGCCGGGACACTGGAACGATCAGAAGCTCGACATCGTCTCGGCCTTTCAGTGCTACGGCCAGTTCCTCTCGGGCGAGATCGATGACGAGCAGCGCCGCGAGATTATCCGCCGCTCCTGTCCCGGTGCCGGCGCTTGCGGAGGCATGTACACCGCCAACACCATGGCCAGCGCTATCGAGGCACTGGGAATGTCGCTTCCCTACTCGGCTTCGGTGCCGGCCGAGGATCCGCAGAAACGGGCCGAATGCCGCCAGGCGGCAGCCGCCATTCGACTGCTGCTGGAGCGGGACATCAAGCCGAGGGACATCATGACGGCTCGAGCCTTCGAAAACGCCATCACCGTGGTGATGGCGCTCGGCGGTTCCACCAACGCCGTGCTCCACCTGTTGGCGATGGCTCACGCCGTCGATGTGCCGCTCTCCCTAGATGACTTTCAACGGATCAGCGACCGGGTTCCCTACTTGGCCGACCTCAAGCCGAGCGGCCGGTTTGTGCAAGAGGACCTGCATTCGGTCGGAGGCACGCCGGCCGTCTTCAAATACTTACTCGAAAACGGACTGCTCCACGGCGATTGCCTGACGGTCACCGGAAAGACGCTGGCGGAGAACCTGGAAGATTGCCGGCCACTGGCAGACGGTCAGACCATCGTCCGTCCCATCGATCGGCCGCTCAAACCGACCGGCCACATTCAGATTCTGCGAGGCAACCTGGCTCCCGATGGGGCCGTGGCCAAGATCACGGGGAAGGAAGGGGAACGATTTTCCGGCCCGGCACGGGTGTTCGATTCGGAAGAAGCCATGTTGCGAGCCCTCGAGCAGAATCAGATCGAAAAAGGAGACGTGGTGGTAATTCGTTACGAGGGTCCCAAAGGCGGTCCCGGCATGCCCGAAATGCTGACTCCGACCTCGGCCATCGTCGGCGCCGGACTGGGCGGCCACGTGGCGCTGATCACCGATGGTCGTTTTTCCGGCGGATCGCACGGCTTCATTGTGGGCCATCTGGTCCCTGAAGCGCAGGTTGGCGGTCCCATCGCGCTTATCAAGGACGGCGACCGAATCACCATCGACGCTGTCGAGAACCGGATCGACGTGGATTGCACGGAGGAGGAACTGGCCGCCCGTCGTACGGCTTGGACCGCCCCGCCACCCAAGGTGACTCGCGGCGTCCTTTACAAGTACACGCAACTGGTTCGGCCAGCGTCCCAAGGATGCGTCACGGACGGTTAGACTCTCGCTTCGTAACATCCACGCGCCGTGCGGGCATGTTCAATCCTGTAACCCAACCCGCCGCGCCGCTCTCCGGCTTCGGGAGTGTTGCTTGCAGCATGGGGTTTTGTGATGAGTCTTGTGGCAGCCTCTGACACCGGCTTTCCGTTGCCACCACCGCTCCTACAGCCTCCGGTCTCCCGCCTGAAGGCTGCAGCCTTGCGGGCGCCGCCCGCGCTAGGCGATTGACACCGGCATCTCATACGTCGTAAATTAGGTGGTCTGCCCAAACCTTAACGGCCACCGATGATGCTCAAACGCCTAATTACGATTCTGCTGGTCGCCCTATGCGTCGTGCTGGCGCTCTTTCCAGTTCTTGTAGGGGGGTGGCTTCTTTGTCAGGCGGCCGGGGACGAAGGGGGGACGGCCGTATTCCGGTATCTATCGGTGGCCGCCCTTTGCGTGCTGCTCACCGATATCTTGCTATTGGTGGCCGCATTGGCCGCTGCCAGTGTGGGCGCAGGTGGACCACCGGAATCTTCGTCCTAGCCGGCGGCGGTCGCCCGAAGGAGTCGGCGGAAATACTGGTCCGCGCGCCGTCCCTTTGGTAGGGTGGAGGAAGCAGGCCCCTGGCGCTCGTTTGATCTCTTTGCTGGCCCCACGCTCTGATGCCGATCCAATTCCGCTGTTCCGAATGTCAAAAGCGTTTGGTGGCTCCGACGCGCAAGGCGGGGGCGGCGTTGCACTGTCCCAGTTGCCATTCGCTGATTGCGGTTCCCGAGGCGGGCGCGAGCCGACAGGATGGAGCCGAAGGCGACTCGGCGTCGTCTGGGGATATGGCGACCGACGGTGCCGTCGCCGGTGAATCGAGTTGGTCCGTGGCGTCGAGTTCTGCGCGTTCCTCGAGTGTGGCTCCGGATCTGATTGCCTTCCCGGCGACGGAATCTGCTTCGCAAACGCACCATGCGTCTTCGGGCAGCGACTGGATCGGCGTTTCCCGGTTGACCGTGTTCTTGCAGGGGGTACTGCTGGCGGTTACGGCCGTCGTGTTTTTCGTGGCCGGTATGGTGGTGGGTCGCCACAGCAGTGGGCCGTCTGCCGGGGTGCGCCCCGCCGCCCCGGCGCAGTTGACGGGCCGAGTGTTGTACCGCCGTCAGGGGCGGACTCGAGCGGACGAGGGGGCGGTGGTGATGTTGTTGCCCGCCGATTCCCGTCCCGATTCGAAACTGGGTGTGGAGGGACTCCGGCCCGGCGATGCTCCCATCAGCGACCTGCACCCGTCACTCCAGGCGATCCATGCTTGGGGGGGCGACTATGCGCGAGTCGATCGCAATGGCCGTTTTCGACTTCGTGTTCACAAGGGTGGCCCATTTTTTCTGCTGGTTGTGTCGGCTGCCGTGGCGCGTGGCGAGCAGCGTCCCGAACTGGAAGATCTGGCTCAGATTGGCCGTTTCTTTCTTCCTGCCGTAGACTTACTTGCCGACCGAGCGTACCAGTGGCGGCGGCTCGAGGTGGTGGGCGAGCGGGATTTGTCCACTATCGTGATCCGGCCGCCGGATCGGTGAGGCAGCTTGGTGCGGCGGTGTTGGTTCTTTTCTCCGTTCGACTGGTGACCCGATGATACTGAACCTGCGAAATTCGGCTGCCGGCTTGTGGCGAAGGTGGTACGGTTGGATCGCGGCTGCGGCATGGGTCGTGTTGGTTCCGGCGAGTCCCGGTGTACGGGTCTCTGCCGAGACGGTGACACTCAACGACGGCCTGCAATTGACGGGAAAGCTGCGCACGGCCAATTCGGTGGGGGTCGACTTGAGCAAGCCGGTCCAACCCGGCGCTCCATTGGGACGATTGGTTGTGATCGACAACGGCCTCCGCCGCGTCTTCGTAGCACGTCGGCGCATCCGCGCCGGCGGACTGGCTCCGGACGCTCTGATCAACACCGAGGAGATCGTATTGCCCAAGCGGGTCTCCTCTTCGACGCGGACGGTGGGAGCATTGGGAACCATCCTGCGCACGTCTCCCTTCGATGAATTCGGGAATCGCGTTTGCACGGTCTATGCGTCGGACCGGACCATCGACGTGTTGCAGGGGATCACCAAGATCACTCCCGAATATGTCCAGGTCGAAACGTTGACGGGAAAAGCCGGCTTTTACTGGGACATGCGTTTGGCCACCTCGAGTTTTCCTCGAGCCCAACTGACGTCGTGGATGATGCGAGGCATCGACGCCAAGAGCTTTCACGACCGGCAACGGATCATTGCGTTGTACATCCAAGCCGGGCGAAATCAGGATGCTCTGGTCGAACTCCAAAAGATGTTGAAGGATTTCCCCAACGCCCGCGACCTGTCGACGACTCGGCGCCGGTTGTATCAAAGTGTCGCCCAGGAGGTGCTGGATGAAATCGAGCGGCGGCAAAGCGCGGGACAGTTCGCCTTCGCTCACCGGCTGCTCGAGCACTTCCCGCGGGAAGGTGTGGCGGGCGAGATTCTGCTGCGAGTGGAGGACTTGTTGAAGGAGTACGATGCGTTCTTCGCCAGGAAGGAACGGCTCTTGCGGTCGCTCGAGGCCGACCGCGGAAAACTCCAGCCGATCGAGGAAGCGGCGGTCCTGGACCTCGCACTTTCGGAGATCCGCGAGCGAGTCAACATCAACAATATCGATCGCCTGGCCGACTATCTCCGCCTGGCGGACGACGAGCGGCTGTCGGTGGACCAAAAGCTGTCGTTGGCGGTGACAGGTTGGCTATTGGGGAGCGGAGCGAGTCGGCGGAATCTTGCCGAGGCGCTGTCGCTGTTGAAAGTTCGCGACGAAGTGGCTCATTATCTGAGAACCACACGGGATGAAGTGGCCGACCGCGAAGCCATCTTAAGTCGCTTGGAAAAGGAAGAAGGGAGCGCGCCGGAGTTGCTGGCGCCGCTGATTGCCCACTTGCTTCCGCCGCTTCCCACGGAGGTCCCCGAGGAGTCGAAGATCCCGGGTATGTTGTCGATCGAAGTGGACCGCGGCGAGGACCGGCCAGCGCTGCGGTATCTGGTTCAACTTCCTCCGGAATACGATCCCTACCGGCGCTATCCGTGCGTGGTGACGTTGCATCCTGCGGGGGGGTCTCCCGAGGGCCAGCTCAATTGGTGGGCGGGTCCCTACGTGGCCTCGCGGCGGACGCGCATGGGACAGGCCACGCGGCACGGCTACATCGTGGTGGCTCCCGCATGGAACGTGACCGGATCGCCCAACTACGACTATTCGTTCGCCGCTCACGATGCCGTGTTGGCGTCGCTGCGGGACGCTCTTCGCCGCTTTTCCATCGACACCAACCGCGTGTTCCTCAGCGGCCACTCGGCGGGAGGCGACGCGGCCTGGGACATCGGAGCCGCTCATCCGGACCTGTGGGCCGGCGTGATTCCCTTCGTAGCATGGGGGCACAAGTACGTCAGTTACTACCACGACAACGTCCGAGGGATCCCCTTCTATTTCGTGGGTGGTGAGTTGGACAACCACTGGATTCCCAGCCAGGTCGCGCGGCTCGACCGCTATGTCAAGTACACTGATTATCAGGGGATCGTGGTCGAGTACCGGGGACGCGGCCACGAGTCCTTCCCGGAGGAGGCCATTCCGCTGTTCGAGTGGCTCAATCGCCAGCGTCGCGGCGACCCGCCTGTCGAGATTCAGGCTCGGTCGATGCGTCCTTGGGATAACTTCTTCTGGTGGATCGAAGTGTCGGGGATGCGACCGGAAAACGTGACCCTTCCGGAGCTTTGGCCGCCGGAGAAGGTGCGGTCCACCGGGATTACGGCTCACCGTCGCGGCACCAATCGATTCCGGATCAACACCAACACGGAGTCGTACACGCTGTGGTTGTCGCCGAAGGTGGTCGACTTTTCGCAGCGGGTCACCGTGAACGGACGTCGCGTCGAAGTAACACCGTCCCGACGGGTCTTGTTGGAGGACGCGCGCACGCGAGCCGACCGGCAGGAAGTCTTCTGGGCCAAGATCGAAATGGGGCGGAGGTAGTCGCCACCTAGCGCCGCGTCGATTCCAACCCCGACTCGTTGCGCGCATCGGTCGACTGATCCGCCTGCGATACGAATTCGCCCCGTCTGAGCAGACAGCCGGACGCGAACCATCCGTCATCCACGCTGCGGACGTAGGTGCCGGCCGGCCCCAAGTACTTGGCGACGGCGGTGAAGGGAGGCAGCTTGCTGCCGTCGATCTGTTGCTCGCGCGGCTCGTCGCTGTCTTCGGATGCCAGCAGCCGATTGAGCAGTTTGCCCAAGATCGTTTCCGCCTCCGGCATCTTCCCGGTCCGCAGCAACTCGTAAGTCGTGCGGTAGGCCTGGTCGGTGCGGGTGAACATCCGAAACGCGTCGACGTCGGCGCCCAAGCCGCCGAGGGCCTGCTGGACGGCGCTGTAGTCGGCTGCCGCCGCCAGTCCCTGTTCCTGATCCGCCTGCTTTAGGAACATCTTGAGGTAGTCGATGTGGTTGGCGACGATCAGGTGGCCCTTGGCCACGGTAATGGCCGAGTTCTTGGGGACGGTCAGTTTCTTTTCCTGAGCCTTTTTCTTGTCTTCTTCCGTATCGGTGTCATACGGATCGAACACGTCGAGTTCGGGGATTTCCACCGGTGGCTGTTCCGGCACGATCTCCCACACGATGACGTCGCCGATCACGTGTTTGCGTGCATCGGCATCGCTTTCCATCAGGCGGTTGATGGCTTTGCGAACCGGTTCGACGTTTTTCAGCTCCACCATTGCTAGAATCTGCTCGCTTTTGGTCGTGATGGGAAGCTTGGGTTCGCCAATCACGGTGGCTCGAGTTGCCAGGTGCTGCACGATTTCCTTGCGAATATCGACTCGAGGACCGTCCGGGTCGGTCGCCATTCCGCCAATCACTTCTTCGAACAAATCCTGGTCTTCGGCCGAACCGATCAGCTCGTTGACCAGCGTCTTGGAATACTCGAACGCCTCGGTCATCTTCCACGACAGCGAAAGGAACGTTGCGGTAGTGGAAGGAATGAAGGGATGAGGCTGCAAGTTTTCGGTGTTGGGGAAGTCCAGCATCCGAGCGGCCAGGCGGTAACGAGTCGTTTCCGGATCGCCCTCCTTGCGCTGGACCGGCGGCGCGTAGACGAACGTCCGGTGCACGATGTCCTGCTCGCCGTTGGCCAGGAACAGGTGTCCCCCGATCCCCTGGATGGCTTCGCGAAATCCTTGATGGGAGAGGACCTTGACCAGGTCCTGCTTCCGCTCGGAAACCGGGTTCATCGCCCGCATCGTTTCGGCATATCCGAACGGCTCGACGAACCAGCGGATTTCACCTTCCCGGTCTTGCCAGATTCCCTGCTTCATGATCGGCTCAAACGCCGGCACGCCGGCCAGCGTTTCCGAGCGATCCCCGTTGAGTCGCTTCAGGATGGCCGCCATTTCCGCTGCGTGGTCGAGGGCTACCAAGCGATTGTTGTGGAGCGCGTAGTAGACGTCGTGACCTTCCTCGGAGCGATTGGCGTCGGCGACCGAGAGCACCATCACTTCGACTCCGGCCATTCGTTGCGACGACCGAGTGGCGCCCTTCGCTTTCTCGCGCTGCCAGACCTTCTCCAACATGGCCCGGGCCTGCTGGCGATGGTCGGTGATGTCGACCAGCAGCGCCAGCGCATGTTGCTCGAGGTCGCCGTCGGGCTGGATCACCGCCGCACAGACCTCGCCACCGTACACGCCGTCCAGATCGGACCACTGGATGCGCAGACGCCGCCCGGTCTGGCTCAGCTTCTGCTCGAGCTGGCGCTGCAGGTCTTGGATGAACGGCTGCATGGCCGGATCGCGAGTCATCTCGCCCAATTGCGTCTTGCTCCATTTTTCCCTCAGACGGTCGACGTCGGGCAGGGAGATGAAGCCTCGAGTCGTCGGCGGGAGGAGCGACTCGCTGCGCTGTGCCCAGGCGCTCGGCAGCAACATTCCCAACAGCAAGGCGACATGGCAAAACGTCCTGATCCGCACAGCGATTCTCCTGTCAATATCTTCGCTTGTCAATGGAATCCAACCCGCGGAGAGTTGGCCAAAACGGTCTCGTACGACCGCCCGCCGGGCGGCTGACCCCGCTCCTCGAAACGCTCCCATTCTGCGTTGTCGCACGCTGTCGACGTGCATGCTTCGACGACGAGGCGGTCCGATTATACCGGAAAGCCTCGGCCGGGCGAACCCGAATTGGCACCGCGGCGGAACCGCGAGGTGGAGCAGGCCGCGTCACCGCCGGGCGCGACCCCGGCCCCTGCTGGTCGACGCGCCGAGTCGGTGCTAGCGTAGTGGGAGCCCCTCATAGGCGGGCAGCACTGCGCCGGCCAGGCACGTGATATTTGCCCGGCGACTCGAAGGCTTGAGACCGTTGGCCGTGGATCCATTCCAATACGAGAACCTGTTTTACGACCCGTTGCACGGCTATATTCCGTTCGTGTCACAGGGCCGCCAATCGGGGGAGTCCACCGAGCGGCAACTGATTGATTCGCCGTGGGTGCAGCGGCTGCGGCAGATCCACCAATTGCAGACCGCATGGTGGGTGTTTCCTACGGCCGAACACACACGGTTTCAGCATGTACTGGGCGCCATGCACCTGGCTTCCCGTTCGGTAGGGCGTTGGTACCGTTCTCTGAAGCAGTCGGTGGCCGACGTGCCCAGTCTGCCGTACGTCGATCTGTTGATGCGCACGGCAGCGCTGCTGCACGACGTGGGGCATGGACCGTTCGGTCATTTCTTCGACGCGCATTTTCTTTGCCACTATCAATTGACGCACGAGTCTCTGGGGACGCACATCATCGAAGGCCCGCTGGCGGGGTTGCTCGGCGACTTGCGGCAGACGCCGGCGGGTCGCATCGGCGCCGATGAGCGTTTGGAGCCGGGCCAGATCTCGTACTTGATCTGCCGGCCCCGCGATCGCGATACGGGGACCTCGGCACCTCGGTGGCTGCGGCTGCTGCGCAGTCTGTTCTGCGGGATCTATACGGTGGACAACATGGATTTCGTGCTCCGGGACGCCTACATGACGGGCTACAGTCCTCGAGCGTTCGATTTGGAACGGTTGCTCCACTATACCTTTTTCACTCAAGACGGTCTGACGATTCACTCCAGAGGAATGGACGCGCTGATGCGGTTCTTGTCGGCTCGAGCCGAACTGTTTCGTTCGGTCTATTACCATCGCACCGTGCGAGCCATCGATCTGGAGTTGGCCGATCTGTTTGCCGATGGGAGGCAGTACCTGTTTCCCCACAACCCGGTCGAAGCACTCGATGCGTACTGCCGGCTTACCGAGTGGTCTTTGCTGGTCGATGTCGGCCGGTGGTGCCATGCGGACGACGAGCGGAAGCGGGAGTTGGGCGAGCGTTGGCAGCGATTGATGGCTCGAGAAGTTCCCTGGAAAATGGTGTGCCAGCGGACGGTCGTGTTCGCGGCAGGGCAATCCGAGGCGGCCAGCCTGCTCAGTTCGCCACAACTCCTGGAAAGGCAGTTGCGGACGTTCTTGCCGAGGGAACTTGCCGAGTTGCCGCTGCGCGTCGATATTGCCCGCCAGATCCACCGGCCCCATACACGAGGACCGGCGGCCGGCCACAACTTCCTCTACGATGCCGATCGTCGGCGCGTGCGACCGCTGGATGCGCACGAGCTCTACCGTCAACTGCCGATCAGCCACCGGATTTGCCGGGTTTATGCCCACGACGTGGGGGTGGGCGAGCAGATTACGGCCGCGCTCGACCGGATCCTGGGGGATGCCGTGGAAGACGATCTGACCAACATGTAGGCCGAGCCGTTTGTCGGCCGCCCGTTCCCTTGCCACTTCGGATCACTGCGATCGCCGAATCGAAGCAATGAATGACGACCACCTGGACCGCTATTCCAATCCGCTGATCGACCGGTATGCTTCCGACGCGATGGCTGCGATCTGGAGTCCGCGCCGCAAGTTCCAGACCTGGCGCCGGCTATGGGTCGCGTTGGCGGAGGCTCAGTTCGAGTTGGGGCTTCCGATCCGCGCGGAACAGATCGCTCAGTTGCGGGCGCATCAGGACCAGATCGACTTCGAGGCTGCGGCGGCCTACGAACGGAAGTTGCGGCACGACGTGATGGCTCATGTGCATGCTTTCGGTGACCAGTGCCCGGATGCACGAGCCATCATTCACTGGGGTGCCACCAGTTGCTTTGTCACCGACAACACCGACCTGATCTTGATGCGCGATGCGCTGCGACTGATCGAGGGGCGGTTGCTGGCGGTGATCGGGCATCTGGCCGAATTCGCTCGCGAACACCGCAAGTTGCCGTGCCTGGCCTTCACTCACTTCCAGCCGGCTCAGCCGACCACGGTGGGCAAGCGGGCCTGCCTGTGGATCTACGATTGGATATTCGACTGGGAAGCCACCAATCGTCAGCGTCGCGAGTTGCGGGCGCGCAGCACGAAAGGCACCACGGGGACTCAAGCCTCCTTCTTGCAACTGTTCGACGGCGATCATGGGAAAGTGAGAGAGCTGGAGCGGCGGGTGGCGGAAAAGATGGGGTTTGATGCCACCTACGCCGTGACGGGGCAGACTTACCCGCGCAAGGTGGACAGCCGCGTCCTCGAAACTCTTTCCGGGATCGCTCAAAGCGCCCAGAAGTTCGCCACCGACATCCGCCTGCTTGCGCACCGCAAGGAGCTGGAAGAGCCGTTCGAGAAAGACCAGATCGGTTCGTCGGCCATGGCCTATAAACGCAACCCGATGCGCAGCGAGCGGATTTGTGCGCTGGCCCGCCATTTGATCTGCGAGGCCACCAACGCGGCGCACACCGCCGCGCAGCAATGGCTGGAACGAACGCTGGATGACAGTGCCAACCGGCGGCTGGCCATTCCCCAGTCGTTTCTTGCGGCGGACGCCATTTTGATCTTGGCGGCCAACGTGGCGTCCGGGCTGGTCGTCTATCCGCGGGTGATCGACCACTTTTTTCAGCAGGAGCTGCCCTTCATGGCCACCGAATCGATCTTGATGGCGGCGGTGGCGGCCGGTGGAGACCGGCAGGAGTTGCACGAACGCATTCGGCAACACAGCCAACAGGCGGCGGCCGTGGTGAAGCAGCAGGGACGCCCCAACGACTTGCTGGAGCGACTCAAGGCCGACCCGGCCTTTGCTTCGTTGCCTTTGGACGAGCTGATGGAACCGTCTCGTTTTGTGGGGCGGGCGCCGCAGCAAGTCGAGGAATTTCTCGCGGACGTGGTGACGCCGCTGTTGGAGCAAACCGGTGGCGAGTCGCCACCGGAAGCCGACGTGCGCGTCTGACCGCACTTTCTCCAGCTTTCCCGGTCTTCCCTTTTGCTGTGCGGACCGAAACCGCTCTTGGATTGCTGCGACGGTCTTGCTACAAACCGCCGGCACGCTTGTCTCGATTCCTTCACAGCGCCGAGTATGCCATGGATGGCCTCGCTACCGAGTCTCGAATTGCATCTGCCGCGGTCGGGCTGGTTGTCCCTTGTTACAACGAAGCCGGCCGCATGTCGCGCTGGGAGTTCTTGCGTTTTGCGCGGGAGAACCCGTGGCTGCATTACTATTTCGTGGACGACGGCAGTACCGACACGACCTACCGGACGCTCGCACAAATGCGTCAGACCTTGCCACTGTCGATCACCGTGCTGCGTCTGCATCAGAACCGGGGAAAGGCGGAAGCAGTCCGCCATGGTTTGTTGGCGGCGTCGGCCGAACCGCATGAGCTGGTGGGGTTTTGGGATGCCGACTTGGCGGCTCCTCTTTCCGAACTGCCGCAAATGCGAGATGTGTTGATCCGCAATGAGCAGATGCGCCTGGTGGTCGGTGTTCGGCGGCGGATCCTCGGTCGCCGCATCCGCCGCAAGCGGATTCGCGGCTTGCTGGGAGGCGGCTTCTCCTGGGTCGCCTCGCGAGTCCTCCGCATGCCCCGCTGCGACACCCAGTGCGGCGCCAAGTTGTTTCGCAATGACGGTTGCTTGCGAGCCGTATTGCAGCGCCCATTTCAAAGCCGTTGGATCTTCGACGTCGAGTTGCTGGCTCGCTATCGAGCCACGCTGGGGAAAGCACGGCTGCTCGAGTCGATCTACGAGTATCCGCTCGAGGAGTGGTCGGATGTTGCCGGATCGAAGCTGAGGTGGTCCGACTTCGGCCGTGCGGTGTTCGAGCTCCTTCGATTGGCATTGGCCGACCATCGTTGCCCGGTGGTAGATACATCCGAATCCTGCCACGAGGAGGCCGCGTGAGTGCGGCGGCGCCGAGGCGCGGCGGAGCAGTCGATCGCAGGACGAGTTTCATGAGCGAGGGTAGGGCGGTGGTTACCTTGGGTTCGCAAGCACGATCGGTCACGGGAGCGCCTTTCTCTTATCTGCAGGGAGCGATCGTGGCCAGTTTGCTGATCGCGATCATCGGCTACGGTTGGGGCGTCTCGTGGGTGCCGGTCCGTGGCGAAGAAACTCGCTGGGCATTGGGCGCGGAGTGGATGTTGCACAGTGGCGACTGGATCGTGCCGCGTCAGCAGGGCAATGTTTTCCCTGAGCGACCGCCGCTCAACAGTTGGTTGATGGCGGCAATCGGAGTCGTGCGAGGCTGGGTCGACCCGGTTGCCGTTCGAGTTCCATCGATCTTGGCGGTTCTCGGCACGATGCTGCTGGTGTACTGGTACGCCCGCCGATCCACCGACCGGTCGACGGGCTGGATGGCCGCCGTTATCTACGGTTCGTTCGGGCAAGTGTTGCAGCTGGGGCGGCGCGGTGAGTCGGAGGCCGTTTTCACGCTGCTGCTGGCCGCATCGCTGTTGGTGTGGCACCGCTGGTGGGAAGACGGCAAATCGGCTTGGCGGTGCTGGACGGCCGGATTCTCATTGGCCGCGCTGGCGGCTTTGAGCAAGGGGCTGCAGGCCCCCGTCTATTTCATCACCGCGACGATGGTGTATCTCTGGTGGACCGGTCGCTGGTCCGCCGTGTTTTCCCGGGCGTTCCTGGGGGGCGTGATGGCATTCGCTGCGATCGTCGGAGCGTGGTTCGTGCCTTTTGTGTGGATGACCGATTGGCAGTCGGCTCACGACATTTGGCTGGGGCTGGCTCGTGACCGTGTCGGGACCAGCGGGCTGCTTCGGCACATGGCCACTTATCCTTTTGAGACCTTCGGGTGTCTGTTGCCGTGGTCGCCGTTGCTGCTGCAGTTCGCCTATCGATGCGTTCGACAACAGCAGGGGACACGGGATCGGCAGTTGACGTTTCTACTCGTCAGCTTGTTGGTCACCTATCCATCGATGTTGCTGGCCGTAGGGGCTCGCGGCCGCTACTACATGCCCCTTTATCCCCTGGTGGCCTTGTTGATCGCCGAGGGCATTCGGCGCACCATGCGGACTCGGGATGGCTGGTCGCGAGCCGGATTCCTGCTGTGGCAATTCACGGTCTGCGGTGTGATGATTGCGTTGCCCGTGCTGTTGCTGGGGATCGCCGCAGACAGCGTGTCGGCTCGCTGGCATGTCGACTGTCGGCCTCTGCGGCCGGCGTTGTGGCTGCTGCTGGCAGGGGCGTTGGCGACCGCCGGACTGATCGTGGCGGCGGCACGAGGTCGTCTGCGCTGGGAGGTTCCCCCCTGGGCGATCGGTGGATGGCTGATGTTGGCATACGGCCTACTCTGGTATCCCATCGTGGCCCAGCAGCTCGGGGACCTGACCGAAACGCTGGCCGACCAGCGAACCCGCCACCGAATCGAATCGCTGCGCAGCCTGGGGCCGGTCTACCACCGTTTTCTTTACTACTATCGCGAACCTGTCAAGGAAGAGGTTTGGCCTCTGGAGCGTGCTCACGTTCCCGCCGACCTCGACTTCTTCTGTTTCGACGTGTCTCGCAATGACACCAACCAGCGGAAAGCCTGCGGGCGGGGCCGGAGTGGGCGATCGGTTCCCGGCACGCTCCCGTTTCGCTGGATCGAAATCGCCCGGATCAACTGCGACCCGTTGCCGCGTGGTCCCGCCAATCGCACGGTCGTGATCGGCCGCGTTGTGCGAGACGCTCGAGGACGCATCGCTTGGCACGACCGGTTTCCGGCCGTCGACTTGTCTCGCATCCCACCGGTCCGTGTCGCGCGCAAGAGTGACACATCGGCGTCATCATCGGATTAGCGGGTCACCGCTGCGGACATCGAGCCGTCAACGGAATGACTTGCGGCAGCGAATCACTGCACAGCGGAGGGCACGGGACTCGAACCCGCAACCCCTTACGGGGCACCTGTACTCCAAACAGGCCGCTCACCAATTCGCATACCCTCCGGAAAACACCGGCGCGCATTTTAACGCGGCGGGGAGACTCGATCAATCGAGGACTCGAGCCTTGGTGATGAAGTCGATGAAATCGGCGTTGGTGGGGAACTTGGCCAGTTGTTTCGTCAACTGCTCCATCGCGTCGGCCGGGTGCATCTGCGTCAGCGTGCGGCGCAGCATGGTGACGGCGTGGAGCGTGTCCGGGTCGAGCAGCAGTTCTTCGCGGCGCGTGCCGGACTGGCTGATGTCGATGGCCGGCCAGATGCGGCGGTCGGCCAGTCGCCGGTCGAGCACCAACTCCATGTTGCCCGTGCCCTTGAATTCCTGGAAGATCAGGTCGTCCATCCGGCTTCCCGTGTCGACCAGCGCCGTGCCGACGACGGTCAGCGATCCGCCCTCTTCGAAAGCGCGAGCCGTAGCGAACAACTTCTTGGGAATGTCCATCGCCTTGATGTCGACGCCGCCGGTCATGGTTCGTCCCGTGTTGCCGACCCACTTGTTGAAGGCTCGAGCCAGCCGGGTGATCGAATCCATCAGCAGGAAGACGTCTTGGCCCATTTCGGCCAGCCGCTTGCAGCGTTCCACGATCAATTGCGAAAGCCGCACGTGGCTTTCGACATCCTGGTCGAGGCTGCTGGCGACGACTTCCCCGTTGACGTTGCGCTGCATGTCGGTCACTTCCTCGGGACGCTCGTCGATCAGCAGCACGATCAGTTTCACATCGGGGTGGTTGGTGGCCACGCCATGAGCGATATGTTGCAGCAGGATCGTCTTGCCGGAACGGGGCGGCGCCACGATGAGGGCTCGCTGTCCCTTGCCCAGTGGTGTGAGCAGATCCATCACGCGCGTCGTCAGCGGTTCCTGCCCGGTTTCGAGTTTGAGCCATTCACGAGGATTGATCGGTGTCTTCTGGTCGAACGACTTGACGTTCACATATTCGTCGGGCTCCATGCCATCGACGTCGGTGATCTCCTTCAGGCGAGGTCCCTGTTGTTTGCGGGCTTGTTGCACCATGCCCCGGATCATCACCCCGGGCCGCAAACCGTATTTCTCGATCATGGTGCTGGGCACGAACGGATCGGTCCGTTCGCGGGAATAGTTGTTCTCGGGGCTGCGGAGGAAACCGTAGCCGTTGGGATGCATCTCCAGCATTCCCGCGCCCTCTTCCAATGGGGCGTCACTGTTCTCGGCAACCGGTTCTTGAGACTGTCGCGTCGCCACGTGGTTTCCGGAAGAGCGTCGTCGCCTGCGATTGCGACCCTCGCCGCCCCCCGATCGACTCCGGCCTCCGCCACGATATTTCTTTTTCGCCATGGCCCACCAAAAATGCGCTAGCATTACTCCTAATGAAAGAAAACAAACTCCTCGGCGACCGGCTGCTCCGTTTGCCCAAAGGTGGGAAACGGCGCACGGCCGCGGTTCGACTCGGCATGTGAGCCGAAGGTCGCCGGCACGGCATCCGCTCGTGCGGCATCAGCCCCAAAACGACGCAGCCGGATGTTGAATCGACCGCGTCGGTGTGTTCACAGACGGCGCCCCGAGCGCCTTCTCAGTGGCTTGATGGCCCCTCACCTACGGGAATGGGCGGTCTGACTGGCCGCCGAATACTGAATGGGCTTCCTATTCTCCGAACCAGCGCGGGCGGAGCGTTTCCCCTTTGTCGCCGCTGATCGCGACCGCGCTGTGTCTACTACCGTTTCCAAGGTATTTGCCGGGATATCGTCGATACCGACCTTGCAGAAACCGCCATGCCGTGCAGCTTGCCGGACCGCGTCACGTCAGGTGGCTTGGAGCACCACGCCCCACGACCTCTCGCGTGACGAACCCTTGAGCTGACGAAACCGTCCCACGATGGGAGAGCACAGGTGACGGCCCGTTTACGACTTACTCACTACGTTGCTGTGAAGCGAAGAACGCCGTCGATTCCCCTTCGAAGCTGGCCGAGGCGGCCGCGTCTTCCCATGAGGGGCTTCAGAATCCAAACTCGAGCCTATTCTCCTTGGGAACAGATCTCGAAGTTCCCTGATCTCGACTATCGGAATCATAATCATCTGATCGAGCCTGTCAAGCGACATATACAGTCAAACGGTGGCAATTGGGGTGGTTTTTCGGAAATAGGCCGTTCTCCACCGGTTGGTCCGGCCGAAACCAGCCGTCAAATCAGGGAGATTTTGTGCAACCGTCAGACTCCGACAACCGATGAGTGAGTGGAGGAAACGGCGGTGTTGCCGCCGTGGACTTGGTTTTCGGGGTTTATCACGCACAGGGGAATCGGATCATGGTGCGGCGGCACGTTTGGTTGGGCATTGTCTGTGGCTGGCTCTGTTGGGGCATGGGGGCACCGGCTGTGGCGAGGATTCCCTGGGAGACCGATTTGGCGGCGGCCCTGCAGAAGGCCGGCCAGAGTCAACGGCTGGTGCTGCTCCATTTCTGGGACGATAACTGCCTTCCCTGTGCCAAAATGGAGCAAAACGTCTTCCGCAATTCGGAAGTCGGCCGCGTCCTCTCGCTCCACTATGTCCCGGTCAAGATCCATGTCAGGCAGCATCCCGAACTCAAGGAAAAATACGGCATTCGAGCCTGGCCCACCGACGTGGTTCTTTCGCCCAGTGGCCGAGAGCTCTACCGGGGAATTCCGCGTCCCGATCCCAGGCACTTCCTTGCCACGCTGAGCAACGTGGCGGTTCACGCACGCACCCAACGGCCGGTCCAGCGGAGCGACGCTCACTCGAACTGGGATCCTCCCAAAGCGGCTCCGCAAGCGGTTCGTAATTCGAAGTTCTCCCCGCCGGGAGGTTCGGCGACGGCGGCCGGTGGCACCGCTCAAGTCGTGCAGAATCGATTCGCCGGCCCGCCTGCCGGTTCCCCTTCCCCTGCCGATCATGCCCATCGCGGCCAAGCGGGCCACCAAATGGCGCCCACGGCCGGCCCTTATGCTCAGCAACTGGTCGATCCGCGAGGCCGACCGTCCGGAGTACCCGGTCCAGCGACGGGGCCGGTGCCGCCCACTTCGCGCAGCCATTCCCCGTCAAACGGTACCGCCACAGCGACTCCCCCGTCAGCGACCGGAGCCTCGCGGTTCTCGACCAATCGGCCGCCCGTCCCCACGGTCAACCGTTTCGCAGCTCCCGCCAGCAGCCGCGACTTTACCGCTCCGCCCGCCGCCGGCTCCGGTCCGGTCGGTCCGCCGCCACCCTCGGGCCCGGCCACTGCCGCTCAAAGCCCACCTGACAGCCAGCTTCCCGGCCGCGTTTTCGACCCCTTGGCGGCTCAAGGGACCCAGCCGTCAGCTCCGACTCGTTCCCAGATACCGCCTGCATCGTCGCGACCGTCGACACGGCCGCAACCGCCGACGCCGCCGCGAGGGACCGCCGGTCATCCGCCGATCGGACTGGACGGCTATTGTCCGGTCACGCTGGTGAACCGTGAGCAATGGAAGAAGGGAGACGCACAATACGGGGCCATTCATCGCGGCCGCACCTACTTGTTCGTCAGCCGGGCGGCGCAGCAGGCGTTCCTGTCCAATCCGGATCGCTATGCTCCCATGCTGTCCGAACTCGACGTGGTGCAACTGATCGACCACGGGCGCCACGTGGTCGGCCATCGGCGGCACGGAGTCTTTCACCGGAACCGGATCTACGTATTCGCCGACGAAATGTCGCTCGCCAAGTTCTTCGAGAATCCGGACCGCTATCACCAAAAGGCGGTCGAATTGCTCAGCCGCAGTCGCTGATCACCTTCCAGTCTTCGGGCAATTTCCAGTCGAGCGCTACCAGCAGAAATGCCAGCATATCGGCGGCTTGAGCGATCCGCTTGCTGACCGGGGTTCCCGCCCCGTGGCCGGCTCGCGTCTCGATGCGGATCAGCACGGGAGCCTTGCCGGCCTGAGCATACTGCAGTGCGGCGGCGAACTTGAAGCTGTGTCCGGGCACAACGCGGTCGTCGTGATCGGCTGTGGTGACCATCGTTGCCGGATAACGGGTTCCCTTCTTGAGGTTATGGAGGGGCGAGTACTTCAGCAACGTCTTGAATTGTCGGGGATCATCGGATGAGCCGTATTCGGAAGTCCAGGCCCAGCCGATCGTAAAGCGGTGGAAGCGGAGCATGTCCATCACGCCGACGGCCGGCAATGCGGCGCCGAATAGTTCCGGTCGCTGCGTCATCACGGCTCCCACCAGCAGGCCGCCGTTGCTGCCACCGCGGATCGCCAGCCGGCGCGACGAAGTGACTCGGTTCTCGATCAGCCACTCGGCGGCCGCAATGAAGTCGTCAAACACGTTCTGTTTCTTATCGAGCATTCCCGCTTCATGCCATTCGCGGCCGTACTCCGCGCCCCCGCGCAGATTGGCCACCGCATACACGCCGCCCATCTCCATCCACACCAGATTGGCCACGCTGAAGGAGGGCGTGATGGAAATGTTGAACCCGCCGTAGCCATACAGAATCGTGGGGTTTTCGCCGTTCCACTCCAGTCCCTTGCGGTAGGTGAGGAACATGGGAACTCGCGTTCCGTCTTTGCTGCGGTAGAACACTTGCTTCGTTTCAAATCGCGATGGATCGAATTCGACTTTCGGCCGCCGGAATACTTCGCTCTGATTGCCGGCGATGTCGAACCGGTAGATGGTGGTGGGAGTGGTAAAGCCGGTGAACGCGTAAAACGTTTCCGTCTCCTTCTTCCTGCCGGTGAATCCGCCCACCGAACCGATTCCGGGAAGACGCAGCTCACCGAGCGGTTTTCCTGCGGGTGACACCATGCGCACCAGCGCGTGGGCGTCTTTGAGAAAGCTGGCGAAAAAGCGCCCGCCGACATAGGCCACCCCCTCGAGCGTCTCGGCGGCTTGCGGAATCACGTCGCGCCAGTCCTTCGGATCGGGGCGGCGCACGTCGATGGCGACGAGTCGGCGCCGGGGAGCGTCCCGGTCGGTCATCACGTAGAAGATCGGGCCGTCATTTCCGATGAACGTATACTCGGCATCGAAGCCTGCCAGCAGTTCGATGGTCTCGCCGACCTTTTCGCCTTCGAGTGGCTGATAGAAAAGCTGGTTCTTCGGGTCGGTTCCCCGCCATACGGCGATGATCAGGTAGTCGCCGTCTTCGGTGACGTGGCCTCCGAATCCCCACTCTTTGTGGTCGCGGCGCTGATAGACCAGCCGGTCGGCCGACTGGGGCGTACCGATCCGGTGAAAGTAAAGCTTCTGATAGTAGTTCACTCCCGTCAGTTCTTCGCCCGCCTTCGGTTCATCGTAGCGACTGTAATAGAACCCGCTGCTGTCGGGCAGCCAGGAGACGCTGGAGAACTTCACCCACTTGAGGTGGTCTTTCCGCAGCTTGCCCGTATCGACGTCGAGCACTTTCCACTCGCGCCAATCCGATCCGGCACCGGCCAGCCCCAGAGCCACCAGTTTGCCGTCTTCGCTGGGAACCCAAGCGGCCAGTGCCACCGTTCCGTCTTCCGAGAGCGTATTGGGGTCCAGCAGCAGTCGCGGTTCGCCCTGCAAGCCTTCCGAAACGTACAGCACCGACTGGTTTTGCAGGCCGTTGTTGTGCGTGTAGAAATAGCGGCCGCCTCGTTTGCGAGCCAGCCCGTAACGTTCGTAGTTCCACAGTTGTGTCAGTCTCTTGCGGATCGCTTCCCGTTCCGGGATCGACTCGAGCACACCAAAGGTCAGCTTGTTCTGCGCTTGCACCCATTGCCGCGTCTCGGCGCTGTCGACAGCTTCCAGCCAACGATAGGGATCGGGAACTTTGGTGCCGTGGTAGATATCGACGTGGTCACTCCGCCGCGACGGCGGATACCGGACCGGCGGAAACCGCCGGGCGGCCGCCGAGCCGTTTCGGGGCGACGGTCCGTCATCGGCCGCCGGCAATGCCGACGTCAGATACGCCAGCGCGAGCAGGCTGCAGGCCCATCCCATCCGATTTCGATCGATTCTCATCGCCCTACGCTCCTGGATTGGTTGGTGACCGGTTTCGCATCGGAAACAAAACGCGCTGCCGCAGCCCGCAGCCCCAAAGATGGGCCGTCGAGCGGCGGGGCTTGCTGCCGGCTTGCGGAAATGCCCGACGTGCGGGATTTCATCGTGCGGCACCGACGCGTCCAGTGTAGCACCGCCGCGCCCCGCGGCCAGACGACCTGAGTAGACAGATCGGCCGACCGTTGGCTATCATGAACGTCACACGGCACCCGACGGTCCCACCGGACTGGATGAGGGACCGTTGTGCCGTCGTCTCCCATTGCCATCGATTCCGTCGGGGCAGCCGATCTGGAGTGCCCGATCCCGCGCCGCGAGCCGTTGATGGTGGTCTGCTGCGCCGTCGTCGCCGGGGTCCTCGCTTTTGAGCTCCGCTGGGGCGGAGTCGTGGTCTGGATGCTGGGCACGGTCGCCGGCTTGGCGGCCTGGCAGGGGCTTCGCCCAAGCCGCATGGCGGCGGTCGCGCTGTGGGGTGCCGTTGCCTGTTTCGCGGCCTTTCGCACGCACGAGTATTCGAGTACCTTCCCGCCGAACCACGTGAAGTTCCTGCTGGGCGAACAGTCGGTTCCCGCCGTGCTTGAAGGACGTCTGCGAGGGGCCGTCACGTATCGCCGGTCGCCGCCGACTGCCCCTTGGCACCCTCGACCGGGGCGAACCACGGCTCGGTTCCTGCTGGAGACGAGCCGAGTCCGCCGAGGGCGCCGCTGGGATCCGGTGCAGGGAGCAGTGCGGGTCGTCGTCGACATCCCCGCCGGGCGGCCGCGGCTCCCGGCTCGGATCGCCGGCAGTTCGATAAGAGTGTGGGGCCGGCTGAGCGGCCTTCGGCACGCTCGCAATCCGGGTGGGTACTCCTCGCGGGTCTACTGGAGAGCCTACCGAGTCACCGCCCGTTTGGATGTCGAGTCGCCGGAGTCGTTGGTGGTATTGGAGAGCGGGCGGCGAACGGGCATGGCGGCGCGTTACTGGCTCGAGCGACTGAGAGAGCATGCCAGGCGGGCGGTGGAGGACTGGGTTCCCCTCGAGCAGCAGGGCTTGGCGGCTGCCATCGTGCTGGGGGACCGCGGGGGGATCGACGAGCGCGAGCTACGGTCGTTTCGTGACACGGGGACCGCTCATCTATTGGCCGTGTCGGGAATGCACGTGGCCATCGCCCTTTGCGGATGGTGGTGGTTGCTGCGAATGGTTCCCGGATGCGAGCGGCATGCGTGGTGGAGTACGCTGTGGGTCGCTGCCGGCTATGCGTGGTTCACTGGGGGGCAGCCGCCGGTATGGCGGGCCACCTTGTGGATCGGTGGCTGGTTGATCGCCGTACGTCTGGGGCGGGCGGTGGCCCATCGCCAGTTGCTGGCGGCCGTAGCTTTGGCGATGTGGGTCGTGCGGCCTTTGAGTTGGACGCAAAGCGGCGTGCAACTTTCATTGGCAGCCGTCGGCGCGCTGATGTGGTGGAGTCAGGTGAGCCGTCCGCCGACACTCTCGCCGCTGGACCGACTGGTCCGGGATTCGGCTCCCCGCTGGCGGCGTCTGGCAAGCTGGATCGCGGTGCGTGCCCGATACAACGTCGGCGTCTCCCTGGCCGTGACCTCGGCGCTGCTTCCGTTGGTGTGGCAGACGTTTCAGGCCATTCCGCTCGCCGGTGTCCTGCTGACGCCCGTCTTGGCGATTGCCATGTCCGTGGCACTCTGGGCGGGTTTGGCGACCGTTGCCTTCGCCGCGCTTCCAGGAGCGGTCGGGGCGGGATGGGCAGGCGCGGTTTGTGGAGTCGCCCTGGAGTTCGGTCAGTGGCTCAACTCGGCCGCTTCCCCCCTACTGCCGGCGGTTCGCTGGGCGCCGCCGCCCCGCTGGTACTGCATGAGCTATTACGTCTTGTTCTTGGGCATGTGGTGTGCGCAGGGCCGGAACTTTCGCATGCGGCGAGGGCTGGCCTGCACGGCCGGATATCTCTTGGCGGCCCGGTTGTGGTTCGGCGGACCGGCGGCGGCCGAGCTGGAATGCGTGGTTTTCTCGGTGGGCCATGGTAGCTGCGTCTGGGTGCACACGCCCGACGGCCGGAATTGGCTGTGCGATGCGGGAACGATGGGAGATGCTCACCTGACCGGCAGGGAAATCGCTCGCTCACTGAGGACCCTGGGGGTGACGCGGCTCGACGGAGTCTATCTTTCTCATGCCGACGCCGACCATTTCAACCTGGTTCCCTATCTGGCCTCGGAATTGCCGGTGTCGGAGGTGTTGCTGACTCCCATCATGCTGCGCCGCGTTTCGCGCCGATTTCCGCAGTTCTTCGAGGAGCTGGCCGAGCGGGGGATCGAGTGGGGATTGGTGAGGCGAGGGGACCGGTTTGCTTTTTCGAAACTGTCGATCGAGGTGTGGCACCCCGGCCCCGTTCCGTCTCATTGGTCGGACAACGAATCGAGCCTGGTGTTGGGGCTCGAGTATGCCGGGAGGCAGCTCGTCTTTCCCGGCGACCTTGAGCAGCGGGGAGAGCGGGAAGTCTGGTCGGTGCTGCAGCGGCAGGTTCGCTCGCCGCTGCTTGTGCTGGTCGCTCCGCACCACGGCAGTCGGCACAGCCACCCCGAGTTCTGGTCGAGCCGATTCGAGCCGCGACACGTAATTGTCAGTGGCTCGGCGCGAACGGCACGCGCGACGATCGAGCGGTGGAGGCACGCTCCGTCATCGCAGGTTTGGCACACGTCGGCGGGAGCGGTGCGGATTCGTTGCCTGCGGGGACACTGGACGGTACAGCAGTGGAACGGAGACGGCTGGAGCAGGAATTCAGTCGGCTGCCATGATGCGGCGGAGGGCCTGACGCAGTAGCACTCGAGCTCGGTGCAGTCGGCTGCGCACCGTGCCCACTTCGATCTGAAGGATCTCGGCGATCGTACGGTAGTCGAGCTGTTCGATTTCCCGCAGTACCAATACGGCCCGAAACGGAGCGTCCAACGACGCAAGGGCTCGCTGGACCTGAGCAATCGTCTCTTTGCGTTCCAGTTCTTGTCCGGCGTCGTCGTCGGCTGCTATTGCGGTGCCCGGATCGCCGAGCAGTTCCCGCTCCCGCTGCTGACGCTTGCGGCGATTGAGGGCCCGATTGAAGGCGATCCGGTAAATCCACGTGTAAAATGAGGAACGGCGAGAAAACGAGCGGAGCTGGGTGAGGGCCTGCACGAAGGCGTCTTGAACGACGTCGCGAGCATCCTCCTCGTTGTGCAGCACGTGAACCATGCTGGTGTAGAGCCGGTCCTGGTACCGGCGCACGAGCGTTCCGAAGGCGTCGCCGTCGCCCTGCAAGGTGCGGTCGATCAATTCCCCCTCGTCGTTCAAACGGCCACCACCTTCGCTGACTCGCCGACGGTTGTCCCTAGAGGCACAATGAGAAGCCCGCTGCTATCTTGGAACGGGGGGCAGACCTTGTCAAATGGGGTGGCCCATGGGCGAGGGATTCCGCGTGCTGAGGCCTTTTTCTGGCTCGGCTGTCGGGTTTCGGCACGGTACTGCTCCAGAGCTTGCCGTTTTCTCGTTTGGCCGACCGTGTGCTGGCTCACGCTCCCTCCGTCGGCGGTTCGAGCAAGGGGGAAGGGTCGCTGCTGGGAGGACTGTCGAACCGGTTCGAACGGTAAACGTGCACGGCCC
>Ga0256839_1000549_pt1 | contig 48195 bp, 46 predicted proteins | sample 354166metaG_FD_185968 | JGI IMG/M metagenome (GOLD analysis project Ga0256839, IMG submission 185968) | Hydrothermal vent microbial communities from Mid Atlantic Ridge, Atlantic Ocean - 354-166 | ecosystem: Environmental > Aquatic > Marine > Hydrothermal vents | place: Atlantic Ocean: Mid... | reverse complement strand
ATACGAAATTAGCAAAAGATAGAAATGAGTCTATTGTTATGGCTTATCGGAGTGGAGGATATACGTTGGCAGAAATAGGCAGTTATCACTCATTGCATTATTCAACGGTCAGCAGAATCATACATAACGCGATGCAAAAATAAAGACCTGACCCTGGCGGGTCTCGAATGATTATTTGTTGCCATTGAATTGTGAAAATAGTTACAAATCTATATGATTGTGTGTCAGGAAAATGTTGGCGCATTAAACAAAAAAGGGAGGTTGTTGCCTCCCTTTTTTTGATTTGTGGATGAATAAATTAACGGCTGGTTATTTCAAAATCCACTCTACGGTTTTTAGCGCGGCCTTCCTCGGTGTTGTTATCGGCAACTGGGACGGTTTCACCTAAACCAACGGTTGTTATACGGGCAGGATCAATGCCTTGTTCAACCAGATAGTTTTTGACAGCTTCCGCTCTGCGTTTGGAAAGTTGAAGGTTATATTCAGCTGGACCAATACTGTCTGTGTGGCCTTCTATTTCAACGGTAATGTTTGGATTTTCGTTCAATACCTTAACTGCATTTTGAAACATGCCGTGGTATTCAGGTTTGATGGCATCGCTGTCAAAGTCAAAGAACACGCCGTGATATGCCCAGCAGCCATCGCTACCAACAATTGCACCTTTTGGTGTATCAGGACATTTGTCGTCTTTGTCTGGAACCCCATCACCATCAGAATCAAGTGGTCCCGGTGCTGCTACTATTTTAGATTTATCAAACAGCAATCTTTCTACAAAGATATGCATGTTTTTACTTGAAGCAACATCAGTTGCCGTTACGCCAAATCCGCAGCCGACGGAATCAGACATTTTTTGCAACAGAAAACGGCCATCTGCATCTTTTTCATTGCCGACCCAGACGGAATAGACACATAATCTATCACCATATTTTGCTTGTAAATCCTTGATGGCAGGAATGGGTGATTTATCAAGTTGATGGCCATCACTTACAACCAATAAAGCAATGGTTCCGGTTGTGGAAGCCAGGTCATCGCCTGCAAGATCAATAGAACTATGCATAGGTGAGCCGCCACCAGAACAAGCAATATCGTCAACGCCACTGGCAAATGAAGATTTTGAATAATTGCTGAGAGGCAAATTGAGTTTACTGCGTTTGTAACCGGTACAAGGCCCAAAACCAAAGCTTCGAATTCCGGCATTTAAAGAAATATCAGGAATGGTTTTACTCATTCTAATCAAGATTTCTTTTTCAACGGCCAGTTTTGTCGGTTCGGTATTCATCGAGTAAGCCGCGCCCTCAAATGCCTCCCCACTGGAACCAGAAGCATCAACAATCACATAAAGATTATCTGTTTTTTGTGTGTATTTGGTCGTGGGTGAGTTTAAATCAATGGGTTCTGCTTGAAATGGTTGAAAGGTATTTATTGCTTGAGTTGCGCATCCTGTTATGAATGCGAAAGCAAGCAAAGAAGAAAGTTTGAATGATTTATTCATGTCGTATCCTTGCATAAAGGTCATTTATTATTAAGTCTAACTTATTAACATAGGGGATTTTATCATTAAAAATCTTATGAAAACATTATTTTTGTTAAGACATTTACCTATCGAACACAAACGAAGGTGTGATTTTGAAATTAGTCATGAAATAATGAGATATTAATTTTGTAAAAGGTGGAGCAATGGTTAAGACACTGAAACTTTTATTGATTGGATTGGCGTTTGCTATTTCGGGTAACGTAATAGCATTGGAACAGCCTGGTTACCAAGAAATTCTGCAATTGGCTGAACAGGGCAATGCATTAGCGCAGGCCAAGTTGGGAGCAATTTATTTTTTGGGGGATAATGTGGATTTAGGTCCCAAGGCCAGGTTTAAAGAGAAATCAAGGCTAAAAGCTGCCCAGCCTCTGCTGAAAAATATTGATAAAGATGCTAAAAAAGCTGCACAATGGTTTCAAAAGGCAGCTAGTCAGGGTTTAATGGAAGCTGAAATTGTTTTAGCCGCTCTTTATGATAGTGGAGTAGGGGTAAATTTGAATGTCAGGGAAGCAGACAAATGGTATAAGCGAGCAGCAGATCATGGTAGTGGTACTGCTAAGGCAATTACCGGAAAATATAAAGGAAAAAGATTACAAGCTTCAAAAGATATACCACAAACCTATGCTTTGGAAATTCTGGATAAAAAATTAACAACAAAATGAGTATAAAAACGAGATTTGCTCCCAGTCCAACCGGTTATTTACATGTAGGTGGAGCTAGAACTGCATTATTTTCATGGTTATATGCACGTAAGCATGGTGGAAAATTTGTCTTGCGAATTGAAGACACTGATCTTGAACGATCAACCAAGGAGTCAGTGAATGCCATTTTGGAGGGAATGACCTGGCTGGGTTTGGAATATGATGAAGGGCCTTTTTATCAAACAGAGCGATTTGAACGTTATCAGCAAGTCATTCAGCAGTTATTAGACCAAGGCGATGCTTATTATTGTTGCTGTAGTAAAGAAACCCTGGAACAGCTTAGAAATGAGCAAAAGGCGCGCAAAGAGAAGCCAAGATATGATGGCCGTTGCCGGGAAGCAAAGCACCATAACACTAAAGAGGCGGTCATTCGTTTTAGAAATCCTGATGAAGGGGGGGTCGTCATTCAGGATTTGGTTAAAGGCGATATTGTGATTGCCAATAAAGAACTTGATGATTTAATTATTGCGCGCGCCGATGGTTCACCCACCTATAATCTGACGGTTGTTGTGGACGATATGGATATGGACATTACTCATGTCATTCGAGGTGATGATCATATTAACAATACTCCCAGACAGATTAATATTCTTAAGGCATTGGGCGCTGAATTGCCAAAATATGCCCATGTTCCTATGATTTTAGGCGATGATGGTGCAAGATTGTCCAAACGGCATGGCGCTGTCAGTGTTATGCAATACCGGGATGATGGGTTTTTACCGGAAGCATTATTGAATTATCTGGTGCGTCTCGGTTGGTCTCATGGCGATCAGGAAGTTTTTTCAGTAGATGAAATGATCGAGTTTTTTGACCTTGATAATGTCAATGTTTCGGCCTCAACATTTAATAGTGAAAAATTATTGTGGTTAAATCATCATTATATGATGCATAGTGACGCTGCGCATGTTGCCAGGCACTTGAGTTGGCACATGGGAAATTTGGGTGTTGATCCCGCCACTGATGGGCCTGATTTGGTCAAAGTTGTTGAAATCCAACGAGAGCGCTGTAAAACCTTGGTGGAAATGGCTCAGGCAAGTGCATTCTTCTATAAGGATTTCGAGCATTATGATGAGAAAGCAGCCAAGAAGAATTTCAAGCAAGGCAGCGCACTGGTCTTGAAAAATTTATATGACAAGTTTTCTGAAGTGGAACAGTGGCAAGGCGAGCAATTGCATCAGATTGTCTTGGATCTGGCTGAGGCAATGGATTTGAAGCTCGGTAAAGTAGCGCAACCGTTACGTGTTGCAATTAGTGGTACTTCTGTGTCTCCTCCGATTGATGTGACTTTGTCTTTGCTTGGTAGAGAAAAAACCTTGGCCAGAATTGCAAAGGCGATAAATTTTATTGAGAAACTTTAGTTCCGGGCTAGACATAAAAAAAAACCATTGTATAATACCCGTTCTCAACTGAAGGGGCCATAGCTCAATTGGGAGAGCGCAACACTGGCAGTGTTGAGGTCGGCGGTTCGATCCCGCCTGGCTCCACCAATTAACTTCAGATTGACAGTTCTAGTCCCCATCGTCTAGAGGCCTAGGACACCGCCCTTTCACGGCGGTAACGGGGGTTCGAACCCCCCTGGGGACGCCATCTTAAAAAAAGGGTTGATAGAATTATCAACCCTTTTTTATTGTCTTTTTTCTAAAAGCTTCCGCAAACAATTTGTCGCTATTAAACAGTACACATCTGGCAAATTTAGGGTATACAATAAAACCAGGTTTAATCAAGTGAGAGATAGTCATGGTTGATGAAGCACATAAAGAGAATGACAAAGCAATCGATAAATTAACCCCTCAGCAAATTGATATTTGTTGGAATAAGGGAACTGAAGCCCCTTTTACAGGGAAATATGTTCATTGCAACAAAACTGGTACTTATGTCTGTGTTTGTTGCGGAAATGCTTTGTTCGATTCGGAAACAAAATTTGATTCAGGTTCTGGCTGGCCAAGTTTTTCGGATGTTATATCGAATCAAAGTTTGAAAACAATGGTTGATACCAGTCATGGTATGCAGCGTGTGGAAGTGACTTGTCAATCCTGTGGCGCCCATTTAGGTCATGTTTTTGAAGATGGCCCGGAACCCACGGGTTTGCGATATTGTATTAATTCTCTGGCTTTAGATTTAAAAGAGCGCTGATGACTAAACAAAAGGTACAGGAATTATTAGATTTTATTGATGCTAGCCCAAGTCCTTGGCATGCGGTTGCTTCAATAGAAAAACGTATACAGGCGCATCATTTTACGAGACTTGAGGAAACAGATAAATGGCAGTTACAAGCGAATGGCCGTTATTATGTTATCCGGGACGATTCTTCAATTATTGCGTTTATTGTTGGCAGCAAACCATTAGCGGAAACAGGATTTAAAATTGTTGGCGCGCATACCGATTCTCCGGGGCTTAGATTAAAACCCAATGCGCCTCATGCTAAAGATGGCGTATTAAGACTGGGTGTTGAAGTTTATGGCGGGCCGATATTGGTTACCTTTACTGATCGTGATTTGAGTTTAGCTGGAAGGGTGAGTTATCAGTCTGAGCAAGGCGAAATTTTTACACGACTGGTTAATTTTGAGGAGCCATTACTGCGCTTGCCTAATCTTGCCATTCACATGAACCGTAATGTTAATCAAGACGGGTTGAAGTTAAACAAGCAATCAGAGTTGCCTTTAATTTTATCCATTTTGTCTAATGAGCAAGTACCTCGGGATTATTTTTTATCTTTAATTCAGCAGCAAACGGGAATAAATCCTGATCAACTGATGTCGTGGGAGTTTAATATTTACGATACTCAAAAGGGTGTTTTTTGGGGGGCTGATCAGGAATTTTACAGCAATAGTCAACTGGATAATTTGGCTTCCTGCCATGCCGCTTTGGAGGCCTTGCTGAATCAATCAGAAGCGGCTGACGGCACCTTGGTTTGTGCTTTTTTTGATCATGAGGAAATTGGCAGCGAAAGCAGTAAAGGTGCAGATGGCAGTTTTTTACCTGACATATTACAAAGAGTGGCTTTAGTAACAGGGAGTGATAATGAGAATTATCAGCGAGCGTTGGCTTTGAGTTTTATGATTAGCGCTGATATGGCACATGCCTATCAACCAAATTTTTCCTCCGCTTATGAAACGGAGCACAAAGTGATGGTGAACCAAGGACCTGTCATAAAAGTTAATGCTAATCATCGTTATACTTCTGAAAGCACATCGCAAGCTATGTTTATTAATTGGTGCAACCAGGCGGAAATTCCCTATCAAAAATATTCTCATCATTCCGATATTCCTTGCGGTAGTACCATTGGTCCCATGATCTCGGCAAAACTCGGTATTTTAACCGTAGATGTTGGTAACCCGATGTGGGCGATGCATAGTATAAGAGAAAGTGCTGGGACGTTAGATCATAAATATATGATTAAGGTACTTGAACAATTCTTCTCAGCATAAGCTGATTGTCTAAAAAAAAGTCAGACCTTTGTTGAAAAAATAATTTTTTTTCTTCAAACTTACTACGTACTTTGATATAAAAGTGTTTTTACTTGAATCAAAGAAAAATGTTTTTTTGTATTAAACTGGCATTGTTTGAAAAATGAACTATGATTAAATCCTAGGCTATGACAAAAATACGCCCATTTCAATGATATTCCTGTCAAACTTTAAAGTGCGAGAAAAAATTTATCAGGAATCGCTGTGCCTTTTTCGGGCTTGTATAACAAGTTTAATTTTTATCTTGTTTACTCATTCGTCTCTCGCGGATGCCTCTGTCGAATATAAAATTAAAGCAGCCTATATCTATAATTTCACCAAATTTGTAACCTGGCCCAAGACTGAAAGTGAAACTTTTAATTTATGCATTCTAGGTAAAGAGCCTTTTGGAACATTGCTTAATTCAATTGAATCAAGAACCGCTCTTGGTTTGCCAATTAAATTAATTCGGCTCGACCATTTTGATGGTTCAAAACAGTGCCATATTTTGTTTTTAGGGAATGCAATTAGAGAAGATGTTAGAGATGCGATTGCTAGTGCCGGTATTCTTACCGTCAGTGAAGAAAAACAGTTTGCCAAACATGGGGGGATGATTGGATTTGTCGTCAAAAATGGCAAGGTGAAATTACAAATCAATCTCGTTCGAGCTAAACAAGCTGGTTTGGAAATCAGTGCCAAACTGTTGGAAATATCAGAAGTTATTGAAGGAAACGGTGATGGTTAAAGTTCTCCGGCATCTTTCAATTAAGAAAAAGTTATTGCTGATCTTGTTTTTTTCAAGTATTTCAGCGGTTACTTTTGCCGGCATTTTTTTGTTTTTACTGGAAATTTCAGAATTTAAAAAAACCACGCAGGAAGAGCTTTCTGCTATGGCGACATTAATTGGTGATAGAAGTACCGCAGCTTTAATGTTTGATGATAAGGAAGTCGCTTTGGAAAATTTATCAGTATTAGACAAATTTCCTTCAGTAAGGTTAGCCTGTATTTATAATTCCCAAAGGCGTGTCTTTGCATTGCTTGATACCAGTTTAGAGAAGACATTGATTTGTCCAAAATTAACACCCACTCAACATACCCGCTACGATCAAAACCAATTATATATTTTTCAACCGATTATTTTGGAAAATGAACCATTAGGAGTGGTTTTTATTCATGCCGACATGGAAGCAGCATTTCGGAGAAAATTACAACACCTTGGTTTGGTGTCATTGATTTTAATCTCAGCCTCAATTGTTGCTTTTTTTATTCTTACTCCTCTTTTGGGGGTTATTGCTTCTCCAATCAAAAAATTAGTAAATACCGTAGAAAAAATTACCAAAGATAAAAATTATTCGTTAAGGGCGGACAAGGCCAACCAGGATGAAGTGGGCGCATTGGTTGATGCTTTTAATGACATGATCAGTACTGTCGAAGTTCAGAATTTAGCTTTGACCAAGGCTAAAGATCAATATTTGATGCTCTATGACGATAACCCGACGATGATCTTTAATGTAGATTTTGAAGGGGTAATTGCAACAGTCAATCAATTTGGGGCCAGGCAACTGGGGCTATCCGTAGAGGAATTACGTTCATGTTGTATTTTTGATTTTGTTCATCCGGACGATTTATTGGCTATCCGAAGTTTATTCAAGCAATGTGAAGCTTATCCAAATCGGGTTCATAAGCAAGAGGTCCGACTGGTTTGTGAGAGTAGGGATTTGATCTGGGTAAGACAGACTGCCCGGTTATTAAGTAGTGAAGAGCAACAAAAGCATATTATGCTGGTTTGCGAAAATGTTACCGAAACAAGGCTGCTTACCGAAAAAATAGCTTACCAGGCCAGTCATGATGCCTTGACCAATTTGGCTAATCGGAGTGAATTCGATCTTTATATCCAGCGCTCTCTAGAAAATGCTCATGCCAAGGGGGCTGAGCATGTCTTATGTTATCTGGATCTGGATCAGTTTAAAATTGTTAACGACACCTGTGGGCATTTAGCGGGTGATGAATTATTAAGACAGTTAGGAACCTTGCTGAGAAAACATATTCGCAAGCAGGATATGCTTGCTCGCCTGGGGGGTGATGAATTTGGTATTTTGATGCATAACTGTTCATTGGATCATGCTTTTGTGGCCTGCGAAAAAATCCGAAATGTTATCAGGGATTTTAATTTTGCCTGGGAAGATCGGAGTTTTACTGTTGGCGTGAGCATTGGTATTACAGCTATTGCAAAGACCAGCGGTAATTCGGTTGAATTGCTAAAAGAAGCTGATGCGGCATGTTATGCAGCAAAAGATAAAGGTCGAAATCGTGTTCATGTTTTTCGTCCAGATGATGAAGACCTCGCGCAAAGGCAAGGCGAAATGCAATGGGTAGAAAAAATTCATCAAGGTCTGAATGAGAATCGTTTTTTGCTCTATGGGCAGATTATTGTTCCCATTTCGGGTTTTGAAGGTGGCCTGCATTTTGAGACCTTGATCAGATATAAAGACGATAATGGCAATATCATACCACCAGGAGCATTTTTACCGGCGGCTGAGCGTTATAACCAAGCGCCCGCGTTGGATCAATGGGTGATAAAAACGATGTTTTCATGGATGAGCGAACAGCAGGATTTTCTCGATCAGCTGAAGCTTTGTACCATCAATTTATCGGGGTTGTCGCTTTCTGATGACAGCATGTTAGGCTACATCACCAGCGAATTTAACCGATACTCAATTCCGCCGGAAAAAATTTGTTTTGAAATTACCGAAACTGCAGCCATTGCAAATTTATCTGATGCTTCGGCTTTTATCCAAAATCTAAAACAACATGGTTGCCAGTTTTCTCTGGATGATTTTGGTAGTGGTTTGTCATCGTTTGCGTATTTAAAAAATCTGCCCGTGGACTATATTAAGATTGACGGTTTGTTTGTGAAAGATATTTTGGAAGACAAGGTTGATTTAGCAATGGTTCGATCAATCAATGAAGTGGGCCACATTATGAATAAGAAAACTATTGCTGAATTTGTTGAAAGTGACAAGATTTTTTCTGTATTAAAGCAATTAGGGGTAGATTATGCCCAGGGTTACAGTATTGGCAAGCCAGTTCCGTTAGTTGATTTAACTGAAGCTGTTCCTTATCAGTTAGTGGTGTAGTTATGAGCAAGAGCAGAATAAAATTTCAGATTGTATTTGGTTTAGTGTTAGGAATAAATTCAATCGCAAAAGCAAGTGTCGATGATATGGATGAGTTTTTTTCCATGTCACCTGCGGAACTTGCTGAATTATCAGTATCAATTGCGACTGGAACGGCTAAGCCAGTTTTCCAGTCGGCTTCAGTGACCAGCGTCGTTACAGCTGATCAGATCAAAACGATGGGGGCAACAGAATTACATGAAGTGTTAGAAACCATTCCCGGCTTGCATGTCAGTATTCAACCGTTTACCTACGATTATATTTATACCATGCGTGGAATTCGGAATGGCACAAATTCGCAGGTTTTAGTGTTATTGGATGGAAATCGTTTCTCGGTACCTTTTCAAGGAAGGGCAATGACAGGACTGGAATTGCCTATAGAAGATATCCAGAGAGTTGAAGTTATCCGCGGTCCTGGTTCAGCTTTATATGGCGCAGATGCTTTTGCTGGCGTGATTAATATTATTACCAAAAAAGCCAAAGATATCGACGGCACTGTTATTGGCGGTCGTGTGGGTAACTGGAATACTCAAAGTGGCTGGGTACAACATGGTGGGCAATGGGCAGACTGGGACGTAGCGGCCAGCTTGCAATATACCCATACCCGTGGCGATGATCAGCGAATCATCATTAGCGATAGTCAAAGTGCACTGGATTCAGCATTGGGAACCAATGCATCGCTAGCTCCCGGTTCCATGCAAACGCAGTTTGAATCCTGGAATGCCCATTTGAATTTGCAGCGAAAATACTGGGATATCGGTTTTTGGGCTTTTAACGGGGATGGTGGAACCAGAGCAGGCGTAGCGGCAGCACTGGACCCCATAGGAAAAGTGGAATCCCAGCAATATATGGGGTCAATAAAGTTTTCTACTGAGGATTATATTGAAGATTGGGAATTCCAAGCTCACGCCAGTTATTTATATACTGATGTTCAAACCAATCAGCTGCAAATTTTTCCAAATAATACATTATTGCCAATTGACAAGGATGGCAATCTTAATTTTGACCTTTCAAAAATTAGAGGTTTAACTTTGTTTGCAAATGGTGTGAAAGGTATTATTGGGCGTACTCATCAAATGCCAACAATTGAGTTAAGTGCTATTTATCAAGGATTACAGGATCATCGTTTGAGAGTTCAGGCTGGCTATCGCTATGAAGAAATCAAGACCAGGGAATTCAAAAATATTGGTAAAGGTGTGTTAAGCGGCAACCCGCCTCCTTCAGTTGTCTATGGGGCGATTACCAATGTCACCGACACTAAATATGTTTATTTACCTAATGCAAATCGTTCCATCTGGTCTCTTGCTCTTCAGGACGAATGGCAAATTGCAAAAAATTGGCAATTAACGACCGGTGTTCGTTTTGATCATTATTCAGATTTTGGGGCTACCGTCAATCCGAGATTGGCTCTGGTTTGGGATATAAACGAGCAGCTGACCGGCAAATTGCTTTATGGACGCGCTTTTCGGGCGCCCAATTTTTCGGAATTAGGAAACAACAACAATCCGGTTTTGTTAGGCAATCCGGATTTGGATCCGGAAACCATTAATACCATCGAATTAGCCTTCGATTATCGCCCTATCCAGTCTTTGCGCACGGCGTTAAATCTGTATTATTACTCAATTGAAGAATTAATACAGCCAGACCCAATTGGGCCGAGTAAGTTTAAAACTGAAAATAGTGGTAATCAGGAAGCTTATGGTCTGGAGTTTGAATGGAACTGGCAGTTGCATGAACATTTTTTTGTTAGCGGCAACTATGCCTGGGTGAATGCCCGGGATAAGGATGCTGGGCAAGCCGTTGCAGGCGTACCGGAACAGCAACTATATGTGGCGGCTTTATGGGAATTTATGCCGCGGTGGACGCTGCAAAGTCAGTTAAAATGGATAGGTAAAAGAACCAATGAGCCGGGAGATAATCGTAAAAATATCAAAGATTATGAAACAGTTGATTTAACATTACGGGGTCAAAAAATATTGGGACACATCAATTTACAGGCATCGGTGAGAAATGTGTTCAACAAGCATGCCAGAGAACCCGCAGTTGCGGCATTACCGGATAATATTCCAACGCCGGGAAGAAGCTTTTATTTTGAGGCCAGCATTTATTTTTAATTTCCGTTGTAAGCAATCCTTCTGCATCAGGACAAGGACTGATGGAAAATGGTATCAATCAGGCAATGCAGCAAAAATATCTGATTAATTCGGAGGACAAGTTATTATTGATTTCCGGGTTCTTTACCAGGCAAGAATCAGACTGTTTTTTTGAACGGCTTGATAAATCTTTAAATTGGCAACAGGAAGAAATTATTATTGTTGGAAAAAAAGCATTGGTTCCCCGGTTGATCAGTTGGTATGGCGATGTTGGAGCAAGTTATTGCTACTCTGGCGTTACCCATCAACCGCAATCATGGAATGAAGATTTGCTGGAAATAAAGAAAAGGATAGAGGTATTCAGCGGTTTTTCATTTAATAGCGTGCTAGCGAATTTATACCGGGATGGTTCTGATTCTATGGGATGGCATGCCGACAAGGAAAAGCAATTAGGCAAGAATCCAGCGATTGCTTCATTGAGTCTTGGAGAAAAAAGGTTGTTTAAAATTCGTCATAACAAAACAGCAGAAACATTGGATATCCAGTTGTCGCATGGTGATTTGTTGTTGATGAGTGGGGCACTGCAACATCATTGGCGGCATTGTGTACCAAAAACCAAGCAGCAAAAAAAACCGCGCATCAATTTGACGTTTCGAAATATTGTTTCTTGAAGATTTGTAACTATTCAGCGTATTTATAGATTCAATATCAGTGACTTATTCCAGAAGACGCCGTAATACGTCCCTGTAGGCTTGGTTGTGTCATCCATGACACATACACTTCTTCCATAAGCCACCGATATTGAGTGATTTTGGCTAAATTAAATATGCTGAATAGTTACGAAGATTTTTCAACTTTTCTACAATTGATATTTGATAGCTTTGTCGCCAATATCTGTTCGATAAAAAGCATCTTGCCAGTGAATTTGTTTGACTAATTTATAGGCTTTATTTTTTGCATCGACAATGCTATTTCCCAGAGCGCAAACGCATAAAACCCGCCCGCCTGAGGTAGCGATCTCATTATTTTTCAATTTTGTACCGGCATGAAAAACTTTGGCATCAGTCGTTTCAGTTTCAGGTAACCCGTGAATGATGTAACCTTTTTGGTAAGTCTCTGGATAACCACCCGATGCCATGACCACGCCAAGAGATGTTCTGGTGTCCCATTCAGTAGTTATCTGGTCAAGATTTTGATTTAGTGCTGCGAGGCAAAGTTCAATCAAATCACTTTTTAGTCGCATCATAATGGGTTGAGTTTCCGGATCACCAAAACGACAGTTGTACTCCAGAACTTTGATGTCTCCCTGTTTGGTGATCATCAGTCCGGCATATAAAAAGCCGGTGTACGGAATTCCGTCAGCATCCAGCCCAGCTAATGTTGGCTCAATGATTTCAGCCATGATTTTTTTATGCAGCTCTTGGGTGACTAAAGGCGCTGGAGAATATGCTCCCATACCCCCGGTATTGGGGCCCAGGTCGCCATTATCGCGGGCCTTATGGTCTTGTGAGGTTGCCATTGGCAAAGCCTGTTTGCCATCCGCAATGACAATAAAACTAACCTCTTCGCCTTCCAGAAATTCTTCTATAACAACGCGGTTGCCGGCATCGCCAAATCTATTGCCGGCCAACATGTCTTTAACGGCATTGATGGCTTGTTGCTCGGTCAGAGCGACTATTACCCCTTTTCCCGCGGCCAGGCCATCAGCTTTAACGACAATAGGGGCGCCTTTTTGCTGGATATAGTTAATCGCAAGTTGTTGATCAGTGAATGTTTGATATTCGGCAGTTGGAATATTGTGCCTGTCCATAAAGTCTTTGCAGAAGGATTTTGAGCCTTCGAGCTGGGCTGCTTGGGCTGTTGGTCCGAAACAATTCAGTCCGAATTTTTGAAATTCATCGACAATACCATTTACCAGAGGGACTTCCGGACCGATGATGGTCAGTTCAATCTGGTTTTGTTTGGCAAAATCAACTAAGCCAGCTATGTCGCTTGCATCAATGCCGATATTTTCAATTCCATGTTCAAGAGCAGTGCCGGCATTTCCTGGGGCAACAAAAACCTGGGAGACTTGTTTAGATTGTCGGGCCTTCCACGCCAGTGCATGTTCGCGGCCACCATTTCCAACAATGAGTATTTTCATGGTATTTGGTATTAAAAAATTTCGTTTTGAGCGCTATTTTTGTTGAAAAAATAACTTAATGCCTGAAATGGCGCATACCTGTGAAAACCATCGCCATGTCATGTTCATCTGCTGCGGCAATTACTTCATTATCACGCATTGACCCTCCGGGCTGTATGACAGCCGTGATTCCGGCTTCTGCGGCAGAATCAATACCATCCCGAAAAGGAAAGAATGCATCAGAGGCCATCACAGAACCGGCAACCTCAAGGTTTTCATCTGCGGCTTTAATGCCGGCAATTTTTGCCGAGTAAACACGGCTCATTTGACCAGCGCCGATACCGATTGTTTGACCACCCTTACAGTAGACAATGGCATTGGATTTAACAAATTTTGCGACTTTCCAGGCAAATAACAGATCATCCAGTTCCTGATCTGTTGGGGCGCGTTTAGTGACTGTTTTTAGCTCGGCGGCACTGATTTTTCCGTGGTCGCCGTCTTGTACCAATAACCCGCCGGCGACTCTTTTGAAATCCAGGGAAGGTTCGTCGCCGCTGGTCCAGATGCCAGATTCCAAGACACGAATATTTGCTTTACTTGAAAGTTGTGAGAGAGCAGTTGCAGAAATAGTTGGCGCGATAATGACCTCGACAAATTGTCGGTCAATGATTGCTTTAGCAGTGGCTTCGTCTAATTCTTGATTAAACGCAATAATACCTCCGAAAGCAGAAGTAGGGTCGGTGGCAAACGCCAGATTATAGGCATCCAGAATATTGTCTGCTTGCGCAACTCCGCAAGGGTTGGCGTGTTTGACAATAACGCAAGTTGGCTGATCTGAAAACGATTTTACGCATTCAAGTGCGGCATCGGCATCGGCAATGTTATTATAAGATAGCGCTTTGCCCTGGTGTTGGGTAGCGGCTGAAATGGTACCGGAAGGGGGTGTTTTTTCCTGGTAAAAGGCAGCCTGTTGATGCGGGTTTTCGCCATAACGAAGCGATTGCCCGTGATGAAATTGCAGGTTTAATGTTTCTGGGAACTTGGTATCATTGGTTTTGCCAAGATAACTGGCGATTGCGGTGTCATATTTTGCAGTATGGGAAAAACTTTTCTGTGCCAGTTTAAAGCGTGTTTCCTCACTGAGTTTGGAATCACTCGAATGCAATTCAGTCAGGATTTCCTGATAATCATCAGGATCGATAACAACCGCGACATCATGATAATTTTTTGCTGCTGCGCGGATCATTGTTGGGCCACCAATATCAATATTTTCAATTGCAGTGGCCAGATCACAGCCCGGTTTGGCTGTCGTTTGCTCAAAAGGATATAAGTTAACAACAACCATATCAATTGGCTTGATGTCATTGTTAGCCATAACCTCGTCATCAATTCCACGTCGTCCTAATATGCCGCCATGTACTTTTGGGTGAAGGGTTTTTACTCGTCCATCCATCATTTCGGGAAAGCCGGTATAATCAGCAATTTCAATGGCAGGGATATCATTTTCGGCCAAAATTTTTGCTGTGCCGCCCGTAGAAAGAATTTCAATACCTAGTTGAGATAATGACTGACAGAATTCGACAATACCGGATTTATCAGAAACACTGACTAATGCGCGTGTAATCAGTTTTTTCATATTTCTCCCGAAAGCTTACATGCTAAAAAGGCGAAAATTATAACATGCTGGATTTGAGGGAGGCTTTATCTTTTTCGTAGATTAAAGGAGATTGATAAAGAACGCGCACGGAATAAATTCGACAACTGGCGTAGGATTTTTGTTTATCTTCAAGGCGTGGTGGCAGGCGTATAGCAAACTATGTAACTGTGTTGCCACAACGTAGAAGACGGTCAAAAAGACAAACGAGTTGATGAAGTTATTTCGTACATGCCCCTAAAGATACCTTTCGCATTTCGAAATGGTTATTTTTACAAATTTTCCACAAAAAAAGTTTTCACGATAAAGTCGTATTCTTACGCGAAAGGTATGTTGCAAGTTCGAGAGCTTTTTTAGAGTTGGGGTTTGATGGCCTTAACTGAGCCCATATTGATCCATTTTTTTACGTAGTGTGCTACGGCTTAGACCTAGCGTTTTTGCCGCTTTGGTCTGATTATGACCAAGATTTTCCAGGGTTGCTTCAATAAGCGGCTTTTCGACCTCCCGGATAACAAGTTCGTATAGATTTGTTGATTCAAAGCCATTGAGTTGCGAAAAATAATTATCAACTGCTATTTTAACTTGCCCGGATAAAGGTAAATCTCCAGTCCGTCGGCTTTTAATCGTGACAAATTCACTATTTTGATTTTGTTGTGATGTTTCCATAGTTATGCTGTTTGACCAAGTTTGAGTTGCTGAAAAACGTTCATTACGAGTGCCAGTTGATCATCAGGGTGATCTGCCTGGTATATTTTTTTTATAATTGTTGGAGGTACTTTCCATAGACCATTAAAGTACCAGCCAATGTGTTTACGGGCCATTCTAACACCGCTTTGATTGCCATAGAAGTGATAAAGCGAATCAAGGTGGCTGTAGACAATGGCCTGTATTTCCTGAATAGAAGGCGGGGAAATCTTCACCCCAGTTTCAAGAATGCTTTGTATTTCCCTGAAAATCCAGGGCTTGCCTTGTGCTGAGCGGCCGATCATGATGCCATCGGCATCAGTAAATCGCAAGACTGCTCTCGCTTTTTCTGCAGAATCAATATCACCATTGGCAATAATTGGGATATTTACAGATTGTTTGATTTTTTTGATGGTTTCGTATTCAACGGTGTTTTTAAAGCCGCATGCTCGGGTACGACCATGAACAGCTAAAGCAACAATGCCTTCTTGTTCGGCAATTTCGGCTATTTTTACTGCATTTCGACTGTGTTGATCCCAGCCAGTTCTGATTTTTAAGGTAACCGGGGCGTCTACACTATTAACGACTGCCCTCAGTATTTTTTTGACTAACTGCTCATCCCGTAATAAAGCAGAGCCAGCAGCGACAGAACAAACTTTTTTGGCAGGACATCCCATATTAATATCAATAATTTGAGCGCCACGAGCAACATTAAATTTGGCGGCTTCGGCCATTTGCAGGGGGTCAGCTCCGAGAATCTGAACAGAAATGGGGCCGGGTTCGTTTTGGTGATCTGTTTTAAGCAAAGTACGTTTATGCGTACGCAGTGCGGGGTTGGAAGCTACCATTTCAGAAACGGTCAGGCCCGCGCCAAACTTTTTGCATATTTTTCTGAAAGGCTGGTCGGTAACACCGGCCATTGGCGCTAAAATCAGATTATTTATTAGTTTATATGGACCAATTTGCACTTGGAGATGACAGGCAATATAAGTAATGATTTACTGCTATTATCCAAAAATCAGCGCTAAAAACAAGCATCTTTTGTTCCGAAATGTAAGTTTCAGCGGGATTGCAATGTAGGAGCTGACTTTTTTAGAGACGATCTGCTGCCAACTTGAATAGCTTCTCGATATGCTGAGCGGTGTATTTTTTTTCCAGAAATCTTATAGTGAAATGGGCTTCAGCAATTTCCTGAAAGTATCGGATGAATAAGAGGTTGATTGAAGCACCACCAATGGCACCAATAGCTGGAATGGATTGTGCGGTCATTTTTTCTGAAACAGGGATGCTGAAGCGAGCAGCGATAGAATTTAATAATTTAGCCAGTGCCGGAGAGCTTTGTTTGCTTAATTCTTGGACAGTCAAGCGTGAAGCGGCATCAGAAATGGATTTTGCCAATAATGACCGAATTGCATAATAACCAGTCTCAGCATCCTTTGTTGGCGTCGCCTCCTGACTCAGAGCAAAAACCTCCAAACAGGCGAGTTTGGTCTCCGGAGAATTAATATCCTCGCCCTGACTGCGGGCAATTTCTGCAATCGAGCGAAGCATAATAGTAGTTGAGACAGGAAGTTCTACGGCTAATGCCGGAAGCCCAAACGCACCTCCTGCCGCGCCGCTGATGCTGGCAAATAACTGGTGGGTTTTTTTTCTAGGTTGGGAGTGCTTTTGAGGATGTAAGGTCAATAATGCACTATCAAGCGATTTTTCCAAAGTTGAACGTGTTATTCGGGTTAACGACTTTGTTAACCGTTCAGGGAGTAGTTGCGTTGTTTTTTCGATAGTTTGGGCTGCTGATTGGGTGATTTTGTGGGTAAAACTGGGATGTGCCAGAATTTTTGCAGCTTCAGCCAGTTTGCGCTGATCTTCCTGAGAGAGTTTCATGAAGCATTTGTTAATGGTTCATATGCAGCATTTCGGTATTTTGAATAATATCGGCATATCCGCCTCTGTAGCCCAAAAAGCTGATGCCTTTATACATGGTATTTGCTCCCATAACAATCATGATGATTGCGGCCGATTTTAACATATAACCTCGGAATTTTGTCCCGAGTCTGGCAAAGGCGAAAGTTACAAACAACATGGTCGGCAAAGTTCCCAGTCCTAAAGACAACATCATCAGACCTCCCTCAAGAGGCGAACTGGCAGTGGTAGCGTTAACCGCCATGGCAAAAGTTAACGGGCAGGGCATAACGCCATTCAGCATGCCTCCTAATGCGGCGCCCACGGCCGAGCCACGTTTTGCAGCAGTCAGGAAAATTTTATGGATAATTTGGGTGGGCAGGAGTTTCATTGAAAATTGCCAGGGCGTAATGCCCAGAATGCCTAAAGCGAGCATAATGACAAAAAAACCGATAAATACCTGCAAGAATCCCTGTATTTTTCCTATCAGACCCGTTGAAACCAAAGCGACGCCAATTGTTGCTGCGATGATGCCGACAATCGTGTAAATGCTGATCCTGGCAAGATGGTAAGTAATGTAGGGCCAGACTGATTTCTTTCCGGTTTTCATGAAAAAACCGGAAACCAGTGCGCCACACATTCCCATGCAATGGCCGCTGCCAAAAAAGCCGACTAATAAAGCCGAACCATAAACGGCGTAATCAATTGTCATGATCGAGATATTTTCTGGATGTGATGCGTAATGAATTGATAATCACTGACACTGAGCTCAAGGCCATTGCAAGAGATGCAATCATTGGGTTGAGTTTTCCCGCAGCAGCAACGGGTAAGGCAATAGTATTGTAGCCAAAAGCCCAAAACAGATTTTGCTTTATGATACGCATGGTAAATGAGCTTAATTCAATAGTTTCTGCGACTTTACTGATATCGCCATTAACTAGTGTGATATCGGCCGATTCAATGGCGATATCAGTCCCATGGCCAATCGCAAATCCAACATCTGCGGCTGCCAGAGCCGGGGCATCGTTGATACCGTCGCCAATCATCCCGACTTTCTCTCCTTGGTCTTGTAGGTGATGAATAGTTGTCAATTTCTGTTCTGGAGTTGCATGGGCGATAACGGTTGAAATTCCAACCTGTTTAGCAATATATTCAGCAGTTGCTTTGGTATCTCCTGTTACCATGAGAGACTGGATATGAAGTTGATTGAGTGCTTGTAATGCGGATTTGGCTTGTTTTCTGGGGCTATCGGCAATACCAAAAATAGCTGCCGCTTTGCCATTGATAGCAACAAATACAGGAGTTTTTCCCGAGCCTCCGAGTTTGTAGGCGGTATCTGTAAGCAGGGTGATGTCAATATCCTGTTCTTCCAGCCAGATCTTATTGCCAATAAGTAACTGATAGCAGTCAATTTTCGCGATGAGTCCTTTGCCGGGTGTTACTGAGAATTGTGTGACTTTCTCGGGCTTGTAATTAGTTGAATGTTTGGCGTAATTGATAATCGCCTTGGCAAGAAAGTGTTCGGAGTTATTTTCGGCTGAAGCACAAAGTTTAATGACCAGTTCATCGCTGTAATTACTGACATTGAAAAAATCAGTTACTTCCGGTTTTCCTTCAGTGATCGTTCCTGTTTTATCAAAAATAATAGTCGTCAAGTGATTTGCCAATTCAAGGCTTTCACCATTGCGAATATAAACGCCTCGTCGAGCTGATTGACCGGCTCCAACCATTATTGCCATCGGCGTTGCCAGCCCTAATGCGCATGGGCAGGCGATCAGCAGGACAGAAATGGCATTGCTGAATGCAGTGGTAAAGCGAGCACCCGATATAGTCCAAAAAATAAAAGTCAGGGCTGAAAAAACCATTACCGAAGGAACAAAAATAGCTGATACGCGATCAACCAGTTTTTGTACCGGTAATTTAGTTGATTGAGCCTGGTCTACCATGTGGACAATGTTGGCAAGCACAGTATCCAGGCCGACTGCTGTTGCACGGATAGTTAAACTGCCATTACCATTAACACATCCAGCAAAAACTTTCTGGCCAGTTTCTTTAATAACCGGAATGCTTTCGCCTGTCAACATGGCTTCATCGATGCTGGAAAGTCCTTCCACTACCTTGCCGTCCGTGGGTATTTTTTCGCCGGGGCGAACCAGTAACATGTCTCCAGGTTTGATTTCATCAACATCGACAATATATTCTTTTCCATTTTTTAACAGAGTTGCTTTTTGCGGTTGAAGATCAATTAATTTTCGGATGGCTTCTCCCGCTTTTCCCCTCGCTTTTTCTTCCATGTAGCGGCCTAATAAGACGAAAGAAATAATGGCGGCGGCAGCTTCAAAATATAAATGGCGGCCATTTCTTATCAAAACTGGAATGCTGTAGCCATAAGCTGAACCAACGCCAATTGCAATCAGGCTATCCATGTTGGCAGTGCCTTGTTTTGCAAGTTTCCATGCCTTGTCAAAAAAAGGCCGGCCTGCGCCTAATATGACGGGTGTTGATAAAAAAAACTGTAGCCAGTGAAGATATCTGGAACGAGGCATGGCCATACCAATAGCCACGACTGGTAAGCTTAGTAAGCTGGCCCAAATGACACGTCTTTTTGCTGACTGCAGTCGTTGCTGTTCTTTTTCAATGATCAGTTGTCTTTGGGCTAGAGTGTCCATTGTATTAGGTTTGTATCCCAGTGAACTGATGATGTTGGCAAAATCCTTACGTGTCAAGCACCCGGTAATTGTGGCGATTTCAGAAGCAAAATTGACGCTGGCCTTGGATATTCTAGGGTCTTTTCTCAAACTGAGTTCAAGGAGTAGTGCGCAAGATGCGCAAGTCATTCCTTCGATGGAAAGACTCATATCTCGTTCTGGGGCGGTAGGATCAGCGGTGTTGGATTGTTGTTGACCCAAGTTAAGCTTTTTTTGTCCAATATTACCCAGAATTGTATCCAGGATAATGATTAAATTGGTTTTTGGCAGTTTATTATTGTCAAAATAGATTGTTACCGATCCAATTTCCGGAACAACTTTGACAGATTTAATCTCAGGTCTTTTTTTTAGAATAATGGCAAAAATATAAGCGCGTTCCGCATCCTGTGTTAATGCGGGCGAGAAAATTCGGAGCCGGGATTTCAGTTGATGGAAAATCTGAAAATGCTTGGGTTGCAGATTTTTTGGGGTCATGGAGCAGCTTATTTTTTTTCTGGCATTCTTGAGCGTACCAGTAAATACATTAGGTAAAAAACAGTTAGCCACTCATAACGGTAACGAAAGGGACGGAGGATCCAATGTTGCGTGATTAAATGCCAATGGCTTTTAATCAGGTATAGAACCAGGATGTCATTAAAGAAATTAATCATGGTTTTTTCGGGATCCTTTAAGATGCCTGATTTATTTTTTAAGCCTAATTTGGCCAAGATACCCACTGCTCTGGCTGTATCTTTGGTGTCGACATATTTTTCCTTGGCCCATTGGCTGGGTCCGGATTTTTTGATTTTTTCTTTAAGGGAAAAAAGCGATGAATTTTTTCTGGGTTTGGATCTGTTTTTTTGTTGTTTCAGATGGCCTTGTTTTTCAAGGTCATTAACAATCATAGAGAGCTGTTTTGCTAATTCTGGAAAACTTAATAGTTCAGGAATGAAGTGGATAGCAAGTTTGCCTTGTTTGCAGTAGACGAAAACCCTGTAGACGCCAGGAATTTGTAATATTTCCTTTTGCAGGAGAAAAGCTGCATTCTCCTGGCTGAGTTTTTCAGGAATCTGAAATCTTGCATGGTCTTCTGAGCGATATCGTAGAATTATTTCTTGCTGTATTGACATGCTAAATTCTGCTGGCTGTCTTTCGGACGGGAGGTTCTACAGGTACAATGGCGTGCTAAATAACATAGTTTAATTATTTTATAATTAAACTATGTTGGCTAGTCTTTGGCTTCTTTGCTTTCGGCCACAATATCTTCAAGATTTTCTTTTTGTTGTAACACAAAATTTTTGCTCTTGTCTGTGACGCTGGATGCGGCGTTAATGATTTCTTTTCTATATTTATGGGCAAGGTAACCGGCAACAATGCCTGCGCCAAGTATCAAAAGCGGATGTTTGGCTATTTTATTGATAATCAGGCCTTCTGATTTTGCACCAGTTGACATTGCTGCACCTTTCATCATGTGGGATGAAATATTATGAACAGCATGATGTGTTGCTGCGGCTGCGTGTTCTCCATGGTTATGGTTTTTCATTGAGCGTCTCCAGTGTTGAATTATTTATCGGAATTATCAGAACTATCAGTTTCGTTGGGTAGTAAGTGTTCTTCATTGAGCATTTGATAAATGCCAAGACAGCCTTCGCAGCAAAAGTTTTTCTCCCCTTCTTTTGTTAGCAGGGTAAAGCCGCTAATTTCAACTGGAAGGCCGCATAAATCACAAGATTTTTTTTCTTCGGGCATCGGTTTGGTGGTGTTAATTGTTTGTAGTTAAAGTAACAAAGCGGTCTATGGATTGAGAAGTAATTATTGTTACGAATGTTGCAGCATCCAGGCTTGTGCTATTGTAATAAGTGGAAGATAGAAAGTCACTAGTGATTGTGGTTTTTAAAATAGTTTTGGGCTGGCCGGGACGTTAATTAAAAAAACTTTAGCAAGACAAAGGAAGGAAGGAGTCTTGCTAAAGCTTGAGGAAGAGACAAATTTAAAACTTAATGACAACTAATACTGGTTGTACAGGCATCTGAAGCATCCGTTTTACCGTTGCTCGCTTTTGCTGAGGCTCTCATCAGGGCGATTCTTAATGCGCCGGTAAGGCTTGGGCCGAGACCTATTCGAGTTGCAATTGCTGGTACAACGATGAATGATGCAAGAGCAAGGCCGGTTCCTAAAAGGACCGATCCGGCTGATATAGATTGGGTTTGCACTGATTCTGGTGCTACTTGTAGTTCGCTCATTGTTACCTCTTTATTTTCTAAGACGGATAATTTTTCCTCAGTACATCCTGTTCTTAACTCTTCAGTCCGATTCCCTAGATTAATCTTTTAGGTTGTTAGAAAGGTTAATGCAGGATAATTAAATACAAGCATTTTTTAGGCCAAATAATAATGCATTGAAAAAAAAGGAAAATTATTTTATTTTATTTAAATACACATCAAAAATAAGGGATATACATGATTATTTATGTGTTATTTAACATAGTTTAATTATAGGTTGCATATTTGGATGTTATTGAATTAATATGAAAGTACGAACTTATTGATGAGTTGGGTCTTTACAGTAATTCGATGCTAAATCCGCCAACCTTGGCTTCAGGCAGGGCAATATCCAGCTTTATGGTAAATGTTTCTAAGGGACCCAGTGAGTCTTTTGTAAGATATTGTTCAAGATAATCTTCAGGGTGGAAAATACGGTGGGCTACGGGAGAGCCTGAATAACTCAGTAAAGTTAATTTAATATCCGGAAAACTTTGCGGGAAAGGCGCTTCATTGCGGATTGCGGCTTGAAGGGTGTAATGACTGTGTTGTAATTCAAAGGAGCTGTGTAGTACTGAATATTCTTTGACATTATGATATCTGGGGAGTTGGCAATTCGTAATTTTGCATAAATGCAATAGCCAGGGTCTGATGATTTGATTTTGTGCAATATTATCGCTTTTAAAATATAAAAACTGGAAACCTAGCAGTAATAATCCGGAAAATACCCCAATACGCCAAATAGAGTTGGAAATTGGTTTGTTTCCTGGTTTTTCCCAAGGAAATGGTTCCCGGGCGGCAACAGTTTCAGCTAGATTAGCCAGAGGGTCAAATTTGCAAGAACATTCAGGACAGGTCGTGGTGCCATCACTTTCCTGGAATTCTTCGGTCGTTAACGAATGTGTTTGGTGACACTCCGGACATTCTATTAGCATCTTTTTGTGCTGCCTAGCGATTTTCTGCCGATGGTTTGATTTTTTTAACAGCATCCAGCCGACACCAATCTTCAGCATAGATGGGAACGTTGAAATAGAAGTTCTGACGATAGCAGTCAATAACAGGGGAGGTTTGTTCTTTGAGGATGCCAGAAAGGATCAATTGTCCATTTGTTTTCACCATTTTAGAGAGATATTCGGATAATTCCATAAGCGGTTGTGCCAGAATATTTGCAATCAGGATATCTGCAAGTATAGGCGAAAATTCATCTGCATCGCTTATAATAATTTGTGACTGAACATTATTTTTTACCGCATTGTCATAAGTGGCGGTTAGCGCTTGTGGATCGATGTCAACGGCAAAAACTTTTTCGGCGCCTAAAAGTGCAGCCGCAATAGCGAGTATCCCTGATCCGCACCCATAATCGATGAAGGTTTTTCCTTTGATGTCATTTTCAGCCAGCCATTCCAGACAAAGCTCGGTGGTGGGGTGGGTGCCAGTGCCGAAAGCAAGACCAGGATCTAGTGTCATACAAGCAGTGTCTGGTTCTGAAATTTCTTGTCCGGTAGGACAAACCCAAAGCCGGTCAGCAAATTTCATTGGCCGGAAATGTTCCATCCAGGCTCGTTCCCAAACCTGGTCATCAAGAAATTCTTGCTGCCAATTTGAGATGGGTTGCTTTGAAAATGTCGAGAACAACAGCTTTTTTACAAGTTCCGGTTCAGCGTCAGTTTCAAATAAAGCGATGATTTTAGTGTTGTCCCATATCCTGGTTTCTCCTGGAGCTGGCTCATAAACAGGATGGTCTTCGGCATCCATGTAGGTGACAGAGACTGCCCCCAAAGCATTGAAAAAATCAGAAATTTCAGGGGCGGTAGCTTTGTTGGCAATGATCGAAAGTTGATGCCAGGCCATTAATTCGTAGAGTGAAATATAGCCAGTGACTGAAGACCGCCAAGCGAAGTTGATAAATCAGAAACCATTTTGTTAAAGTCCCAGTTTTTTCTCCAAATAATGAATGTTTTGACAGCCAGCAGCAAATGCGTTGTCAGAAATAATTTTTTGCTGTAATGGGATATTGGTTTTAATGCCGTCGATGACGATTTCACTTAAAGCAGTATTCATTCTGGCGATAGCACTTTCACGCGTATTTCCATGTGCGATCAGTTTGCCAATCATCGAGTCGTAATATGGCGGGACTCTGTAACCATTATAGATGTGAGTTTCACAGCGAATCCCAGGGCCTCCGGGCATATGAACCTGGTTGATAGTGCCTGGGCAGGGCATGAAGGTTTCCGGGTCTTCTGCATTGAGTCTGCATTCAATAGCATGGCCAACAATTTTGATATCCTCTTGAGTGACTGACAAGGGTTCTCCAGCCGCAATATGCAACTGCTCTTTGACAATATCAAAGTTGGTGATCATTTCAGTGACGGGGTGTTCAACCTGAACCCGGGTATTCATTTCAATAAAATAAAACTCGCCTTTTTCGTACAAAAATTCAAATGTTCCTGCGCCTAAATAGCCGATATCTTGGCAAGCCTTTGCACATCGCTCACCCATTTTCTTGCGCTGCTCTTCAGTAATACCGGGGGCAGGTGCTTCTTCTACTACTTTTTGATGGCGGCGCTGCATGGAACAGTCTCTTTCACCCAAATGAATGGCATTGCCGTAACTGTCAGCCAATACCTGAAATTCAATGTGACGCGGATCCTCCAGGAATTTTTCCATGTAGACAGTATCATTACCAAAAGCGGTGCCGGCCTCATTTTTGGTGAGTGCAATGGCGCCTATTAATGCCGCTTCGGTATGAACAGTGCGCATTCCTCGGCCGCCGCCACCGCCAGCCGCTTTGATAATAACCGGATAACCGATTTCCCTGGCCATGGCAAAATTGGTTTGGTCATCATCTCCAAGTGGGTCGCCATTACCTGGAACACAAGGAATACCTGCTTTGTGCATGGCTTTTTTGGCTTGAATCTTGTCGCCCATCATGCGAATGGTGTCAGCATTGGGACCAATAAATGTAAAACCGCTTTGTTGTACTTTTTCTGAAAAATCGGCATTTTCAGATAAAAAGCCATAGCCTGGATGTATGGCTTCGGCATCTGTTACTTCCGCAGCGCTGATAATGGCGGGAATATTCAAATAACTGTCAGTAGAAGCAGCTGGCCCGATACAAACGGTTTCATCAGCAAAACGCACATGTTTTAAATCACGGTCCGCAGCAGAATGAACTGCGACTGTTTTAATACCCAGCTCACGGCAGGCACGAAGAATACGCAGCGCAATTTCACCGCGATTGGCAATCACTATTTTTGAGAACATACTGATTCCAACCCCCTTATTCAATGACAAACAAAGGCTGATCGTATTCGACAGGCTGTGCGTTTTCTACCAGAATTTTGGTAATGGTGCCGCTTGCATCGGCTTCAATCTGATTAAGAATTTTCATTGCTTCAATAATACAAAGCGTGTCGCCGACATTTACGCTCTGGCCAATATCAACAAAGGGTTTTGAGCCGGGCGTTGCAGAACGATAAAAAGTTCCAACCATGGGTGATTTAACTATATGGCCGGGTATTTTTTCTTCTGCAGGTGCTGGTTTAGCTGCTCCAACATCGGCAGTCACAGCCGGTAAAGGAGGTGCAGCCGCAACTGGGGTGCTGGCTGCCGGGGCGCTACTGGTGTAGCGACTCAGGCGGATAGATTCTTCACCTTCTGAAATTTCAAGTTCAGCAATATCTGATTCTTCAATTAATTCAATTAATTTTTTGATTTTTCTGATATCCATAGAAATGTTATCTCTCGATTAATAATTGATGGGCGGCCTGTAAGGCCAATTCGTAACCCGTAGCACCTAATCCGCAAATCACCCCCTTGGCAATATCTGAAAAATAAGAATGTGATCTGAAAGGCTCACGGGCATGGATGTTTGATAAATGGACTTCAATAAAAGGAATTTGTGTAGCAAGTAACGCATCTCGAATGGCAACACTGGTATGGGTAAAGGCCGCAGGGTTGATAATGATAAATTCGTGCTGTTTGGAGAAGGCGTTGTGAATTATTTCGACAATTTCATGTTCTGCATTGTTTTGATGGAAATGAATGGTATGGCCAAGCGGCCCGGCTATGTTTTCCAATGCATTTTGGATGTCTTTGAGGGTTTTATTGCCGTAATGACCTGGCTCACGTATGCCTAATAAGTTCAGGTTGGGACCGTTTAGGATGGTGATATTAGCCATGGCAAAAAAACAATGAATTTCTGATGTGCGCCATTCTGCCTAATTTGCACAGTTTTGTCCAGATATAACTCATTTTCGCTTCAAATAGCGACAAAATAGATAATTTTTGCAGGCTCGGGAGGAACATCTCATTATAAAAAATGGTGTTGATTCTGTATAAACTTGGCAAGTTTGAAAAATCTGAATTGATAGTTAAATTTCGCTATTTAATTGATTTAGATCAACAAAAGTTAACTTATTTTTTACAGGGTTATTTGCTGGTGATATATTAACCACAGCCATAGCAAGGGAATTGATTGTTTTGGATGGATGCCAAAACAACTAAGGCTGAATTGATTTTTTATTTTCAACTTAGATTTACATTCTGGTTATTAAAAGAGGTATTGAAAATGGCAGAAGAACAAGAAAAAGATAATTTTTGGCTTTATATTGGCGGTTTAATCGCTGTGGTATTATTTGTTTTGTTTATGGTATGGAATTCTGAGCATAGCAAGTATAAAAAAGCTGAGAAGTTAATAGCGGAAGATGCTGTAAATTCGGCATATAGAGGTTCTGTAAATAACTGATTGGGTGTTTGATCAATGCTTTGCTTGATTTATTATTTGTATTCAGGTGAGGTAAAAGGTGATTAGGCGCGATTGCTGGTGATGTGGGCAGCCTCCTAAAAGAGTTAGAGTTTTGAAAAACTTGTTGTTCAGCCAAACGTGCAAGTCGTTCAAAGTGTCCGCATCACCAGCAATCGCGCCTAATTGTTATTCTGGTTTTACTTGGTTAAAAATGTAAGAGTTTTTTCCAAAATGACATCTCTGCTTATTTCGCCCAGTTGTCTGTGAATAATATTACCTTGTTGGTCAAAAATAACGGTAAAAGGAACGGTGCTGATCATATTACCTAATGGCACGGATAAGTTAATGGCGGTGGGTTGTCCAACCAAAACCGGATAGTTAATGCCCGCATGTTTGCTGTATTCCTTGGCTGGTTCCAGTTCTTCAACAGCAATACCGATAAATTGTAAGCCTTTTTCGCCAAATTCTTTCTGCAATTCTATAAATTCAGGAATTTCCTTTCGGCAAGGTGAACACCAGGTTGCCCAGAAATTCAGAACCAACACTTTGTCTTGCCATTCGGAAAGGCTGCGCTGCTTTCCGTCTAAATCCGGCAGGCTGATATCTGGTAATCCGGCTGTTGTTGGTACAATCGGGGCTTGAGGTTGAGCGGTAAGCCGGTGGGTTAAAAGACCTGTACCTAAAGCAATCAGAGCGACAAAAATTGTCAGGAAGTTTTTCAGTTTCATATTCCAGCCTGGTTCAATAAAGAAAGAAATTTTTCAGCATTTTGATAGCCAATGATCTGCATTTGGTAATTATCGTTTTTATTCGGCCCAAAAAAGATAATGCCCGGCGGGCCAATTAGATTGAAGCGTTTTAACAACGCTTTGTCAGCTTCATTATTGGCAGTGACATCAGCTTGAAGCAAAACAACTTTTTCCAGTTTTTTTAAGACTTTTGGGTCGCTAAAGGTATAAGCTTCCATTTCTTTGCAGGAAATACACCAGTCTGCATAAAAATCCAGCATGACCCATTGATTATTGTTCTTTGCCTGTGCTAAATATTTGTCCAGTTGCTCAATTGAAGCGATACGCTTAAAAGATATTTTATGTTCAATATTATTACTTATCCCGCCGATGTGCGCTAACGGTTTCAAAGGATTAGTATTTCCTGTACTCAAGCCTATTAATAAAATAATGCCGTAGCTCAACATGATAACGCCGATACCTTTAAATAGTTTGTGCCAGCCTGATGCATTTTCTGGAAGTGCGTCAATTGCAGAAAGGTAAATAGCAGGGATGATAAGTAACATGGACCAAATCAGCATCATAATTGCTGGTGGTAAAATACGGTCCAGCATCCATGCGGCGACTGCAAGCATAATGACGCCAAAAACAGCTTTGGTCGAATTCATCCAGGCTCCAGCTTTGGGTAATAACTTACCTGCGGAAGCTCCCATCAGCAGTAACGGAATGCCCATGCCAAAGCCCAAGGCAAATAAGGCCGACCCACCCAAAACAGCATCGCCAGTTTGTCCAATATAAATTAAGGCGCCGGCCAGAGGTGCAGCTACGCAAGGTCCGACAATTAAAGACGATAAGGCGCCCATTATTGCCGCGCCTAAAAATGAACCGTCCCGGTGTTTATCGCTGCTGTTATGTAATTTGGATTGCAAGGATTTGGGAAGTTCCAGGTTGTAAAAGCCAAACATTGAAAATGCCAGCAATACAAAAATTGCACTGAATAAAACGATGATCCAGGGTTGCTGAAAGGTGGCTTGTAAATTACTGCCAAATAATGCTGCTAAAATACCTAGAACAGTATAGGTTAGTGCTGAGGCGGTCACATAACAAAGCGATAAAAGAAATGCTTTGCGTGTTGTTATCTGTTTTCCTTGTCCAACAATAATACCTGACAGAATTGGAATCATCGGAAAGATGCAAGGTGTGAAGGAGAGTAGCAGGCCAAACCCTAGAAAGCTGAGCAGAGTCAGCCACAGGGTATCTTGATGTAAGGCATTAACTATTTGATCCTGTTCGGAGAGTGGGGCTTGTTGAGCAGGGTTGATTATTATGCCGCTGGCAAGCACTTGTGTTGCAGCTGGTAGCGCCAATTCTATGGTTTTTTGTATTGGCGGATAACATACGCCGCGTGAAGCGCAGCCTTGATATTTAACCAGCAAAGTCAGATTTTCTGGGCCATCGTTGGAACGTAACAAAGGCACTTCAAAGCCTGTTTCCTTATAAAAAATTTCAACTGGACCAAAAGCTTCATCATGTTCAGGGATGCCATGGGGGATTTGATAATTCCCTAGCTGAATATCGTCAGGATTAATAACCTCAATCTGAAACTTTTCCCGATAAAGATAATAGCCATCGGCAATAATCCAGTTAAGTTTTACTATATTGCCGTCTTTGGCGGTGGCAAAAAACTGGAAGGCTTGGTCGGGAGGTAATAAATCGTCTTCAAAAGCGCTTAAGCCGACTCCGGATTGTGACTTCAATAATTGTTGAACGGGATCGTTTTTTGGAGTGCTTTTGGGTACTTTTGAAGTGTTTGTATTGGGTAAAGTGACGGTTAAAACAGTTTTTTGCGGTGGATAGCAAATCCCCAGATCGGCGCAGCCCTGATGTTTTACAAGTAGCTGAAAAGAGTCGGGATGATTGTTTTTAATAATTGGAACTGGAATTTTTACGGTGTGCCGATAGGTGACAACTTCCCCAAAAAATTCATCATGTTTGGTTTTTCCAGGCGGTAAAATGACTTTGCCGAGTTCAATTCCGGGTGTATTCGAGATAAAGTCCATTTTGTCTCGGTACAGATAATAGTCGTCTGCAATGTCAAAAGTAACAATGATTTCCTGGTCTGAAATTGCTTTTGCTGAAATTTTAAATGCTTGCTCAGGGTGAAGCAGATCCTCAGGATTGATGGCCTGACTGGAAAAAGAGAGAATTGAAAGGCAAAGAAAAAAAATTATTTTGTAGAAACGCATGAATTGATCCATTGCAAATATTCAGGAAGTCCTCGGTCGATAGAGACCGCAATTATTTCGGGAAGTTCATAGGGGTGGAGATTTTGAATGGTGCTTTCGACACTCTGGTAGTGCCTTTTTTCAGTCTTGGCCATGAGCAGACATTCGCTTGCTGTTTCAATTTCGCCTTGCCAGTGATAAACACTGGTCAAGCCAGGCAGGATATTGACACAGGCAGCCAGTTTTTCATTTACCAGTTGACGGGCGATTTTTTCAGCAGTCGGGTGATCAGGGCAGGTGCTTAAGATGAGTAAATATTCCATCAGAAATTTTTTTCTTGGGCAAAACTATTTTTAAGGATGGTAGTAGTAATTCAGTTCTCAAACCCTTATATTGTAACAAATACAATTTATTATTCGGACTGGTTATGAATCCCTTGCAAGTTATTTTTTTATTATTCCTGATAATTCCCTTTATCGAGATTTATTTACTGTTAAAAATTGGAGCCATTGTTGGCGTTTTCCCCACTATTTTTTTGGTGGTTTTTACCGCAGTTTTGGGTGCCTGGTTATTGCGTCAGCAAGGCTTAGCAACCTGGTTAAGATTGCAGGAAAGTTTGGCTAAAGGAACCATACCTGCTTTTGAAATGATAGAAGGACCTATTTTACTGGTAGGTGGGGCTTTGTTGTTAACCCCGGGCTTTTTTACCGATATTCTGGGGTTTCTCTGTTTAATACCGGCGACTCGAAAAAAGCTGGCTAACTATATTATTGCCAAAGGTATCATCACAACGACTGGAGCGGCGCCGGGACAACAAGCACCAAAATCTGGGCCATCCAATGTCATTGAAGGGGAATATAAAAAAGAGGACTGAATTTTATGATTAAGCAATTTCTTCAAGTTTAGCTACAAACTGATAATCAGTTTGTAGGCAATAATCCAGCCATTTACCTAAAAAATAATTAAGTGACCATTTGTAATCCATGATTTTTTTGCTTTGGCTGGCATCGGCAACCGCTTTAAAAACATCAATTCTACTGTGATCGCGTAAAACTTCGGCTAACTTGGCATCGTTATAAAGACGGATTTTTACCGCGGGTTCAAATAACTCTTTTGGTGCATCAGGAAAGCAATGTGTGAGTTGCATTGTTAAGGTATAAGGAGTCCGCTCAATAATTTTCAGGTGTAATGAGGGTTTATTAGAGTATTGCCCAATTGCACCCGTATGAAAATTGTATAGATTAGGGATCAGACGCAGCAATTTTTGGTAATTAGTTTCGCATATTTTTTCCAGACAAAAAGATTTGTTGACTGGATTTACTTCGCCCATTAGCTTGTCTCTATTTCCCGGTAACAGGCATTGGCGCTGGCAGTTTCCCACAAAGCTACCTGTTCAACCTGAAATCCTGCATTTTTTATATGCTGAAAAATCATTTTAGCCAGGACTTCCGCGGTTGGGTGTTCGTCCAACGCCAGAAATCGTTCATTTTGCTGTTCTAATAACGGGACGATCGGGTCATCTTTATGCAACAAAAAATTATGATCCAACTCTTTATTAATGTACTGTTCAGCACTGGATTTGATCTCGGAAAAATCACAGACCATCGCTTGCTCATTCAGTTGTTCGGCTTTTATAGTAATTGAGGCTTTGACGCTATGGCCGTGAAGATTACGACATTTTCCGGGATGATTCATCAATCTGTGACCATAGCAAAAATAAACCTCTTTGGTGATGGTGTACATGATTATTCAGTTTCAATCAGGAGTTTTTAATGCTGGTGATCTGAGCACCAATCTCGTATTGGCCGGAATCAAGCCTGGTATTTCTGACGACCTCAATTAGCGCAGTCATCGGGGGGGTAATAGAACTTTCTGGTATAACATTAACTTCCATACTGATTCCAGGCTCAAATCCCTGGTCGGCTACAAATGATAAACCGGCACCACTCAATGAAGTGCAGCGTCCTTTAAACATTTGATCAGAATCCGTTAATTTGTAATTGATGTCACACTCCACTGCCATCCGAATAAATTTACGTTTCTCATCGTATTCCAACATGCAAATCTCCTGTTTAAGGTGAATACTGCCATTATAGTCAATTTTGTAAGGTCGGTAGAGTGTACAATAAATTGCAAAGCGTTGTTTCAGGAAATGATGGCAATCATCGGTGGCAGAAATTGATATAATTATGGCGTAACTATTCAGCATATTTATAGAATCAATATCAGTGACTTATTCCAGAAGACGCCGTGAATACTTCCCTGTAGGCTTGCTTGTGTCATCCATGACACATACACTTCTTCCATAAATCACTGATATTGAGTAATCCTAGCTAAATTTAATATGCTGAATAGTTACATTATGACATCAATTAAAACATATCAAGATGGCCGAATTTTCTACAATCAAGCGCGATCGTTCAGTTGAATCGTTAAGAGTTCCCCCTTATTCCATTCAGGCAGAGCAGTCTGTATTGGGTGGTTTAATGCTGGACAATGAAACCTGGGATCAAGTTGCAGACCGGGTTTCTGAAGTGGATTTTTATCGCAAGGAACATCGCTTGATTTTTGCAGCTATTGCTGAATTATCCGAGAAACAGATTCCGTTCGATGTTGTTACCTTATCAGAAGAGCTGGAAAAAAAAGCCAATTTGCAAGATGTCGGCGGTTTGGCCTATCTGGGAACTTTAGCTAAAGATACTCCCAGTGCTGCAAATATCAAAGCCTATGCTGATATCGTACGGGATCGGTCGGTTTTACGGCAATTGATTCATGTCGGTACTGAAATTTCAGATTCAGCATTTAATACCGAGGGCAGGGAAACGACTGAATTACTGGAAAATGCTGAACGCCAGGTTTTTGAAATTGCAGAGCAAAAACAGCGGGGTGAGGGCGGTTTTAATTCGATAAAATCGCTGTTGGCTCACGCTGTTGATAAAATTGAAACGCTGTTTGAACGGGAAGGTTCAATCACAGGTGCGGCAACAGGATTTACTGATTTTGATGAAATGACATCGGGTTTGCAGGCTGGTGATCTGATTATCGTTGCGGGGCGGCCTTCAATGGGAAAAACCACGATTGCCATGAATATGGCCGAGAATATTGCCATCAAAGGTGATAAACCGGTTGCCGTATTCAGTATGGAAATGCCGGGTGATGCGTTGGCGATGCGGATGATGTCTTCATTAGGCCGAATTGATCAGCATAAAGTTCGTACTGGCAAATTAGATGATGATGAATGGCCGCGTTTGACATCTGCTATTAATATTCTTGCTGAAACCAAATTGTTCATTGATGATACGCCTGCCTTGACACCGACAGAGGTTCGTTCCAGAGCGCGTCGTCTGGTTCGTGAACATGGTCAGTTGGGATTGATTGTGCTGGATTATTTGCAGCTGATGCAATCACCTTCCAGTGGTGAAAATCGGGTTCAGCAAATTTCTGATATTTCCCGGGGTTTAAAAGCTTTGGCAAAAGAATTAAACGTGCCGGTAGTGGCTTTGTCACAGCTTAACCGGAATCTGGAGCAGCGGCCTAACAAGCGCCCGGTTATGTCAGATCTGCGGGAATCTGGCAGTATCGAACAGGATGCGGATGTGATTGCATTTGTTTACCGTGATGAGGTTTATAACGAAGACAGTCCTGACAAAGGTATTGCGGAAATTATTATCGGCAAACAAAGGAATGGACCAATTGGGACAGTCAGATTGACATTCTTGGGGCAATTTACCCGCTTCGAAAATTTTGTTCCTGATCCTTACGCAGACGAGGGTTATTGATGAATCCAGCTGCCTACGCAGAACTGGATCTTGAAGCTTTACAACACAATCTGGAAATCGTTCGTCGTAAAGCCCCAAATGCCAAGGTCATGGCGGTCATTAAAGCCAATGCCTATGGTCATGGATTGCCGCGGGTGGCAGCAGCTTTGCAAGATATTGAAGCTATTGCTGTAGCAAGGGTTGATGAGGCGATTCGCTTACGAAACAATGGTTTTGCAAAAAGGATTGTGGTTCTGGAAGGATTCAGTTGTTTAGACGAATTGCAAGACATTCTGGAATTTCATCTTGAATCGGTCATTCATGCAGAGCATCAATTAGCTTTAATAAAAGAAGTCAGAACGGATAAGTCATTTGCTGTCTGGTTGAAACTGGATACCGGCATGAACCGGTTGGGATTTAACAAAGAAGGATTTGATTTAGCTTACGGCCAATTACTTGAAAGCCATATTATTGAAAAACCAGTCAGGTTAATGACTCATCTTGCCAATGCAGACGATATTCAGAATCCCTCAACTTTGCAGCAAATTGATGAGTTTAAACAGGCGGTAGAGTCTTTTTCTGGGGAACTAAGTATTGCTAATTCTGCCGGTATTTTGGCCTGGCCGGATGCTATTACGGATTGGGTTAGGCCAGGGCTAATGTTATTTGGCGTTTCTCCTTTTCCTGAAGAAACTGCTGATAATTTTGAACTTCGCCCAGTGATGAGTCTACATTCCAGAATTATTGCAACCAAACAGTTAAATGTAGGTGATGCCGTTGGTTATGGCAGTCAATGGCGCTGTCAAAAATCCACTAAACTGGGGGTGATTGCAATTGGTTATGGAGACGGTTATCCGCGTCATACCCGTCCTGAAACGCCAGTTTTGGTTAATGGTGTTCGAGTACCACTGGTGGGCCGGGTTTCCATGGATATGATTACTGTTGATCTTGATAATTGTCCTGAGGCCAAACCAGGTGATCCGGTGCTTTTATGGGGACAAGGTTTGCCGGTTGAAGAAATAGCTGCTTGCGCTGAAACTATTCCATATACCCTATTATGTGGAATCACTCAGCGAGTACAAATTATCGAAAAATAATCATGGCAAAGAAAGCTAAAATAGGTTTTGTTTGTACCGAATGTGGCGCTGATTTTCCTCGCTGGGCGGGGCAGTGCGGCAGTTGTGGCGAATGGAATACCGTGAAAGAAGTCCGTTTGGGCAGCAGTCAAACAGCATCTGGTAACCGCCACTCAGGTTACGCAGGAAGTCGCTCGGAAGTACAGTTATTAGCCGAGGTGGATTTAGCAAAAGCAGAAAGAATATCAACAGGAATCGGCGAATTTGACCGGGTATTAGGTGGAGGGATTGTGTTCGGTAGTGTAGTTTTGATTGGCGGAGCACCAGGTGCAGGGAAAAGTACTATTTTGCTGCAGGCTATAGCCCGAATTGCGCAGCGTAATGAAGCGGTTTTATATGTTTCAGGGGAGGAATCCCTGCAACAAATAGCTGAACGGGCGCATCGTTTAGGTTTGCCTGTTCAAAATATCAAAATGCTTGCCGAAACATCAGTACAAAGGATTTGTGATGTGTTAAATCAGGAGCACCCAAAGGTTTTGGTGATTGACTCGATACAGGTCATGCATCATCAAGACACTGAATCCGCGCCGGGTTCTGTTTCCCAGGTTAGAGAATCAGCGAGTTATCTGACTCAATATGCAAAGCGGCATGGCGTGTCGATTTTTCTGGTAGGCCATGTCACCAAAGACCAGTCGTTAGCTGGTCCCATGACGTTGAGTCATATTGTCGATACTCAGGTGATTCTTTCCGCGACAGATGATTCCAGATTTAGAGTATTACGCGCTGATAAAAACCGTTTCGGCAGCGTGGGAGAGCTGGGCTTTTTTGCGATGGAAAGCACAGGATTAAAAGAGGTGAAAAACCCTTCAGCAATGTTTTTGTCCCGTTCGGAAAAACCGTCATCAGGCAGCGTTGTAACCGTTTTATGGGAAGGAACCCGGCCTTTACTGGTAGAGATTCAGGCATTGGTAACGGAATGCCAATATGGTAATCCTCGGCGCCTGGCAGTTGGCTTTGACCAGAATCGTTTGGCAATGCTGCTTGCCGTACTTTCGCGTCATGGTGGTATTTTTACTGCCAATGATGAGATTTATGCTAATGTCGTCGGGGGAATCAAAGTCACAGAAACCAGCTCTGATCTGGCCATTGTCGCAGGGATTGTCTCCAGCCTGAAAGACAAGGTTATTGCTTATGATTCATTTTATTTTGGCGAAATCGGTCTAAATGGTGAAATCAGGCCAGTTGCCAATGGTTTCGCAAGATTAAACGATGCTGCCAAGCATGGATTTAAAAAAGCCATTATTCCCAAAGCCAATGCACCGAAAAAATCGATTCCTGGGTTGACAGTTTTTCCGGTTACTAATTTGGCAGAAGCTTTGGGGGTTATGGATGAGAGTTAGCCTTTGTAGATATACTTCGCGCGGCCACGACTGCAGATTTCTAACGACTGAGTTTTTGCCGATAGCTGCGTTACTAAAACAGTTGCGTAGCTTGCTATGCGCCTGTTTTAGTGCCTTGCTCTCGACAAAAATCAGTATGCTATAAATTCCGCATCCGTGGCCGCGCGAAGTATATTCCGAATTTATTCTAGAATAACGGCATGAATTCAATATTTATGCATCAGTTATTAAAAGGTCTCTGGCTACGCAAATTGCTCAATTTGTCGTGTGGTCTTGATTTGATGTGTAAATAATCCACTTTATCCAAGCAGCCACGACGAATCTTGTCCTGGCTGCCAAGGATTTATCAAACAAGATTCGTTGTTTTTAACAGGAGAATCTTGTGCAACAACCCCAATCCCCAATTATTAGCAAAAGACAAATATTGATTGGTGCAGGTTTTGTATTGATTGCGGCGCTGGGCTTTTCAGCGAAAGCGGTAATTATCAAGCTGGCCTATCAATGTGATCAGACAGTTGATGCCATTACTTTGATGGCGTTACGGATGGTGATGGCCCTCCCAGCTTTTTTGTTGGTTGCAATTTGGCAGGGCAAGCAAAATCATGAAGATGTGCTCAGAGGCAAAGATTGGTTCGGGGTTCTGATTCTGGGTGCGGTGGGATATTACTGGTCAAGTTTACTTGATTTTACCGGCTTACTGTTTATTTCTGCTGGCTTGGAGCGTGTGATTCTATTTCTGTATCCGACCTTCGTTATCCTGTTTTCCGCAATAATTTTCAGACAGCCGATTTCACTACGAGTTTTGCTTGCCTTGTTGATCGGCTATTCGGGAATGTTAGTGGTATTTATTGAAAATATGCAAATGGACTCCGTGAATGTACTCAAAGGGTCAGTGCTGGTTTTTTCAAGTGCAATCAGTTTTGCCCTGTTTCTGATTGGCAGCGGGGTAATGATCAAACGCATGGGGTCTGCGCGATTTACTGCTTTGTCCATGTCGGTGGCATGTTTGGTAACTTTGGTTCATTTTGCGATCAGTCATGAATTGAATGTTCCAAGTTTTTCAGGAAAAATTTATGCTCTGGCGGGCTTAATGGCAGTTTTTTCAACTATTCTTCCTGCTTTTTTAATGAATGCCGGAATCAGACGGATTGGTTCGGGTACGGCTTCGATTATAAGTTCAACGGGGCCGGTCGGAACTTTATTTCTTTCCTGGTTTTTTCTACAGGAAACCATTACATGGGTGCAGATTGGCGGCACACTTTTGGTGCTAACAGGGGTTTATATCGCCAGTCAGGCAAGATCATAATTATATTGATTTTTAACGAAAATATTGTATTATTACATCGTAATAAACTTATTTTTTGTGTGGCTTTTGTTAGACTGCTTTTCTTTGCCCATTTTTCCTGATTGGTGATGGTTGATTATTTCAGGGAAGTGGTGTTGGGGTAACGCTGTTCATTATGAGCCATGATTTTTTTCCTTACTTCAAAAAGGATGATTTTAATGCAAAAACTTAACATTTCGGTAAGTCAATCGAAACGATTGCTTATGGTAATTGCCTTGTTACCTTTAACAATTAATGCCTCAGAAATTGATAAATCTATCGAAAATGCGCTGAAGTTTGGCCAGGAAGATGGTAAATACGGTCAGATCAAATTTAATCTGCGTTACCGTTATGAATATGCTGATACCAAAGGTACTGCACCACTTCCTGCGCATGCCAATACCTTTAGATTGCGGCTAGGTTATTTGACGCCTGAACTTTTTGGTTTCCAGGGTTTTGCAGAATATGAAACGCTGTATGCTGCACAGAATGACTACAATGGAATTACTAGTGGCGATAAGCGATATCATGTTATCGCAGATCCAGCAGATAGACATGATTTAAACCAGTTATGGATTACTTATAATGGAATTCCGGATACAGTCATCAAGGGTGGTCGACAACGTATAGTGTTAGATGACTCGCGTTTCATTGGTAATGTCGGGTGGCGGCAAATGGAGCAGACTTATGATGCTGTGATGGTCACCAATAAATCAATTCCGAATTTGACTATCATTGGCGGATATATCGGCCGGATAAAAAATATTGTTTCCCGTCTGGATAATATTGAAGCGCCGTTTGTTAATGTTAAATACAAATTTGGTGATCTTGGTACTGCAACAGGGTATGGCTATTGGCAAAAATTTGTTGATGACAAGTCAAATTTTGGCAAGTCAAACCGAACTTTTGGTATTGCGCTGAATGGCTCGCCAAAATTGAATGAAGACGTTAAGCTTCATTACACTGCTGAATACAGTTTTCAGGAGGATCATGGCAATAACCCGGTTAGGTATGAGGTACATCGTTATAATTTAATGGCAGGCGTGACTGCATTCGGCGTGACTGCTAAAGCCAATGTTGAAAGTCTCGGCAGTGATCGAAACAGAAAAGCGTTCATTACTCCGTTGGGAACCAATCACAAATTTCAGGGTTGGGCAGACCGTTTTCTAGTCACACCAGCCATTGGTCTGCGTGATATTAACTTTTCCCTGGGTGGCAAATTAATGGGCACCACACTAACTTTTGTTTACCATAATTTTCAGGATGATGGTGGAGATGTCGATTTTGGTAATGAATATGATTTTTATATCAAAAAGAAATTTGGCGAACATTACAAGGTAATGGCAAGTTACGCCTATTACGTTGGTGATGACAATGCACCTGGCGGTTTCAAAAATGATACCCAGAAAATTTGGGTTGGTGGCGGCATAGAATTTTAATTTTTTTGGTTTAGGTTTCTATGCCGAGAAGGGGCAATATTTTTGCCCCTTTTTTATTAAATCTGAATCCGTGACTTCTCTATGGATAATATGCCCAGTTATTTACCGGTTTGATAATTTGATTTTTTAATTCTAAATAAACTCATCAAAGCAACCGCCATTAACCATAAAGATGCTGGAAGCGGAACTGTGGTAATGGCCGGTAAGCCGGCAGCAATTGCCAGAGGAGAGGCAGGAATGGGAGGATCGCCAATTCTGAAACCACCCAAACTATATTCAATTTTAAACGGTGCTTTCACTGAATTTATTATTGAGCTTGAATAGGAGAATCCACTAAGTGAGGTATCAAGTGGGAGTTCATTTCCTGGCGAAGTACTCCAATGAAGTACACCAGCATTATTGCCTAAATTAAACAGGTCATTATTATTTTCAATAGAAAAGGACCAACCGTTCGGTGAGCTTATGTTGGTTATTCCTGCGTCAGGAAAATAGGGTACATAAAAGTTGTTTGTTTTATTAGAATCAGGAATAGGTATACCTCCAATTGTATCCGAACAAAATCCAAAGCAACTAGTTTTTATTTCATAGTTATATTCAGTTGTACTTGCGTTGATATCCTCGGCTGTTACATTGAAACTAACAAATGCGTGAGCTGTATTGATTGAAAACAATACAGTTGTGATTACTGATGTAAATATACAAAGTTTTTTCATGAATAGGTATTCCTACGCTCTTATTAATAATAACAGATTGATATTATAGCGTATTTTCTGATCATAATGATCCATTATGAGTGTCAAGAAAAATATTTGAGGATTCAGGGTTAAATTACCAGAGTAATTCTGAACGATAAGTCACGTAACACCGAAGTGTCATTCGTAAAAAATAAAGCTTGTATCGTCACCTTGAAAACTATTGGAGTGTAGAACACGACATTATTTCTCACTTTAGATATGTGAAATTTCACGGCTTGCTGGGGTTGGCTAAATCAGCCATAATCGTAGCGAGAGTTGCTTTTTCTTTTTTATCATAGGAGATTTCAATGTCAATAAATAATAAAACCGGAATTGGAGGGGCATTCGTTTTAGGTTTGTTTGTTTTCCTGGGATTGACTTCTTTGGGCTATCTCCTAGGTCATTCTGCCATAAAATTTAAGGAATATGAGAGAACAGTAACGGTTAAAGGACTTTCTGAAAGGGAGTTTTTAGCGGATATCGTGATTTGGCCCATTCAGTTTAACGTGGCAGCAAATGACCTTGAAGTACTATATAATTTAATTGATTCCAACACTAAAAAAATACAAACTTTTCTTGAAGAAAAAGGAATCAGTAAAGAAGAAATAAGCTATACACCCCCCTCCATAACCGATAAGCTCGCACAACAATACGCAAATCAGGCCAAAGCTGAGTTTCGTTATACTGCTTTCCAGGTTGTTACCGTTTATTCCAAAAATATCAAGACTGTCAGGAATGTGATGGGAAAGCTGTCAGAATTGGGAAAAAAAGGCATTGTTATAACGGGCGGTAATTACGAAACGCAAACAGAATACTTGTTTACCCGCCTCAATGAAGTAAAGCCAGAAATGATAGAAGAGGCGACAAGGAAGGCGAGAGAAGTAGCAATCAAATTTGCCACTGATTCGAATAGTCAATTAGGTAAAATCAAAAAAGCATCACAAGGCCAATTCAGTATCAATGTGCGTGATAAAAATAATCCCCATATCAAGAAAGTAAGGGTTGTTTCTACTGTGGTGTACTATTTGTCAGATTAGAAAAAGCGTTATAAAGTGCTCCAGTTGAATATTTTTTTTGCGAGCTTACACAGAACTTTTAATTGATATATGAACATACGTTTTTTCGACATATAAATGACTTCTTGGTGGAAAACAAACATCCTTGCCTCAGATTAATCGTTTCAGAGTTGTTCATGATTACAACAAAACTTTTCAAGTGAATTTTTCCACACATTTGCTATTGAATTCTTAACATCATTCCTCGCTTGAATAGCGTAAATTTTCATTAGCCTTGATAAAAAGGCTGATAATTTCCGAACAAGTTTGAGGAGAATTATGATGAAAATAAGATATTTATTGATGATTTTGTGTTTGAGTTCAGTTGGCCCTTTTGTATTCGGTTCTGGCTCGGCGATGGCAATCTGTATTTTTCCTGAAGAACCAGGTTCTTGGGTAAATGTTGATGCCAATACCAACGCAATTACAAAAGTTAAAGTCCGTTTTCAGTGTCAGGACTTGGTTATTAATGGGGAACTATATCCACCTGGCTTTCCTTACTATGTCCATTTGTTTGGTAAATGCCATCCAACAGATTGTGATTGGGGTGAAGTTGGAGCAAACCGTTTATCAAATGGCTGGATCTACACCACAATTAATCAGGGTTTTGCAAAACGGTTTGTTTGGGTAAAAGCCTATCCTGGAGCAAATATTTTTACTGATCGGCTCAGGGTTTATATCTGGACTGATTTTGTTGATCCAAATCGTAAAGATTACGCGATGAATGAATGGTTCAGGAGGCAGATATTATTCCCAACATTTCCTCTTTTAATTAATTCACTTGGGTAAATTTGTAATTGTAGAATCTGATTTCCCATATTGGTATATGGCAGAAGATACTTGAGCCACAATTATACTTCGCGCGGTCACGGATGCGGAATTTATAGCGCACTGATTTTTGTCGAGAGCAAGGCACTAAAACAGGCGCATAGCAAGCTACGCAACTATTTTAGCAACGCAGCTATCGGCGTCGTTAGAAATCCGTAGTCGTGACCGCGCGAAGTATAATTGTGGCTAAGTTCTTCCTACTAAAGCGAAAGTGGTTGTTTCATGTGCATTCCTAACTTAAAAAAGAGGAGAAAACAGTGAAGTATCGTGGTTTCATTATTTCATTAATCATTGTTGTATCGATATTTGGTTTCATCCTGTTTGAGTTTTTTATTGATGATAATGGTTTTTTTTATCATCAAAGACATGGTTCAGTTGTTTATTCACAGAAGCAATTAACAAAATTAGAAAAAAGGATCACTCGGCTCAGTAACGACCTGAATCAGCAGCAATTGGCCTATCGTTCACTACAATCCGAGGTTTCCCGGTTGAAAACCTTACAGAAAATGAATGTCAGCTATCAGACCAAAACGGACTCAGGAGCATCAGCAGCGCAATTCAAGCAAGATCAAGCAACGCCGCTAGTCGACAAAAATGACATACGGGAAATGGTGTTAAGTGTTTTAGAAGAAACCATAGCCCAACAAACTGAAATTTTGAAAAAGCAACAGTCTGAACAAGAGGAATTGAAAAAGGTAGCCTTTGCAGATCCTGCGCAAGTCCAACAGTTCGGTATTCAGAAAATTGCTGAAAAACTTCAGCTATCGGAGCAGCAAAAGCTTTCTTATCAACGCCTTATTGAAGCTTATAGCAAGCTTCATCAGGAATCTAACCAGCAAATAGCAATGGATTTTGTTGGGGAAAATCCCGAAGATATTCAGGCACAAATCACAGAAAAATTAGCCCAGGAAGAGGATTTAACTCAGCAATTGGAGGAAGATTTTTTATCTGTCCTGAATGCCGACCAAGAGAAGCGTTATCGAGAACTTCCTGAAAACGAAAGAAAAATTCTAGGCAATCGGCTTTTTGTCCAATCAGACTTTTGAATTTAACGAGAAAGTTGATTTTTGGGTGAAATCTGAGTGAGGTATGGATACCCTTGGAAGCTGGCAGGTTAAGCATGTGCCTGAAGCCAAAACTCCGGTACAATTTAACCATGTCAAAATACAAAACTGCACCTGTACCAAGCAAGGGTTTGCCTGCGGGGATTCCCTATATTGTTGCGAATGAAGCCGCTGAACGCTTTAGCTACTACGGAATGCGGGCAATACTTGTAGTTTTTATGACCCAGTATTTGATGAATAGTAGCGGACAACTGGATGTCATGTCAGAAAATGAGGCGCAAGGCTATTTTCATCTGTTTGTATCAGCCGTTTACTTTATGCCCATTTTTGGCGCGTTACTTGCCGATGGCCTGCTTGGAAAATATCGTACTATTATTTTATTATCACTGGTTTATTGCCTGGGGCATTTTGCCCTGGCCCTTGATGATACACGGCTGGGCTTGTTGCTAGGGCAAGGTTTGATTGCCATTGGCGCAGGCGGAATCAAGCCCTGCGTTTCTTCTCATGTTGGCGATCAATTTAGTGTTTCCAACAAACATCTAATCAGCAGAGTGTTTGGCTGGTTTTACTTTTCCATTAATCTTGGCGCTTTTGCTGCCATGCTGATCATACCCTGGCTGCTTGAAAAATATGGATCTTCCGTTGCTTTTGCAGTGCCGGGAGTATTAATGTTATTAGCGACCATTGCCTTTTGGTCTGGGCGTTACCGTTTTGTTCATATTCCGCCTTCAGGGAAAAATTTTGTAAATGAGATTTTCAGCAAGCTAGGGCTAAAAACATTAGGTAAACTGGCTTCCATTTATGTTTTTATTGCCATGTTTTGGGCATTATTTGAGCAGACTGGCTCATCATGGGTTTTACAGGCACAGAAAATGGATAGAAACCTGTTTGGCTATGAAATCTTGCCATCCCAGATTCAGGCTGCCAATCCATTGTTGATTATGCTATTGGTCCCCGTGTTTTCCTATATTGTCTATCCATTTCTGGAAAATTTTTTTCGATTAACCGCTTTAAAAAAAATGGCAATTGGACTGTTTCTTACTGCTGTCGCTTTTGCCGTCCCAGCTTGGTTGCAAATGCAACTGGATCAAGGGTTGAAGCCTCATATTAGCTGGCAGTTAGTTGCTTATGTACTGTTAACTTCAGCGGAAGTAATGGTATCAATTACCTGTCTGGAGTTTTCCTATACCCAGGCGCCAAAATCCATGAAATCATTCATTATGGCTTTTTATTTTATGTCGGTTGCCGTAGGAAATTTGTTTACCAGTGCCGTCAATTTTTTCATCGAAAATCCTGATGGCAGCAGTAAATTGGCTGGAGCCAGTTATTTCTGGTTTTTTACCGGATTAATGTTAATTACAGCGATATTATTTTTGCTGGCTATTCGTCATTATCAGGAAAAAACCTATCTGCAGGATGAAAAACCCTTATAACACTCTATACTTCTGTTATTACAAGAATTTTTAGAGGTTGCTATGAAATTGATAGTGCTAATTTGTGGTTTTTTGCTGACTGGATTTGTGCAAGCTGGTATTTATAAATGTGTTAATAGTGAAGGAAAAAAGAGTTATCAAAATTCTCCCTGTCAGAGTAATAGCAATGCTGCTGAATTGAATTTAGCCACAGGAGGTTCGGTTGCGATGGATGAGAAGAAACAAAAAGAGCTGTTGTTGAAGCAGCGACAAGCTGAAGAACAGGCCCGACTGGAGGAAGAAAAACACAAACTGCAGCAATTAAAGCAACAGCGGATAGCCGCGACCGAAGCTGAGAACAAAAAAAATCTGGAAATCATCAAAAATAATCCTGGCAAATTTACCGCGTTTGCAATCCCACCTTATACCCTTGAAGACCACCCACCCTTAGTCGATGATTTTATTGAGCGATTACCCGAAATACAGAAATTTCGTAGATTAGCAGCAAAAAAAGCATTATTCTCAGGAAAATGTGATCGCGTGGAAGCCTCGGAACTGAATCTCAAAAGTACTAAAAAAAGTCTGGTTTTTTTGGTTGAATGCAGTAATACACAGCGAATGTATTTTAATGAATCAGAATTGAGTGATATTTGATTGTTTGATCTTAAGCTTTCAGAGCTGTAACTTAAGCCATTTTGACAATATAGAAAAATCAAGATGGCGAAAACAATTCTAATCACGGGATGTTCTACTGGAATCGGCTATACAACTTGCTTACAACTCAAAAAACGTGGGCATCGGGTTATTGCTTCTGCCAGAAAGCAAACAGATGTTGAGCGATTAATAGCTGAAGATTTTGAAGCAGTGCAGCTGGATTTGTCGGACAGCTCAAGTATTCAACAAGCCGTTGAGAGTGTTTCGGCAATCACAGAAGGAAAAATTGATGCATTGTTTAATAATGGCGCTTTTGGTCAGCCGGGCGCCGTTGAAGATTTAAGCCGAAAAACCTTGCGCTTCCAGTTTGAAACAAATTTATTTGGCACTCATGAGTTAACCAATCTGATTATTCCTTTGATGCGCAAGCGAGGGCATGGGCGAATTATTTATAACAGTTCGGTTTTGGGTTTTGTAGCAATGAAATATCGGGGTGCCTATAACGCCAGCAAATTTGCCCTGGAAGGCTTGGCCGATACGCTTCGTTTGGAGTTGCATGGTAGCGGCATTGAGATTGCAATTATTGAACCAGGACCAATCACCAGTCAATTTCGGAAAAATGCCTTTGCGCTATATAAAAAAAATATCGACAAGCAGCACAGTGTCCATAAGCAAGCCTATCAAGCAATGGAAGAGCGACTGGAGAAGGAAGGCCCTGCGGTTCCATTTACTTTACCGGCAGAAGCGGTCGCCGAAAAGGTTGTTCATGCCCTGGAGTCTTCACGACCAAAGATTCGTTACTATGTCACAGTCCCTACCTATTTGTTTGCTTTCTTTAAACGAATTTTTCCAGATAGATTGCTGGATTGGATTTTAATGAAGGTATAAACAAAAAAAATGCGGCCATACAGGCCGCATTAGAAGAGGAAGGATATTGCTAAACTCTTTGCTTTGAGCACATTTCAAGAGTTGCAGATATATTAATGCTTTTTCAGGCTATTGAAAATGTGGCATATTGTCGCGCGACAGATTGTCGCACCTTGAGGTATTACGGGGAGCTATTGGAAGAGAGTTAAGCCAAAATTTATTCTTTTGGTTTTTTAAAAAACTTTCCTAAAATAACCAGGTTTTTTCAGGTTTCGAATTGTGTTTAATAATGAAGTAGCGAATGCACTTCGTATTTTTCCAGTTGTTTTCTACCTTTTAAGAAGTCCAATTCAACAACAAAAGCGCAGGCGGCAACACTGGCGCCAAGTTGTTCAACCAATTCACAGCTGGCTTTGGCGGTGCCGCCAGTGGCCAGCAAATCGTCAATAATGAGTACGCGATCATTTTTATCAAAAGCATCAATATGGGCTTCTAATGAGGCCGAGCCATATTCCAGATCGTATGATACGGTTTGTACGTCATAGGGAAGCTTTCCTGGTTTTCTAAGAGGAATAAACCCAACGCCGAGTTCCAGAGCCACCAATGAACCAAAGATAAAACCTCTTGCTTCCATTCCAGCAACCGCAGTTATTTCACGACCAAGAAAAGGTTGCAATAATAAATGTGTAGCCAGACGTAGCGTTGCAGGATCTTTAACTAGAGGCGTGATATCCTTGAAAACAATGCCTGGTTTAGGAAAATCTGGAATATCACGGATTTTGGCTTTTAATCGGTTCATCCACATGCCTTTTCAATGCTATTGTGGATTCCATTCTTATCCAGCCCACACAATTCAAGTAACTCCTCCCTTGTTCCTTGCTCAATAAACTGATCAGGCAAGCCTAAATTCAATACCGGCATAAGGATTTGCTGCTTCTGCAAAAAACTGTTAACCGCATCGCCAGCGCCGCCAGCCAGCACATTTTCCTCAACGGTAACAATGACATCGTGGGTTTTTGCCATGTCCAGAATCAGTGCTTCATCTATGGGTTTGACAAAGCGCATGTTGACGACGGTGGCGCCCAGTTGTTTTCCCGCTTCCAGCGCAGGCGGCACCATGGTTCCCCAAGCCAGAATGGCAATACGGCTGCCTTGATGCTTGATTTCTGCTTTGCCGACCGGTAATGCTTCCATATTTTCATCGACTGGAACGCCCGGACCTTTGCCGCGAGGGTAACGGACCGAAGCGGGGCCATTATGCTGAAAACCGGTATATAGCATTTGCCGGCATTCATTTTCATCCGCTGGCGCCATCACCAGCATGTTTGGCACACAGCGCAGATAACTGTAATCAAAGACACCGGCATGAGTCGGGCCATCAGGGCCAACCAGGCCAGCCCGATCAATGGCAAACAGAACCGGCAGATTTTGCAATGCGACATCGTGAATCAACTGATCATAGGCGCGCTGTAAAAAGGTCGAATAAATCGCCACCACCGGCTTGATGCCTTCACAGGCCTGGCCGGCAGCCAGGGTGACGGCATGTTGCTCAGCAATCGCGACATCATAATAACGATCCGGAAATTGTTCGGAAAAAGCCACCAGCCCGGAACCTTCCCGCATTGCCGGGGTGATGCCGGTCAGCCGTTGATCCCGTTTCGCCATATCACAGAGCCATTGGCCAAAAACCTGGGTGTAGGTGGGATGCGGCGAGGGTGCTGATTTTGGCAGGGAATCCTTGTTCGGATCAAAAGGACCAACGCCGTGATAGGCGAGGGGATCTTTCTCGGCCGGCGCATAGCCTTTGCCTTTTTTGGTGACGATATGCAAAAATCTCGGGCCAGAGATATGCTTCAGGTTTTCCAGTGTCGAAGTCAGCATGTCGATGTCATGACCATCAATCGGGCCGATATAATTAAAACCCAGCTCCTCAAACAAGGTGCCGGGTACCACCATGCCTTTGACATGCTCTTCGGTTTTCTTGGCCAGTTCCCAAACACTGGGCATCTGGCTGAACACCTTTTTGCTTTCTTCACGAATCGAAGAATAAAATTGGCTGGATAAAATCTTAACCAGATAATTATTCAAGGCGCCAACATTGGGTGAAATTGACATATCATTATCGTTCAAAATCACCAGAAAATTAGCATCCAGAGCTCCGGCATGATTCAAGGCCTCAAATGCCATGCCGCCGGTAATACCGCCATCGCCGATAATAGCAATACTATGACGATCCTCGCCTTTTAATTGGGAGGCCAGTGTCATCCCCAGCGCTGCGCTGATGGAAGTGCTGGAATGGCCCACGCCAAAGGCATCATATTCACTTTCATCACGGGTTGGAAAAGCCGAAACGCCATCCTTTTGGCGGATGGTGGTCATGCGGCTCTTGCGGCCGGTCAGGATTTTATGGGGATAAGCCTGATGGCCAACATCCCAGACCAGATTGTCATACGGTGTGTTGTAAACATAATGCAGAGCAACCGTGAGTTCCACCGTGCCCAGACCTGCAGAAAAATGCCCGCCTGACTGGCTCACCGTATGGGTCAGGAAATTCCGAAGCTCCTTGGCCAGTGGCTCAAGTTGGGATTTCTTGAGCCGGCGAAGATCGGCCGGGGTGTTGATTT
>Ga0256839_1000548_pt1 | contig 48256 bp, 45 predicted proteins | sample 354166metaG_FD_185968 | JGI IMG/M metagenome (GOLD analysis project Ga0256839, IMG submission 185968) | Hydrothermal vent microbial communities from Mid Atlantic Ridge, Atlantic Ocean - 354-166 | ecosystem: Environmental > Aquatic > Marine > Hydrothermal vents | place: Atlantic Ocean: Mid... | reverse complement strand
ATAAAATTACCCTGCACAAAATAGATATCCAGATCACCATCATTATCGTAATCCAGCAAGGCCACGCCGCCGCCCATCATTTCGTGAAAGTACAGTTTGCCGGTCATGCCATTGAAATGGGTAAAATCAATGCCGGATTCTTTCAGCTTGTCACTCAAGTTCGCTTGTGCAAGGCCGGACGCAAGCCATGCAGAAAAAAGAATGCGTTTCATCAATGCTAATCCACCGTTTAGATTCAAAGGTTTTCTCCATACCTGCTGCAAGGGGAAAGGTGTGGCCATAATACACTGAACAGACACCAAAACAACTCCCTAAGTCTGCTCCATCAAACCCACATCCTGATAAAAAAATTAAATTGCGCATAAAAATAGCATGAAACTAGTCATAAGGATATTGACAGCGTTATTTATTTAATGATACAAATTAGTTCACAACAGCCGCTTAAGGAGTCATCATGAGAAAAATTCACTTTTTCTTCCTGCCATTGCTGGGTCTTGCTTCCTCTGGTATCGCTGCAGAAAGCTTCTTAGAAACTGAGCTTAACGCAAAGTTTGTCCCTCAGCCTATCCCAAACCTGGACATCAATGCGCCTCCACAGCCAATAGATTTAAGCGCCCCCCCCTGTATACCTGGATGTTGACTCGAAGGGGAATATATACAGCATACAGCTAACCCAAAATCAGTCTGGAGGCTACCACATAGAAAACACAATAATTCCGCTGGAAACAGTGGCCAGGATCCACTCAAAATACCCCGTTATTCTTAAAAACTTACCCGGTAAAAACTCACAACAAAAGTTTCGTGATAACAAATCCAGCACTTCCGTATGCCCTCTACCAGGCAGTTTCAGTCTGGTCAAAGACATCAACACCCCTGCCAACCAACAATCCCTCGGCTCACAAAAGTTCCTGAATACAAACCGACCGCCCAACACAGGCACGCAATGGCTCGTTTTTGACTTTTTCACCTTCAACTTCAGGGGCTCCACCCATATGGTAAACATGTTATTTTTTAAAGAGCCTCTAGTTAATCAAACACTACATGGATGGGGAAACATTTTAGGAGACAACCATAATGGGGGAACCCCGAGGGGGTCTGCAGGGTGCGGAAGCAATTCTCGCTTTAATAGCGAAGTTGAGGCATGGTACCAAATCATTCCAAGTAATACTGGCAATACCGCATATTGGCAATCAGCTGTTTTCAGCCAAACTTGTGGTGCGGAAATGTTCGACGGCCCAGTTACTATAAATGCTGGCACGCCTTCTGAGCCTGATTATCAGCATTTCCCTCGATACAGACTGGAGCTGCATGCCAACACCTCACACTGGGTTGCTTACAGGATTTGGCGATTTACAGGATCAAACTGGATCATCCATACCCCTTGGAAAGGAATCGATGTGGATTCTGCAAACTGGATAGGCGGGACAGTAAATTTTGATAATAATGCTGAAGGCATTTTGATCGCCGCCATAAACGCGGGTTCAAATTGGTCTTTTATAGTGAATAATGTTCAATGCGGATGGTTTTAGGCAATGACCGATTTTGAATTTAGGCTCTTGAAAAATAAGAAGCCCGATAACCTGGGAGTTATAAACCAGCAATGGCCTATTCATGGGCCATGGTACAATGGGCTGCCGCAAAAACCACAAAACAAGCCAACTCCCTCGAAATCATTTTTATGCCCATTTCGCCCCAACATATCATCCAAGCGCTGGAAAGCCAGAATTTTGACAAGGCCATTGACCTGTGCCACAAATTAAGAAAAACCGGAGTACAACACCCACAGCTATTTCTTTTTCTTGCCCTCGCTCATGGTCGCAAGGGCGATCTGAACACGGCGGAAAAGTGGTTTGACGAGCTTTCCAGGCGCATTGGCGAGAATGCCGAGGTACATTATAACCGTGGCGTGCTTTATCAGGAAAATGGGCAATTTGACCAAGCCTGCCAGGCTTATGAGCGCTGTCTGGCACTGAACCCCCATCATGCCGCAGCTCTCAATAATCTTGGCTTGATTAAAAGCGAACAAGAACAATTCGAGTATGCGATTGAATGCCTGGAAAAAGCCCTGCATCTTCAACCAGATAATCTGGATTACCGAAGAAATCTGGCAAATGTACTGCAGACAACTCATGCTTTTTCCGAGGCATCTCCCCACTGGCGCATCCTGACCCAGGCACCCCAGCCCTTATTGGAAGACTGGCTAGGGTTAATTAAAGCCCAGGCTGTATTAATTCAACTTAAAGAGGCCACAACCACAGCAGAACAGGCCCTTGAATATTACCCCGACGAACCGAAGTTATTATTGTGGCTGGGGCGTTTATGCATTGACCGCAGAAAATACGCCAAAGCCATCACCCACCTGGAAACGTGCTTGCAGAAACGGCCACACATGGCCGAGGCAATAAAAGAACTGACCAGCGCGTACAGCTACGGTGGACAGCGGAAAAAAGCCTCGGCCCTGTTTCCCGTCATATTACAGGAAGATACACCACAAGCTTATGCCTTTGTGATTGAGTTGCAGGAAATGAGCGGTCAGTCCGCATCTGCCAAAGCCACATTAAGAGAAGCCAAAAGCAAGTGGCCCGATAATCTGGAAATTACACTACAGGAAGCCAAACACCTCAGACATCAAAAAGCCCACATTGATGCGCTGAAGGTGCTCTCAACCGCACAACAAATCGCTGCAAAAAAACCAGAACCCGACCCGGCCTTACTGGCAGATATCGATTATGAAAAAGGACATAATGCCGACAAGTTAAAGGATTTTTCCGCAGCCTGGGATGCTTTTTATCGAGCCAACCAACAAATGGGGATCATATGGCGGAAAGTTTCTCCCCAAAAAGATAAATTTATTCAGCGGGCGCAAGCCATAGCGCAAAGTTTTAACGCCTGCCCCACACAAACCACACAGGCAGAAAAGCAGGACAAACCGGCAGACTCCCCTCATAAACTGGTTTTTGTGGTGGGCTTTCCGCGTTCAGGCACCACCCTGATTGATAATATCCTCGCCGCCCACCCCGACGTAAGCGTGCTTGAGGAAGCGCAAATCCTGAACGAGGTTTACGAAAGCATAGAAAACATTTCTGCCATCAATTACGCGGAAAGGCTTCAACAACTTAATCACAAAGAAAAACAGCAACTACGGAAGTTGTATTTTGATTTGCTGCCTGATTATATTGCTGGCAAAATCAGACCAACTGTTGTAGACAAATCCCCCATGAACGCATTGCATGCAGGGCTGGTACACACTCTGTTTCCAGAAGCGAAGATTATTTTCGCCCAACGGCATCCGGCTGATGTGATACTGAGCTGCTTTATGCAAAATTTTCAACTGAACAGCTTTATGACTAACCTGTTGGATATTAACCAGGCTGCTCATACTTACAACGCCTTGCTGTCCGCATGGGAAAGCGCTACAACGAGCTGGCAAATCCCTTATCACACTGTGGTGTATGAAAAACTGGTGAGCGATTTTGAGCCTCAAGCCCGGGAACTCATCACCCAAAGCGGCCTGCCCTGGCATGACGATGTGTTACGCTATCATCAAAAAACTGTCCAGCGTGGCACCATTACCACACCCAGCTTCAACCAGGCCAATCAACCTGTCTACACCGCATCGCGTTATCGTCACCGACATTATTTGGCCTATATGCGGGAAGCCTTGCAGATTTTACAACCCTGGGTGGAAAAACTGGGTTATGCGGCTGCCAGTGAGCACTCTGTAAGCCATGGGTGATATATCAATGACTGTGTCTCTGCGCCCACAAAAAACCCGCCAAGGCAGGCGGGTTTTTTGTTTCTGTCACATATTTCAATAGCGGTTTATTTTTTCGCTGTATCTTTGGCCACGTCTTTCACTTCCAGCAGCTCAACCTCGAAAATCAGCGCCTGGTTGGGGCCAATGGCCGGTGGCGCGTTTTCGCCATAGGCCAGATCCGCCGGAATGTAAAAGCGATATTTGGCGCCTTCCTTCATCAATTGCACGCCTTCTGTCCAGCCTTTAATCACCTGATTCAGCTTGAAAGTGGCCGGCTGGCCCCGCTTGTATGAGCTGTCAAACTCCTTGCCGTCAATGGTGGTGCCACGGTAATGCACAACCACGGTGTCTTCAGCTGACTTGGGCTGTTTGCCATTGCCTTCCTTCAGGACTTCGTACATCAGGCCGCTATCAGTTTTCTTGATATTTTTTTCCTTGGCTTTCTTGGCCAGGAAAGCTTCGCTTTTCTCCTTGTTGGCTTTCTTGGCTTCTTCAAACTTCTTCATTTGTTCTTCGCGCATTTTGGCTTGGGCCGCCTGTTGCTTTTTCTGCATAATCATGCGCACCTGTTTCAATTCATCATCAGTCAGCGCGATGTCCCGCCCGGCTATGGCGTCCTTGACACCCTTGGCAAAAGCCGCCTCGTCGAATGTGGTTTCCGAAGCTTTCAGGTAACGGCCCACGTCACTGCCGATCATATAGTTGATTTTGGCATCATCCGATTTGAAGTCCACTGCCACTGCAGCGCCACTCATTAACACAGCCAGTGAGGCCGTAGCGAAAATTTTCTTCATTGTTGTCTCCATTTGTCAAAAATATTTAACGATTATTGCTGGTAACGCCAGGCCATGGAGCCACGCGCCATTTTGCGTTCTCCGGACTCAGATGGCCCAATTGTCACAAAGCACTTTTCGGGTTGAACCACGACACTAACATGGTTGTCCTACAAGCCACGAAATCAGCCGGTTGTTTTCCCCGGGCGTGGCGGCTACACTAGTCGCATTCATGTCAAACAAGGCTCAAACGGGCTTCAAAACCAGGGAAACAGCCGTTAAAGTCTGCCTTTAAGGCAAAGCTGACCCCATAAAGTTCACGGAGATTATACATGAAGGCCAATTTTTTCTCAGTTGCCAAAACACGCCCGCTGATATTGGCGCTACTTGTCATTGCCCTGGGCAGTCTGACGTTGGCAGCCACGCAGAAAAAGGCTCAAGCGGTGGCCAATGCCCCTATCAGCACACATGCGAAAGAAAAACCTGCCACCACCAAAGGCGCTCAGCCGCTGCAAGAGGCGGATTACCAGCAAAAGGTCAGCCAGTGGATTGTGCGGCTGTTGTCCCAAGCCCATTACCGACCCCATAAGCTGGACGATGATTTTTCGCGCGAAATTCTGGATAACTTCATCAAGACGCTGGATCCCAACCGGGTATATTTTTATGCCAGTGATATCGCCGAGTTTCAGAAATATGCCACGCAGCTGGATGATGCACTTTCCGAAGGCAAGGTGGCGCCTGCATTTGCGATCTGGAACCGGTATACCCAACGCATTAACGAACGCATGGAAACCGCGCGCGCATTACTGGACAAGGGCTTTGATTTCAGCAAGGACGAAACCTACCAGTGGAACCGGGAGGACGCTCCCTGGCCAAAAACCCGGGCGGACATGGATGAGCTTTGGCGCAAGCGGGTCAAAAATGACTTCCTGAGCCTGAAACTCGCTGGCAAGGATGACGAAAAAACCCGCGAAACACTGCGCAAACGTTACCAGCGCATTCAAAAGCGCGTGGCCGAAACCGGTGCTGAAGATGTTTTCCAGTATTTCATTAACAGCTATGCCTCTCTGATTGAACCGCACACCAGCTACTTGGCGCCGCGCAGTTCCAAGAACTTCAAGATCAATATGAGCCTGTCACTGGAGGGTATTGGCGCCTTGCTGGGCGCGGAAGACGAATACACCACGATCCAGCGTGTTATCAAAGGCGGCCCGGCCAGCATGGACGGACGCCTGAAAAAGGGTGACCGCATTCTGGCCGTTGGCCAGGGCGAGGACGGCCCCATGGAAGATGTCATTGGCTGGCGGCTGGATGACGTGGTGGACAAAATTCGCGGCCCCAAGGGCAGCACCGTGCGCCTGCTGGTTATCAACAAGGATGAGCCCGCTTCCGCCAAACCCCACGAAGTCAAACTGGTGCGCGACAAAGTCAAACTCGAACAACAGGCCGCCCAGTACAAAATCCTGAAGGTGCATGCCAATGGCAAGGACCACACTATTGGCGTGATCACCCTGCCCACTTTTTATCTGGACTTTGAAGGCCGCATGCGTGGCGATCCCGACTACCGCAGCACCACCCGCGATGTGAAGAAAATTATCGACAAGCTCAAGGCCGAAGGCGTGGAGGGCATTGTCATGGACCTGCGCGGCAATGGCGGCGGCTCTCTGGTGGAGGCCACCGACCTGACCGGGCTGTTCATTAAAAAGGGGCCTGTGGTGCAAATCAAGGACTCCCGCGGCTTCGTGGAAGTCAACCGGGACAATGACAGCAGCGTGGCCTGGGATGGGCCGCTGGTTGTGCTGGTCAACAAGTTGTCCGCATCGGCCTCGGAGATTTTTACCGCTGCCTTGCAGGACTATGGCCGGGCTGTTGTTGTCGGTGAACGGACTTTTGGCAAAGGCACGGTGCAAAACATGCTGCCACTGGACTCCTATGTCAACGACACAGCGCACCCAGCCGGCCAGCTAAAACTGACCATGGCGCAGTTTTTCCGCATATCAGGCGGCAGCACCCAGCATCGCGGCGTGATTCCCGATATCGCCTTTCCTCGCCACCCGGGGTCGGACAAATATGGCGAAAGCGAGCTGGAAAACGCCTTGCCGTGGAGCAGCATCAAGCAGGCTTCCTACCGTATCTGGAACGACCTGACCGCGCTCATTCCCATCCTCAGACAGCGGTTTGAAGCCCGGGAGAAGGTCAATCCCGAGTTTGAGTTTCTGAAACAAGATCAGGCCCGTTATGCCGAAATGAAGGCCGATAAGACAGTCAGTCTCAATCTGAAACAGCGCCAGGCAGAAGCCGACAAGCTGGAAGCCCGCAAAGCCGAACGCGCAGCCCAGCGCAAAGCCATTGCCGCCGGCAAGCATGACCCGGCATTAAGCGATGTCAATATTGTTTTTGACAGCAGCGAAAGCACGGACAAACCGCCACTGCTCAATGAAGACGGCGAACCCGTCGAAGAGGAGGACGACAAAAACCGGGTGGATTATGAACTGTTTGAGGCCGCCCGCATTGTCAGCGACTGGCTGCAACTGCAAAAAAGCCGTTTAGCGAAAGCTTCGGGGTCCAGCTCCGGCTAGCGCCAACGCATATTGTCCATAAAAAACCCGGCGTCTGGCCGGGTTTTTTATGGACGGCTGCCAGGGAAAATCACAACATCCCTGTTTCCAGCTTCGCCACATCGCTCATCATGTCATGGCTCCACGGCGGATCAAACACCAGCTCGGTATTCACCTGGTTGATATCCGGAATTAACTTGATTTTGGTGGTCGCATCGGAAATCAGCACATCGCCCATGCCACACCCCGGTGCGGTCAAGGTCATTTTGATATGGGCGTCATAGCCGTCTTTGCCATCACTGGGGCGCACATCACACTCGTAAACCAACCCTAAATCGACAATGTTAACGGGAATTTCCGGATCGTAAACGTTTTTCAGCTGTTCCCACACCGCCTTTTCCACCTCATCCTGAGTGGCATTTTCCGGCAGCACAGGCGCTGGCAGCGGGTTTTTGCCCAGCGCATCGGCATTGTGCCCCAAAATCATGAACATGCTGCCATCCACATAGACCGTAAAGCTGCCGCCCAGCGCCTGGGTAATATAGCCCACCACGCCGGCTGGCAATTCAACCGTTTCGCCACTGGGCACCGCAATGGCTTCCACATCGCGTTCCAGTTTGAATGGCTCTGAGGTCATACTGTACATGGCATGTTCCTGTGATATTTGCTTGCAGGTTGCAGAAAGCTAAGGGAGTGTATTTTACGCTCAATATGCTGCCTAGACCTACAAAAACCGTAATCTGCTTCTTAATAATTATTTCTTAATAGTTATCGTGGAGTCCGCCTGGCGCAAGGCCAGCACCAGCAGCCGTTTTTCAAGGATATCCCGCCAGCCGCTGACCTGAGCGTAATTCATGCGCTCCAAAGCGGGCTTTTCTGCATCTGTCGGGCGCACTGTCAAGGCGCGCAGTACCGTGCGCAGCCGTCCCCACCAGTTGGCGGTGGCCGCTTGCAACCATTTAAGCGCCGCGATCAGGCGTAATTCTTCCGCCGTAAAGTCACAACCGTGAGGATAAGGCGAAAACAGCCCCTGTTGCCGGTATTTATCCAGAATGCGGCTTAAGTTTTCCGGCGTATTGTTGGCGTAATGGGCCGGTAATTGCCAGTTTTTGTCCAGTTTTCCGTATTTCTTGGCCGTTTCCGCCAGCCTGTGTTGAAAACGGGCGTCACAGATGCCCAGCATGGCCTTGATGCATTCCTCGTCATTTTTCCCACGCAAATCGGCAATGCCATATTCGCTAATCACGATATCCCGCAAATGACGGGGAATGGTGTCATAGTCATAGGTCCAGACCACATTGCTGCTGCATTGGCCCTGTTTTTCGCGCACACTGCGCAACATCAGCACCGAGCGGCTGTCCCTCAAGGCGTGGGCCATGGCCACAAAGTTGTATTGACCACCCACACCACTGACTTCCAGGTTGTTGGACAGGCCGTCCGAGGCCGCCGCACCCAGCACATTCACTTTCATGGTGGTGTTCATAAAGCGGGCTTTGCGGCGCTGTAACCGGTCAAGTTTTTCCCGCCCGTACAGTTCGTTGACGAAACTCACCGGTACCATCTGAAATTTTTCGCGTTCTGCTTCCGGCATGTCATGCAGCCACTGATAAAATCGGCGTGAACCCAGAAAAAATGCGCCGTGCAACAACACGCCGTGTTTCAAACGCTGTCCAAGGCCTTTTTCAACCAACATTTGCATCACCTCGGGCCGGCTTAAATCGGCCGGAACCGTGGTGCCATCGACAAACACCAGAATCCCGTCTTGCCAGCTCACCGTATCGGCGAGAATGCCCCAGTATTGCAGCCACTTGAATTGCGCCTCGGTAAACTGCGGTTCAATGGCGCCGCAATCCAGCAATACCTGCACGGTGTTGGCATCCACCTGTTCCTGAATCCGTCCGGTATTTAGCAATGCCTGCAACACTTCATCATCGTAGACATGCCGTTTCAAAATACCTGCCGACCGCAAAGCCTGAAAGCCTTCTGTAAACATTTCACTGGCGCCATACAGGCCGGCAGAAAATACCCCCATGTGTTCATATTTTCTGACACTGGCAGGAATTCTTTGCAGGCCGCCAAGTTGATCCAGCACCGCCTGCCAGGTCGCCGGATCCCGATGGCGCAATTCCAGAGAAGCCACCAGGGCATCACCCAGCGAGCCAATGCCAATTTGCAGCGTGCCGCCATCCTCAATCAGGGTCGAGGCCCACAACCCAATGGCATAATCAGTATCGTTAATGGCTTGTCTGGGCACGGCATATTGCGAAAAGTAATGCGCCGGATCATCGATAATCAGGTCAAAAAAGTCTTCATCAACTTCCGCCTGACCAGTCATAAAAGGCATGGAGGGATTTACCTGGGCCACCAGCAGTGGCCGGGGTAGTTCGGGCGACTCCCGCAAACGCGCCACCAGATCCAGGGTGACATCGGTATTGGAGCCCAGTGACAAGCGCCTGCGGCCATTTTCCTGCCGGGCCGCCACTTGCTGCACCAGCACATTCATGCCGGTGGCCAGCATATCCCGCGCCGCGTGGGTGTAGTTGCTGCTCACATACCAGCGCTGGGCCTGGGGCGATCGCAGCATGCTGCCAGGCTGAAAGTAAAATTCGCTGATGCGGATATTGTCCGGCACCTGGCTGTTATGCAGAGGCTCAAGGTATTCCAGCGGCTCATATCCAGCGAAATAGCGCTGCACGAAAGGTTCCAGAAAGCGCTGTTGCATGGAAGAAGCCGCTTTGGGCACCGCCAGCGACAAAGCGGTAAACAGCTCCAGGCGAAATTCCGGGTGCTTGACTGCATGGCGCCACAAGGCATTCAGCAGCGGGTTCGGCTTGCCTATGCCCAGCGGGGCGCCCACCACCGCGTGCCCCTGGACATGGGCCAGTATGCGTTGCACACCAGCCTCCAGGCTCTCTACACGCTCAACGGCTGTGGTTGCGGGCATGGCATAATCCTCGTTTCAGGGCACACAACTTTCAAGAAAAGCGGCAATGGGTGTAAAAACCGCCTGCTGTGGAAACAGGTTTCCGGCAACCCAGGGCGCCGCCAGTGTCCACAAGCCAATCAAGGCAATAAAAATCCCGGCGCCAGCACGCCAGGCCGGCCCGGTTAAAACCTCTCGCCAGCGGTGCAGCAAACCGGCGGCCACAAACATGGACGGCAAGGTGCCCAGGCCAAAAAAGAACATAAACCCGGCGCCTTTCAACCAATGCCCGGTGGTGGCCGCGGCCACCAGCACGCCATATAACAGACCGCAAGGAATCAACCCCCATATCAGCCCCTTGAGAACATTGGCATAAGGGCTGTTTTTCTGTAATTGACGCTGCGAGGGCTTTTGCAGGCGGCGCCATAACGGGCTTTCGGCCAGAGGCATGGACCAGCCGCGGCTCCGAAACAGCAGGGCCAACCCCATAAATATCAATGTGAGTCCCAACGCTGTACGTAACCAGAAGCCCCACTGCGCCACTGGGAGACGCAGCGCCAAACCCTGAATCAGGCCGGCAAAAACAGCGCCTAGCACTGTATAGGTGATAATACGCCCCATATTCACCAGCGCCACATCCTGCCAGCGGCTGCGGCGGCCGCAAAACACGCCGCACAAGCCGCCGCACATGGCCAAACAATGCACGCTGGAAAACAGGCCAATCAAAAAGGGCGCCAGACCACTCATGGGTTCATCCGGTTACAGGCCAGTCAATAAAGCCAGCCATCGTTACAACGAATCCGCAGAATCGGGGTGATTTGTGACCGCGGCTGTTTTTTTTGTCGCCTGTGGGGCCGGTGGTGCATCATCATCTTCAAGTATTGAAAAAGCCGGTGTATCCAGGTCATCAAACTGGTGATTGCGCACCGCCCAGAAAAAGGCCCATACCGAAAACCCCACCAGCACTACGCTCAACATCACCAATGCATAGACGATTACCATGATTTTCTTCCGCCTCCGGGAAACCTGTCTGCCCGCATTGGACAGCATCGAGGTCTGCAAGTTTATCATGCCAGGGTCTGTTACCAGCCCGCCTCCGGCGCGATAATACGCCCATGCAGAATAGCCGCAGAAAAATCATCCACATCGACATGGACAGTTTCTATGCCTCAGTGGAAGTGCGCGAAAACCCGGCCCTGGCCGGCAAGCCGATCGCCGTGGGCGGCAACCCGCAAGGCCGTGGCGTTGTGGCCACCTGTTCCTATGCGGCCCGACGCTTTGGCATACATTCGGCCATGTCCATGGCCCGGGCCAAACAGCTGTGCCCGGATCTTATCGTCCTGCCAGTCAACATGCCCCTGTATCGCGCTGTTTCGGCCCGAATCATGGCCATTTTCCGGGAATTCACCACTTGTGTTGAGCCGGTGTCCCTGGATGAGGCGTTTCTGGATGTGACCCATAGCGATGCCTGCAAAGGCAGCGCCACGCGGATGGCCGAGGCCATTCGCCAGCGGATTTTCGACGGCGAGCAACTCACGGCGTCTGCCGGTGTAGCCCCCAACAAGTTTCTGGCCAAGGTGGCCAGTGACTGGCACAAGCCCAATGGACAGAAAGTCATCACGCCCAAACAGGTTGGCGCTTTTATGCGGTCCTTGCCGGTCTCCAAAATTCCCGGTGTGGGGCGCGTCACCGCTGCCAAACTGGCAAAACTGGGCATTCAAACCTGCGCCCAGTTGCAGCAGGTTCCGTTGTTGACCTTACAACAGCACTTTGGGGCTTTTGGCCAGCGTTTGCATGAACTGAGCCATGGCCGTGATGACCGGCCAGTGGTCAGCCACCGAATTCGCAAGTCTCTGAGTGTGGAAGATACCTTCCCCACCGATATGGCCAGCTTGCCTGCCTGCCAGGAGCAGCTACACCGGTTGTATCTGGAGTTTCTCAAGCGGCTGCAAACGCATTTGCACAAACATCCCCGGGATAGCATACACAGTCGCCATATCAAACTGCGCTTTGCCGATTTTAAAACCACCACGGCGCAAAGCCGCGGGCAACATATCGGTCTGGCTGACTTTAGCGCCTTGCTGCAGACTGCCTGGTCCAGAAGCCAGCGGCCAGTGCGCCTGATTGGTCTGGGTGTGCGCTTCGCCCCCCGGAACAAACCGGAGCAACCCCGCCTGTTCTAGCTTTCAACGGGACGCTGGTAGATATTGGCACAGCCTGCCGGCGTGATGCTAAACCGCTTGTAATTCCACTGATACTGCGCTGGCGCCTGGCGCACCATGGCTTCCAGGGCCGCATTCAAACACGCCACGGATTCCTCCGTTGGGCTATAAATGGCGGCATCGCATGGCATAAAATGGACATCAAAACCGTCGCCATGGGCCCGGCGAATGGCCGCAGCGATAAACACCGGCGCCCGGGTTTTTGCCGCCAGCCGGGAAAACAGAGTCATGGTGTAGGCCGGTTGTCCAAAAAAGGGCGCAAAAACGCCCTGGCCAGCCTTGGGTTTTTGATCCGGCAAGATACCGACCACGCCCCCTGTTTTGAGGGTTTGCAAGATATGCCGCACAGCGGTGGGTGTGGCGGCGATTTGTCTGGCGCCATTCTGGCCGCGATACCGTCGCAGGGTATCTTCCAGCCCCCGGGCCTCCGGCGGCTTGTATAGCAGCGAGAAATTCGGCAAGCGAGACAAAAACAGCCCCAGCACCTCCCAGTTGCCCAGATGTGGCGCGGCGATCAGCACACCTTGACCGCGCGCCACCGCTTCCTGGACGGCTGACCAGCCATGCACCTGCCGGATCAAATCATCAACAGAGGATCCATGGGTTTTCCATACCGGCCCCAGTTCCAGCAGGGTTTTCAGTGTTTCGGCCAGAGACTGGCGGGCCAGGCGCGACTGCTGCTCGGCTGAAAGTTCGGGAAAGCAGGCGTGGATATTGGCCTGAATCACCTGCCGGTGACGCCGGGACCAGCGCCACACCCCTCCGGCCAGTATTTCCGCCAGGCGCTGGTTGGTTTTGAGGCTAAAACGGCTGCTTGTCCATAACAATGCCCGAAACAAAGCGGATTTCATGCCGGACTTCCTGTCGAGAGCGTGGCCGTAAGGCCGGCTGGACGCCGCATTTTTTGATGCGGAATATTGTCTTCAAGGTAAAATTCGCCCGTATTGCTGAAGCCCAGCGAGTGGTAAAAGTCATGCAAATAGGATTGCGCCGAAAGACTGATGCCTGCTGCCGGAAATTGTTTCTGGCAAAAGTCTATGGCCACATGCATGACCTTTTTGCCCAATCCCTGCCCGCGAAACGCCGGATCGGAAACCACCCGGCCGATGCAGGCGTCGTTTTTCTCCACCACGCCCGGTGGCAGGATACGGGCGTAAGCCAGCAGGGGTGCATTGGCAGGGTGCCTTTCAGACAGCAATACATGCCAGGCATGCTGGTCCAGACAGTCTACGTCTTGATAGGGACACTGCTGCTCCACACAAAACACCTTTTGCCGCAAAGCCAGCAGCTGATAAAGCTGTGATAGCGACAAATCATCAAAGGGCAGTATGCGTATGTTCGGGTCTGCAACCGTTAAGGGCATTGGTTGTCTCATGTCATAATTAACGAAGTTTAAACGCGCTCGGCGCACGGGCGTAGTATTATGCAAAATCCCACAAAGCCCAAGGAAATTCTCATGAAAAAACTCATCAAGTGGCTGTTTGGCACCATACTGGTCATGGCCCTTGTGCTGGTTGCCGCAGTGATATTATTGCCCCGTTTTTTTGACCCCAATGAACATAAAACAGAGATCGAGCAACTCATCAGCCAGCAGGTTGGGCGACCTGTGTCTTTGGCAGGCCCCATTGAGTGGCAGGTTTTTCCCTGGCTGGCCTTGAGTTTCCATGACGTCACGATTGCCAATGCGCCGGGCTTTTCCGGCGACCACCTGGCCCGGGCAGAAACCTTATCAGCACGGGTCAAAATCATGCCCCTGCTGAAAAAGCAGATTCGTGTGGGCACCGTGGCCGCCAGGAGCGCCGATATCAACCTGCAGGTGGCGCGCGATGGCCGCAGTAATTGGCAGGGCATTGTTGACGCCCTGGCCAGTGACACCGGGGCGCAGGACAACACAAGCGCCGGGGCCGGTCCCAATATCAGAATTTCCGGTATCGAAATCACTGACGCGGCCATTCACTACCACGATCAGGCCGCCGCCATTCGGGCGGAACTGCAAGAGACCAATCTGAGCACCAGCCGCATTGAGGCCGGCCAGCCGGTGGATGTGCGTCTGGACACCACTGTGGCCCTCCCGGACTATGGCTTTAGCGGCGCACTCGAGGGGCGGATTCTATTGGCGCATGTGCTGGATTCAGCCGATATGACTGCCGATATCAAAAAACTGACCCTGGATGGCCAGTTAAAAAACGGCACCAGCCTGATACCTGTAAATTTGTCTCTAACGCAACCGGCGCATCTGGATTTTGGCCAATCCCGTCTGGATTTTCCTGATATTCGCCTGCAACTGGCCAATGCCGAGGTGCGCGCCACTGCCCAAGGGCACTGGAGCGGAGCCGGAAACTACGCCGGGACAATCCAAACCAAGGATATCAACTTGCGGGACTTTTTATCCACCACAGGTGGCGCGCCGCTGGCTTTTGCCAATGCCGAGGCCATGTCCCGTTTTTCTGTGCAAACACCCTGGCGGTTACAGGGAAGCCGCTTGCAGCTTTCTGACATTCAGGCTCAACTGGACAAAACCCGCCTTTCCGGAAAGCTTGATTTTAGCGACATCAACCAGCTCTCAGGCCAGTTCGAGCTAACTATGGACACGCTCAATGCGGATGACTATTTCCCTGTAGATAACCCCGAGTCGGCCAGCCATGAAGCCACGACAACGAACACCGCCTCTGGCGCCCTGAACTTTGGTCACCTGAATGGCCAGATGACCATTAACACCCTGCAAGTGGCTGGCGCCCGGTTTGAAAACACCCGCCTAAAAATCGTCACCAATGGCGGCCGTTTGCGCATCACGCCCATGCGGGCCGATTTCTATCAGGGCCTGCTCAACACGCAGGTACTGGTTGATGCCAATGCGCCCCGTAACAAGGTGACACTGGAGAGTCGTGCAGAAAATATCCAGGTCGGCCCATTGCTGGCGGATGTGGCCGGTGACCAGTGGCTGACAGGACTGGGCGAGCTGACACTGAACGTGGCCATAGATGACCCTTTTGCGCCTAAACCGCTGAAAACCGCCCATGGCACAGTGGCCTACGAACTGAACGATGGCGCTTTCTACGGGGTCGACATTCTGGCCACCATCAAACAGGCGCTCGATACGCTGCAGCAATTACGCGCAACAAACAAAACCGGTGATGCCCCGGCCGCCGGTGTCTCCGGCACGGACAAAAAAACCGAGTTTGCCCAAATTCGCTTTATCGGTGACATTAACCAAGGCATTTTGGCCAGCCGCGAGTTGGCGCTAATCACACCTTTTCTGACCGTTGGCGGGCAGATCAGGATTGATTTGGACGCCATGACCATCGACGGCAGCATTGCGCCCACACTCACCCATTTACCGGATGACTGGGTTGATCCCAAGTACCGGCAACTGCTGAATGTGCCCATACCTGTGCGTCTGTCCGGGCCTCTGACCGCGCCATCTGTGCGCATTGACGTGGCCAAATTGCTGCTGACAACCCAGAAAGCCCGAATCGACAAAAAGAAAAAAGCCCTTGAGAAAAAGCTGATCGGCCGCTTATTGGGAGAAGATGACAAGGAATCATCAGCAAACGAAAAAGAAAACAACGGCAATGAGTCCACCGGTCAGCCGAAAAAGGCGGATCAGACAAACGAAGAAAAACCCCAAAGCACAGAAGACAAGCTCAAGAAAAAACTGCTACAGGGGCTTTTTGGCGATGATTAGCCGCCGCACTAACGCCCTTCGCCGCGGTTTTCTGCTTGGCCTCTGGCCCGGACTGATTCTGCTGCTGAGCGCCTGCAGCACGGCCCCCGCGGACAGTGCTGAAAGTCGCTTGAGACAGACCATCGCCGCTATGCAGGCCGCCGCCGAGGCACGGGATGTCAGGCAATTCATGGAATATATCGCCGATAACTACCATGACAGCGCCCAGCGGCAAAAAGCCGAACTGCGGCAACTGGCCAGATTTTATTTTCTGCGCCACCGCTCACCCCATATTTTGGTGCGCATCAAGGGAATTGAATGGCTGAATTCCGAGCGCAGCCAGGCTCGGGTGTACCTTCTGACCGCCATGAGTGGACAAGCCGTGGATGATCCGGGACTGCTTGCCTCCATTCGCGCCGACTTGCTGGCATTCGAGCTGGAGTTCCAGCAGCAAGGTGACACATATCAGTTATCTGCCGCCCAATGGCAGCGGGCGCTGCCTGGAGATTTCTTGTCCAACTAGGCACCCGCTGTTAATCCGCCCGGCCTCCCATAAAAAAGCCCCGGTTTCCGCGGGGCTTTTTGTGTTGTGTAGCGATACGCTGCTCAGGAAAGGATCTCGCCGGGGTAGTCTTCGATCCCGGGATTGTCCTTGACGCCCTTGAGCTTGGGCACGTTCAGTTTGTTGATTTTGACGCTCTTGTTGTCACGCAAATAGGTGCTGACCACCTCCCAAATGGGGGCGCCCGGCGCTTTGGAACCCACCGTGGCCCAGCCAGCCACCTTGTAGGTTTTGCCTGCCTCAATCGGCGTGCCGTCATCCAGGGTCATGTGGCTGATGCGTTGTCCCATTTCCGCGCCCGGTTCACAAACGTAGTCCATGCCACCCACACGCACCATGTCCCCACCTTGCTGGTAATAGGGGTCTTTGTTGAACAGGTTATCGCAGACATCTTCCAGGATGCGTTTAATGTCCGCGCCTTTCATTTCCCGCACATAGGTTTCCGGGTACGTCATGGCGGTTTGGTCCAGCACCCGCTCCATGGTGATGTCCTGCCCGGGCAAAACGGTGGTGCCCCAGCGGAAGCCCGGCGACAGGGATATCTGGGCATCACCCACCACCCGCTGGGCATCACAGATAATCTGGTCGAATGTGCCATTGAAGTTGCCACGCCGGTACAACAGCTCGTCACAAACAGCTAGCTTCTCTTCCAGTTTGTCCACATAAGGCCGTCTCAGCTCCGTAATCAGGCTTTCCATCGCCTGGTCTGGCGCCAGCAATCTGGAGAAAACCGGCATCAGGTGATAGCGATAACCTTTGACACGCCCCTTGCCAATATCCAGATCCAGCACGCCCAGAAACTTGCCATTGGAACCGGCATTGGTCACCAGGGTTTTGCCGCCGGTGTTTTCCACCAGCACCGGCTTGGGTACGCCATCATGGGTGTGGCCACCCAGTATGACATCAATGCCGCTGACCACTGAGGCCATTTTCAGATCCACATCCATGCCGTTATGAGACAGCACAATCACGGCATCAACCTTTTCTTGTTCACGCACCTTGTTGACGATGTTCTGCATCTCACTGTCACGAATGCCAAATGTCCAGTGCGGAATGAAGCGTTTGGGGTTGGCAATGGGGGTGTAGGGGAAAGCCTGGCCGATAATCGCCACGCGGTGGCCGTTAAGGGTCTTGATGGTATATGGCTTGAAAACATGGCCGGTGTCTTCATCAAAGACCGGAACATCGTCAAACAGCGCCTCTTCGGTGGCGATCACATTCTGGGCGACGAATTCCCCTTTGAATTTTTCAACATTGGCCAGAACCACTTCTTCTGGATAGGTAAATTCCCAGTGGCCAGTCATCACATCCACGCCCAGCGCATTACAGGCCTTGACCATGTCCTCACCCTGGGTCCACAAAGCCGTGCCGGAGCCCTGCCAGGTGTCACCACCATCCAGTAACAAGGTGTTGTCCGGGCCAAACTCATTCCGGTATTTGTTCACCAGGGTGGCCAGATGAGCAAAGCCACCGACTTTTCCGTAGCGCTGAGCCATTTCTTCAAAGTCGAGATAGGTCAAGGCATGCGCAAGCTGCGTGCCTTCAGGGATGCCAAAGTATTTCAAAAAGTGGTGGCCCACCAAATGCGGCGGCCGTCCCTTCATGGGGCCCACGCCCAAATTCACATTGGGTTCGCGAAAATAAATGGGCAATAACTGTGCGTGGGTATCGGTAATATGCAACAAGCGGGCATTGCCAAATGTAGGCAGGTCATAAGCCAGTCCGTCTTTGAGGGCACCCGGCGACATGTCTCTGCCACAGGCGCTCAGGAGTCCGGCACCGGCACCAGCTGCCAAAAGGTGAATAAATTCTCTGCGATTAAGGGCCATGGGTTTTCTCCGTAGCAGTCCCTGAACAACCAGGTATCCCGCCGTTTATCAGGGGTATTGACTGTAAAAATCAGTAAGGAATTATCGGTGGAATAAAAAAGGTGGAAAACAATGCTTGTTATCCACCTTGTGGTGCTTCAGCCAGTCAGGCAGTGCCATATTTATGGGTTGACCATAAACTTGCGCCAGTTCTTTTTCGCGAATTCGACCTGTCCCTGCATCAGCCTGACTTCTTTTTCCACTTTTTCAGCGCTTTGGAGCACCAGGTCAAATTCGCCTTTTTGCAGGGCTTCTTTCGTCTGGGCAATCAACAGCTCGGTATCCCGCCATAAAAAGCTGCGGTGCTGGCGGGCAAAGTCTTCATAGTGCTTTATCGCCTGCTCGAGCGCTTGTTTCGCTTGCTCGGAAAGCGGTAGCCGGGCAGATTCAGCCGCTTGGCTGTTTTCTGGGGGTGCCGAACCAGCCGCAGGTGTTTGCGCATTGTCGCTGCCTGAGCTGCAAGCACCCAGAAACAGGCTTGTCAGCAGTGTCACCATCAGAATTGTTTTGTTCATGATTTTTCCTCAGGTTAGGACCTTATTTACGACTGGAAGGGCCATTAAATTCCAAACCAACGTCCATCAGGTGCATGTAATATTGCAGGTTCCGGTACTCCTCGGCCTGATACGGCAGGTCCTTGGCCCGCACCTGTTTGTTACATTCCTTATAACGACGCTGGATATCCCCCAACTCCTCCCATTTCGAACGGTATACCGGCCAATGGGTGGTTTGCCCCAATAATGGGCCAGGCAATTCATAGCGCAAACGACTGGCTGCGTGCTGCAGGTGACAATTGGCGCACGTCATATCCAACTGACCACGCTTGGAATAATAATACTCCCGGCCTTTTTTATAGGCTTCCAGGGCTTTCCCCGTTGGTTCCGGGGCTTCGATACGTTTGCCACGCGATGTGTAGGCCATATAGGCCTGCACCTTCAGCAAATCACTTTTTTCGTACGGCAAAGGCTGCTCGCCATTGGCTTCCCGACACAGGTTGATGGCGTAAGGCAGGGTAACAACTTCTTGCCGTTTCTCGTCCCATAAGGGATACTTTTGTGCAATGCCAATACCGCCGTTTTCAAAACAGTCGGCGTAGGTTTTGCCGTTTTTGAAAGGTGTGTTAAACAGCTCCTCGCCTTCTTCAACATCAAATTCCCATGGCGGAAACTCTTCAATTTCCTCAAACTGGGCACGGGCCTTGGGGTCAAAAATATAGGCACCGTCCTTGTAGGCATCCAGGGGAATATCCGGAAACTTGCTCTGGAAAAACTTGCGCAAGGCTTCTCTGTCCTCTGCTGGTGTGGTGTCAGTGGTCTGCGCCCATGCACTGACTGTGCCCAATAACAGAAGCGAAACGAAAGTCAATAACCTGATCATGCCTTACCTCTTTTACAAAACCTGTGCTGTTTTTTATACAACACCTGGCGTGTGAAAAAAACCGGCACCATATCTCGGGTGCCGGTGTGTTGATTACTTGATAACAACCTCTTTTTCATCCGAATCGCCAGTGGAATCCACCCATTTGAACTTCAGTTTGTCACCAGCTTTGCGGTTCAGCAAGGTAAAGGACAAAAACGGATCCTTGGAAACACCTGTGCCAAACTGGCTTTCAAAGCACAGTTCATCATTGGCGTGACACGTCAATGTCTGGATGTATTTGGCCGGAATGATTTTTCCGCTGTCATCCTTGCGGCGACCGGTTTCCATCGGATGACGAATCAGCAGTTTGACCTTGGCCTGATCACCTGCAAGTTTCACTTTTACTTTCATACCCATAATAAACTCTCCTGTGTTTGACCGGATTAACCGCCACAACCACCAATGGTGACCTTGACTTCTTTTTCGGTGAAATAAACCTTGCCGTCAGTGGTTTCCACTGCGGCGATGACTTTGGATGTTTCACCCATGCGAATTCGCAGGGAGAATTCCGGCTTGGCGTCCTTGAACAGATCAAACTTGGAGGTCAAGGGAGACGGGTTTTTTTCGACAAAAATGGCCATGGACTTTACATTTGGCAAATCACTGCCAATGGTGACAGGCACCACTGCGCCGTTTTCGGCGATTTCCGGCGCTTTCAAGCGGACCTTGTCACTTTTTTCCAGCTTGGCATTGGGCCATAACAATTTGATGGCTTCATCCAGCTTGGTGGCATTAAAGGCTTTTTCAGCCCACTTGGCCAAGGCGCTGACAGGCACCAGAAAAACCGCGGCGCTGCCGGCCAACAGGCGCTTGAGGGCGCCTCTTCTACTTAGTTTCATCGCTTTTCTCCGCAATTAAAAAGAGTCATAAATCGAGTTTGAGGAAAAAATCTGCATCACCTGTTGCTTGGAAAGCACTTACAGAGAGTAAATATACTCTGTGACCCAGTCAATTTCTTCCTCGGTTAAAATCATGTGTTTGCCAAATGGCGGCATGGAAGTCAGCATGTTTCGCCGCGTGGCATCCCAAATCTGGGCGCGCAACTTCGCCTTGTCCGGATAACGAGCGCTCATGGCGATCAAAGGCGGCCCGAATGTGCCCGGTGCCTCCATGTCTTCAATAACGTGACAGGCGACGCAGTTACCTTTCTTCCGGTCAGCCACCACTTGTTTACCCATGGCGCGGATTTTTTCAATATCCATATCCTCCTGGGCCTGCGAATGGAAGCTGGCGCTGGCCAACAATATCAGCAGGAAAGTCGACAAGGCTTTTTTTATCATCTTACTACCCCTGTGATGGAAGCCAGGCGATAACACCGCCTGGCTTTGGTTGGTTTATTGACTCTGTTCGACCATATATCGAACCGCAGCGGCGACATCCTCGTCACTCAATTGGGTCTGTCCGCCCTTGGGCGGCATGACACCGGCTTCGCCCTGAAAACCTTCAATGGCATGTTTAATCAGGGTATCCATGCCTTTTTCCGCCCGTTTGCGCCATTCATCGACATCTCCCAGTTTGGGAGCGCCACCCAAACCACCTTCGTGGCACAGCTTGCAGGCGCTTTCATAGACTTTTTTACCCACCAATTGGGCCGGATCCGGCTTTTCCTTGCCACTGGCTCCGTTATCAATGCAGTCTTCTGCACCCGAGCAGTAGCCCAGCAAGGCCACTTTGATTTCTATTTTCGACGGATCAACACAGTCCTTCATGCAGCGTTCCTGTGGTGTATCCGGGCGCATATCCGGGATAAACCCGTCTTCGTTAGGCATGTGTACGCTGGCAAAAGTTTCCTTGCTCAGCACAAAGTCTTCGTCTGTGATGATTTCGTTCAGATACAACACATAGGCGCTGATCGCCCAGGCCTCATCCCAGCTCAGGGAATGTGGGCTGGGAAACGGCATGGCGCGGTGGACATAGTCCAACAGGGTGGATGCGTACGGCCAGTAGCTGCCCACGGTTTTTTCCGGGCTTCCCGTCTTAATTGTGCCAATACCACCGGCCAGTTTGGGCCAAGCACCCTCACCCTCACCAAAAGTCCCGTGGCAACTGGCGCATTTCTCATCATACAGTCCCTCACCTTGAGCCGGCGTACCGGAACCGTCCGGCCAACCATGACCATCAGGGCGAACGTCAATATCCCACCCAGCGATTTCTTCTGGTGTTGCCGGCTTGCCCACGCTAATGCCTGCTATATCCACTTTCAGGGACCGATAAGGACTGCCCGTGCTTTCAACTGCCTTTTCAGCGGCCTTGTCCGTTACCGGCTTCTGAGCCTGGGGTTGTGCATCGATTTCCGCCTGGCAAGCAGAAAGCAATCCAGCCAATGCCAGCGCAGTCCCCGCCAGCATGCCTGAGTTTTTAACCTTTTTCGAAAATCTGAACACTGTCCACCTCTCCGCTTTCTTTGACCATCCAGGTGTGGATGGCATTGTTGTGGTAAATAAAGTGCGTGCCACGGGCATCTCGCATTTGCTTGTATGTGGGCTGCACATAGCCGGTCTCATCAATGGCGCGACTCTGGACCAGGAGTTTTTCGCCATTCCAGTTGAACGGCAGTGCAAACCGGGTCCAGGCCTTTGGCAACACCAGCCCCTTCAACTGAGCCGTTTGCCAGGTAACACCGCCATCGAAGGAAACGTCAACGGCCTTGATGCGCCCCTTGCCAGACCAGGCCAGCCCTTCAAGGATATATTTGCCCTTGCCTTTCAGGGGTTTTTCCGGGCAGGGAAAAGTCACCACGGACTTGGCCTCCATCTCCATGGAGAAAATATACGCCTTGCCATAGCGGTCCTTGTAGTCTTCGCGGCGCGGATATAACAGATCGGTATACTTGGAGGTTTCTTCACGCTGATAATAGGGTTTGTCTCCCACCTCCAGGCGGCGCAGCCATTTAATCATGGTGTTGCCTTCCCAGCCCGGGTTGAACAAGCGAATCGGAAAACCGTTTTCCGGCCGCAGTGGCTCACCGTTCTGGGCATAAACCACCAAGGAGTCATCCAGAGCCTTTTCGATAGGGATGGAGCGGCTCATGGCGGCGCCATCGGCGCCTTCGGCCAGAATCCACTTGCCTTCAGGCTTGACGCCCACTTCTTCCAGCAAATAACGCAAAGGCACACCAGTCCATTCGCAACAGCTATTCATGCCATGGGTGAATTGCAGGCGACCCATTTGCGGTCCCTTGATCTCCATGCCGCCATTGGCCGGGCACTCCAGAAAATGGATACGCGACTCACTGGGGAAACGCATCAGATCTTCCATGGTAAAAATAATGGGCCTTTCCACCAAACCATGGATCATCAGGCGATGCTCATCGGGGTTAATGGTGGGTACACCAGCATGGTCTCGTTCAAAAACCAAGCCATTGGGCGTGATAATCCCCTTGATATCCGCCAACGGCGTGAAGCTGATGGAAGCAATGGCGTCCGGCGTCAGCCAGGGCACCCGGCGGCGCACGATTTTTTCTGCCACATAAGGCGAAGGCTGGCCATAAGGGTGGGTATTGACCGGCAAGCCCAGCTTTTTGGTCCATTCGGGTGTATTCGGTGGCAGATTGCTGCTGGCCATGGCCGAACCGGCCACAACCGCAGAGGAAAATACCGCCGCATTTTTGATAAACCGGCGCCGGTCGACGCCGCTGAGTTTATCAGCTTCGCTGTGCAACAGGCGATTCAATGCTTCTGGCTGAGAATCTATTGCGCCTTTGTTTGTGCCTTTACTCATGGGTTGGTCTCCGATCAACTTTTATCCGGCCGGGCATTGTTGTCTGTTTAACGCGGCCATTTTGAATTAGCAATCACTAATATTACCAGCTTCAGCGGCCATAAATCCAGCCCATACAGAAAAAAATGCATTAACAGGATTCTGCAAGGGCAATTGCCTGTGACTGAGTCGCCCAACAACCCCAGTTGGATCGACGCTGATACTCTTTTTAGCGGTAGCGCCCCGTCTGCTGGCAGCGGGGGCAGAAATAGCTGCTTCTCTGGCCGATTTGACGCTTAACAATCGTTGCGCCACAGCGGATACAGACTTGCCCGGCGCGGCCGTACACCTTGAGGGACTGTGCGAAATATCCTGGCTGACCATCTGCATTGACAAAATCCTGCAAGGTGGTGCCCCCGGCTCCAATGGCCTCAGAAAGCGTCTGCCGGATGGCCTCGGTCAAACGTTGGTAACTGGCGCGTGATAGCCTACCGGCTTCGGCTTCCGGCCAGATCCCCGCGGCAAACAGCGCTTCGCTGGCATAGATATTACCCACCCCCACCACGATCCGGGCATTCATGATGAAATTTTTGACGGCCTGCCGCCGGCCACGGGAGCGCCGGTAAAGGTAATCGGCATGAAACGCCTCGTCCAGCGGCTCCACGCCCAAACATGCAATCAACCGGTGCTGTTCGGCCTGTTCAGCGAACAACACACAACCAAACCGGCGCGGGTCATGAAAGCGTAATACCGCATCGCCTATTTGCCATTCGACATGATCGTGTTTTCGACGTCCGTTGCCATGAGTATCAATTCGCAAGGAGCCAGACATGCCCAGGTGAACCAGCATATCGCCTGCAGCCGTATTTACGATTATGTACTTTCCCCGGCGGCGCACGGCAGTAATAACCTGGCCACCAACACGCTCAGGCAAATCTGCGGGAACAGCCCAGCGCAAGCGGGGCTGATGAATGGTCATTTGCCTGATGGTTTTATTTTCCAGCCAGGGGCGAATGCCCGCAACGGTGGTTTCCACTTCCGGCAGCTCAGGCACGTTGAAGGAACTCGCTAATCAGGGTATGGGCAACGGTAAAGCGTGGCGGAATGGTAACCAGTCCTTGCTTAATGGCGCTTTTCAGATCCTCCCGGGAAAACCACTGAACATCTTCCAGCTCGTCATCCACCCGTGCTTCTTCATTAAGGGCGGTGGCGGTAAAAGCCAGCATCAACGAGGCCGGAAACGGCCAGGGTTGAGAGCCCTGATACTGTATGTTCGTCACGCGGATATTGGCCTCTTCCAGCATTTCCCGACAAACGGCTTCTTCCAGGGTTTCCCCTGGCTCTACAAACCCTGCCAGGGTGGAGTAAACATTCGGCGGCCAGTTGGCCTTACGACTCAGCAAACACCGGTCACCCTTGCTGATCAACACGATAATCGCCGGTTCAATATGAGGAAATTGCTCATGGCCGTTTTGACATAACAAGCGATGACCGGCCGAATGCACACGGTTGGGCGTGCCACATCGGGGACAATAACGCCGATTCCGCTGCCACAGGTCCAACCCGCGGGAATACATGGCAATATGCGCCTGTTCCGAGTCCATGTGCAAGGCTGAACGCCGCAGGGAGGTAAATCGTTGTCCAGCCTGGGCTTCCAGCGTCTGGGCCTGTTGGCCATCGACAGGACAGGCGAACCAATAAGTCTCCTCCAGAACCCCCAGAAAGCAGGGGGTCGTCCCGGGCACCGGCTTGTCCAGTGTCCACAGTTGCTTGCCGGCTCCTGTGGTATACAGGTGTCGGCCATTGTAAACGGGCAAGTAGCAGGTTTTTCCCTGAGTGGCCAAAGCGGCCAGTTGTTCGGGGCGGCCACGCAAATGGGTGGCGCGGTCCAAGCGGCTGTCAGTAAAGAAAATGGACGGCAGAATACGGCCCATGTTTTCCCGCTTTATTCAATAGAAAAGGAACTGCCACAACCACAGGTGGTTTTGGCGTTGGGGTTATGAATGGCAAAACGTGAACCTTGGAGGTCTTCCAGATAATCAATGGTGGCGCCACGCAGATAAGGATAACTCATGGGATCAATAATCACCCGGGCGCCATCTTTTTCCACACTTAAATCACCCGCCTCAGTGCCTTCTTCAAAAGCAAATCCGTACTGAAAGCCGGAGCAGCCGCCGCCGATAATATAAACCCGCAAATTCAAGTCGGGGTTGCCTTCTTCCAGAACCAGTTGCTGAATTTTTTCAGCGGCGTTATCAGTGAGCGTGATTTGGGTCATGTTAGCTGGTTACTGCTTTTTGGGTTTTACCTGGGGAATTTTTATCACCGTGATGGGGCGCAGGGGCCTTTCCCTCAACCTGCCCTTTGTAGATTAACTGTCCATTAATCTGGGCGCCGGCTTCCATTTCAATGTTCTTGTAGTAAATATTGCCGTTGATGCGTGCGCGGCTGGCCACCTCTATCTTGCCATTGGCTTCAATATCGCCTTCCACCTGGCCGTTAATGACCACATTGGCCACCTGAATACGACCAATAATATGACCATTTTCGCTAATGGTAATCACATCTTCACTGCCAGTGGCCACCAGCGCGCCTTCCACTGTGCCATCCACATGCAACACACCGGTAAATTTCACATCACCCTTGATTTCAGTGCCCTGCCCAATAAGTGAATCCAGGTGAGTTTGTGTGCTGGCCACGCTTTGCGGCTTGTCTTTGTGATTAAACATTTTTATGTCCTGTTGCTATGCGGTTAATGAAGCATTTCTTTCTGCAGAAGCGGCGCTTGACTTGCGTCTGCGGCTTGAGATTGCTGCGCGGTAATGGTCTGCCAGTCAAAACGATTCTCCACTATTTTGGCCCTTTTGCCTCGCGGCTTCAAGCGAAACAGAATTTCTTCCGGCTGTAAACCTGCAGGCAATGTCAAAACACCACCCACCGGCAAGAAATACTTGAATTTGAAGTGGCGAAAAATCGTGGAGTTACCACCCTGATCGACCATCAACTTCACCGGTACGGTGACGGCCTGTCCATTCTTACGCCCCTGCACAAAAATATCCAGATCGCCTTCGGCCTGACGGGCCCGCTCAATACGCTGCACCAAAATCACTGAAAGGCGCCAGCGGTTTTCAGACAAAGGTTGTGCCCGAGCCTCAAAGACCCGCAACCCCTTGCCACTGACTTCCGGGCTTAACAGGCGTTGGTAAAAATCCAGTTCCTGTTTGCGTGTCTCAAGAGCGGCGGCCTGTTTACGCAAAAGCGCCTGAAGCTCCTGCATGGCCACTTGCTGAACTTCGTGTTCTGTTTTGACCAAAACCAGTTGGGACCGGGTTTGCCGCCATTGCTTTTGCTGTTGCTGGTATTCATTTTGCAGCGATTGAAACCGTTTTTGCCATTTTTTCTCCTGTCCCTGGCCCCACTGATACCCCAGATAAACACTGACCATCGACACCACTACGATACATAACAGCCATCGTTTAATAACAGTCAGTCTGGAGTGTGTTGGCGCCGGTTGAATAACCAGTTTGGGGGTTTGCGGAGGCGTAATGGCCACGGTCTTTCCTGAATTAAAGGGTTAATTATATCAGGGGCTGTCAATCGCCCCCCCATAAACATGACTCAACCGCACATGAACAACCTCTCTGCCTCTGAAACCGGCTCATTTTCACAATCGCAGGCAGGATAACGCATTCCACAGGTTAGAATAGGGGCCGTCTGACTCCCTTGGGGCAAGTTATGTCTGCAATTATCTTGGCTAAAACATTTCATGTATTCTTTGTCATTAGCTGGTTTGCCGGCATTTTTTATTTGCCCCGGCTGTTTGTGAATCATGCCATGGCACAGGATACGTGCGAAAAACAATTGTTATCGGGCATGGAGGCACGCCTGATTCGCATGATGAATTTCACCGCCGTTTTTGTGCTGATCACCGGCACCTGGTTACTCTATATGCAGTCTGGTGGCTTCAACAGCCTTTACTTCAAGCACGGATGGATTCATGCGAAAATCACCCTGGTGGCGCTATTGCTCGCTTACCATTACTGGTGCATCCGCATCCACAAAAGGTTTCTCCGGGGCCAGGAACAGCACAGCCATGTGTGGTTCCGGTGGTTCAATGAAATGCCGGTTTTCGCCCTGCTGGGCATTCTTTGGCTGGTGTTTGCCAAGCCATTTTAGGCATGATGCGGTTCTTCTGCCTGCACAACAGGCTGTCTTTTTCATTCAACGCCAAAGGATATCCATAATATGAAAATCGCCAGCTGGAATGTCAACTCCCTCAACGTACGACTGCCCCATGTGTTGCAGTGGCTGGACAAGGAACACCCGGACGTGCTGGGCTTGCAGGAACTGAAAATTCCTGACGACAAGTTTCCGCTGGATGCCTTTGCTGAAAAAGGGTATTACGCCGTTTTCAATGGCCAGCGCACCTACAACGGTGTTGCACTTATCAGCAAGGAAGAACCTGCTGATGTAATCAAGAATGTCCCCGGGCTGGAAGATACCCAGCGCCGTGTGATCGCCGCCACTATCAATAATATCCGGATCATTAATCTGTATGTGGTCAACGGCCAGGAACCCGGCAGTGAAAAATTCGCCTATAAAAAACATTGGCTGGAAAAAGTCACCGGCTTTGTGGCCCAGGAGCTAAAAAAGTACCCCTACCTGGTGGTGATGGGGGATTTCAATATCGCGCCAGATGATCGCGATGTCTTTGACCCGGAAGAATGCCATGAGCGCATACACTGCACCACAGAAGAGCGCATGTGGTTACAGCGGCTGCTCGACCTGGGGCTGGTGGACACATTCCGGGCGCTGAACGATGAGGCCGGTCATTTTAGCTGGTGGGACTATCGCGCCGCCGCTTTTCGGCGAAAACGGGGGTTGCGCATCGACCTGATACTGGCCAGCACCGCGCTGGCAAAAACACTCAAGGCCGCCTGGATTGATGTGGAGCCACGCACCTGGGAACGGCCTTCAGACCATGCGCCGGTGATTGCCGAGTTTGACCTTTAAGCTGTTAAGCACGTCATGCGTATCCATAAACTGCCTGATTTGCTGATTGACCAGATTGCCGCCGGTGAAGTCATCGAACGGCCTGCTTCGGTGGTAAAGGAACTAGTGGAAAACGCCCTGGATGCCGGCGCCAGCCAGATTCAGATAGACATTGAGCAGGGGGGCAAAAAATGTATTCGGGTCAGCGACAACGGCTGCGGCATGAGTCCGGACGAAATGCGCCTGGCCATCCAGCGTCACGCCACCAGCAAAATCCATTCCCTGGAGGATCTGGAATCCCTGCATTCACTGGGGTTTCGGGGTGAGGCTTTGCCAAGCATTGTTTCCGTATCGCGTTTTAGCCTGACCAGCCGCCCCGCCGAGGCCGAGCATGCCTGTGAACTGGTGTGTGATGGCGGCCGCTGCCAGGCACCCAAACCGGCAGCTGCGCCACCTGGCACCCGGGTAACGGTGCGCGACCTTTTTTACAACACACCAGCCCGGCGGCGTTTTTTGAAAACCGACCGCACCGAATTCTTGCGCATTGACGATTTGATTAAAAAAATCTCCCTGTCGCGCTTTGATGTCGGCTTCACCCTGAGCCATAACGGCAAGGTCATACGCAATTCCACTGGCGGAGATAACGCATCCACCCAGAAAAATCGCATCGCTCAGTTACTGGGCGCGGACTTTTTCGATCACGCTATCACCATTGATGAACAGCGGGGATCCATGCGGCTTCATGGCTGGGTGGCCCGGCCCACCTGGAACCGCGCCCAGCCGGATCGCCAGTTTTTCTATATCAATGGCCGCATGGTGCGCGACAAGCTCATTGGTCATGCGGTACGCCAGGCTTACCAGGACGTGCTGTTCCACGGCCGCTATCCGGCTTTTGTGCTTTATCTGGAACTGGATCCGGTGCTGGTGGATGTCAATGTCCATCCCACCAAACACGAAGTGCGCTTCCGCAATGCCCGCCGCGTGCATGACTTTATTTTTGGGTCATTACACCACGCCCTGGCCCATACCCGCCCTGGCAGCGAGGTGTATGCACCCAGGGAAAGCGCTGTGATTCCATCGGACAACCACACCAACTCCAGCAACACGCCATTGGCCAGCCACGCCTGGCAACAAGGATTGCGCTTGAACCAAAGTCACACCGTCTCACCACAAGTGGCGGAGTCGTCCCTGAGCTATTTGGCACAAATGGCCACAGTACCTTCCATACCTGAACCTGTCGATTCCCCACAGCCTGATAGCGGACACAAGGAGGAAATCCCACCCCTGGGCTACGCCAAAGCCCAGTTACACGGCGTGTTCATTTTGGCGGAGAATGCTCATGGGTTGGTGGTTGTGGACATTCACGCCGCCCACGAACGCATTACTTACGAGTGGATGAAATCCGCCATGAACAACCATGAAAAAGGCATTCGCAGCCAGAACTTGCTGGTGCCCATTACCATGGCTGTCAGTGAAAAGGAAACCCTGGCCGTCGAAGAATACCGGCCATGGTTTGCAAAACTGGGGTTCAATCTGGATGTCAGCGGGCCGGAATCACTTATTGTGCGCAGCGTCCCATCCCTGCTGGCCAACACCGATGTGGAATCATTGCTTCGGGACGTGCTGGCGGAAATCGTCACCCTGGGTTCATCCACCGCCATTGAAAAAGCCATCAACGATATTCTTGCCACCATGGCCTGTCATGGCGCGGTCCGGGCCAACCGTGCCATGACCATCATGGAAATGAACGCCTTGTTGCGTGATATGGAGCGCACCGAGCGCGCCGACCAGTGCAACCATGGCCGCCCCACCTGGGTGCAACTGGACATGAAACAGCTGGACAAGTTCTTTTTGCGCGGCCAATGAGGAGCACCCACCACCAGCGCCCTCGTGTCGTTTGCATCATGGGCCCGACCGCCGCCGGTAAGACCGAAGCCGTGATCGACCTGTTCGAGCGCTTCAATGGCCATATCATTTCCGTGGATTCGGCGCTGGTTTACCGGGGCATGGACATTGGCACCGCCAAACCCGACCGCGCCACATTGCAGCGGGCGCCCCATGCACTGGTGGATATTCGCGATCCGTGGCACAGCTACTCGGCCGCCGATTTTCGTACTGATGCGCTGGCAGAAATCGATACAGCCACAGGCCGCGGCCAGGTGCCATTGCTGGCCGGGGGCACCATGTTATATTTTCGCGCCCTGCAACAGGGCCTGTCCACATTGCCCCAGGCTGATGCCGCCACGCGCGAGCAACTTGAGCAACAGGCAAAACGCATTGGCTGGCCGGCCATGCACCGGCAATTACAGGCCGTTGACCCGGCCAGCGCCGCGCGGATCCACCCCAATGATCCCCAACGTATTCAACGCGCCCTGGAAGTGTGGCACGTGACAGGCAAGCCATTGAGTTACTGGTTCGCCCAACAAAACCCGTCACAGGCTTGCGCCTTCAGGGCCCTGAAAATTATTCTTGCCCCACCTGACCGCTCTGTGCTGCATCAACGGATTGAACACCGCTTCGACCACATGCTGGCCACCGGCTTTATTGACGAAGTCAAACAACTGCGGCAACACCCCCGCATCCATGCCGATTTGCCGGCCATGCGGGCCGTGGGCTACCGGCAAGTGTGGCAATATCTGGACGGAAAACTGGACCGGAAGGAAATGCGTTACCGGGGTATTGTCGCCACACGGCAACTGGCCAAACGCCAATGGACCTGGTTACGCAAGGAAAAAGACGCGGTGTGGCTGGACCCAAGCACCGCAGACAGTCACAAAAAAATCCGCCAGCTGGTGGCGGATTTTCTGGATTGTTAAATCAGTAAAGCCGGCAACGGCCATCCACCTTCTAGAACCGCAGCACCTCAAGAATACGCTGCTGGACTTCTTCAATACTGCCTGTGCCATGAACTTCGCTAAGCACACCGGCCTGCCGGTAATGCTCCACCACAGGTTCGGTTTGCTGCCGGTAAACCCCCAAGCGGTGACGCACAACTTCTTCGGTATCATCCGCCCGGCCTTCAGCCTCGGCCCGTTTGGCGATACGCGCCACCACTTCTTCCGGATCTACTTGAATCAAAACTGCATGCTCCACCGGCATGTCAATCTCACCCAGCAACTGATCCAGCATTTCCGCCTGCACCAGATTGCGGGGAAAGCCATCCAGAATAAAACCTTTTGCCGCATCATCGGCTTGTAAACGCTCCTTGAGCATACCCAGGACAATATCATCGGACACCAATTCGCCACGATCCATAACCTCTTTGGCCGCCTGACCCAGTGGAGTTTCCGCCGCCACCGCCGCACGCAATAGATCGCCGGTGGAAATATGTGGCACGTGCAATTTTTCTGTTAACAGTTTGGCCTGCGTGCCCTTACCGCTGCCCGGCGCGCCGAGTAATACCAGTCTCATTTAATTGTCCTAGTTCACCAAGATCGATGGCCCGTATATTAGAAAAGTCTAACGGACCGCAATAGAGGCGATATTCTGGTGTTTTGCGCCCTTCAAGTCAACAAAAACGCCCGTTTTTCGCAATAATTGGGGGGATTTTTTCGTGTAGAATGGCTTTTTTGTTAACCCTATGATGAGGAACCTGCCTGCCATGAGCACAAAAAATGCCTTGTACTGCCAATCAGGAGGCGTCACTGCCGTCATCAATGCCACTGCCTGTGGCGTGATTGAAACCGCTCGAAAACATGCGGACAAAATCGGCACCGTCTATGGTGCGAAAAACGGCATCATTGGTGTGTTACGGGAAGAACTGATTGACACCGCGTGTGAATCGGATGCCGATATTGCCGCCTTGCGCCATACCCCCGGCGGGGTTTTTGGCTCCTGTCGCTACAAGCTCAAGGACTTAACCGAGCAGCGCAAGGAATATGAACGCCTGGTGGAAGTGTTCAAAGCCCACAACATTGGCTATTTTTTCTACAATGGCGGCGGGGACTCGTCTGACACCGCATTCAAGGTTTCCAAAATTGCGGATGAAATGGGCTACCCGGTATCGTGCATCGGCGTGCCCAAAACTATTGATAACGACTTGCCCATCACTGATACCTGCCCGGGTTTTGGCACCACCGCCAAGTATATTGCCGTTTCTATTAAAGAGGCCTCACTGGATGTGGAATCCATGGCCGAAAGCTCGACCAAGGTGTTCATCATGGAAGTGATGGGACGCCATGCCGGCTGGATCGCCGCTGCTGGCGGCCTGGCCGGGCACACCCATGATGACCCGCCACAGATTATCCTTTTCCCCGAAATTCCCTTTGATGAAGTGGCTTTCTTGCAGCGGGTCAAAGATTCCGTTGACCAATACGGCTATTGTTCGGTGGTGGTCTCAGAAGGCGTGCGTTACCCTGACGGCCGTTTTCTGGCCGATGCCGGTACCCGAGACGCCTTTGGACACGCCCAGCTCGGCGGCGTGGCGCCGGTGCTGGCCAACCTGGTGCGGGACAAACTCGGCTTTAAATACCACTGGGCAGTTTCTGATTATCTGCAACGCTCGGCGCGCCACCTGGGCTCGGCCACGGATGTGGCCCAGGCCTATGCGGTGGGCGAGGCCGCTGTTGAACTGGCGCTGCAAGGTCGCAACTCGGTCATGCCAGTGATTCGGCGCTTGAGTGACTCTCCTTATCGATGGGATATCGACGTGGCGGAGCTCAAGGACATGGCCAATGTAGAGAAAATGCTACCTCGCGACTATATTACCGAGGACGGCTTTGGCATCACGGAAAAATGTCGCCGTTACCTGCAACCGCTTATCGAGGGCGAGGATTATCCGCCCTATGCCAATGGCTTGCCACGTTATGTGCGACTAAAAAAACAACTGGCTGAAAAAAAACTGCCACCATTTGCGATTTGATGCCTGCCTCCCACAATCACGCGTTCACAAACAAATACGGCCGGCAGCACATGCCGGCCGTATTATGACGCGGCATCTGTTTTTCTTATTGCTTCATCAGCTCGCCTGATATTGCGCACAGTTCTGGCGTGATTGCCACATCTTTTTTCAGAGATTGCAAAAAAATGTGAATCGCTTCGCATTTTTTTAAAATCGCTGTGCTATATTCAGCGCTCGGTTCATTTCGTGCCACAAATTGACCAGGCCAGCGGAGGGCGACTCACCCAGTTTGTTTGCACGCAAATGACCGAAAGATTAACCATTTCAATAACGCTAAAGAGGAAGGTTTTTCCATGAAAACAAACCAGGTAAAATCCCTGACCAAGGCCATTGCGGCCACCATCGCCCTGTCTGTCTCCGGCGCTGTACTGGCCTCCACCCCTGTGGCGGATACCGGTTTCAGCGAACAGGGTATCGAAGACGCCATCAGCCAGAAGCTGCGTAACTTTTCCGCCGCCAACCGCATCAAGGGCCAATACATTGTGGTCTTTGATGAAAACATGGTGCAAAAACGCGCTGACTCTCTCAAAGCCCTGAGCGACGACAAACAGGCCAATCTGGAAACCGCCATTCAGGAAATGGCCATCCAGGCGGCCACCAAGGCCGGTGGCACCGTCAAGGGCACATACAAGCACGCCTTGCAGGGCTTTGTGCTGAGCAATGCCAGTGAAAAAATGGTGCGCCAACTGGCCAAAGACCCCAGCATCAAATTCATTGAAGCAGACCAAATCATGCACACCACGGCCACCCAGAACAGTCCTACCTGGGGCCTGGATCGCATTGACCAGTCCAATTTGCCACTGGATAACAAATACGTTTACAACTACACCGGCAGCGGCGTAAAAGCCTATATTATTGACACCGGCATCCGCACCACCCATAACGAATTTGGCGGCCGGGCGCAAAGCGGCTACACTGCCATCAATGATGGCAATGGCACCAATGACTGTAACGGCCACGGCACCCATGTGGCTGGCACTGTCGGTAGCGCCACATATGGTGTCGCCAAAAGCGTTAGCCTTTACGCAGTGCGTGTACTGGACTGCCAAGGCAGCGGTTCCAACTCCGGCGTTATTGCCGGGGTCGATTGGGTGAAACAAAATCACACCAAGCCAGCCGTGGCCAACATGAGCCTGGGCGGCGGCGCATCCAGCGCGCTGGACACCGCCATTACCAACCTGGTCAACGCGGGCGTCACCGTGGCTGTGGCCGCTGGCAATGACAACGCCAATGCCTGTAATTATTCGCCGGCTCGGGCTGCGGCTGCCATCACCGTGGGCTCCACCACCAGCAGCGATGCCCGCAGCTCCTTTTCCAACTATGGCAGCTGTCTGGACATCTATGCGCCGGGCTCCAGCATTACATCCACCTGGAAAAACAGCGATACCTCCACCAACACCATCAGCGGCACGTCCATGGCTTCTCCCCATGTGGCTGGTGTGGCCGCACTGTATTTGCAGGCCAACCCGAGTGCGACACCCTCGGCGGTTACCAATGCCATTACTGGTGGAGCCACACCCAACAAGGTCACCGATGCCAAAACCGGCTCGCCCAATTTATTGCTGAACTCGCTGTTTAACGGCAACTCCGGCGGTGGCGGCGGTGGCGGTGGCGGCACCCAGGAACTACAAAACGGTGTGGCCAAAACCGGCCTGTCCGCCTCCACTGGCAACACGCTTAACTACACCATGACGGTTCCTGCTGGCGCCAGCAATCTGAGCTTCGCCATTTCAGGCGGCACCGGTGATGCTGATATTTACGTCAAGTTCGGCAGCGCACCCACCACCAGCAACTACGATTGCCGTCCATACAAGAGTGGCAATAACGAAACCTGTAGCTTTGCCAGCCCGCAAACCGGCACCTATTACGTGATGGTTCGCGCCTATAGCAGCTTCTCCGGCGTTAGCCTGGTTGGTAGCTATACCGAACCCGGCACCGGTGGTGGCGGCAACACCATTTCCGACACCAACATTTCGGCCTCTACCGGCCAGTGGGTGGGCTACACCATCAATGTACCGGCAGGCACCAGCAAGCTCACCGCCGATATCTGGGGTGGCAGCGGCGATGCTGACCTGTATGTTCGCTTCGGTAGCGCGCCAACCACCAGCAGTTACAATTGCCGCCCATACAAGGTTGGCAACAACGAAAACTGCACCATTAACAACCCCTCTGCAGGCACCTGGTACATTAGTATCCGCGCCTACAGCACGTTCTCCGGGGTGAATATGGAAACCGTTGCCCAGTAAGCAACGTTCCTAATCAAAGCACAAAAGGCCGGCCTTGCGCCGGCCTTTTATATGGGACCGGGACCTCGCTTATTATGAAACCTGGCGCCGCATAATCTTGCGTTGCCAAAGTCACCACCCATCACCGAAGGTGTCATGCTGGACCCACTCGGGTACAATAAAGCGTTTTCCCAAAGAGCGCATAAACATTATGGTCACTTTTCCCTTGACCTCTGGTGCCAAGGCTTCCGGCCACCTTTCTGTTCACACCGCCTCTCTGGCGGTTTTTTCCGGCGTTATGCTCCTGTTTGCTCTGTTATCCAGCCCCAATGCCCAGGCCGAACCCTCCCGGGCAACGACGAAATCAGTCACTTGGAGCCTCAATGACGCCTGGGGAGAAACCTATACTTTCCCGTCTGCTGGCAAAAAAGCTCATGTCCTGGTTTTCTGGGCCAGTTGGTGCCCCTATTGTCACAAGCTCATGCCGAAAGTGGAGCGCCTGTATCAACAACTGCCCCGGGATACCGTAGAGTTTCTCGCCATCAATGCCTGGGACTCCGCTGATCCTGAAGCCTTTATGATGGCGCATGATTATCAGTTCCCGGTACTGATTCACGGGGAGAAAATTGCGCCGCTTTACGGCGTCAAGGCGGTGCCGGAAGTATTGGTTTTTAACAAAAACATGCAACTGGTTTATCGCCGCCAAAGTGGTCAAAATCCTGAAGAAGTGGCCGCTGCGGTTCAAAAAACATTGCAACAGCTCTTGTCTGCCAAACCAGCGGACACGCTTTCCTCCCGGGATTCCACCCAGCCGGATAACCTGTCTACGCTCTATGACACCCTGGAAGACTTCTATGCCTTTGCGCCGCCGCAAGGCAACGCCATCGCCATTCAGCAAATCCCCGCCGACAAGATGCGGGATTTTTTATGGGTGGACACCCGCAGCCAGGAAAAATACCAACAAGGCCATATTCCTGGTGCCATCCACATAGAGTGGCGCGAAGTGTTTGAACGCCGAAATGAACTGCCGAGAGACCGGGGAATCATTCTCTACTGCACCGGCGGGGTGGTGGCCGCCCAGGCCATGATGGGCCTGAAACTGGCTGGATTTGATAACGTCCACACATTGGCAGGCGGGTATAGCCGCTATCTGGATTATCAGCGGCAAAAGCAGAAGGCCAAAAAACAACCGGAACGCTGAAAGCGGTGAAAAGCCGCTATCAAAACACATTCACCCGCGCTTGCCATAAACAGACCTTTCTTGCTGGCGATAAGCGATATAAGAATAAACCACCGGAACCAAAACCGCCAACAGAATGGCTCCGGCCACAAGCCAACCTGACTGCCTGGCATAAATGGCACTCGCCGGCAGGATCATTCCGGCAACCACAAAACAGGTCCGCGCCAAACGGTGGGTTTTATCCCAGACCGTATCATTGGCCAATGTCCAGGGTGTGCGAACACCCACAAAAAAATTCTTGGGGAATTTACCCAGCAAATTGCCCACAGCCACCAGCAAGCCGCCTGTGGCCATGAAAAGCCAGCGTATCAGATCCATTTCAGGGTTTAGACTGGCCTGTAGAATCAACCATTGCACCAGCAGCAAATATGCGCTAATCCAGAAGATCACCTTCACTAAAGCATGCGTTGCGCCATCCAGACGAAACCCGCGCGGGGAAATCAGCGGCAACACAAAGGCCAAAACCACCGTCAGGCTAATGATGCCCGGCAGCAAAATCGCCCAGTTTTTACTGCCCCAGCGGTCAATCTCGCCGTGGATGTTCCAGTGAATGGGAATCAATTCGGGCAGACGAGAAAAATAAATCGCCAATAACAACCAACTGACACCTGCTATTAAAAAGAGACCGATCTTGAACACATTTTTCATGGTTTTTTCTCGCCGATAAACTGAAAAACAAAGGCCAGCACATCCTCAAACAGGGACGTATTCAGAGAGTAAATGCGCCGCTGGCCATCCTTACGAACCCGCACCAGTTCGGCCTGCCGCAACTGGCTCAAGTGATGCGACAAACTGGCGCGGCTGAAGTCAAAATGCGCCGCAATTTCACCGGCTGTCATCTCTCCATCCCGCAACAAGCGCAGTATTTCCCGCCGGCTGGCATCGGCCAGGGCATGAAAAACCGACTGGGTGCGCTCATTGGTGTGAATCTCACTCATATTTAGACTATAAGCTAAATATCAAAACAATGCAAGTCAAGCACTTAGATAACACCACAGCCCATCGCATCAATGACGCTTTAGCAAACGGCGAAAATCCTGCCAGTTTGATATTGGCAGTAATTTATGCCAATGCTATACGATCCCGGTGACGAAGAGAGGAGCACGATCATCACGTGAATCACGCGATTAGCAAGATTATTTGCTCACCAGCTAGAGCTAATATACAAAAAAATTACGTTGCATTCACTTTTTGTCATGACAAAAAGTGTTTTTTTTCAAAAAGTACCAAGCGTTCAGTTTAGGATAGAACTCTGGAGGATGTTTATTTTTCAGGCAATAGCATTTCCGTTTCTGAAGGATTTGAACTGAAGAGGATTAACAGTGCCGATGCCTGGTTGGTTTCTATCTCTGACGGGAAACACAACCTTTTTTCCACCCCCCCATAGAAAGCGATTCTCTTGTTTCCATGTCCAATTGCGTCACTCAAGCAGACAATATCAAGGAAGAAAATCTGGTCAGGGTAATTGTGCTGAAAAAATGCTTGATTATTCGCGATATGCCATGATTTGAAAATATCAAGATGGTTGGTGGTTCTTTGGAGAAACATAAGGAAGAAAACAGCGTTCGGCACAAAAGCCCTGTTGGCAGCCGCCTAAAATCACACGACAATTTAGGAAGATGTGTCCATCAATAACGAACCAGCCCGCCCAAACCGGGAAGAACCTGTCAGCGATAAGACAGGTAGCAAGCATCTTCCTAAATTCTAGGTTGGGCACGAAACTTCAAGTGAGCAACAGAAGCTTCCACCAATCAACTCATATGAAAACTACGGAAACCATCAGGAAAGGACAACAGAAGAGTCTCTAGATTCGAAAACCAGCCTAGAGAAGAACCTGAATGATTTTGAAGTCACCTGTGAATGCAGCAAAAAAAGAATAAACGAGTCTATATTATTTCCTCTGACTACTTGATTTTCGGATAAGACAGGATAAAAAACTTATGTATGGTACTTATTTTTATTGAAATGGAGAAAAATTATGAGCAAGAAAAAAATTATCTATCTTGGCTTTGCCTTGACCCTTTTCTCATGTGCGGCTTTTGGCGCCGTTCCCAGTTTTGAGGATATGGTGACCCGAATAGATAACCTGTTCATCTGGGTTGTGAAACTCTTTATGCGCTTGTCAATCGTCGGAGCTATCTTGCTGGGGGTAATGGCAGCGAAGTTCCTTTTTATTGACCATGATCGACTATACAGCAGGAGGAAAGGTCTTCGATTTCTGGGTGGGGCCGTGTTTCTCGCTATCATCGGATTGGCACTTTTCATGGCTGTAGCCAAAAAAGAGGCTGCCGGAGATCAATACTGGGATGATATCGATCAATACATGGAAAATGTAAGGGATTGGTAATGACCCCCAAGATCATGAAGCTGGAAAACTATAGCGACCTCGATGGTAGTGTCGGTCGCTATATCTTTTCCACAGGAAATGGAAGTCTTTGCAGTATTGTTCGTGGCCGTGACAGCAGAATTCAGCCCATAAAGGGAATTTATGGGCGAATACTTAATGGTTTCGCCAATGACCTGTCCCCAATTATGGAAGAATATGGACATGCCATTCATGTTTGTAAGCAGTACGACTCTACGAGAAACAGAGTGTCGTCCACCGTCGAGCGGCTTACCTTGCCCAACAAGAAAGCCGCCCAGCGCATCGGCATGGATATATCCTGGCTGATAGATAGCCGTAACAAGAAACTGGCCGAGTATTGCTCTCTTGTGGATATTTACATGGCCATCTGGACAACGCGGAGATCATCTGAAAAGGCCGATGAAGTACAAAAATTTTTCGACAATTCCCCGGTTTCTGAAATTTCCGAGGAATTCGGACGGCGACTGTTTGATAGTCACGGTAGCTATGTCAGCAATGTTATCGTCGATCTTAAATCACATTACATTGATTGTGAATTGATCGACTGCTACAGCGCCGGCGAGTTTATTCACAGAACATTCAACCCGGGAAGCCAGAAAACCCCGAAACTGCTCCCGGATGATGTCAGATTTCCAAGAGAGGATGAGGATAAAAATATCCTCATCCTCCCTCAAAAGCTGAATAGACAACTAACAGAAGCCAAGATTATCGTAGAGGATTTTGAAACAATAAGAATAGGCGACAGAATTTATTCGAGTTTCGATCTGAGCTACTTTCCTTCAGAGGCCGTCACATTTCAGCAGTTCGCGGAAAGAGCCGCCATTGACAGGCTTCCCTACCGATTTTCCATGATGATCTCCAGCCGGGAGGATGAGCATTGGAAAGCCAAGTACGCAAACATTTCAAAAATTTTCAGTTTCGGCGACTTGCGGGAAAGCTATACACGCATGGCAGCCTACTCAAAAGAGCACAAAGGGCAAATAGTTACCGCCCAGACCTCCGTGACAACCTGGGTGGATGTGTCTAATTTTGATAATGTTAGTGACGCCAAAAAACGACTGAATTAGCAAGTCAGCTCCCTGAAGCACCTGGTAAAAAACTGAGGCAAGGCCAGCCTGAAAGAGCGCGGCGTTGATCCCATTGCCGCTTATGTGAATACCATCCTAGGGCTTTCAACCCCATAAACGAAATGAGCGACGAGGAAGTCAGAGTACTTTATGTTGCCATCACCAGAGCAAAACTGAACCTGAAGGTGCCAGCAGAATTGGCAAACATAATCCGTAAAAAAACTTATCCACAGCTTCTGTGGATAAACCTTAACACAATACAACAAAGAACAAGATTCTTTGCGTTTTTTATTGGTTTGGCTAATTTTTAACCAGTGAGGAGACAATATGAACAAAGAACAAGTCAATGTCCAGGTGGTTCTGCCAAACCACCCAATCACAGCAAAAGTGCTGGAAAAAGCCGTTGATGAACTCTATGATGGCGACCTTGAACTTTGCCTGTATGAAGGCTGCCGGCGGCTCCATGAACGTATCTACAGCATCGGCGGAAAACTGGGGTTCCAACCCTTCGCCATCACCGCCGAAGGCCCCGTGCTGCTCGGCCCCAAAAGCGCCGTTGATGAACTCTCTGACAATATGCCAGAATGGGCCATTCTCGGCGGGATCAATATCGAACTGGACTGAAAGAAACCCATGAACAAACCCAAAAACATGCCGGAAAAATTACAGATTGGCGGTGAAAAAAATATCAGCATATTCTCCCCCTGGTCGAAACTCCCCATCTTTACCACCACCAGAAAAAAAAGCAAAGAACTGGCAGAATCCGTGGAACAAGGCGAAGTGCCGGTGCTGGAACATGAAACACAATACGCCACCGTCAAGATATTCCCCGCCATCATCTCAACCACAAACGGAAAAGGACTGCCAATATTCCCGTCATCCATGGAAGAAACCGTCTTCGATGGCATCATCCAACTGGTGGTCGAAAAAAAACAACTGAAACAAGTGGATGAAAACCTCCTGGTATGGTTCTCAGCCTCGGAACTGCAAAAAAAACTCAAAGGATTCGGAGTCTCCATCAATTACGACCAAATCATCGAATCAATATCAGTCCTCTCCGGGTGCAATATCGAAATCATCAAGTCACCCCAAAAAAATGGAGAGGAAGCCTGCTCGGTGGCTGGGTGCTCGAAGAAAGTGATGACGATGTTTTTGATTCAAAAATCGGTATCCGGGTGCTTCATAGATCCATCTCCGATGCTGTTTCCAATAACAGATTAAGAAAAGCCCTCCCCCACCACCTGTTTAGCTTCAGCCCGCTGTCAAGATGGATAAACAAGGTCATGCTGCTCGAATTTACCAATCCAGGCTCCGTGGCCTCAAGCATTCATGGGAAAGAACCCGCTTTCAACCTGACACTCTCCTCCATTATCGAAAACTCAGGAAGAATCAAAAAAGACCAACCACTTTCCCGTGCATCAAGAAGGGTTAAACTCACACTCGAAAAAATGATCTGCCCCTGTTGTCAAATCAACCGATCAGAAAAACATGAATGCACAAAAACACTAAGAAAGTTTGAAGCCAGAAATATCACCCAAAAAGTAAAAGGCTCAAAAAAACCTGTCCTCACAGATGTTATCTTCACATTGCATCCAAGCGCGGGGTTTGAAAAATGGCAGGAAAAAATCAATGCTGAAATGGAGAAGGCAGGAATAACCGAACCCAATGAGTAAAGCCCGCTTGACTCTACATCAATTCACAAGCTGTCAATGACGCTTTAGCAAACGGCGAAAATCCTGCCACCACATGCGTGGATAATACAGCCATATCCGCCAATCCACTGGTGCGGAAAAGCGCCTGGCCACATAAGTTCTCGGCTGGAACAGGTAATCCGCCAGCAAGCCCCAGCGGGCTTTCCAGGATTCCAGTTGCCGCCAGCGGTGGCGGAAATCTCGCCATTTGCTTTGCCGTTGTTCCGCATAGGGCATAAATCCTTGGCCCTGCGATGCGGCCTTTGGCGCAATGGATGGGAACACACAACCAGTAAACACCCGCTCCAGCTGTTTGCGCATGGAATGCAGTAGCCCCGCCATGTCCGGCAACAATCCCTGAGCGTTATTTCGTTCGGCCACTAACGGCCACAACAACGCCACGTCATAAAGCCACAAGTGCTTGCGGTCTTCCGGCCGGTGGCCATAATAGTGGAAAACAGCCAGTTGCAAGGCATCCACAGAATTCAGTGTATGGATCTGATGCCGCCCCAGCGAAAGGGCTGTGGCTCGCTTTGCCAAAACCGAAAAAGCTTGCTGCCGGTGAAAGTCCACACGGTTGTTGATGCGCCAATGCATGTCCACCAACAGCCGGCGGCCACCAGGCAAGGGCTTGACGTAAGTGTTTTGAAAGCTAACCCAGCGCCCCTGGCGTGACGGCAGCACACAAAAGCCCAGGGTCTGCAGCTGATTGTGCCACCAGTCTCTATCCGCCTGCCGCACCAGTATGTCCATGTCCGAACGGGCCCGCAGCGCCGGATGTGGGTAAATGGCGTGGGCCAACGCCTGGCCCTTGAAGACCAGCACAGGCCGGTGGTGCGCCTGTCCCCGGCTGGTCACATTCACACAAAGCGCGTCCCAGTGTTTTTGCATGGCCAGGGATAACAGCCAGGCGCGTTGTAAAGGCGTTTGACACGTCCGAAGGCTCCCGGTGGTTCCAGGCGCGCTGTCCTGCTGACCATACCAGGCCAATACAGGCGCCATGCCATGGCGCACCGCCCAGATTTTTTCCGCGCCAGTGCTCGGCTCTAAGGCCGGTTTCGTATCCTGCGACAAGCAATATTTTTCAGGCCAGATACAGTCGGCCGCCACCAGTCTCCTGAGGGCCTGAGGCCGGCTTTCGGGCCTTGGCCAATCATATGAACCATGCTGCCGCTGATTACTCACACCTGATAGTAGTTGCGATACCAGTCCACAAAGCGGGCAATGCCGGTTTCAACCGGCGTGGAAGGGCGAAAGCCCACATCACGCGCCAGCGCCGAAACATCCGCGGCGGTATCCGGCACATCGCCTTTTTGCAGGGGAAGCATTTCCATTACAGCTTTTTTGCCCAGGGCCTTTTCAATAGCCTGAATATAGTCCAGTAACTGCACCGGCTGATTATTGCCAATGTTGTACACCCGATATGGCGCGCTGCTGGCTGCCGGAGTGCCTTGGGAAAAATCATAATCCGGTTGCGGCTCGGGAGGGTTGTCAAGCACCCGGATAACGCCTTCGACAATATCGTCGATATAGGTAAAGTCCCGGGTGTGACGGCCATGGTTGAAAACCTGAATGGGCTCCCCGGCAAGAATTTTCCGGGTAAACAAAAATAAAGCCATATCCGGCCGTCCCCACGGCCCATATACGGTAAAAAAACGCAAACCCGTACTGGGGATGCCATACAGATGCGAATAGCTGTGGGCCATCAGTTCATTGGACTTTTTGGTGGCCGCATAGAGTGACAGCGGGTGATCGACACCGTCTTCCACCCGAAAAGGCAATGCGGTATTGGCGCCATAGACTGATGACGAGGAGGCATAGACCAGATGCGTCACGCCATGTTGCCGACACGCTTCAAGGATCGATAAAAAACCGGCAAGGTTGCTATTGAGATAGGCCCAGGGATTTTCAATGGAATACCGTACCCCGGCCTGGGCGGCCAGGTTGACCACGCGCTTGATGTTATGCTGGGCAAACAAGTCCCGCAGACGCTCATGCTCGGCAATATCCAGGCGCTGGAAGACAAAATCCGCATGAGCCTGCAAAAGCGCCAGGCGGGATTCTTTCAGGTTGACGTCATAGTAATCGTTGAGGTTATCGATGCCAATTACCCGCTGACCACGCGCCAACAGCGCCTGGCTCACATGGTAACCAATAAAACCGGCCGCACCAGTCACCAAAACCGCGTCTGTTGTCATAGTCTGTCATCCACATAATGATCCGGCAAAGCGTTTTTCAGGTCAAAAACCACACTCGCGGGCTTGCGCCAGCGGGCGATAAGTTCGGCGCCATGTTCAACAAATTGTCGATGAGCCACCGCCAACACAATGGCGTCATAAGCCTGGTCTTGTGGCTTGTCAGTCAACGAAAAGCCCAGTTCTTCCCGAGCTTGATCCGGATCGGCCCAGGGATCATGCACGTCCACCCGGGCATGATACTGTTGCAATTCCCGCACCACATCCACCACACGGGTATTACGCAAATCCGGGCAGTTTTCCTTAAAGGTCAGCCCCAGCACCAAAATCCGCGCGCCCACCACATGAATTTTGTGCAACGCCAGTAATTTCAGCAAACGATCGGCCACATAAGCCGGCATCTCCTGATTCAGGCGCCTGGCAGTGGTAATAATCCGGGGGAAATAACCACTTTCCTGCGCCTTGTGAATCAGGTAATAAGGGTCCACACCAATGCAGTGTCCGCCCACCAGACCCGGCGTAAACGGCAGGAAGTTCCACTTGGTGGCCGCCGCTTCAATCACCGCGTGGGTATCCAGCCCCAAGTGATGAAACATTTGCGCCAGCTCGTTCATAAAGGCGATATTGACATCCCGCTGGGTGTTTTCAATGGCCTTGGCCGCTTCCGCGGTTTTGATATCCGTCGCCACATAAACACCGGCGCTGACCACCTTTTCGTAAATGGCTTTGAGACGGGCGGCGGTTTCCGGCGTGGATGCCGCCACCACCTTGGTAATGGTCTGCAGGCGGTGGACCTTGTCCCCGGGGTTAATGCGTTCAGGCGAGTAACCAATGCTGAAATCACGGTTCAGCGTCAAACCGCTGGCCTGCTCCAGTATGCGCGCACACACCTCCTCAGTCGCGCCGGGGTAAACCGTGGATTCATAAACCACCACATCGCCAGGCTTTAATTGCTGTCCGATGGCCTGCGAGGCTTTTTCCAAGGGGCCCAGATCAGGCAGATTATTGGCGTCCACCGGCGTTGGCACAGTGATGATATAGACTGTTGAGGTCGCCAAATCTTCCAGCTTGTCTGTCAATACCAGATCACTGGCCTGGCGCAACGCCTCGGCAGAAATTTCTCCGGTACGATCATGACCCTGGCGCAACTGACGCACCCGCTGGCAGTCAATGTCAAAACCCACCGTGGGGAAGTGTCTGGACAGACCCACCGCCAAGGGCAACCCCACATACCCCAGGCCAATCACCGCTATTCTGGTATCGGCATTCACATTAATATAACTCACTTGATAAAACTAAAAACAGACCGGAATCTGCCACACCGCGTTATTGTGCGACAACCCCGCCTGTAAGACAATGAAAGATACCGAAGCCGTAAGCACACGGCTCCCCCGAATACTGCCGGTCCGGCAATACGGAGCGGACATTTGATGATAGATGGGCCAATCAGTTCGGGCTGGCCAGGTCTCCGCCGTGGTCGCCGTCTCGCGGGTCGTCACCGGATTGCGGGCCAATATAGGGATCTACCACCAGAATCGGAATATAGCTCAGATATTGCGGATCGGGATTTTTTCGTAGCCAACTGGCCACTTCCGCATAGCAAGACTGGTAGGCCGGCGCCACCACTTTCCGCAAAACCACGGCATAACTGTTGTTCAGCATTAACTGCTTGACCTTCTGGTCCGCCTTGGCTTGCCATTGCTCGTCGGCATCCGCATTGACCAGCACAAAAGCCTGCCCGGCAGGCAACCGGCCACGGGAAAGTGAAATGCGTTCGTCAGGAACCAGATTGTCATCCCGGTAAATTTCCAGCACATAACGATCACGGGAAAAATCGATGGGCTCGCTTGTGCCGTTAAAGATTTCCAGTGCCTGGTTATTGGTGTCTTTGATCACCATTTCCGATAACAACAATTCCTGCGGGGTTTCCGGGCAATGGCGAACCTGATGCCGGCCCAGATTGTCTGTTAATGCCTCAGGACGCACACGCCACTGATATTCCGGTTCAAAGGGATCCAGCTCCACTCTGTCACCAAAACAGACTGCGGATTTACGCCGCCAGGTGCCCGGATGCAGCAGGGGCGGATTTTCCGCTAGCGCGGAAGTTTTTTCCTGTTCCGGTGCCACCGGCAGTTCTCCTGCGGAATCCACTACCAGGGCCGGTGTGTCGTTCAGGGCGTAATGCTGCTTCAAACGCGTCAGCCAGAATTCATCCGCATCCACTGATGACTGGCTGTTATGGCTATTATCTGCAACAGCCTGTGTATGCGCGGCGCGCATCGTGGCCGCCACCGAGGTCACCGCACAATCGCAATCATTCCAGTCCAGGCGACTTTTTAGCACCACCGCATCGGCGCCGGAAAAATTCAAGCCGAACACCAACTGATCGGCCCGGGCCTTAAGGCGCGGGTTGTCCGCCAGGGCATTGACCACCACAAAAGTGGATCGCGGCGGCACCTCTCCCTTCAGGTTTAATACTTCACCGGGCACGGCATAGCCGTGAAAATAGATTTCCGCGCTATACGGCTCTTCGGAAAGGTAAATGGTCTTGTCCGTGGGGTTGTACAGTTCCAGAGCCTGATTGTGATTCTGACCTTCGTAATACTGCGATAAGATCAAGCCGGAACCGCTATGTCTTTTTTCTTCTTGTTCATCCCGCCCGGACATTTCCGGTTCGTCACAACGGGCCTGATGCCGACCCAGGGAGTCAATATCATCCAGCGGCAAGGCCCGCCATTGCCGGGCGAGTTCAAAATCACCCCGCTCGTTGTAGTCGCCCTCGCACACATCGGACAGACGCTCCAGGTTGACATCGCGGGAACGCAACGACGGGTCATCCGCCGACAGCCATTGGCCTGATTCCGGCAATGCCCCCACTTCGCCAAAACGGTCACTGGTATTGTCCGGCGGATTTTTGGCATTAATAACGGCTTCTATGACATTTTCAGCCTGATCGGGGGCCGCCTCGACCGTGGCCTCAATCCCGGCCGCCGCGCAGCTGCAAACATCCCCCACTTTCACCAACACCCGTTGGATTTCCGGCCGCAGGCGCCGATTAAGGCGAGTTTTGGCCCACAGGCTTTTGGCGTCACACTGGCAGCTGCGCAAATTGGCGATGGCCGCAGCCACTTCATCCGCCCGCAACGGCGCCATGCGGGCCGCCGCACCGGCCACAGCATAGGTGGCGTCACATTGATGCCATTCGCGGCTGATGGTTTGCACGCCCTTGACCAGGTCAACCCCGTTATCAACCAGGGTGTGCAAGAGTGGTTCTGGCTGCCAGCCGGCGTCACGCGCCCGATCCACCACGGTGGTCAACGACATACCGGCCTTCAGATCGCCTTCAACCGCTGTTGGCCCGGCGGCAAATACCCACGTTGTCATGGCCAGCATCAATAGACCATAGAAACCGTTTCCCATTATCCCTTCCCTTAATGTTTACCTTACCCTCTGCAGTTGCTTTACAGATTCCCATTGTCAATATTACCACAATCCCACAAATACGTTGGCCCGCATACTTTTTTGTAACAAGCCGTGACACAACAGCGTGTGTGCCGGAAAGGTAAAAAACCGATCACGTAAATCGCATAAAATGTTTTCGTCTACCATTAAGTGCCCATATGACACATTCGCCGATTTCCCTGCAGTTTTCAGCAGATTTGCCCGTCGATGCCTATTTTTGCAACGACAGGCGAATCCGGGTTTACGGGCGGGTTTTTCGAACTGATATGTCCGGGCCGCCGCTTTCGGCCCGGGCGCTGATGGAATATTTACTGGAAGCCGGTGACGAACCACTCCACCACGCGGCCAGGCCAAAATGGGAAAAACTGGCGCAGTGCGATGGCGAGTTTATCGCAGTCATTGAGAACCGCCGCTGCGGGCACGCCTGGGTGTGCGCCGATCCTTTGGGCAATATGCGCGCACACTGGATAGAAACCGACCAGCATATTCACCTGGCCGAGCGACCAGCACCTCTGTTGTCATTACTGGCCGCCAACGGACCTGTAAGACTCAACCGGGAACGGCTGCTAAGTCATTTTGCCGCCAGTGGCGTGGCTGCCGATGGCTGTTTTTTTGTCCATATGCACAGCCTGCTGCCCGGCCATGTATTGCATGTGCGAACCAACCCCGACAAC
>Ga0256839_1000547_pt1 | contig 48373 bp, 41 predicted proteins | sample 354166metaG_FD_185968 | JGI IMG/M metagenome (GOLD analysis project Ga0256839, IMG submission 185968) | Hydrothermal vent microbial communities from Mid Atlantic Ridge, Atlantic Ocean - 354-166 | ecosystem: Environmental > Aquatic > Marine > Hydrothermal vents | place: Atlantic Ocean: Mid... | reverse complement strand
CCCGAGGGGCTCGACGCGCTCCAAGAGGAGCTGCGGGCGCTCGTCTGGGACCGCTTCGAGGAGCTGTGGGGCCCGATGCCCAAGAAGGAGCGCGAGGCCCGCGCGGATCAAATCCGGGACGAGGCGATCGAACAGCTGGTGCAGAAGAGGCTGGAAGAGAACCCCCAGATGACGGAGTCCGAGCAGAAGTCCCTCCAAAAGACCCTCAAAGGGTTGTTCAAGGAGCTCCTGCGGGAGTTCGTGCGCAAGGAGACCCTACGCCGTGGCGTGCGGATGGACGGGCGGAAGGCAGACGAGATCCGCCCGCTGCGCATCGAGGTGGGGGTGCTCCCGCGGGTCCACGGCTCGGCGCTCTTCACCCGCGGCGAAACCCAGAGCCTGGGGACGTGCACCCTGGGGACGACCCGCCAGGACGAGCAGATCATCGACTTGATGTTGGAAGAGGGCCGGAAGCGCTTCATGCTCCACTACAACTTCCCGCCCTACTCCGTGGGGGAGACGGGGAGGCTCGGTCCGCCCAAGCGGCGGGAGATCGGCCACGGACACCTGGCGGAGAGCGCCCTCCAGCACGTCCTCCCCTCCGAGGAGGAATTTCCCTACATCATCCGGGTTGTGTCGGAGATCTTAGAGTCCAACGGCTCGAGCTCGATGGCCTCTGTCTGCAGCGGGGCCCTCGCGCTGATGGACGCGGGCGTGCCCATCAAGAAGCCCGTGGCCGGGATCGCGATGGGGCTCATCGAGGAGGACGGCCAGGCGATGATCCTCACCGACATCGCCGGGTTTGAAGACGGCTTCGGGGACATGGACTTCAAGGTGGCGGGCACGGCGGACGGGGTCACCGCCTTCCAGCTCGATGTGAAGACGAGCGGCATCTCCGAGGAGCTGATGGAGAAGGCGATGGAGCAGGCCCGCCAAGCCCGCTTGGAGATCCTGAAGGCGATGACGGACGTCCTCCCGGCCCCGAGGCCGCATCTCAGCAAGTACGCCCCGTTGCTCGAGATCTTGAAGGTCAACCCGGACAAGATCGGCATGATCATCGGCCCCGGAGGGAAGACGATCCGCAAGATCTTGAGTGAGACGGGCGCGGAGATCGACATCGAGGACGACGGGACGGTCAAGATCTCGAGCACGAGCGCCGAGGCGGTGCGCGCCGCGCGCGAGCAGATCGAGGAGCTGGCCAAGGACGTCCAGGTCGGCGACCGCTACAAGGGCCGCGTGGTCCGCATCGAGCGCTTCGGTGCCCTGGTCGAGATCAAGCCGGGGATTACAGGCCTGGTCCATGTCTCCGACTTGAGCGACAAGTACGTCAAGAAGGTCGAGGACGTCGTCAAACTGGGCGACGAGATCGAGGTCGAGGTCTACGAGATCGACCCCCTAGGGCGGCCCAACCTCAAGCGGGTCATCGAGAAGAAGCCCATCCAAGTGGGAGAGCGCTACCCCGGTCGGGTCAAGGGCCTGGCGGACTACGGCGCCTTTGTGGAGTTCAACGACGGGGAGTCGGGGCTCATCCACATCTCGACGCTCAAGGTGAACGGCCAGCGGGTCCGCCGCGTGGAGGACGTCTTGCAGGTGGGCGACGAGATCACCGTGGAGGTGATCCGCATCGACGAGAAGGGGCGATACGCCCTCAAGCTCGTCGAGGGCGGACGGACCCCGCCCCCGCCTGCGTCCCCGCCCGCGGACTCCGGAGAGAAGCAGGAGCCGAGGCGGGACCTGGGCGTACGCTCCGGGGTAAAGCTCAAGGAGAAGCTCGGCGGTCGGCTCGGCGACTCCGACAAGAAGCCCAAGCCCCGAAGATGACCGCGGCCCGGACGATGGAAGAGATCTACCCCGGCTGCTACGCGGGGACCCTCTCGAACGGCGTAAAAGTGCTGTTCGAGCCACGCCCGGATCGGCCCTTATCGCTCGGGCTGTGGGCCAAGCTGGGCAGCCGGGACGAGCCCCCGGAGCTCGCGGGGATCGCCCACTTCCTCGAGCACATGGTCTTCAAGGGCACGGCCCACCGGACGGCCTTCCAGATCTCCGCGGAGATCGACGCGCTGGGCGGGAGCATCAACGCGATGACCTCCAAGGAGTACACCACCTACTTCGTGGACGTGCTGCCCCACCACTTGGAAGCCGCCCTCGACGTCCTGGCCGATCTCTTGCTGAACCCCCTCTTCCGCCCCGAGGACATCGAGAAGGAGCGGAACGTCGTCTTAGAGGAGATCCGGATGCAGGAGGACACGCCCCACGAAAAAGTGTTTGAGCTGTTCTCCGAGCGGCTCTGGGACTCGGAGCACCCCCTGGCCCGCCCGATCGCCGGACGCTTCGAGACCGTAAGCCGCTTCGACCGTGAGGCGCTATGGGAGTTTTTCGCACTCTACGACACCCGAAGGGTCTTCCTCGCCGCCGTGGGGGACGTCTCCCCCGACGAGCTCCTCCGGGCCGCGGAGGAGAAGCTCGGGGGCCTGCGGGAACCCCAAGAGGAGCTTCCCCCCCGGACCCCTCCGCAGCCCCAGGGCGGGCTGCTCATCGAAGACCGAGAGCTGCAGCAAGCCCACATCTGCCTGGGGACGGCGGGCCTCCCCAAGGGGGATCCTAGGCGCTACGCGTTGGAAGTGCTCAACGCCGTGCTGGGCGGGGGGATGAGCTCGCGGCTCTTCAAGCGCATCCGGGAGGATCTGGGGCTGGCCTACGCCGTCTTCAGCCACCCCAGCTACTACAGCGACAGCGGGCAGTTCGTCATCTACCTGGGCACCGAGCCCAAGAACGCGTCGCAAGCGCTGGAGATCTGTCGCGAGGAGATCGAGCGGCTCACCCGCGAGCCCGTGGACGACGAGACGCTGCGCATCGCCAAGGAGAAGCTCAAGGGGCACACCCTTCTGGGCCTGGAGAGCAGCCACGCGCGGATGATCCGACTGGGCTATGCCGAGATTTACCAAACCCACCACCCCGTGGAGGAGGTCCTCCGGCGCGTGGAGGCCGTCACCGCCGAGGACGTCCGGGGCGTGGCCCGCGATCTCTTCTTGAACGATCACTACACCCTCACGGTCGTCGGGCCGGAGAAGCAGCTCGCCTCCCTGGAGCGGGCGATCCCCGCTCTCGCCTAAGGCCATGAGGATTCTGCACCTGGCGGACACGCACATCGGGACCCGCCAGTACGGGCTGGAGGAACGCCGTCGGGATTTCTCGCAGGCCTTCCATCAAGCGATCGAGATCGCCGTCCGAGAAGGGGTGGACGCCGTCGTCCACGCGGGCGATCTCTTCGACGACCGCTACCCCTCCGCGGAGGACCTCCACGAGACCCTCCAGGCGCTCTTCCGGCTCCAGGAGGCGGGGATTCCCTTTCTGGGCGTCGTGGGGAACCACGAGCAGCGCCGGGGCGTCCAGTGGCTCGACCTGTTCGCGCACCTGGGGCTGGCCGTCCACCTCTCCCCGGAGCCCTTCGAGCTTCAGGGAGCGCTCTTCTACGGGCTGGACTACTCGGGGCGCCGCGGGGTCGAGCTCCCCGAGATGGAGCCCGGGTCGGTGTTGGTCTGCCACCAGATGCTCGATCAGGTACGCTCCGACGGAGAACTCCGCCTTGAGGATCTCTTGCGGTCGGGAGCGCGCTTCGTGCTCTTGGGGGACTACCACGAGCACGAGGTCTGGCGCGAGGGCGATCGAATCGTCACCTACCCGGGGAGCACGGAGCGCTGGCAGCTGGACGAGCGCCGACCTCGGGGGGTCTCCCTCTTGGACCTGGAGACGGGTCGCCTTGACCGCCGGGAGCTGCGCACTCGGCGCTTTGTGTACATCTTTCCCGACGAGGATCCCCTTGAGACCCTAAGGGCAAAGCGAAACGCTCTTAAGGGAGCCGTCGTCTGCGTCTACTTAAGCGACCGGAATCACAGGGTACAGGAGATCGAGGAGCGGGCGCGGGAGTACGGGGCGCTCGCCGTACGGGTGCGGGACGTCCGCGAACGGCTCGCAGAGGACGGGAGCGACGAGGAGGCCGAGGCCCCGCCGGTGCAGGTGCAGCTGGAGTTCGGCAACCTCGACGCCTTGCTCTCCGAGCGTCTCGCTCCGTTGGAGCTCTCCCCCGAGGCGCGGGCCATCGACCAAGTGATCCGCGATCCCCAGATCGCCGACTCCCGGGTGGATGCGGAAGTCACGCGCTTGCTGGACCTACTGCCCAACCGCTAGACCTTCGGCCCTTCTCATCGCCGACGCAAACGTTTGACTCCTATGCTGACACGATTATACTGACAAACGGTGAGGATCATGGGGATGACCAAGTCGACACGCGAGCTGAGTCGGCAGTTGACCAAGCTGCTGCGCCAGGTGGTGGAGGAGGGGGTGGAGATCACGATCACCTCGCGGGGGAAACCCGTAGCCGTCCTCTGCGCCTACGAGCGCTACCGCAAGCTGTCCCGTCGGGAGGCCCTGGAGCGGCTGATGGAGTTGGCGGAAGAGCACCTTGCCGGGCTGACGCTGGAGGAGACGTATCACAAAGCGCGGGAGGAGCTGGAGGCCCGATGAGCATCCAAGCCGTCATAGACGCCTCCGCGGTCCTAGCAGCCCTCCTCCCCGAGGAGCCCGTTCAACCCGCCGCGCGGCGCGTTCTCGAGCGCTACGTTGCAGGCGAACTGGAGCTCCTTGCCCCAACGCTCCTCCCCTATGAGGTGGCCAACAGCCTGCTGAAGGCCGAGCGCAAGCCGGAGCGGGGGGTGAGCCCCGAGGTCGTAGACGAGATCCTCCAAAGGCTTGAGGACTTGGGCATCCCTCTGGAAGCGGTTTCCATGAGAGAAGCTGTGACTTGGGCGCGGCGCTACAAGCGCTGGGCCTACGACGCGGCCTATCTCGCCCTCGCCGAGCGCGAGGAAGCCCCCCTGATCACGGCGGACAGACGGCTCTTCAACGCGGTCAAGGAGCAATTCCGATGGATTTCGTGGGTGGAGGAGTTCCCGTGACCGTGATGCGGTTGTCACGGCGAATTGTCCTCCCTCGGGATCCCGACTATACTCCCCTCGGATCGCCATGCCCCGGAAGCGGAGCCCGCACAAGAAGGACACCGAGCGCCCGGAGCAAGAACCCAGCCTGTGGGACCTCCTCTCCCTGCAGGATCGGGAGCCCTCCGAGGCCGAGGGGCCCCCGGATCGGGATCTCCCTTCTGCTCCCACTCCCACTCCCACTTCCGCTCCTACCCCTACCCGACGACGTGCCTCCCGAGCTCCCGATTTGAAACCCCCGACGCCCGCCCTGCGCCTGGAGTCCCTCCGCATCGAGAATCTCTGGTGCTACGAGGAGGCCCACGTCGAGTTCGACGAGGGGATCACGGTGATCGCAGGCCCCAACGGCAGCGGGAAGTCGTCGCTTTTGGAAGGCATCTTCTTCGCCCTCTACGGGAGCAAGGCGGGCCCGGCTATGGACCGCGCCCTGGGGGACGTGCTCCGCCTGGGGGCTGCCCGCGGGAGCGTGGAGCTTCGCTTCCGCTTGGGGGATCATCGATACACGGCTCAGATGGGGCTGCGCCGCCGTCGGGACGGCACGGTCGTAAGCGACCGCGAGGCCTGCCGCCTGGTGCGCGACGACGGGGCGGAGTGGGTCGGCGTCGAGGAGGCCGTCGGCGCCGTCGAGGAGCTCTTCGGGATGAACCGCGATGACTTCACGAACTGCGTCTACGTCCGGCAGGGGGAGATCGACCGCCTCATCCGGGCCACCGGGGAGGAGCGTCGCCGGATGATCGACCGCCTGCTGCGCCTGGAGAAGCTGGACGACTACGCCCGCCGGGCCCGCGAGGGGGCCCGCCGCGCCGTCCACCGCCGCCGGGACGCCCTCCAAGGCCGGCTCGATCAACTCCGGCGGGAACTCGAGCGCCTGGAAGCCCAAACGCTGGAAGCCGAAAAGCGCACCCTCCAAGGCCGGCTCCAGGAGAAGCAGCAGGAGATCGAGTCGCTCGACCGCGTTCTGCAAGAGCGGGAGGCCGAGCGCCATCGACTCGAGGAACAGCAGAGGCAGCTGGAGCAGCGCCTCCGGGAGATCCGGGAGCTACTCCAAGAGTACGAGCGCAAGGAGGCCCAACGGCAGGACTCCGAGGAGAAGCTTCGGCAATACAGCCGGGAGATCGAAAAGCTCTCGCAGCAGTACAAGACGGGGGAGAAGCGACTGAAGGAGGCTCTCTCCGCAGCCGGGATTTCGGAGGTCGCAGAGGGCGTGGTCTCCGCCGTCCGTCGGGCCGAGCGCTGGGAGGACGTCTCCGAGTTGGCCCAAGCCCTCCAAGCCCTGGACGCGCAGGAGGAGCAGCTCCTCGCACAGAGGGCAGCCCAGGAGGCGAACATCGAGAAAGAACGGGAGGAACTGCACCGAGAGCGGGAGCGCCTCCAGGGCGCGCTGGGGGAGGCCCGCGCCCGCCGCCGGGCGCTCGAGGAGGAGCTCGAGCGAATGCAGAAACTCCTCGAGCAGGGCCGCTGCCCCCTCTGCTACCAACCCCTCTCGGAGGGGACCTTCCATGAGGAGCGTACCCAGAAGGAGGGGAGCTTGGCCCAAACCCGAGAGGCCCTCAGAGAGCTGCAAGGGCAGTTGCAAGCGCTGGAGCAGCGCCTGCAGGAGAAGCGCAGGACCAAGACGGAAGCCCTCCGGGAGCTCGACGAGAAGAGGAAGGCGCTCCAGGAGCGGCGCAGGGGGCTCGATCGTGTAAGGGACCTAGTAGGAGAGCTGATCCGGGTTCGGGAGCAGGGCCGGGAGCGGCGGGCGCTCCAGCGGGAGGCCAAGGAAGCCCTCGACCGGCTCGCCGACGACCTCGCGGCGCTGCGCCGACGGATTTCAGAAAAACGGGAACAGCTCGGGGACCGCGAGACGCTGGAGGGCCAGCTCAACCGCCTACAGCAAGAGATCCAGGGCCTGCAGAAGAAGAAGAGGACGCTGGAGGCCGCCGTGGGGGAGCTGCATCGGAAGCTGGGGCAGGTCGAGCAGGAGATCCAAAGGCGGGAGTCCCTCAAGGAGGAGATCGCCCGCGCACACAAGGAGCACGAGCGCCTGGAGAGGCTTGCCGAGGAGGTAGAGAGGCTCGCCGAGGTGTATGGGGACGTCAAGCGCGAGCTGCGCGCGCGGAACCTCGAGGCGCTGGAGCGGGCCTTCAACGAGTACTTCGCGATCCTGGACCGGGGGGCGAGCTACCGCGGCGTGCGCGTCACGGAGGAGTACGACATCTTCGTGGAGCTCCAAGACGGGAGCGCGATCCGCCCCGAGCTCCTCTCGGGCGGAGAGCGGGCGCTCATCAACTTGGCCCTACGCTCGGCCATCCATCGGGTGCTCTCCTGGGCTACCCACAGCTTGCCTCTCATCTTCGATGAGCCGACGGTGTATTTGGACCGGGATCGCATCAAGCGCTTGGAGGGGCTTCTGGAGGAGCTGGGCCGCCGGGTGGGGCAGGTGATCGTCGTCTCCCACGAGGTCGGGCTCGTCGAGGGCGCGGACCACGAGTACCGCACGGAGAAGCTCTCCGATAACACGAGCCGGGTGGAGCGGGTTCGCTAGGTGATCTCATCGACGATACAATCCCATGGCGCGGGCCAAGAAGCTCCGACGGAAGATCGCCCGCTGGGAAGAGCTCATCGCGGAGCACCGCGCGAAGATCGAGGAAGAGCTTCGAAAGCCCGCCCCCCGCAGGGGGCTGATCGAGAAGTGGGAGAAAGAGATTGCCAACTGGGAGAAGCTGATCGAGCGAGCCCGGCGACGGCTCCCCGGGAAACGGAGGTCACGAGGAGGATCGCAATGAAAGCGAAAGCGCAGCTGGATACGAAAGCGCCTGCCTATGGCAAGATCCTCTCCGAAAGCGATGAGGAGTTGGAGCGCTACTTCGACGAGCTCGCCGAGGAGTGCGGAAACTTCCTGCGCCTGCTCGCAAAGCTCCGACAGCTCCCCGCGGAACCGACCGAGGGCCGCGAGGCTCTCGAGGCGGAGCTCTACGGCTCCCTGTCGCATCTCGAGGCCCACGCGCGCGAACTGCGCGAGTGGTGGGACCGGCTGGACGAAGAAACGTGACCGATGCTCTCCAGCGAGGCCAAGCGGGCCCTCCGCAAACAACTTCGGGCTTTTAGCGAAAAGATCCGCCTCTCGGGGTACGACCACCGCGAGGAGGCCCGCAGGGTCTTCTCGCAACTGCAGCCGGACGGACCCATCCGCGCGCTTACGCCTGTAAGCTACACCCACGAGGACGTGCTCTCGTTGGCCCAACAGGCAGACGTGGATCCCACGTTGAGCCCCCTCTACGCCGTGGACGGGGGGAGCACCCGTATCCGGCGCCTGGAGGACGGGACGACCTTGTGTGCCTACCAAGCCGTGCTCGCTTCCGACCCGGACACCCGCTTGCAGGGCCTGCCCTTGGAGGCGTATCGCTCCTTGGCGCTCGTCTCGCACGCCCACCGCCTCGACATCGGGGGCGCGCACTTTGAAATGTTAAAAGAGAGGTTCGTGCACCTACGACGGGTGCACCTCACGCGCCACGACCTCGATCGGGACGTGGAATCGGTGATCGGCGGGCTGGCCCGCGTGGGGGCCGAAGCCTATCACGCTCTCCGGATGCTGGACCTCCTCGAACCCGAGCAGGGGCTATGGCTCCTCGACGGGCCGCTCTACCCCGTGGTGCTGTATTACTACTTCGCGGGAGGTCCCGCGGTTCGGACGTGGAGCTGGGCCGACTGGGAGCCCGCCGTCCAAATCCTGTCCGAGCCGCTGCGGCTGGTCGAGCAGTGCGCCGAGCGCAAGGTCCCGCTACTCGCGCTCAACAAGACCCCGGGGGGCGCGTGGCTCTTGGAGTTCGCCGTCCCCTCCCCAGAGCGCAGCTGGGCGAGCGACGCGCAGTTCCTGAAAGCCGTGCTGAGCGAAACCCCTCGGGACGCGCTGGGCTACACCAACTGGTTCGTCCAGGAGGAGTATGCCCTCCCCCCAGAGCGCGAAAGTTTCGATCTGTTCGAGCACCTGAGGGAACGCTTTGCGCTGCGGTTGCCTCCCGCGGCGTATCACGTCTGCTTCTTCTTCGTGTACGACCCGCGGGTGCAGGCCGTGCTCAAGGTGGAGGCTCCCCGCGCGATCGTTGAAGTCCACACCCCTGAGCGGCTGCAGCGCAAGGTGCTGGGGGAGATCGCGCGCGGGAAGGGGGTCCCCCCGGCGATCCGCCGGGCCGACAGCCGCGCCCGCATCACGGAAGAGGAAAGCGCCGGATTGCTGCGGGATTGTGGATTGGAAATCGATTGGCTCTACAACCAGAGCCGCTACAGCGAGCTTTGAAGCAGCTTCTGCACTTCCTCGAGGCCTCTGCGCGCGGGTCGATGGAGGATGGAGTGGATCGTCCCCCCGCCGTCGCCTGTGTAGCGCGGGAGGACGTGCACGTGGAGGTGGGGCACCACCTGTCCTGCGGCCCTCCCGTTGTTGATCCCGATCGTCGTCGCCTCGGCTCCCAGCGCCCTGCGCATCGCCTCCGAGACCTTCCGTACGCCCTCGAACACCCTCCCGACGAGCTCCGGCGGGACGGTCTCCAGGGTCTCGTAATGCGCCTTGGGGATGACCATCGTGTGGCCCTCCACCAAGGGGTGGATGTCCAAAAACGCCAGGGTGTGCTCGTCCTCGTAGACGACGTGGGCCGGAGCTTCTCCCCGAACGATGCGGCAGAAGATGCAGCCCGCATTTGCCCCCGGACCCGAGCTCATGCTCCATCCCCCCGTAGGACGATCTCCGCGAAGCGCTTCTTTCCCACCTTAAGCAGCATTCCGTCTCGTACGGCCACGCGGGCCTCGACGCTCTCGACCCTTTGGCCGTCGAGCTCTACCGCCCCCTGCTGGATGAGCCTGCGGGCCTCGGAGCGGCTCTGCACCAGCCGGGCGGCCTCCAAGAGCTCCACGATCCAGAGGGAGCCGTCCTCCAATTTGGCGGAGGGGATCTCCACGCGGGGGACGTCCGTGGGCCGCTCCCGCTTCGAGAAGACCCGCTCGAACTCCTCTTGGGCTCTAGCAGCGGCCTCCTCCCCGTGGTAGCGCTTCACGATCTCGAAGGCCATGCGCTTCTTCTGGGTCAGGGGGTGCTCTTTGTTAAGCGCCTCCCAATCGAGATCCGTGAGCAGTCGGACGTATTGCTCGATCAAGGAGTCCGGGATGGACATGAGCTTCCCGAACATCTCCTGCGGGGGTTCGGTGATTCCGACGTAGTTCCCCTCGGACTTGCTCATCTTCTTCACACCATCGGTGCCCACCAAGAGCGGCAGCAGCACCGCGACCTGAGGTTCCTGGCCGTAGCGCTCTTGGATCTCGCGGCCCACCAAGAGGTTGAAGCGCTGGTCCGTCCCGCCCAGCTCGACGTCGGCGCGGACGGCTACGGAGTCATACGCCTGCGCCAACGGGTAGAGGAACTCCCGGATCGTGATGGGGACCCCCTCGTGGAAGCGCTGGTGGAAGTCGTCGCGCTCCAGCATCCGGGCCACGGTGTACCTCGAGGAGAGCTCCAATACGCCCTCGAACGTCATGGAGGCGAGCCACTCCGAGTTGTGCCGGATCTCGACTTTCGCGGGGTCGGGATCGAGGATGCGGAAGATCTGTTCTTTGTAGGTCTGGAGGTTGCGCTCGATCTCCTCCGGGGAGAGCATCGGCCTTGTCGTCTTGCGCCCGGAGGGGTCCCCGATGCGGGCCGTGAAATCCCCCACGATGAGCACCGCCACGTGGCCCATATCCTGAAAATCCCTTAATTTTTGGAGCACGACGCTGAAGCCCAAGTGGATGTCGGGGGCCGTGGGGTCGATCCCCAGCTTCACCCGCAGGGGCTCTCCCGTCCTGCACGAGCGCTCCAGCTTGTGAAGTAGCTCCTCTTCCGGGATGATGGCCTCGGTTCGGCGCCGGATGCGCTCCAGTTGCTCCTTGGGGTCCGGCATCCCGTGCATCCCGTTAGTCCTCCCGACAGTGCCTCACGATCGAGACGACCCGATCGCCGGGGTCTAAGTCGATCACCTTCACGCCCAGGGCGTAGCGGCTCACCACGCGCACGTCCCCGGCGGCGATGCGGATGATCTTGCCCTGTTGGGTGGTGATCATCACCTCGTCGTCGTCCTTGACCTTCTTGATGGCCACCACTTCCCCCGTCTTGGGGCCGACCTTGATGCCCAAGACGCCCTTGCCCCCGCGGTTCTGCTTGGGGAACTCCGCGATGGGGGTCCGCTTGCCGAAGCCCTTCTCCGTGACGATCAGGAGCTTGTCGCGGGGGTCGTTCGGCTCTACGACGCTCATGGCCACGACCCGATCCCCCGGGGAGAGGCGCATCCCGATCACGCCCTTGGAGGGACGGCCCGTAAGGCGCACCTGCGCCTCGGGGAAGCGGATCGTCTGCCCCTTCGCGCTCGCTAAAATCACATCCCCGCGCCCGTCGGTCACGGCGATGTCCACGATGCGGTCCCCCGGCTCGGCGTTGATGGCGAGGATCCCGCTGGAGTGGGCGTTCAGATAGTCCACCAGCTCGTTACGGTTCGTGATCCCGCCCGCGGTGACCATCAAGCAGTAGCGCTGGGCCACCTCCTCCTCCGAGAGGGAGGCGAGAGGCAGCAGCGCCAGCACCTCCTCGTCGGGGGACATCCCGATCAGGGAGCGGAGGTTCTCGCCCTTGGAATCCCGCCGCGCCGAGGGGAGCTGGTACGCCTTGAGCTTGTACGCCTTGTGGGCGCTGGTGAAGATCAGCAGGTTGTCCCGCGCGTTGCAGGTGAAGATGTGCTTTAAGGAGTCCCCCTCGCGCAGGCGCATGGCGATCACGCCCTTGCCCCCGCGGTGCTGCCGGCGGAAGACGTCCTCGCGGGGGGCGTTGACGTACCCCTTGGCCGAGACGCCCACCAGGAGGTCGAGATCCGGCACAAGGGACTCCTCCGTGATCTCGAGGCCTCCGGTCTCGGAGACGATCTCCGTCCGCCGTGGGTCGGCGTACTTCTCCTTGACCTCCAAGAGCTCGTCGCGGATGATCCCGTCGAGCTTCTCGGGGCTTGCCAAGATGGATTCATATTCGGCGATCTCGCGCTTCTTGTCCTCGTACTCCTGCTGGATCTTCTCGCGTTCGAGGCCGGTGAGCTGCCGCAGGCGCATCCGCAAGATGGCGTCCGCCTGGGTCTCCGAGAGCTCGTAGCGCTCCTGGAGCTGCTGCATCGCCTCCTGGGGCTCGTGGGCCGCGCGAATCAGCTGGATGATTTCGTCTTGATGTTCGAGGGCGACGAGCAAGCCCTCCAGGATGTGGGCCCGCTCGCGGGCAATTCTCAATCGATACGCGGTGCGGCGGCGGACGACCTCGCGCCGGTGCGCCAGGAAGGCCCCCAGCAGCTCTTTGAGGGAGAGCTTGCGCGGGTTGCCGTCCACGATCACCAGGAAGTTGGCCCCGAAGGTCCACTCCAAGGGCGTGTACTTGTAGAGCTTGTTCAGGACGACCTGAGGGTTGGCCGTGCGTTTAAGCTCGATGACGATCCTCAAGCCCTCGCGGTCGGACTCGTCCCGGAGATCCGCGATCTCGTCGAGGACGCCGGAGCGTACCTTGTTGGCGATCGTCTCCACGATGGTGGATTTTCGGACTTGGTAGGGGATCTCGGTGACGACGATGCGATCGTCTTCCACGGTGGCCCGGGCCCGCACCCGGATCTTCCCCTCGCCCGTTCGGTAGGCCTCCTCGAAGCCCTCCCTTCCCAAGATGAGCCCGCCCGTGGGGAAGTCGGGGCCCTGGATGAACCGTTTGAGTTCGTCCCAGTCGGCCTCGGGGTGCTCGATGAGGTGCACCAGGGCGTCCACGATCTCCCCCAGGTTGTGGGGCGGGATCTGGGTGGTCATCCCCACGGAGATGCCCCAGGAGCCGTTGATGAGGAGGTTGGGCACCCGGGCGGGGAGCACCACGGGCTCATCCAAGGAGTCGTCGAAGTTGGGGGTGAAGTCGACGGTCTCCTCGTCGATCTCTCTAAGAAATTCTTCGCTAATAGGAGATAATCGAGCCTCCGTATATCTCATAGCAGCCGGTTCGTCCCCGTCTAAGCTGCCGAAATTGCCTTGGCCGTCCACCAAGGGATAGCGATAGGAGAAGGTCTGGGCCATGTTCACCAAGGTGTCGTAGACGGCTTGGTCCCCGTGAGGGTGGTACTTTCCGATGACCTCTCCGACCACGCGGGCACACTTGCGGTGGGGACGGTTCGAGAAGAGGCCCAGCTGGTGCATCGCGTAGAGGATGCGGCGCTGGACGGGCTTTAAGCCGTCGCGCACATCCGGGATGGCGCGCCCCCGGATGACGCTCATGGCGTAGTTGATGTAGCTCTCCCGCATCTCGTCTTCGATGTGGGTGCGCTCAATGCGGCTCATGGATCACACTCCTCGGGCGGTTCGGGTTGCGATAAAGAAGATCCACTCGGGATATTCGACGCTTAATGATACGAAATTTCGCAGGCGAAGGCAACCCTTTGACGGCCCCCCAGGGAGGTGCTACCCTCTGTCCGAGGTGAGGTCGATGGCCCGAGCGCCCCGGACGGCCAAGATGGGCAGAAGCGGGCGGGTTACCATCCCCAAGGAGATCCGGGAGAGACTCCACCTGGAGCCGGGAGATCTCTTCCTCGTCCGAGTGGAAAAGGGAAAGATCGTGCTCGTCCCCGAAGCCCGAAGGGACCCTGAGCAAGCCTGGTTCTGGTCGGAAGAATGGCAGAAGGGGGAACGGGAAGCCGACGAGGACATCCGCGCCGATCGCGTCTTCGGCCCCTTCTCCTCCGTGGAAGAGATGAAGGAGCACTTCCAAGCCCTCCGCGATGAGATCGCCGAGCGCGGGGAGGATTAAACTCGCTCCTACCCAACGCTTTTACAAGGACTTGGCAAGGCTTCCGGACCGCCTCCAAACGAGGGTTTGGGACAAGCTGCAGCTCTTTGTGGAAAACCCAACCCATCCCTCGCTGCGGGTCAAGAAGATGCGAGGCCGTGAGAGGATTTGGGAGCTCTCCGTGACCCGGGAATACCGCATCACGTTCGAATGGAGGGAGGATGCGGAGTCAGACGTGGAACGGGTAGCGATCCTGCGTCGGGTGGGAACGCACGACGTGCTCAAGAGGCCATGAGAGACAAAGAGGAGGTGGTTGGAGATGGCGAACCAGGAGCTTCCGGTTCCCCCCCACTACGATCCCGCCAAGGTCGCGGAGGTCTGGCGGGTCCCCTACGAGGAGCGGGCCCAAGAGGCCCGTCAATGGGCCCAACAGCACAAGATCCGCCCGGCGGCGGAGGATGACTTCAAGATCGCTCTGCTGTTGGTGGACGTCCAGAACACCTTCTGCCTCCCGGAGTTCGAGCTCTTCGTCGCGGGCCGCTCCGGCACCGGGGCCGTGGACGACAACCGCCGTCTGTGCGAGTTCCTCTACCGCAACCTGGGCTCGATCACCCGCATCTTCCCCACGATGGACACCCACCAAGCCCTCCAGATCTTCCACGCCCTCTTCTGGGTGAACGAGGCGGGCGAGCACCCCGAGCCGTACACGCTCATCTCCGCCGAGGACGTCGAGCGGGGGCGATGGCGCATGAACCCCGCCGCCGCTGCCGCCCTAAGGCTCCCGGAGGGGTACGCCCGGGAGTACCTGCTCCACTACACCCGTCGGCTGGAGGAGACGGGGAAGTACCGGCTCACGGTCTGGCCCTACCACGCCCTGCTGGGAGGCATCGGCCACGCCCTCGTCTCGGCGGTGGAGGAGGCGATCTTCTTCCACAGCGTCGCCCGGGTGGCTCAGCCCGGCTTCCAGGTCAAGGGGGACCACCCCCTGACGGAGCACTACTCCGCCCTCGGCCCCGAAGTCCACGAGGACCCCCTGGGGAATCCCGTCGCCGAGCGCAACACCCGCCTCGTGGAGGAGCTGCTCCAGTACGACGCCGTGGTGGTGGCGGGCCAAGCCAAGAGCCACTGCGTGGCCTGGACGGTGGAAGATCTGTTGCAGGACGAGCGGGCGCGCGCCCAGGGGTTGGCCGAGAGACTGTATCTGCTGGAGGACTGCACCTCCCCCGTCGTGGTCCCCGGCGCGGTGGACTACACCGAAGAGGCCGACGCCGCCTTCCGGCGCTTCGCCGAGGAGGGAGCGCACCTCGTCCGCTCGACGGAGCCGATGAGCCGCTGGCTTGCCCGCTCCTAAATCTTCGCACGTCGGGACGTCGTCTCGGTCCGGGCCCGGCGTGCGAGGCGGGACGGGATCGTGATGCGAATCATTTGCAGCGGCTAGCGCCTTGGGCTACAATGCCGCCATGCAAGCGGTACTCATCGCCGGAGCACTGGTGCTGATCGCGGTAGGGGCAGTGATCTTCACCCTGGTGACCCCGTGGTGGTTCACGCCCCAGGCCTCCAATTGGGGGGAGATCGACTCCACCCTGCTGCTGACGATTTGGATTACCGGAATCGCCTTCGTGCTCGTCAACCTCTTCGTCGCCTACACCGTGATCCGCTACCGTCATCGAGAGGGACAGCGGGCGGAGTACCTCCCGGAGCATAAGCGCTTGGAGTGGGGGCTTATCGCGTTGACAACGGTAGGGGTCATCGTTCTCCTGGCCCCCGGTCTCTTCGTCTACTCGCGGTTCATCACCCCACCGGAGGAGGCGATGCTCGTCGAGGTCGTGGGCGAGCAGTGGCGCTGGACCTTCCGCTTCCCCGGTCCGGACGGCGTGCTGGGCGAAGCCGATCCCCAGCGCATCAGCTTCGAGAACCCCTTCGGGATCGACCCGGACGACCCTTACGCTCAGGACGACGTCCTCGTGTTGGGGAACGAGCTCCACCTCCCGGTGGGGGTGCCCGTCAAGCTCCAGTTGCGGGCGAAGGACGTCTTGCACAGCTTCTACGTCCCCCAGTTCCGCGTCAAGATGGACACCGTGCCGGGAATGGTCACCCATCTCTGGTTCACCCCCACGGAAGTCGGGCGCTACGAGATCGCCTGCGCCGAGTACTGTGGGATCGGCCACCACACCATGCGCGGGGTGGTCGTGGTGGAGGACGAGGAGTCGTTCCGGCAGTGGCTGGCCACCCAACCCATCTTTGGCTCCCCTGCGGGGAGATCCGAGTGAACGCACGCCGATAGAGAACAGGACGAGCAAGCAGGGAGGCTCGACGATCACGACGGAGGGGATGGATGAGCATGGAGAAGCGGGTCGCCGTGCCGAAGGAAGCGCACGCGCAGGAGCAGGCGCACGACCATCACGAGCCCCAAAGCTTCTGGACGAAGTACGTCTTCAGCCAGGACCACAAGGTGATCGCGATCCAGTTCACGGTCACGGCCCTGTTCGTGGGCTTCGTGGGGCTGGTCATGTCGTGGGGGATGCGCTTACAGTTGGGCTTCCCCGGGCTCTTTGAGTTCCTCAATCCCAACACGTATTACCAAGCCGTCACCCAGCACGGGATGATCATGATCATCTACGTGCTGACGGCCATCCTGCTCGGGGGGTTCGGAAACTTCCTCATCCCGTTGATGTTGGGGGCCCGCGATATGGCCTTCCCCTTCGTGAACATGCTCTCGTACTGGGTCTATTTGCTGTCGGTGATCGTGCTGTTGGCCAGCTTCTTCGTCCCCGGAGGCCCCACCGGCGCGGGCTGGACCCTCTACCCGCCGCAGGCGATCCTCCCGGGGACCCCCGGCTCGGACGGGGGGATCGTCTTGATGTTGCTTTCGCTCGTGATCTTCATCGCCGCCGCGACCATGGGGGGGCTCAACTACGTCACGACCGTGCTGCAGCTGCGCACCCGGGGGATGACGCTTATGCGCATGCCCCTGGCGATCTGGGGGATCTTCGTCGCCTCCATCTTGGCGCTGCTCGCCTTCCCCGCGCTCTTCGTGGGCGGCGTGATGCTCCTCCTCGACAAGGTCGCCGGGACGAGCTTCTTTATGCCGACCATCGTCCAGTTCGGCCAGAAGTTGGGCTACGAGGGCGGAAACCCCCTGCTCTTCCAGCACTTGTTCTGGTACTTCGGCCACCCGGAGGTCTACATCGTCGCGCTCCCGGCCTTCGGGTTGATCTCGGAGCTGGTCAGCATCCACGCCCGCAAGCCCATCTTCGGATATCGCATGATGATCTGGGCAATCTTGGCCATCGGGGTCATCAGCTTCGTCGTGTGGGCCCACCACATGTTCGTCAGCGGCATGAACCCCTACTTCGGCTTCTTCTTTGCGACCACGACGCTCATCATCGCCATCCCCACGGCCATTAAAGTCTACAACTGGGTCCTCACCCTCTGGCGGGGGAACCTCCACCTCAACACCCCGATGCTGTTCGCCATCGGGTTCATCAGCACCTTCGTGATCGGGGGGCTTACGGGGTTGTTCTTGGGCAACGTCGTGGTCGACATCCCCCTGAGCGATACCTACTTCGTGGTGGCCCACTTCCACTTGGTGATGGGCGTGGCCACGATCCTGGCCATCTTCGGCGGGCTCTACCACTGGTTCCCCAAGGCGACCGGGCGGATGCTCAACGAGACCCTGGGCAAGGCCCACTTCTGGGTGACGTTCCTGGGCTCGTACGCGATCTTCTTCCCCATGCACTACATGGGCTTCTTGGGCGTGCCCCGGCGCTACTTCGACTTCGAGGCGTTCGACTTCATCCCCGAGTCGATGGCGGGGCTGGAGGCGTTCATCACCGTGGCCGCCCTGATCACGGGGGCGGCCCAGTTCCTGTTCGTGGTCAACGTGATTTGGAGCTTGGCGAAGGGCCCCAAGGCCGAGCCGAACCCCTGGCGGGCCACCACGCTCGAGTGGCAGACCCCCACCACGCCGCCGCCGCACGGCAACTGGGGCCCGACCCTGCCCGCGGTCTACCGCTGGGCCTACGACTACAGCGTCCCCGGCGCGCCGGACGACTTCATCCCGCAGACCGTGCCCGTGGCCGCCCCTGTAGCCGCGGCGCCGGCCCCGGGGACGGTAACGGACGGAGGGGGAGGGGACGGCGCAAGCGACGGGAGCGAACCCACAAAGCGGGACGGGGAATAAGCGAAATGGCTACGCTCACGGAGCGAAAGACAGCTGAAGGCGCCCCCACGCGCGCGCGCGGCGGGCTCGCCCGCCGGGCGCTCGGGCCCGGACGAGACGGCCCGGGCTTTGGGAACGGGCAAGGCCGGGGGGACGGAGGCGGAGACGGGGGCCTCAACCCCGGAGGGGCGTTCGCCCTTCCACCCCTAAAGATCGGGGTCTGGCTCTTCCTCGGGGTCGCCACGATCCTGTTTTCGGCCCTGACGAGCGCGTACCTGGTGCGCATGGGGCTCGCCGATTGGCGCCCCCTGCCCGAGCCCCGGATCCTTTGGCTCAACACCCTGCTGCTGGTGCTCAGCAGCGCGGCGCTCCAGATCGCGTGGGGAGCCGCTCGCCGGGGGCTCCAGCGAGCGATGCGGCAGGCCCTCCTGGCGGGAGGGCTGTTCGCCGTCCTCTTCGGAGCCGGACAGCTCGCCGCTTGGCAACAGCTGCAGGCGCTGGGGTACTTCGTCTCCACCAACCCCTCCAGCGCCTTCTTCTACCTGATCACCGCCCTTCACGGGCTCCACGTGCTGGGCGGGCTCGTCGCTTGGGGGCGGACGACTCGGAGGGCGTGGCAGGGGCTCTACGGCCCTCGGAACCACGTGGGCATCGAACTGTGCACCGTCTATTGGCACTTCCTTCTGATCGTGTGGCTGGCGATGTTCGGGTTGATGCTCGCAACGTAACGCGAAGGCAGGAGGGAACGAGCGAGGATGGCACAACGGGTGGCGATGGAGTCGGCTCAGCAGGGGTCTCGCATCCGCTCGCCGTGGCTGCGCCAGCTGCTGGCTGACTGGAGCTCGGACGAGCGGGCCTTCCGCGTGAGCTGGAGCAAGGCGATGATGTGGATCTTCTTGCTGAGCGACACCTTCATCTTCGGGGTCTTTCTCACCATGTACATGGCGGCGCGGGTCTCGACCACCGCCCCCTGGCCGGACGCCGGCGAGGTCTTCGCCCTCTACGTCGGGTCTACGAAGGTCCCGCTGCTCCTGATCGCGATCATGACCGTGATCCTGATCAGCAGCAGCGGGACGATGGCCCTGGCCGTCAACTACGCCTATCGGCGCGATCGCGCGAAGACGACGCTCTTCTTGCTGCTTACGGCCGCCCTGGGGGCGACCTTCGTAGGGATGCAAGGCTTCGAGTGGACGAAGCTCATCCTGGAGGGGGCCCGCCCCTGGACGAACCCCTGGGGCGCTCCCCAGTTCGGAGCCTTCTTCGTGCTGACGGGCTTCCACGGGCTCCACGTCTCCGTGGGCGTGATCATCCTACTGGTGGTCGCCGTCCAGGCGCTGCGGGGCACCCTCGAGCGCACCCAGAACTACCAGCGCGTCGAGGTGGCGGGACTCTACTGGCACTTCGTGGACTTGGTCTGGGTCTTCATCTTCGCCTTCTTCTATCTCTGGTAAGGCACGAGCACAGGCAAAGGGAGCGAGGAGAGACGAGATGGCGGAAACAGAGCGGGCCGAAGCGCAGGCACAGGCACAGACGGTCGCGGGGGCGGCGAAGTCCTCCGGAGACGTCCTTGCCGAGGACCACGGCGAGGTTCAGTTCCACCCGATCGGGGTTTACCTGCGGGTGTGGGCATTGCTCTTCGTGCTGAGCGCCCTCTCGTACTTGGTGGACATCTTCGAGGTGCAGGTCGTTCTTAAGCGCTTTTTGATCGCGGCGTTTGCGTTCCTTAAGGCGGGCTTGATCGTCGCCATCTTCATGCACATGAAGTTCGAGCGACTCAGCTTGATCTACGCCATCCTCCTGCCGCCGCTGCTGATGCTGGCGCTGGTGGGCTTCCTCACCGCCGAGGGGGAGTACGTCGCTTGGCTGCGCCAAGTCGTCTTCGGTCGGTAGCGACGGACGGTCGGGACGCACGAGCGAGAGGAGGCGGAAGGGGATGCGGAGCTGCCTGCGCAAGGCGATCGGGCTGGGGCTTGCCCTCACGCCGGTCGTCCTCGTCGCGGCGACGGGGTGGGCCAACCACACGCTCCGAAAGGACCTGACGGACCTTTTGGGCCCGACAGCTTGGGGAATGTACTTCGTCTTGCCCATCCCCTTCTTGGTGGTCGGGGTGATCGGGCTGTTGCTCTACCGGGCGTCTCGGGCCGCGCGCCCGCGCCCGGAGGAGCGACCGCCGCAGACCGGAGCGGATCCGGAGGATACGAGATCATGAAGCGCATTCTCCTTGCGACGGCGACGGCGAGCGTCTTCTTCTTGATGGTCCTGGGGGGCTTGGTGAGCGCCACGGACTCCGGCCTCGGCTGCGGGGACGATTGGCCCAAATGCAACGGGCAATGGATCCCCTCGTTCGACACGCCCGAGGTGTTCCTCGAGTGGCTCCACCGGCTGGTGGCAGCCCTCACGGGATTGTTGGTGTTGGGAGCTGTCCTCGTCGCCCGGAGACAGAGCACGGCGCTGGCGGCAGCGGCGCTCGGCCTGCTCATCGTTCAGGTGATCCTGGGCGCGATCGCCGTGCGGTTGGAGCTGCCTCCGGCGGTCTCCACGGCACACCTGGCCGTGGGAACGGCCCTCTTCGCCGTCTTGATCGCCCTCTTCGTCGTCTCGTCCGCTCCCTCCTCCCCCTCCCCGGCTCCGGCTGCCGCCTCCGCTCCCGGGTCGTTGCCGGTGGGACTGCTCGGGGCAGCGGTAGCGGTGACGTTCTTGCAGATGGTCCTGGGAGCCTACGTGCGTCACATCGGGGCGGGACTGGCCTGCCCCGACCCGATCGTCTGCTTCCCCTCGCAGTACCTCCCGGTGACGGTTCACTTCCTCCACCGCCTCATGGCCCTGGGGGTGCTGGGGCTGGTGCACGCCGCGGGGGCGCGCCTCCTGCGCCGGGGAGGGGGGCTGCGGTGGGCAGGGGGGATCGCCATGGTCCTGGTCGTGGTACAGATCGGGTTGGGAGTGCTCTCCGTGAGCACGCAGCTTCAGCCGCACGTGACGACCACGCATCTGGCCGTGGCCCTGCTGCTGTTGGGAACCCTCGTCTACGCCTACACGCAGGGAGCCCTGCGGGGACGCCCGCAGCCGCAGCCGCAGCCCGCTCCGCTCCGCGCGGAGGCCTAAACTCGAGCTTCAAGGCTGGGCCCGGCCCTTCGGTCGGTGGGTCAGGTCCGCCCCGAAGATCGACCCCAAGGCCAGGGCCAGGATCCCCAGGAGGACGACGAGCACAAGGACCTCTCCGAGCATGGGCCTCACCTCCCGGAGGCTCGCTTCGTGATCTCCAATATACACGAATATACCCGCCGAGGCCCGATTTAGCAATCCCATGGCGAGACTGCCAACTACCCTTGACGCCCCTCCGGTCCGGCGGTATAATACGGCCGAATGATTAGCAATCAAGATGAGAGACTGCTAAAAGGAGGTGAGGAGGGATGGCGATGCTCGAGGTGCGCGATCGGTGGAGCCCGTTCCGGCTGCTGGAGGAGATCCGCCGCGACTTCGAGGAGTTGGAGGACCGGCTCTTCGGCCCGTGGCTCAGCGCGGGCAACGGCGGCGATCGGGAGCGCTTGGCGGTTCGGCCCGTGGGGCGCTTCTCCTCGTGGGGTGCGACGGACATCTACGAGAAGGACGGGATGCTCGTCTTTGAGACGGAACTCCCCGGCGTGCGAAAGGACGACGTCTCCGTGCGCGTCCAGGACGGCCGCTTGGTGATCACCGCCGAGATCAAGCGCACGGAGGAGGTCGACGAGGAGGACTACTATTACATGGGCCGCCGCTACGGACGGGTCCAGCGGGTCTTCCAGCTCCCGGAGGAGGCCGCCTCGAACGCTAAGAAGATCGAGGCCCACTTCGAGAACGGGGTCCTCCGGGTCGCGGTGCCCTTGAAGAAGTCCCTCCGCAAGCCGGAGACGATCGAGATCAAGGTGAAGTAAGCCGAAAGACTCCCGCAGTTCGGTCGAGGCCCAGCCCGAATCGGGGACGGGGCCTCGATTCCCTTTTGAGATTGGATTGTCTTCTGTATGGCTCGTACAATACGTCCATGTCTTCGGCCATCTCCCGAGAGGAGCGGAGGATCCTTCCGGCCCGGCGGGCTGCAACCGTCCGCCGCGCCCTGAGCGATTACGTCTCTCTGACGAAGCCGGGGATCGTCTCGCTCGTCCTGTTTACGACGCTTGCGGGCCTGTGGCTCGCTTCCGGGGGGCGGCTGCCCGGGGAGGTCGCGCTTTGGACCCTGCTGGGGACGGGGCTGGCCGCGGCCTCGGCGGCGGCGCTGAACAACTACCTGGATCGGGAGCTAGATCGGCGGATGGAGCGCACTCGGAGCCGCCCCCTTCCCGCCGGGCGCGTGCGGCCCGTCGAGGCCCTCGGGGGGGGGCTCTTCCTCGGCGCAGCGGCGATCCTCACGCTGGCGCTGCGCACGAACCCCCTCTCGGCAACCCTGGCCCTGCTCGCCCTCCTGGCGTACGTGCCCCTCTACACGACGCTCAAGCGCACGACCCCGTGGGCCATCCTGGTGGGGGGGCTCACCGGGGCCCTCCCGCCCATGATCGGCTGGACCGCCGTCACGGCTCGGCTCGACCTAGGAGCATGGGTCCTCTTCGGGATCCTCTTCCTGTGGCAGATCCCCCACTTCTGGTCCCTGGCCCTCTACAAGCGCGACGAGTACGCCCGCGCGGGCCTGCCCCTCCTCCCCCTCGTCGCCGGGGAGGACCCCACATGGCGACAGATCACGCTCTACACCGCGGGCCTGCTCCTCGTATCCCTCGGCTTGTACCCCCTGGGGGCGGTCGGGGCCCCGTACGTCGGGGCGGCCCTTCTGCTCGGGCTGGGGTTCCTCGTCCTCGCGCTCCGCGGCCTGCGGCTCCCCTCCGGTCCGGCGCGCGATCGACTCGCCCGCACCCTCTTCCTCTACTCCCTCTTCTACCTGCCGGCGCTCTCCCTGGCGATGTTCCTCGATGCCCGACCCACCCCGGGAGGGAGTTGAGCGATGGAACCGGCGCTGGAGCGATGGCTTCCCCTGTTCAACACGGCCCTCATCGGGGTGAGCGGGGCGGCCCTGCTGCTGGGCTTCCTCTTCGTCAAACGGGGGAACATCCCCGCGCATAAGCGATCCATGCTCACGGCTACCGTCTTCGCCGGGCTCTTCCTGATCGTCTACGTCGTGCGGTGGGCCCTTCTGGGAGCCAAGCCCTTCGAGGGAGAGGGCTGGGTGCGAACCCTCTATCTGGGGGTACTCCTCTCCCACACGGTCCTCGCCGTCGGGATCGTTCCGCTGGTGCTCCTGACCCTGCGGCGGGCCCTGCGGGAGGAGTTCACGGCCCATCGGCGCGTGGCCCGCATCACGCTCCCTTTATGGCTCTACGTCGTCCTGACGGGTTGGGTCATCTACGGCTTCCTCTACCTAGGGCTGGGACAGGGGCTCGAACGGCTGGGATCCCCGTAGCCGTCCGGATCCCGACGGCGTGATGAAGGTCATTGCGCGAGAGGATCCGCATCCGGTAGGCTGAGGGTCGTCCGATCGGATCCGAGAAGCCCGGCCTCGGTCTCGGCCTCGGCTGCGGTGGAGCGGAGCCGAACAGACGGAGATGATGGAGCAGGGAGGAGAGGAGGTCGAGCGCCGTGTTCGTGCGCATGTGGATGACGAAGGACGTGATCACCGTCCCTCCGGACATGCCCATCATGGAGGCGCGGGACGTGATGAAGCAGCACATGGTCCGGCGACTCCCCGTCGTCCAAGACGGGAGGCTCGTCGGCATCGTCACCCAGGGGGACATCCAGGAGGCCGGGCCTTCGGGGGCCACCTCGCTCAGCATCTGGGAGCTGAACTACCTGTTGGCTCGGATCACCGTGGGCGAAGTCATGACCCCCCTCGAGGAGCTCGTCACCGTCTCCCCCGACGAGCCGATCGAGCAGGCTGCCCTGCTGATGCGCAAGAACAAGGTCGGGGGCCTGCCCGTCGTGGAGGATACGGACACGCTCGTCGGCATCATCACCGAGTCGGATATCTTCGACGTCCTCATCGAACTGCTGGGGGTCCACCGCGACGGGACCCGCCTGACCCTCGAGCTGCAGGACCGCCCCGGCGCCCTCCTCGAGGCCCTGCAGGTGCTTCAGGCCCACGAGGCCAACGTGCTCAGCATCGTGACCTGTGAGGAGTGCCGGACCACCGAAGACCGCAACGTCGTGGTGCTGCGCATCGACCTCTACGACTGGCGTCCCATCGTCAAGGAGCTCAAAGAGAAAGGCATCTCGGTGCTGGACGCGCGGACGACGTAGCCGTCCCCTTCTCCCCTCCCCTCTCCCCGCGCGTTTCGATGCGGCTCTATGCGCTACGGCAGCAGGATCACCTTGCCGCACTCCCCGGAGGCCATGAGCCGGAAGGCGGCCTCGTACTCCTGCAAGGGGAAACGATGGGTCACCAAGGGGGAGAGGTCCACGGCCCCGGAGCGGAGCAACCCGCGGGCTTGGTACCAGGTCTCCCAGAGGCGGCGTCCGATGACCCCACGAACCGTAATCCCCTTGAAGGTGATGAGGTTATCCAGGTCGAGCTCCACGGGGCGACCGTGCAGCCCCAACAGGGCGATCTCGCCGCCGGGCTTGAGCAACTCCAACCCTTGGCGCAGCGCTTCGGGAGCGCCGCTCATCTCCAGCACGACATCGACCTCTTCGCCCTCGGTCGCCTCGCGCAGGGCGGCGACGACGTCGACGCCGGCTGGACGGGCGTTGAGGGCGACGTCGGCTCCCATCTTGCGGGCCAACTCCACGCGGTAGGGGTGGACGTCCGTGGCGTACACGGCCCGCGCCCCGAGCGCTCGGGCCACGGCGACGGCCATCAACCCCACCGGCCCGCAGCCGGTCACCAACACCTTCTTGGCGCGCACGTCGACGGCGAAGACCGTGTGCACCGCGTTGCCGAAGTTCTCCTGCAGGGCGGCGATCTCCGGCGGCGTCCCCGGTGGGTTGGGCCACGCGTTAAGAGCCGGGATGGAGACGTATTCGGCAAAGCCCCCGTCTCGATCGACCCCTAGGATCTGGGTGTCGCGGCAGAGGTGGCCCTTGCCGGTGCGGCACATGTCGCACCGGCCGCAGATGACGTGGCTCTCCACGGACACGAGTTCCCCGACGCGTACCCCCTGTACCCCGGGGCCTTGAGCGACGACCTCGCCGCAGAGCTCGTGCCCGATCACCAAGGGGGGCCGCAGCCTCCCTTGGGCCCAGGGATCCCACCGGTGAATGTGCAGGTCCGTTCCGCAGATGGAGGCTGCCCGCACCCGGAGGAGGACCTCTCCCGGGCCCGGTGTGGGCACCGGGACTTCGGCCAGGGAGAGGCCCGGCCCCGGCGCGTCCTTGACCACGGCGCGCATGCGCCTCGGGAGCCTCGACGAGGGCCGCGGGGGATTCGGTTCCGGAGCTGACGGGATCGCCATCGCAGATCGGTGGCATTCTAGCAGCTCACCCCATTCCCGCGCCAGCCTTACCGACGGTGATGTGCACCATTGACTTCTCAGGGGATCTCGTGGTAAGAAGAGAGGGCTCCGAACGAGACCGAGAGAAACGTTGGGAAAAGGGATCGAAAGAGGAGGGAATATGCGAGGCTGGAGAGCGGCGCGACGGTGGGGAGGACTCGCGCTGGGATGGCTGCTCCTGATGGGATGGGGGGCGGCTTCCGAGGGCTACGCCCAACCGACGCCGGAGGAACGCCCTCCGGTGGACATCGTCTTCCTCATGGACGAGTCAGGGAGCATGTTCAACGATCGGGATGAGGTGCGGGCGCGGATCGTGGACGTGGTGACTGCGCTGAGCGACCGGGTGGACCTTCGCTTGGGGTTGGTGGGCTTTGGAGCCTACGCCGGCCATGCCGGGACGACCGCGGACGGAGAGCCCCACCTCCACCTGCCGCTTACGGACAGCGTAGAACTCTTTGCGCAGGCGCTGGGGGAGCTCGTCTCCAACGGCCTGCGCGAGCCGGGCTTGAGCGCCGTTACGCTGGGGATGAGCGGTGCGATGGGGTTCCGATCGAATGCGAGCGTCTGCGCGGTCCTGATCAGCGACGAGGACGCCGACGTCTACCCCGAGGCACCTGCCTCGCCGGGCGAGGCCCTGGCAGCGCTCCGGCAGCGAGACGCCGTCTTCTTCGCCGTGGTGGATCCGGCCTTTGAGTTCACGGCGTCCGTCTACGGCCCCGCCCCGGGGAGCTTGGCCGACCGGACGGGTGGGCAGGTCTTCCGGCTGTTGAGCTTCCGGGCCAACCCGGACGCGGTGCTGCGGGCCCTCTTCACCGGCTGCGTGCGCGCCGCGGCCGACCTCCCCCGGCCCGCGGAGCCGGCCGCCGAGGCCGAGGCCGAGGCCGAGCCCCCGTCTCCGGCCCCTTGGGAGGAGCTTCAGGCCCAGATCGAGCGCCTCGGTCCCACGATCACCTGGCTGGTCGAAGCCGTCGAAGAGCAGACCGCGAGGTTGAACCGTCTGGAAGGGCAAAAAGACCGTCTCGTCGAGCGGAATTCCCAGGTCGAGACCGAGCTGCGCTCCCTCCAAGCCACGGTGGCTCAACTGGAATCCCAATGGAAAACCCTTGCCGCAGCGGTGGAAAGCCGCTTGCAGGCCGTGGAGGTGAGCCTCGAGGAGACGCGCACCTCCGTGGCGGAGCGCTTGAAGGTCCTGGAGGACGTAGACTGGGCGACCTTGACGAGCTCCGTCGCCCGGTTGACCGAAGAGCACCGGGGGATGGTGTCTCGGCTGGAGGCCCTTCGGGATCGCACGAGCGCGCTGGAGGCGACCGTCCTCGACCTCTCGGGGGATGTGGGACAGCGCTTCGAGAGCCTGCTCGACCGCCTGGGAGCGGTGCAGGAGGAGGGAGCGGCGGTGCGCGCCCGCGTCGCCCAACTCGAGAAGGCCGTACAGGAGATCCCGGCCCGGCTCCGGGACGACCTCGCCTCCCTCCGGGCCACGGTAGACTCCCTGAACGAGTCCGACGGGCAGCTGCAGGGGCAACTGAGCGACTTGGAGGCGCGACTGGAGGCCCTAGCGGAACGGGTGGAGGCGTTGCCGGAGGAGATCGCACGGCCGCTCCGAGCACAGATTGAAGACCTACAGGCCGCGCTGGCCGAGGTGGAGCGCCTTCAGGCCGAGGGGGGTGAACGGACGGACCGGCTCCAGGACCGGGCCAACGCGTTGGAGCAGGACCTCCTGAGCGTTCGCTCCCTCGTGGTGCGGCTGGGCGAGGACCAGCGAGACCTGCGGGATTGGCTCCGAGAGCTGGCCGAGCGGGTGGCCGAGCTGGAGAAGCAGGAAGAGATACTCGCCGCCCTCCGACAGGCACGCGAGCGGCACGCACGCCAACTGGAGGAACTCACCGCCCGGGGGAACGCCCTTTCCGACCGGGTCGCGGCGCTTAAAGGGGAGGTGGAGGCGAACCGGAAGGCCCTGCAGGGCGTAGAAGGTGTGGCGGGCGAACTCGCCGCGCTCGCCGCTGCACTGGAGGAGCTGCGCGGGGAGCTCGCCCGCTTCGAGGAGGAGCTGCGCGGGGAACTCGCCGCACTCGCTCCGCGCGTCCGGGCGAACGAGGACGGTCAGCAGGACCTGCAGCAGACGATGGAAGCCCTCCGGAACAAGCTGCAGAGCCTGCTCGCCCGCTGGCAGGAACAGATCCCCGCTTTGGAGGGCCAAGTGCAAGGATTGGCCGCCGAGCTGGCCGAGCTAGGCAAGACGCTCGAGCTGCTCGAAGAGGTCCCCGCCTTGCAGCGGGAGATCGAAGCCCTGCAGCAGGAGGTCGCTCCGCTGCGCGAGCTTCCCGACCGCTTGGACGAGCTGGCGCAGACGTTGGCCCAGGATCGAGACCGATGGGCGAGCGTTCAAGCCCGATTGGCCGAGCTCTCGGCCCGTCAGGAGCGGCTCGCACAAGAGGTGGCCGAGTTACGCCGGGCCGTAGCCGACCTCGGCCCTACCCTCCTCCGGACGATGCGCGAGGGTCTTCGGGAGGAGATCCGACGGGAGGTCCAAGCCTCCGTGCCCCGGATCCCCGAGCGGATAGAGCAGGAGGGCTTACAGCCGGAGCTCATCCTCCGGTTGGCCGTGGCCGCCTTCGCCTTCAGTCTGGCCGCCGTCGCCCTGGCCATCCTCTTGTGAGTTCGTGGGTGAGAAGCGGCGTCCTCGGCGATGCGATGAGCCACGCGCGGCAGCAAGAGGGGAGGCCTCGTATGAGCGACGGGAACGGGAACGGGATCGCTCGGCGCTCACCCCGCCGGGCTCGGGCGCTCCGGGCGGGGGCGGGGATGGGCATCGGGGTGTTGGTAGGGATCGGGCTCCTCGCTGCGGCGGCATACGGCCAACGACCGGGGACGGCAGGGCCGGAGGGGAGGGAAACCGCTCAACTGCGAGTGGTTCAGCTCGTCCGCGGAAGCGAGGCGACCCCTCTGGACCTTTGGATCGACGATGTGCTCCGGTTCCCGGCTCAGGGCCTGCGTACGGTCAGTCGCTACGTGCAGCTGCCGGCGGGGGAACGCCTCCTACGGGTAGAGCCCCTCTCCTTCCCCCCGATACGCTTGACGCTGATCCCGGGCAGACCGCATACGGCGGTGCTGATCGGTTCCCTGGAGATGGGGATACGGGCGATCCTCGTGGCGGACGAGTTTCCCCGCGTCCGGGCTCCGGATCCGGAGGAGACTCGGGCGCGCTTGGTCTACGGGATCGTCCCCGAAAGCTCCGCCCCGGCCGTGACCGTGTGGTTGCAAGGGTCAGAAGGGACGGTGCAGCTGGCCCAAGGACTCCATCCCGGAGAGGCGGGGGCGTATGTGCCCGTGCCACCGGGGACGTACGCGATGGAGGTCGTGTCGGCCGATGCCGATCCCGATCCCGATCCCGTCCGGAAGGGCACCCGTCTCCTGCGCGTTCAAGGGCTTTCGCTGGGCCTCCAGGCCTATTACACCTTGATCCTAGCGGATCTTGAGGGGGACGGAGACGGAGAGGACTTGCCGACGGCGCTCGTCGTGGTACGCGACCGGCCGAACCCCCCCGTTCCGGGGGTCATCTGGGTAGGCTTAGGGCTGTGGGCCCTGTTGCTCGCCCGCTTCGTCCTCCAACACCTGCTCCCCTCCTAGTCCCGCGGAGTGGTTCCGTACCGCAGGCCTGCAGCGGATAGCCCTCGATCCCTTCGGCTTGTCTCTCGTGGGAACCCGGCATTACAATACGCCGGGATTACAACTATCCTAAGAGATCGCCGGGAACGCGGAGATGGGCGGGGTGAAGGAGACACGGGGTTCGGCGGACCTGCAGGCGGAGTTGGAAGCGCTTCGGTCCCGGATGGCCGAGCTCTCAGCGGCCGAGTCGGAGTGCCGTCAGGCCCGAGAGGCGCTGGAGCAGCAGAGCGCGTACCTCGAAGCCCTCCATGAGACGGCCTTAGGGCTCCTCCGACGCCGGGAGGGTCCGGAGCTGCTGGAAGCCATCGTTCTCCGCGCGGGGGCGTTGGTGGGAACGGAGCACGGGTACGTCTACCTGAAGGATGCCGGGGGGTCCGAGGAGGAGGAGACGATGACGGTCCGGATCGGCACGGGGATCTTCCGGCGTTGCGTGGGACTCCGGCTGCGCAAGGGGGAGGGCCTGGCCGGCCAGGTCTGGGCACGCGGCGCGCCCGTGGTCGTCGACTCGTACGCCCACTGGTCAGGCCGTCTTCCCAACCCCGAGTACGATGCCCTGGGGGCGGTGGTCGGCTTGCCTCTGCGCGCGGCCGACGCGGAGGTCCTCGGCGTGTTGGCCTTGGCCCACCTCGACCCGGATCTCCGCTTCCATCCCACCGAGGTCCGGGCCTTAGAGCGCTTTGCTGAGCTCGCCTCGGTGGCGTTGGACAACGCCCGCCTCTGGGAGGAGCTGCGGCGTGCGGAGGAACGCTATCGAGGCCTCTTTGACCGCGTCCCGGTCGGGCTGTACCGGACGACGGCCGACGGGCGGTTCTTGGACGCAAACCCGGCGCTGGTCGAGATCTTCGGCTTCCCCGATCGGGCGTCCCTGTTGCGCTGTCGGGTGCAGGAGCTGTACGTGAACCCGGAGGACCGGGATCGTTGGAAATCCCTTCTGGAGCGGGAAGGAGTGGTACGCAACTTCGAGGTGCGGCTTCGCCGCCTCGACGGGAGGGAGATCTGGGTTCGAGACAGCGCGCGGATCGTGTCCGGGGAGCGGGAGCAGGGAATCTGCTATGAGGGGCGAATCGAGGACATCACGGAACAGAAGCGCTGGGAGGAGGTCAAGCGTCGCGTGGCCCAGCGCATCCTGGAGGCCCAGGAGCAGGAGCGCCTCCATCTGGCCCGCGAGTTGCACGACACCCTGGGCCAGCTGCTCACGGCCCTCAAGATGGACGCGGAGTGGATCGCCCGGCGGGCCCACCGCCTCTCCGAGGCCCGGGAGCTGGCCCGGGAGCTCTGTCAACGGCTGGATCGAGCGATGGAGTCGGTCCGCGCGCTCTCCCGAGGGCTGCGCCCGGCCATGCTGGACTGGGGGCTCGGTCCGGCCCTCGAAGCGCTCGTCGAGGAGATGAAGGAGCAATCCGGCAGCCAGGGGGACGGGCCCCGGGGGTGGAACCTCACCCTGCGAGGCCCCCTGGAGGAGCTGCCCCGCGAGACGGCTCTTGCCCTGTACCGCATCGCTCAGGAAGCGTTAACGAACGTCCTGCGTCACGCGCAAGCGCGCTGTGTGCAGGTGACGCTGGCTGTGACGGACGGGCAGGCCACGCTCCGGGTGGAGGACGACGGGCGGGGGATCCCGGAAGAAGCTTTGAACTCCCCCTACGCCTTGGGGATCGTGGGCATGCGCGAGCGGGCCGAGCTGCTCGGGGGGACGCTGCGCGTGGAACGCCGGCGGCCTCGAGGAACCTCCGTGCTGGCGGAGATCCCGTTGTCCGTCGGCCGACGCTGACCGGCATGGAACCATGCATGCCATGATTCGCATAGCCATCGCGGACGATCACGCGTTGGTCCGACAAGGCCTGCGTCGCATCCTGGAGGCGGAACGGGACCTGATCGTCGTGGGCGAAGCCCACAACGGCTCGGACGTCGTGCGGTTGGTGCGAAAAACCCGTCCCGACGTCCTCATCCTCGACATCGGCTTGCCGGGCAAGGGCGGCTTGGAGATCCTCCGGGAGCTCCGCCGGCAGGATCTGCACACGCAAACGCAGATCCTGATCTTGACCATGCACAACGAACCGCATTACGCCCTACGCTCGTTGCGCACCGGGGCGCGAGGGTTCCTCTACAAGGGGGCGGACTCCGACGAGCTGCTGCGGGCGGTGCGCGCGGTCGCCCAAGGCCAGACGTACCTGCCCTCCGAGGTCGAACGGGCCTTTGCAGAACGCTACATCTGCCCCGACCGAGAAGATCCGACCGCAGCCCTCACCCCACGGGAGTTTCAAGTCCTCTGCCTCATCGCTCGGGGGCTCACCAACCGTGAGATCGCGCGCGAGCTGGGGATCCAAGTCCGAACGGTGGACAGCCACCGGCGTCGGGTCCTCCGCAAGCTGAAACTCCGCAACAACGCCGACCTCACCCGCTTTGCCATCCGCCAAGGCCTGGTGGACGTCTGAGGTCCGTGCGGTTGCGAGAATCTCGCAATCCGATTTGCGAGAAAATCGGGCAAACGGAATGCGCGTGTCCTCCCTTCCCTTACCCCCCCCGCCGTGCTAGACTGAGGCCGGATGGAACGTCAAAGGGTGCTGTGCCGGAGGACACCGACGGGAGCGAGCGTTCGAGAGCGGCGTTGGGGGGAACGCCGCCGGGAATGGCCCCTTTCCAAGAGTTTTCCCGTAGGCCCACCTCCTGTCTAAGGCGTATCTCCTGCGGGTTTTTGCTCGGGAAAGGGGCTCCGCCGAGTGTGACCGGTCCGGTGATCGTCGAACGTCGCTCCCGTCTACTCTTCTCTTTCTCTCGATGTGTCCGTGTCTTCGTCGCCGCTCGATGGAGGGCTCTCCCGCGCGAGGACCCGGCAGCGCAAGCGCCCTCGATGCAAGCGGAGGTGCACGGTTTGTCCGATCTCGACCCGGTCGGCCGCGGTAAGGGGCCTGCCATGGGCATCGGTGACGTAGGCATACCCGCGGCGCAGCACCGCGGCGGGGTTCGTCGCCGTCAGGCGTCCTGCGAGCGCGTCGAGCCGGTGGTGGAGCGCTTGGATGCGCGCGGACTGCGCTTGGATGCCGCGCATCAGCCAGTGGTCGAGCGATTGGGAGGCATCCCGCAGCGTCCGCAGGGGGCGGCGAAGGGCATAGCCGGTGACGGCGAGCTGCCAGCGCCTCCGCGCCTCTTCCAGGCGGCCGCGCGGACCGTCTCGTAACCGGCGGACCCGCTCGGTCAATCGCCGGAACAACTCGTCTCGATCGGGGACCACCAGCTCCGCCGCCGCCGAGGGCGTCGGGGCCCGCAGGTCGGCCACGAGGTCGGCGATCGTCACGTCCACCTCGTGGCCGACGGCGGAGATCACGGGGACCTGCGAGCGGAAGATCGCCCGCGCGACGACCTCCTCGTTGAAGGCCCACAGGTCTTCCAGAGAGCCCCCGCCGCGGCCCACGATCAACACGTCGAGAGGCTCTTCCCTTAGGTGATACGCATTCGCCAGCCCGATGGCGTGGGCGATCTCCTCCGCGGCCCCCTCCCCCTGGACCTTGACGGGGAAGACCCGCACCTCCACCAGGGGATAGCGCCGGGCGAGGATGGAGAGCATATCACGGATCGCCGCGCCCTCCGGAGACGTCACGATCCCGATCCGCTCCGGGTAGGCGGGGATCGGCCTCTTGTGATCCACCGAGAAGAGCCCCTCGGCCTGCAGCTTCTCCTTCAGGCGCTCGAAGGCCAGCTGCAGCTTCCCCAGCCCCGCGGGCTTGAGGCGGCGGACCTCCAGCTGGTACTTCCCCCGCCGCTCGTAGAGGGTAAGTGTCCCCAAGGCGAGCACGCTCATCCCGTCCTCGGGCTGGAAGTCGAGATAGGCCGCCCGGCTCTGGAACATCACCGCCTCCAGCTCGGAGCCCTCGTCCTTCAGGGTGAAGTAGAGGTGTCCCGAGGCGTAGCGGCGGAAGTTGGAGATCTCCCCCTCGACCCAGATCTCAGGGAAGTTGAGCTCTAAGAGCTCGCGCACCGAGGCGTTGAGCCGGGATACGGTGTAGACGGCGGGCTCCTCCCGAAGGCTTCCCTCCGGCAGGGAAGGATCGACGTCGGGTTCGTGTCCCGACCCCCGTTCCTCCTCGAAGGCGAAGGGCAACTCGCGCATCCGAGACCACCCGCGTGGGCGTGGGGAAACGGGCTACGCTACGCGGCGAGGGGTTCCACCCGAGCGGCGCAGGCCTTGAGCTCGGTGATTCCGCAGACGGGATCGATCGCGTCGTTCGTCAGAACGTTGGTGGGCGACTCCGCATAGTGGAGCGGCATCCAGATCACGCCCTCCCGGATGTCCGCCACTTTGGCCTTGACCACCAACTCCCCGCGGCGCGTCTTGACCCGAACGCGATCCCCGTTGCGGATCTCCAGCCTCTCGGCGTCTTTCGGGTTGATCTGGACGAAGTTCTCCGGCTCGGCCTTGCCCGCCCGGGTGCGTCGCGACATCGTCCCCGCGTTGTACTGCAGAAACGTCCGGCCCGTCGTGAGGATAAAGGGGTACGCCTCATCGGGTTCCTCCGCCGGGGGCCGGTAGTCCACGGCCGTAAGACGCGCCTTCCCGCCCGGGCGGACGAAACGTCCCACGTGGAGGGTGGGCGTCCCGGGGTGATCCTCCGAGGGGCAGGGCCACTGGAGCCCCCGCTCCCGTTCGAGGCGCTCGTAGGTCATCCCGGCGTAGAGGGGCACGAGCCGCCGAATTTCCTCGAAGATCTCCTCGGCGCTCTCGTAGCGCATGGGATACCCGAGCCGCTGGGCCAGCTCGCACAGGATTTGCCAGTCGGGCTTGCTCTCGCCCACGGGCTCGATGGCTTTATGAACGCGCTGAACCCGACGCTCCGTGTTGACGAACGTCCCTTCCTTCTCGGCGAACGACGCCGCCGGGAGCACCACGTGGGCGAACTCCATCGTGCGCGTGGGGAAGATGTCCTGGACGATCAACAGCTCCAGCCTTTGCAGAGCTTCTTCGACCTTGCGGGTGTTCCCCTCGCTTACGGCCACGTCCTCGCCGATGCAGTAGAGCCCCTTGAGCTTCCCCTGCAGCGCCCGGTCCCACATGTGGGAGCAGTACAGAAACAGAAACTCGCTGGGGCCCTGGGGGACGGGAAGGGGGACGCCCCAGGCCTCCTCGAACTTCTTGACGGCCTCGGGATCGTCCCAGCGCTGGTAGCCGGGGAGCGACTCCGGGCGGACCATGTCCGTGGCCCCTTGGACGTCGTTCTGGCCGCGCAGGGCGTTTAAGCCCCCGCTCGGCACGCCCAGGTTCCCCGTGATCAGGGCCAAGTTGGCCAACGCTTGGACGTTGTCCACGCCGGTGCGGTGCTCGGTGATCCCGATGCCGTAGGCGATGCTGGCCGGCTTGTGGGTGGCATACAGTTCGGCCGCCTCGCGGATCTTGGCGGAGGGAACGCCCACTAGGGCCTCGACCCGCTCCGGAGGATAGCGCTTCACCGCCTCGGCAAAGGCCTCGAAGTTCTCGCAGCGCTCTTGAATGTATCGCTCGTCGTGGAGGCCGTTCTCGAGGATGTGATGGGCCATGGCGTGGAAGAGCGCGACCTCGGAGCCGGGGCGGACGGGCAGGTGCAACACGAACGCTCCGATCCGTTCGGCTTCCTTGACGACCTCGGTGCGCCGGGGGTCGATCACGACGAGCTTCGTGCCGTTCCGCAGGGCGGGCTTCATCCAGACGGACCAGATGATCGGGTGTGAGCCCGCGGGGTTGGCCCCGACGACCATCAACACCCGGGGGCCGGGGTCCCGAAACTCGCGGACGGCGTTGGACATCGCGCCCGCGCCCAGCACGGCGCTTAGGCCCGTCACCGTCGCCGAGTGGCAGATGCGCTGGCACTGGTCGACGTTGTTCGTCCCCAGCACCGCGCGGGCGAACTTCTGGGCCAAGTAGTTCTCCTCGACGGTGGAGCGGGTGGAGCTGATGACCGCCAAGCTGTCGGGGCCGTGTTCTTGCCGGATGCGTTGAACTTCGCGGACGATGTAGTCATACGCCTCGTCCCAGCTCACCTCGACGAGCTCCCCCTTCCTGCGCAAGAGGGGCTTTTGGAGGCGATCGGGGTGGTGGACGAACTCGTGCGCGGTGGCGCCCTTGGGACAGAGCGTCCCCCGGCTTACGGGATGATCGGGGTCGGGGCTCAAGCCCACCAGGCGTCCGTCCTCCGCCTTGAGGAGGAGGCCGCAGCCCACTCCGCAGTAGGGACAGATGCTCCGTACGGTTCGGGTCGCCGTATTGGCCATCCTATACCCTCCTTTGCTGCTAACCCTTCGCAGGCACAAGGGACGGACGGGGAAAGCCCCTATCCTCCCGCAAGGTACGCGATCCCGTCGGGGTGGATGCCCGCGTCGATCCGCCCGATCTCCTTGAGGGCTTCCACGTCGATGACGGAGATGTCGTTCGTCTTGTTGTTGGCCACGTAGGCTCTCCGGCCCGCGGGGTCGAACGCCACGCCGCCCGGCCAGCGGCCTACAGGGATGCGCTTGATCTCCCAATGCCTTTGGGTGTCCATCACCGAGAGGTCGTGTGACTCGCGGTTGGGAACGAACGCATAGCGCCCATCGGGCGAGAAGACCATCCGCACAGGGCAGGTCCCCAGGGGGTGCCGGGCCAGGAGCCCGTGGTGGTCCGTGCTGAGCACGTAGAGGTTGTTGTCGTCCTGGTTGGCCACGTACAGGAACCCGCCCGAGGGGTGGACGGCCACGCCCTCCGGTCCCCTCCCCACGGGGATGTGCATCCGCACCTCGTCGGCGGCGGTGTCGAGCACCGTAAGCGTGTGGGAGCCGATGTTCGGGATGTACACCCGGGTCCAGTCGGGGGTCGGCGCGAGCATGTGCGAGAGGCGCTGCCCCGTGGGGATGACCTTCAAAAGCCGGTGCGAGGGCCGCTCGTAGACGAACACCTTGTTCGCGTAGGTCACCGCCAGGTAGAGCTTCCGCCCGTCGGGGGTGATCTTGAGGTCGTGGGGGAATTGGAACTCCGGGTGCTCCAGGCGCTCGACCTCCCTGCGGGCCTCCACGTCGAGGACGGAGACGCTGTTCCCCAAGGCATTGGAGACGTAGGCGACCCTCCCGTCGGGGGAGAGGCAGACCTCGTGGGGATTGTGGCCGACGGCCACTTTCTCTACGGTCTCGCCGGACTCGACGTCGAGGAACAAGACGGTGTCTTCGTCTTTGTTGAGGACGATCAGCAGGTCGCGTTGAGCCATCGCGGTGCACCCTCCCCTGTTTTCGATCTCGGGCTTTTCAGGATCCCCTAGTGTACTACCTCAAGGTCCAGAGGAGCAAGAGGAGGAGCGCCAGAACGATCAGGCCGCCGAGGAGCCAGTTGCGGGCGAAGCGACGGACCCGCTCGACCTCGTGAGGGGCGAGTCGAAGGCGCTCGGGGTGCTTTCGCGCCAGGGCGTTCGCCTTCTTGCGCATCTTGAGCGATTCCGCGATGCGGCCCTGACGGCGGTAGACGACCCCCAGGTTGTGGTGGGCGTTGATGTGCAGCGGATCATGGGAGATCGCGTTCCGATAGGCCTGCTCGGCCTCCTCCAGCCGTCCGGCGTCGAAGTAGAGGTTGCCCATGCGGAAGTAGATTTGGGCCCTCTGGGTCTTTTCGACGTCCCGACGGAGGGCCTCCCGCAACAGGGAAAGCCCCTCGGCGTAGCGGCCCTCCTTCCGCAGGGCCTCCGCCGCCTCGAGGGCGCGCTCGACCTCGGCTTCCCTATTGGGCGCGTCCGCGGAGCTCATCGAGCCTCGCCTTCACGGTCTGGATGTCGAGCCACGTGAGGTACTTGGGGCTCCCCTTCGCCTTCGAGGGGTTTCTCAACAGGTAGCTGGGGTGGAACATGGGGAAGACCTCGATGCCGTTCCTCCAGGGGAAGAACTGCCCGCGCAGCTTGGTGATCCCCTCTTGGGTCTTGAGAAGAAGCTGGGTGGGGGCGTTCCCCAAGGTGACGATGATCTTGGGCTTGAGCCGATGGATCTGGGCTTCCAGATAGGGCCAGCAGGCCTCCATCTCGTCCTTCTGGGGCAGGCGGTTGTTGGGGGGGCGGCACTTCACCGTGTTCGTGATGTAGACCTCTTCTCTGGGGATCCCCACGGAAGCGAGGATCTCGTCGAGCTTCTTGCCCGCCGGGCCCACGAAGGGGCGGGCCATTTGATCTTCCACCTCGCCGGGGGCTTCCCCGATGAACATCAGGTCGCAGGGGACGGGTCCCTCCCCGAAGACGACGCTCGTGCGGCTCTCCTTGAGCCGACAGAGGGTGCAGCCCTGCGCGCGGGCGACGAGCTCTTCCCAAGGGAGTTTTCGCAGGTCGTCCTTCGGTTCCTCAAAGAGGGAGCGCATCTCCACCATGACCGATCGCCGTATTGTAGGGGGAGCCCCTAAGAAGGGCAAATCCGACGATGCTCCCTGGGAAAAGCAACAGAGAAAAGCTGGAGCGGGCGACGGGATTCGAACCCGCGACCACCAGCTTGGGAAGCTGGCACTCTACCGCTGAGTTACGCCCGCCCGCTCTGCCGCTGGGGTGATTATAGCGCTCCCGGGGCCGGAGGACAAGCACCCCCCCGTCGCCGCGTCCCATTGATCGCTTCCCTAGGGGGAGCTATAATCGAACGCATCTTTTAGGAGGTGATCGTCATCCTAACGCGACGAGACTTCTTGCGATCTCTCGGAGCCGCCGGTCTCGCGTCCCTCTGGCCCGTAGGCGCTTGGGGGAGGGGAGAGGACCTCCCCACCCTGAGGCTGAGCCTCCCGCCCATGATCGAGAGCTTTCCCATCGCGTTCGCCCAGGATCAGGGGATCTTCGAGGCCCACGGCCTTCGGGTGGAGCTCCTCGGGATCGCCAGTCGTCGGGATCGCAACTTGGCCCTCTTCACCGGCAGCGTGGACGGGGCCCTCACGGACCTTGCCTCCGTGTTGCAGCTCCTTGCGGTAGGAGCGGACCTGAAGATCACCAGCACCGCGTACGAGCTGACCGCCTCCGCGGCGGCGGAAGGAGGAGGCCCTCACCGCTATACCCTGTTGACCCATTACTTCTCCGGGATCCGCGATTTGGACACGCTGTTGCAACGGCTGGACGGCTCACGCACCCGCCGGATCGGCCTGCTGCGCGAGACGGACATCGAATACGAAACCGACCGGCTGCTGACGAGTCGGGGCTTGGCCGTGGACGGGGATGTCCACTACACCGACTTCGAGGACTTGGTGCTGTTGGCCACCCTGGTGGGGCAGGGGAGCCTTCTGGCCGCCGTGCTCCCGGAGCCGATCGGGTCGTACTTGGAGTACATCACCGAGGCCGAGGGCACGCCGGTGGTCCCCCTCTCGGAGTTCGAGGGTCAAGAGCTGGTTCCCAGCATCTACGCCTTTCAGGCCTCGCTCCTCGAGGAGAGCCCCCAGCGGGTGGAGAGGTTCTACGCCGGGGTGCAGGCCGTGGTGGACCGACTGAAGAGCACCCCCCGGGAAGAAGTCATCGAGATCGGGCTGGAAGCGGCGCTGTCCTTCTTCTTCCCCGGCCTCACCCGCGAGGAGCTCCCCCCCGGCGCGGAGGACTTCCTCCGGGACTACTTGATCCCGGAGTTCCCGCCTCCCCGAGGGCTGGCCCCCGAGGAGTACCGGAGCGTGGTCAACTGGGCGGTCCAGAAGGGGTACATCTCCGAAGAGATCCCCTTCGACCTGGCCTACACCGACCGCTACTACGAGCCGCCCAAAGCCTAGCCGAGGCGAGGCAACGGGACGGCTCGCCCGAGGCCCGAGGGCAGACGACACGACGCCCCCATGGAGGAGAAGCGAAAGACGACCGGAGGCTCTCGGGTCGAGGTGGAGGATCTCCACCTCGCGTACCCCCGACCCGGGAGGGATGCGGAGCCGGTACTGGCGGGGATTACCATTCGGGTAGGGGCGGGCGAGAGCGTGGCGGTGTTGGGGCCGTCGGGCTGCGGCAAGTCGAGCTTCCTCTACGTGCTGGCCGGCTTGGTGGAGCCCACCTCCGGGAGGGTAGAGATCGACGGACGGCCCGTAAAGAGGCCTCGCCCCGAGGTTGCCCTCATCCTCCAGGAGACGGGGCTCCTCCCCTGGAAGACCGTCTGGCAGAACGCCACCCTGGGTCTCTCCCTGAAGGATCCGAGGGAGGCCCAACGGCTCCGGAGCGCGCTGGAGGACTTGGGGCTGGCCGGATTGGAGAACCGCTACCCCGCCCAGCTCTCCGGGGGGGAGAAGAAGCGGGTGGGCTTGGCGCGGGCCCTGGCCCAGAACGCGTCCCTCCTCCTCTTGGACGAGCCCCTCGCGGCCCTGGATGCCTTGACCAAGGAACGCGTTCAGAACCTCCTCCTCAAGCTTTGGCGGAGGCACGGGTTCACGTTGGTGCTGGTGACACACGACATCGAGGAGGCCGTCTTCTTGGGACAGACCGTCGTGCTCTTCTCGGAGCGGCCTGCACGCGTGATCGGGACGATCCCCAATCCGGAGATGGGCGAGGAGGCGTACCGGCAAAGCCCGGCCTTCTTCGAACGGGTCCGCGAGGTCCGGGCCCGCTTCACCGCCCGGTGGAGGCCATGAAAACCGTCCGACGCCAAGCGCTGGGCTACGCGTTGAGCATCCTGGCGCTCTTGGCGATGTGGCAGTTGCTCAGCTGGCTGTTGGAGTGGACCTTGGACCCACGGAAGGCCCGGGTCCTGCCGGGTCCCCTCGAGGCGCTGATGGTCTTCCCCCGCCACTGGCGGGAGATCGGGAACCACTTCCTGGGGACGGGACTTCGATTGGTCACGGCCATCCTCCTCTCGTTCCTCGCGGCGGTGCCCCTCGGCCTCTGGGTAGGCCACGAACGTCGGGTGCGGGAGCTCCTCTCCCCCCTGATTTACACGGCGTATCCCATTCCCAAGGTGGTGTTTTGGCCGATCCTTTTCGTCCTCCTGGGGGTGGGGAGCGAGGTCTCCAAGGTCTCGTTCGCCGTCTTGGTCGTCTCCTTTCAGCTCTTGGTTTCGGCCCGGGACGCGGCGGCCCAGGTCCCCAAGGAGTACGTGGTGAGCGCCCTGGCCGCCGGGCTGTCTCGGCTCCAGATCTACTGGCACGTCGTCCTCCCGGCGGCCCTCCCCGCCCTCTTCACCAGCCTGCGCATCAGCTTGGGGTTGGGCCTCTTCGCCATCTACTTGGCGGAGACGGCCATCCAGATCGGCCGATCCCCGTACGCCGGGTTGGGGGCGTACATCCACAATGCCTTCGGAGCGTTCCGCTTTGAGAGCGTGTTCGCCGGGATCGTAGCCTTCACCCTCCTGGGGCTGGGGCTCTATCTCCTCATCGAGGTCGCGGAACGGTGGTTCTGCCGCTGGAAGCACCTTTGAGCGAGACGGGTGCCCCCACGCCCGCGCCGTTGACGTCGGAGGCAGCCACGGCGTACACTGACACGGAACCGCAATGGCCTTCCCGAAAGCGATCCTCGCGGTAGTGCACAGAGAGCGTCCCGGGGCGGAGGCGGCCGTGGCCGCCCTCCGGCGCTGGGCCCGGGCGCGCGACGTCCCCCTTGAGGTCGTCCCGCTCGGGGATCCCCTCCCCCGGGGGATCGACGAGGGGTGGCTGGCCGTCTCCCTCGGCGGGGACGGCACCCTCTTGCACTGTGCCGCGCGCGTGGCCCCTTACGGCCTCCCGGTCTTGGGGGTCAACCTCGGGAGCTTAGGGTTCCTCACCCAAACCGACGCCTCACGGCTCCCTCAGGCGCTCGATCGGATCGGGGAAGGCCGCTTCCGCCTCGAGGAGCGCCTGCGCCTGCGGGTGCGACCGGAAGCAGCTGCCGAGGCGTGGAGCGCCCTGAACGAGACGGTCCTCTCCCGTCGGGACGTGCACGACTTCACCGAGGTCGTCCTCCGCTGGGGAGACGAGGAGATCGGGCGCTATCCCGGGGACGGGGTGATCGTGGCGACCCCCTCCGGGTCCACGGCCTATTCGCTCGCGGCCCATGGGCCCATCCTCTATCCCGAGGTGGAGGGGATCCTCCTGACCCCGCTCAACGTCCACACGCTCACCCTGCGTCCGCTGGTACTCCCGGCCTCCGTCGTGCTGAAGGCCGAGTGGACGGGCCCCGGCTCGCTCTTGGTGGACGGGCGCAAGGTCGCCACGCTGGAGCCGGGAGCCCGGGTGCGCATCGACCGCTCCCCGCACCCGACGCGCTGGGTATCGCTAGCCGAGGAGCACGGGAGCTTCTTCTCCCTCCTGCGCGGGAAGCTCGGCTGGGGACGGGGACCCCAGCGCGCTTCGACCGACCCCGAAAGCCGACGGCCGTAAGCTGCCTAACCAAGAGGAGGGCCGCCCTCCCCCGAGGGGGGATGAGGGCTACCCTCCTCCCGCCCCGCTGCGCGCGTTACTCGAGGATCTGGAGTCGGACCTTGCGGGTGGTCGTGTCTCCGGGTTGAATCCAGATCTCGTACTCGCCGGGGGATAAGCCCTCGGTGGAGAAGACGAAGGCGTAGAAGCCCGTCTCCACGTCGAAGGCCGCCCGGTTATCGGGTCGGAAATCCCGCACGACCTCCCCGGTGGCGGGGTTGGCCAACGAGATCACGGGCTCCGCATCGGGGACGATCTCGCCCAGGGCGTCTTGGAGCCGGAAGGCGATCGAGACCTCCGCGCCCGCTTGGACGGTCAGGGGCTCGCGCGCTACGCGCTCTTGGAGCCCCGGGGCGAGGGAGAAGGCGTACACCACCCGATACGTGACCGTCACCGTCGTGCTGTGCCCCAGGTTGTCGATGGCCGTAACGGTGAAGATCTTGGCGCCCACCGAGGTGGTGTCCAAGGGGTGGCCGTTGGGCGTGGTAGCGATGACCTCCCGGATCCCCGAGCCGCGCGGCTCCACACCCGGGGGCAGGAGCGGGGACTCCTGCTCGCCGAAGAAGGAGACGTCGTCGGTGACCTCCCAGCGCACGATCACCCGCTCCCGCAACAGGTATTCCTCCTGAAGCGCCGGCGTGAGCAGGGTGACGTCCGGCGGGGTGTCGTCCACGAAGAAGACGAAGCGGCTCTCAGCCACATTCCCCAGCTTGTCGGGCCGCACGATCCAGAAGTGGTGGTCCCGATCGGGCGGCGGGAAGGTGAAGGGCGTAAGGCAGGGCATGGTGAGCGTGCTCTCTCGGTCGATGTTCTGTTCGCAGGGCGGGCTTCCCGGCGGGCCGTCCGTGGGGCTGCCCGTGTAGCCGGTGAGGTCGACCCCCACCCCGGCGTCCGTGAGCACGGGGGTGATCACCGTCGTCGTCTTGACGAAGATCGTCCCGTCCGTCGGGTCGTCGTAACGCGGGCCGGCGGTGACGAACGTCGCCTCGGGGGGCGTGTCGTCCACCTGGACGTTCGGGGAATCCCCGCTTCCGACGTTGTTGACGTTGTCCTCACAGCTTAAGGAGAACGACCGCACGCCGTCCCCCGGCAGCAGCGAGAAGTCCGTGCCCAACGTGTACGGACCGTCGCCCGTCGTCCCCCCGGAGAGGGTGCAGCGGACGATCCCGCTCCCGGGCAGACCCGGGGCGATCTCCTCGTCGAAGACCTCCGCGGTCCGGTAGGCGAAGGTCGAGCGGGGAACGAAGGGGTAGCTCGGCAACCAGGGGTTCTCGGGGTCAAACGCCGGCTGGTCCTGCGCCTTCACCCACGTCCCGTCCACGACGAGCTCCGGCACGAGGTCGCACCGGTCCAGGGGCCAGCAGGTGGCGTTGGTGTGGACGGGGAGGCCGATCGTCGGAGCCGTATTGTCCAAAATGACGTCCAGCAGCGGGTTCTGAGAGCTCGTGTTCCCCAGGTTGTCCCGGGCGGTGGTGACGGCGATCAGATAACGGTCGTCGGCGAGCGAGGCGGGCAGGGCGAAGTCGTTGTCCCCCTCCGCACACGCCGGCGAGTGGACGTTCCCGTAGTGTTGTCCTGTGGCTTGGATGGCGCAGGAGGCAAACCCGCTGCCGGGCTCCGTCCCCGCGGGGGGGTCGAGGATCGTGACCCGCAGCGTCGTGAGGGAGCTCACGTAGCAGTTCGTGCCGGGGTCGCCCTCGCACTCCGTCCCCGCGGGCGCGCCGCCGAGGTACGTGGGCGCACCGGGGATCTCCTTGGAGATCTGCGGGGGCGTGTTGTCCAACACCACCACCAGATCGGAGCTGCGGGCGTAGTTGCCCAAGCTGTCCGTGGCCTCGACGTAATTGGTGTAGACCCCGTCCGTGGCGAAGCCCCCGTTGGCCAAGGTGTAGTCGTTGTCCCCGGGGAGCACGGTACATGAGGGACTGTTGGGACCGGGCCCCGTCACGGTGATCGTGCAGCCCGCGTTCGGACCGGTGAACCCGCTCCCGGGGTCCGTCCCCGCGTCCGGGTCTTGGACCGTGAAGCGCAGCGTGGTGGCCGAGGTCACGTAGCAGTTGGGAGGACCTCCTTGGCAGCCCACGGGCCAAGTGGGCGAGCCGGGGATCGAGGGCGCGATCGTGGGGGGCGTGTCGTCCACGATCACCTCGGGCGAGGTGTTCGTCGCAGCGTTCCCCAGGTTGTCCTCACAGGTCAAGCTAAAGGTCTTGCGGCCGTCGCCGGAGGCGACGCGGAAGTCCGTCCCGACGGTGTAGAGGCCGTCCGACTGGGTGCCGTTTAGGGTACAGCTCTGCACGCCGGAGCCGGACCCGTCGCTCACCGAGGGGTACGCAAACGTGCTCGCGGGCACGAAGGGGGAAGCCTGATCGAGGGCTTTGACGTAGGTGCCCGCCTGCACGAGCTCCGGAGGTGCGTCGCAGTTGCCGTTCGGGTAGCACGTGGCGTTGGTGTGCACGGGGTCTGCAATCGTGGGCGGCGTGTCGTCGACCGCGCGGGACCGGGTGAAGCTCGAGGTGTTCCCGAGGTTGTCGGTGCAGGTGACGGTGTAGCTGTGGGGACCGTCCGGCGTCGGGAGGGTGAAGGTGTCCCCCAAAGAGTAGGGAGCCGCGCTGCCGCCGTCGATCTGGAGGGTGCAGCCCTGGATGCCGGACCCCGTTCCGTCGTCCGCGTTCACGGCGAAGGGCGTGCTCGAGGTGACATAAACCGTGCCGCTCCCCGGATCCGTGTACGAGGGGCTCCCCAGCGTCTCCGAGTAGTTCCCCGGCGGGGTGGGATCGAGGTAGATCTCGAAGCTGTAGTTGGAGGCGTTCCCCATCTGGTCCTGAGCGGTGACGTCCACCGTGTAGACGCCCTCCGCCGTCAGGCCCAACGTCCCCAAGTCGAAGGGGTTCACCGAGGTGGTCGGGGTGCCGGTGGAGTCGCAGAGCGGAGAGGCCGACCCGCCCGGTCCCGTGACCGTGATGGAGCAGGAGGCGATCCCTCCGGGATCGTCCATCGTGACGGTCAAGGTCGTAGAGGGCGTGATGTAACAGCCGGGGTAGCTGGAGCAGCCGGCGGGGTAGCGGGGGCTGCCCACGGTGTGGGTGATCGTCGGGGGGTCGGTGTCCTGGGTGTTGATATCGATCGAGCCCGATCCGGCTCCGCCGGTGGCCGGCGTCGTCCCGTTGTCCACGTTGTCCTGAGCGTAGAGGGTGATCGTCTTCGACCCATCGAGCACCGGTCCGACGGTGACGGTCCAGGTGAAGGTGGAGCCGGAGACGGAGGTGGGGATCACCGCGGTGTCGGCGGGGTTCCCCGTGATCTGGGAGAGGTCCGCCACCACGCTCCCCACATCCAGCCCGCTCGCCCCTCCGTTGACGGTGGGGTCGAGGATCTCCGCGGTCAGGGAGAAGGTGTCCCCCGGCGCGTAGGTCGACCCCGGGGCGGGCGCGGTGATCGTCACCGTGGGAGCCGTGTTGTCGACGAAGAGGTCGAAGGAGTATTGATCGTTGTTCCCCACGTTGTCTTGGCCTTGTACGGTCAGGGTGTAGAGGCCGTCGGCGGTCAGCCCGAGGCCGTGGAAGCCCAAGTCAAAGGTGTTGCTGCCCGCCGCGCAGGCGGGGGAGGCGGAGCCGCCGGGGCCGGTAATCGTGACCGAGCAGCCGGCCAACCCGCTGGCCACCCCGTTGACCGGCGGGTCCGCTACGGTGACGGTGAGGGGGGTAGCGGAGGTGATATAGCAGTCCGGATGGGCAGAGCAGCCGGCCGGGTAGCTGGGGCTTCCGACGGTGTGCGCTAGATTGGGCTGCGTGTCGTCGAGGTAGAGGGTATACGAAACGGTTCGGGAGTTCCCTACCGCGTCCTGGGCGGTGAAGGTCAAGGTATACGTCCCATCCGTCGCCAACCCCAAGCTTCCCAACGTAAAGGCCGCGCTCCCGGTGCCGGAGGAGATCGTGCAAGCGGGGGAGGCGGAGCCGCCGGGGCCGGTGACCGCGATCGAGCAGCTGGCCAACCCGCTGGCCACCCCGTTGACCACCGGGTCCGAGGTCTGCAGGGTCAAGGAAGTAGCGGACGTCACGTAACAGGGGGAGATCCCGTCACACGAGGCCGGGAAGCGGGGGGATCCTACCGTGAGCGTCAGGGTAGGAGCCGTCCCGTCCACGTTCACCGTGCGGGTGGCGCTCCCCAGGTTACCCATGTTGTCCCGACCGGAGACGACGAAGGTCTTAGGGCCGTCGGGAACGGAGCCGATGAGGACCGTCCAGGTGAAGTCTCCGCCGGGCAACGTGGCGGTGGGAGGCACGGCGGTGTCGGCGGGATTCCCCGTGAGCTGGGACAGATCGGCTTGCACGGTGCTGTTGTCCAAGCCGCTCCCGTTCGGTCCGAGGCCGGGATCCAACCCGAGGACGGGATCGACGACGTTCGCATCGATCACGAAGGAGCTTCCCGGGCGAAAGTACGTGCCCGCTGCCGGACTTCGAATGAGGACGGAAGGCGGAGTATCGTCGAAGTATACGCGGAAGAAGAGCCCGGAGACGGTGTTGGTCACGTTATCCGTGGCGGTGACCTCCACGGCGTACGCCCCGTCGATCGGGGCCGCAAAGAGACCTCCGATCGTGAAGGTGGTCGATCCCGACGCACAGGGGGTAGATCGACTGCCCAACGAGTAGTGGCTTACCGTGATCGTACACGCAGCCAGGCCGCTGCCGGTGTCGTTGACGGTGACGGTCAGCGGGGTCGTGGGCTCGACGAAGCAGAGAGGATGGTCTACACACCCGGCGGGATACTTCGGGGTCCCTACCGTATGGGCGACGGTGGGAAGCGATAGGTCCAAAAACAGCTCGAACGTATAGGTCGACGTGTTCCCCGCGGCATCGGTGGCCACGACCTCGAAGGTGTAGACCTGTTGATCGGGCAGCAGGCCGGTGAAGTCGAAGACGTCAAAGGTGGTGTCCCCGGGGCCGCAGGGAAGGGAGCCTAGGGGGCCGGCCAAGCGCAACGTAACCGTACACGAGGCGAGCCCGCTGAGGTTGTCCGTGACCGTCACGGTGATGGGGGTGTTGCCGTTGATGTAGCACGTAGGATGCACCGTGCATCCGCTCGGGTAACTGGGGCTGCCCACGCTGTGGCCGATCGTCGGAGCGGTGTTGTCCACGTTGATGGCACGGGAGGCCGTCCGTAGGTTCTGCACGTTATCCCGAGCGTAGAGGGTGAAGGTCTTGGAGCCGTCGGGGACCGGTCCGACGGTGACGGTCCAGGTGAAGGTGGAGCCGGAGACGGAGGTGGGGGGCACCGCCGTGTCGGCGGGGTTCCCCGTGATCTGGGAGAGGTCCGCCACCACGCTCCCCACATCCAGGCCGCTCCGCACGGGGCCGCTTTCGCTGATGTCGGCGGTGATCGTGACCGTATCTCCGGTGCGATAGGGGCTTCCGGAGGCGGGGCTGTTGATGGAGATCAAAGGAGCGTCGTTGTCCACCGCGATGTCGAAGGAGTATGCAACAGAGTTGCTTACGTTGTCTATGGGCAGCACGGATATCGTGTATATAGCGCTGTTGGGGAAGTGAGAAGCGATCGTCAGGAAGTTGGATCCGGCGGTGCACGGCTGGGTGGACGGCGGATCGAAGGGGAAGGGGTTGGAGACCTGGATGGTGCAAGGACCGATCCCGCTAGAGACGCCGTCGACGAGGGGGTCGTCTATGACAATGGTGATGGGGGTGTTGCCGTTGATGTAGCAGGTAGGGTGGACGGAGCAGCCGGCGGGGTAGCTGGGGCTGCCCACGCTGTGGCTGACGGTGGGATTCACCGCGTCCACGTAGATCCGGAAGGTCGTCGAGCTGGGCTCGTAGACCGAATCCCCCGAGTACTCGATGGAAAGGGTGTAAATGCCGTTGGTGATGGAGGACACGTTGAACGAGCAGCTCTCGCTCAGCGTTCCCCCGGTGAGGGTACAGGGGTTGGGGGTTACCGAGAAGCCGCCGGGCCCCGTCACGGTGATCGAGACGCTTCCCGTGATCCCCGGGCCGGAGGAGGCCGTCACCGTAGCGGTGCATTGCTGGGAGGGCGCCAGGATCCCTCCGCTCATATAGAAATTCGTCCCGTCGAAGTAGTCATAGTTGTCATCATCAGGACACGCAAAGGCGACCGTAGTGGGCAACCCCTGGACGTTTACGGTGTAGATAATCCCGAGATAGGAAGGGATATTCGCCGCATCGTTGTATTGTCTTCCGTTGGTCAAGTCATCGGCGTAGTTGATCGCGCTGAGCGTGTGCGTGCCCCGCACGCTGGGCGTCCAGGGGATGTTCTGGCAAATCGCGGCCCCGGGATCGATGTGAGGCGTAAGAGAACAAGGCGCAATGGCTCCTTCCCGGTCGCTGGCGAGGGTTACGGTGCCGTCCGGGGCAGGAGGATTGGACGCCGCAGTGGCGTTCACCAGGATAAGCTCGCATTGCGTGGAGACACCTACCTGTAGGGGCGTATTGCATGCGATGCCGGTGTAGTTCACGTCCCGTGCCAGGGCGGTAATCGTTGTGCTGGCAGACTCCCATGGGTAGACCGTATCCATCCGCGCATAAATAGAGTGGGTCCCTGCTTCATCAGGCCTATAGGTCACGGAGCAGCTCGCACTCCACTCATCGTTCACACCATCTGCGTTATTGTCGGTCAGCGTGGCACTTGCAGTACAGAATCCAAACTCTCCAGGTAGGAAGGGCCCAAACCATGGGTCAAAGAACCCAGTGCTCGAGGAGTTGAAACTCACCCCTAAACCTGAAGGATTATGCTGGGCACTGATGTGAGCATACCCATCGGGCGTACCGTCTCCGGGAGTGCTATCGCTATCCTCCATGGTGAAGGTGCAAGTCGCAATTTCTCCTACATACAACACGTCGGGGACACAGCTTAAGGTGCCGGAAACCGGCGGAGGGCTATCCTGGGCGAAGCCTAGAGGCCCCATTCCTCCCCCTAGAGCGAAAAGGATTCCCGTCGTCACCCAAAGGGCCCATCCGGTCCGTCGCACGAAGCTCCTTCCGAGACGCACCTGAGGTCGCATGCTTCCCC
>Ga0256839_1000546_pt1 | contig 48431 bp, 44 predicted proteins | sample 354166metaG_FD_185968 | JGI IMG/M metagenome (GOLD analysis project Ga0256839, IMG submission 185968) | Hydrothermal vent microbial communities from Mid Atlantic Ridge, Atlantic Ocean - 354-166 | ecosystem: Environmental > Aquatic > Marine > Hydrothermal vents | place: Atlantic Ocean: Mid... | reverse complement strand
CAACTTTGTATAAATGCGTTGCCATTGGAATGCCATATCTATTTTTATTAATTGATATTCTCTCCTGGTGGCTGACCAAAATAAGTCCAATGTTTGCATGGCTAGTAATCTTTGCCGGAATGGGTATGGGCGTGTCTTTTATTTCTATGTGGGTTATTTCGTTATTTGAAATGTGGGTTTTTAAGACGGTTTTCCTTAACAAACAAGGAGAAAGATATCAACAATGGAGCATTTATGCGGCATCCAAGCTAAAAACTGTAGGACTAGATGATATTAACTCAATTATAAAAATACTAGGCAAACACATAACAACAATATCAGAACTTGCTTGGAAATTTTGGATGACACAAATTTGGCCACTATTCAAAAAACAACTTTCTAAAATAAAATCTGAAAAAAATAAATTGGACTCAGGCGAGTAATATTTTTCAAAATCACCTGGATTGAAAAAGTTGTTGCTTTGTTAATTGACTCTTTCAATCCAGTGTCCGAAATATGTTAACAATATATTTATAAATTATTGCAGTTGGCATAGTAAGTAACAGTCGCAGGCCAATCAGAAAACATTCCTTTGATTCCAACTTGTTTTGCCAACACATCAAGTACTGTCAACATGTCACCATCATTATTGATGACATCAGTTGTTGTCTGGTAATACCAGCCGCCTTTATTTTTTAAAAGCCCTGATCTTTCCAGTGTCCAGGTAATAATTTCCAGCCCTGCACCCTTTGCTCTTTTGGCATAAAGTGAAGATTCTATTTCCCCTTTTTCATTGACCTTTAACAGCATCCACATTGGTGGCGCAATAATTTTTACACCATCAGCAACTAATTCTTCCATACTGGGATTCCATGTACTTGGGTCAGTATGATCGAATGTTGGATCGTCATAACGACCATCCAAATATACCGCCTGGTTACCAAAACGAGGTTCAGTATCCAACCAATATTGTATATCCTCTAAATTAAACGATTGTGGAAAAATTCTTCTAGGGTTAACTCCCATTTCTTTGTATTCATCAATCATTTGTTGCGCATAATCCTGCTGTGTGTAATCACCTTCATAAGGCATCTCAACACTAGGAGATTTTAATTCTGGTGTGAACTTAACGCCTAATTTTTTCAATAGTTTTATGCTTTCTTTATGAGTCATTAAAGTACCCCGGGCAGAATACAGATCTGTACGCCAGCTTGGAGTGCTGTTTATATATTCCGAAACTGTTGTTGCATTCTTGTTTCCTGCATCCATTTTACCTTTAAGAGTCTTAAACTCTTCTAACGTGATATCTGTGGTGCAACATTGTACGGATACTTTTTTTCCCGTTGCAGGATCAGCCGGTTGAAATGGTACGGAACATTTTTCAGCAAGAGGTGTTTCAAGAATATTGGTTGTGGTATGTAAGTCACATTGTGAATGTCGGCATACCAATTCTCTGTCTTTGGTAAATGTCACATCGCACTCAATAATCCCTGCACCCGTACGAGCAGCAGCCTCATAAGATTCTTTAGTATGTTCGGGAAATTGCAGTGCAGCCCCTCTATGACCAATTGAAAAATCAGTTCTGTAAAACGGCCCATCAGAACATTCCTTTAGCTGTTTTTTTAAACGGCTTTCCTCCATGTCGTTTACCAAATAAAAAGGTCTTGGCCCTAGCTGTACCTTTTGATTATGCTTTGGATGACCTTTTAGCGAACGATAGGCTTTTCGGAAAAAGTACTTTTCAGTTTTATGTGGATGTTTATTGTCTTTCTTTAAATCAATATCCTGTGTTTTATTATCAGCAAATAGCTGTGGAGTTTGAAACAAAATGCTAAACGCCATTAAGGCTATTTGCAAAATTCTATAGCTCATGGTTTTCTCCTGGAAATTGGACAATATGTGATCAACCTCTGCGGCTGGTGTTTAACATACCTCTAAACTATTTCAATTTGATGACAACTTGTTTTGAAATTTGTTTTTTTACTTTATTTTTTATCTACAAATGACTCTGCTCAATACCCTTACATGGAAAATCAGCCGTTCAAACACATAACACCCTTAGTTAAGATAATCTCTAAATGATTACCATTTACAGGACTCATTATGCCTGGTTACAAACTGTTACAAACTGTTACACATTAGAAATAACTAAACAGTTGATTTCCATTAAACTGAAGTCTATGTTGACTCAGTATGCTGTCCACTTGATGAAATCTTTGGCTAATTTCATTCTTTGGAATTTCTCCTGGTTAACAACACAAGAGCGTTGTCAATTAAATATACAATGCCAACCATAGTTTCAAATGATTATTAAGGAGCGATTTAATGAGAAGTAAATTTTATATATCCTTGTTTTTGTCTGTATTGATATTGTTTTCCCAATCTACGATAGCCGCAGCAAAAGGACATAGGCATGTGCGTGCGTTTTATGGAGACAAAGCAAGAAACAGAGTTGTCGTTATTGACGTCAAGAGAATGCGTTTATTAGATTCTGTTGCCACTAAAGGACTCACCCCATATCCAGTTGATAGAGCCGGTTATCTGGATAAGGTTTATGCAATAACACGTGGTTCCTCGTCAATGGATGTCATTGATGCCGACACTTTGGATAATCTTGGATTACTTTACCTCAACCATAAACCAAGATCTGGAGAATCTTATAATTCCAGATTAGGCTTGGCTCTAATTGCAGGGGCTGACAAACCATTAACCAGCGTAATTGATGTAGTTAACGATAAAGTCGTTGCTGAAGCCGGCAGAAATGAATTTACCACCCAAACTAGAGACAATGGAGGCAGCATTTCTTCTGGACACCCTGCGTGGTTAACTAAAGACAGATTTGTAGTTATTGATAGAGAAAGCCGCCTTATTCAATTGTGGGGGATAGAAAAAGACCAGATCGAAAATAGTCTGGATTATGAGTGGAACGTTTTTCTGTTAGACGAGGTTGATACACCAACCGCCGTACATCATATTCTTAAACGTGATACATCGATGCTTTCCAAACGCGACAAACGAACCTTTTATGCTCTTTCAGAAGGTAAATCTTCCAATAGAGACGGGGAAGCTATACCACCAGCAATTTTAGAGTTACATTTAACTAAAAAGGACAGATTACTGTTAACCAGTCAAATTCCTTTACCCGGAGACCCATCATCTATGGGTTCTCATCATGCTGATTTCCACCCAAACGGCCAAAATATCTACGTTGGATCGAGCGAGGGTCATTTGTTTGTTATTGATCGAATGCGTAAAAAAATTGTTTCTACCATAAAAACTGGCTTGGGAACTGGCCATACTCGTTTTGTACCTGCAAGAAACCTGGCTATAGTTACTAATCATCACGATACCTTTGTTACTATAATCGACACTAAACATCACGCAAAGATTAAAGATGTAACTGTCAGTGGTCCTAAAATAAATGGAGAAATATTGCAGTCACATACCAATTATGTAAGTCCTGACAATAATTTCTATTATGCTTTTGCAAGTGACAATGGTATTTTTTATGAATTGAATTTAAAGCATTTAAAAGTAAAAAGAACTTTATATACCGGCGGCATACCTGTCCAAGGTTCTTTTTTAAACTGGGATGAATTCAGTTATAGTGCTAGCAGCTCCTCTCATGGCATGTAATCTTTAGTATTGACTTCCACGAATTTTATCTGGACGCACAATTTATGTGTGTCCAGCTTTATGCTTTATTTCTCCGGTACACCCTGGTTTCTTCTGCCCCCGTCAGCATAAACCTACCAAAAACACTATCAATACTCCTCCCCTGGATCCAAGAATACTCAGATAGGTATCTCTAAACAGGCCTCCAAGCCTCGCCCTTTTCTAGAAATCAGCCTGATTTTCCAGCCATGTGAATCACATAACTGCCGCACAATTGCAAGCCCCAAACCACTCCCGCCGGTTTTTTTATTCCGTGAGTGTTCAAGTCGAAAAAATGGCTGAAAAACAGTTTCAGTTTTGTCTTCTGGAATTCCTGGTCCTTCATCGCTAATCCGAATAATGATATGATGCTGATTTTTTTTATATGAAAGTTTTACGGAACTACAACCTCCATATTGAAAGGCATTATCCAACAAATTCGATAAAACACGCTTCAAGGCTTCTAATTCTATTTCACATATTCCACATTGTTCAGATTCAAGCAGGATAACAAACCCTCGCTTATGATAATCCCTAACAATTTCACTGAACGCTTTATCTATATTTATTTTTTCAGCATGTTGTTTATCCACCCCCTTAATAAATTCTAATGATTGTTTGATTAAAAACTCCATCTCTATAAGGTCATTTCTTAACCCTGTGATTAATACCTCATCTTCAGCTTTATCTTGGCCGAGTAATTCCAAAGCAATTTGCATTCGAGTAATGGGAGTTCTTAAATCATGAGAAATTCCGGCAAAGAAAATGGCTCTATTTTCCATTAATTGTGATATTTCCTTTATCATCCCGTTAAAACTATTCGCCAAAGAAGCTAATTCAGCTGAGCCAGTTTCTGGAATCCGCGTAAAAAACTGTTTCTTACCAAATTGATTAGCTGCATTGGCCATCTTTTTTAGGGGAAGTGTAATACGACGAACCAACAGGTTCGTTAAAATAATAATGATCAAGGCAGCAGTAAAAAATATAGCTGTTAATACAACTGGAGGACGTGGGCCAGGCCGATTATGATCAAAACCAATTTTAATTTTTTCTGTCGCAAAGTTTAACTCGGCCCATAGAAAAGAATCATTCCCGGCAGCTTGCTTGATCACGACATTTTGCCCGGTGTGTCGCTTCAATGCTCTTTCCAGACGAGGAATAAAAGGATAATTTTTTGTTAACTCCTGCATAGCTATATCATTCGCGCCAGTGATGATCAAATCATGCTGACTAGCTACTCTGGTTTCGAACGCACTTCTTTCCTGCTCAGAAAGTGATAACCAGGTTTGACTTGTCATTTTAATTATCGCTGCCATGTCGTCAGCCGCTCTGTTTGAGAGCGGACTTAAAATAAAAAAAAAGGCAAAATATATCGATAACGATATAAACAATATCAGACCAAACGTCAGTGTTAAACTTGTTTTAACAAATAGTGAATCCCAACGTTTCATAGATCGTCATCTTTTAACAGAAATTTATATCCTTGCCCCCACACCGTCTGAATAAATTCCGGGCTTGCCGGGTCATTTTCCACTTTATGACGTAAACGTGAAATACGGACATCGATACTTCGATCAAAAGGAGACCAATCGAAACCTTTAAGACTCTCTAATAAATTGTCTCGGGATAAGATGCGGTTCGGATTTTCTAAAAATAATTGTAATAATGAAAATTCACTTTGCGTGAGAGAAACTTGCGTTCCATTTTTTTGCAAGATTCCACTTACGACATCAAAGGTATTATTTCCAAATTTATAAATTGTTGTCTTTCTATTTACAAAGTTATTTTCAGTGCACTGATAACGACGAAGCACTGATCGAATTCTAGCCAGTAATTCGCGAGGATTAAAGGGTTTCGCTAAATAGTCATCAGCGCCTATTTCAAGCCCTAAAATACGATCAACATCTTCTCCACATGCAGATAACATAATAACTGGAAAATTGTGTTTGTGGGCAAGCCGCTTGGCAATACTTAAACCATCCTCTCCTGGCAGCATAATATCTAAAATAACAAGTGAAGGGATAGATTGCTCCAAATAGCGATCCATTGCCATCCCATCTCCGACAGAATCGACGGAAAATCCTTGTTTTTCCAGATATTGACTTAGCAGGTTACACAACGATTCATCATCATCAACAACTAGAATTTTATTTTTGTCAGTAGCTTCCAATTAAGTCCCTGTTACATCTTGTTACAAATCATCCAGAAATCGAAATACTTTAGCAATATCTTGTTACTAGAATGGATAGCAGAAAATTAATTTAAACAACAACGGAGAAACACATGAAGCCATTAAATATATTATTTTCTATTCTGGTCATTTCAGTGAGCAATTTTTCTTATGCTGGTTCTAAAAACAAGAACGAGCTATTTTATCAGGATAATATCAGAAGAGTGGCCGCATCCCAAAAACTGACGACAGAAGAACAAGATAGCTTGATTTTCATGCGGGAAGAAGAAAAACTTGCTCGAGATGTATATTTAACTCTGCACGAATACTTCGATACCAGGGTTTTTGAAAATATTGCTAGAGCCGAACAAAAACACATGAATGCAGTCAAGCGCTTACTTAATAAATATGAAATTACCGACCCAGTTGTTGATGACAGTATTGGGTTATTCACAAACCCTGATTTTTCAGATTTTTATCAAAAAAACACTGCTTCCGAAATGACCATTAGTGAAGCTATCTATGTTGGTATTTTAATAGAAGAAATGGATATTTTAGACTTACAAAAATCTATCAATCTAATCAATCATTCCGACATTAAACTGGTGTACGAAAATTTATTAAGAGGTTCACGAAACCATTTGAGAGCTTTTGTTAGAAAACTGGAATCAATGGGAATTGTCTATGAGGCTTTATTATTAGAGCAGGCAACTGCTAATGCCATAGTGAACTCCCCAATGGAAAGAGGATCTACAAACAAAAAAAGGAGGAAAGGACATCGTTGGAACTAAATAAGGATTTTATTAATGGGTTGCAAACTTAAAGCAACCCTTATTACTCATGGAGGCAACCCTGAATATTCAAAAATTATCAACTACCACAATATTTTCATTTTTAATTTCTACATCAAGGTTTGTATTTGCTGCTGATTCGCCAAATACTCATGAAGTAAATCAAGCAAAAAATCAAACCCAAATGTATGGCAGTCAATTGATGTCTGAACAAGAAAAAATAGAACAGCGCTCCAGGATGCGTGCAGCAAAAACAATTGAAGAAAGGGAGCAAATCCGAAAAGAAAATCACGAGCGGATGGGTAAAAGAGCAAAAAAGCAAGGCGGAACATTACCAAATGAGCTTCCGAGTCAAGGACATCGCATGGGATTTGGTAACAACCATAACCCTAACCGGAGTAGTATGGGAGCTGCCAGAAGCCGAGGACGCTGAATTGAGAACACGGTTAGAACATGATTTTTCACCCAGGCGCCGCACCCATAGGGTAGTCGAGCCTGAGTAAAAACACCCAAACTTAGCTGACAAATTTGTTTTATAGCCCAATGCCCTGATTGTTTATTAGTGAAGCATAACAATTATTAAAATTTGTAATAACAACAATTGGGTACTGTAAAATAATTACTTGGTTTGAAATTTTCGTATTCAGGAGGAAGAATAATGATTAACCGACTTGTGCTGATGAAGGCCCATGTACTTTTAGGTGCGTTTATATTGCCGGCTGCACTAATGTTTTTGGTAACGGGTGCTCTTTATACCTGGGGAATAAAAGGGGAATATGAAACAACTTCACAAAAGCTACACTTAAGCGCCCCCCTTCACGAAGATCTCGATCAGCTTGTTGAAATAGTGAAAAGAACGCTAACACAGCAGAATCTGTCTTTCCCGACTGGTACTCCAAAAATAAAAAAAACCGGTAAATCTTTTCAACTTGAATGGACTGGCTCCAACAGGGATATTATTTTAAAACCCACATCTTCATCACTCATTGCCAACTTAAAAATAAAAAACACTACCCAATATAGACAATTTGTACAATTGCATAAGGCAAAAGGAGGAATTGCATTTAAGATCTATGCCACTCTTTTAGCCATTAGCCTACTGCTACTTCTAATTACTGGTTTTATTATGGCATGGCAAATTCCAAAATTACGCAAAATAACTTCTATTGCAACAATATCAGGACTACTCTTTTTTTTCACAATGTTTATTTCCAGTTAAGCTACTATGAATAATCGTACAGCAACAATCTTACCTTTTTTGACAATTATTTTACTCCTTTCAACAACATATTCTTTTGCTGATGGCTCCACGCCTCAGCCTCAAAAAGAGACGAAACAAAAAATTGTAAACAATTCCAACTCGGCTAATGACGAAGCGTCTATAAAAAAACAACTCCAGAAAAAAAACACCCCTGATGCAACGACTTATATTAACAAATACGATCAACGTCAAGCTCTTCCACTTAATAAAGCCCAGCAAGCACATGTGCTTGCCGAAATGCGCAGCTTATTAGATGGTATCCAGGGAATTATTGCGGCTTTAGTGAGTGATGATATGGAAGCAGTTGCAAAAAACTCCAGGCCGTTGGGCATGGGAATGAAGCAAAATGCTGAAAACACCTTACATGGCATTTTACCTAAAGCATTTATGAAACTAGGGAAATCGGTGCATATGGACTTTGATAAAATCGCCGATGACGCTGGCAGAGTCAAAGACTCTAAACATACCTTAAGACAATTGAGTGAAATGATAAAAAAATGCCAAGGATGCCATAAAAGTTATCGCATTGAAGTTAAAAACCAATAGCTCTGGTAGCTAAGCATCGGGCTTCGAAACAAAAAACCGGAACAAGGAACCACTTTCTCATTCCTGCGGAAATAGAGTCATCCTTAGTCCGACAATCTCCAGGAAGATAAAAATGGATTTTTTGGTAATATTCCCCAAAAAACCCCATAAGAAAACAAGAAAAACGGCTATTTCTATTTTTTTATAATACCTTGATTAATCGCACTTTAAGATTGACTCCTATAGGCTGTACATTCATTATTCAAACAATGGTTCGATCATTGCCCTCCAAAACATCAAGGGGCAATATCTATCTATGATAAGGATGGTTTTTCAAAATACTCCAGGCCCGATAGATTTGTTCTGCAACGACAATCCTGACTAACGGATGTGGTAACGTCATTGCAGAAAGACTCCAGGACTCATGGCATGATTTTCGAACAGAATCAGCCAACCCTTCTGGGCCACCAACTAGTAATGCAACATGCTGACCACTTTCCAGCCAGCGTTTCATCGCTTTGGACAGATCTGCTGTTGACCAACCCTTCCCTTTAACATCCAAAGTTACAATATGCATTCCAGGCCGAATAGCTGCCAACATACGCTGACCTTCATCTTGTACTATTCTTGCAATATCCGCATTTTTTCCTCGTTTACCCGGCGCAATTTCACGTAAAACCAATTCACACTCTCGGGGCATACGCTTAGCATATTCGTTATAACCTTGCTGCACCCAAGACGGCATTTTGGTGCCAACTGAAATCAGATTAATCTGCATGGGCTCCCTTAGCATCCAAAAAAGAAATCCCCTGCCATTGCATTCTATGTTTGACCTAACCCTGATAACGAACCATCAGTCATATTAATTTTAAAAGCTTTGCCAAAGCCCACGACATATTGACCAGAAACTGGTCTTAAGGCAAACAAATGAAAGTCGGTCAGTGACTTTATAAGAGTGACAATTTCGCCAAAATTTCTATGAAATGAATATAGTTGTTGTTCAAAAACCACGTCCTCAGGTGCTATTTCAATCGCATCACAATTAAAAGTGATTCGTTCACGGGCAAACAATTCACGAACTTCAGATTCTGGCTTGATAAACATGATTGATGCATTTTTATTTTTCAGTAAATTCCGCGTATGGCTTGCCAATTCACTGATAAAAATATAGAAAGAGCCTTGCTCATCGCGAACATAAGGCGCATAACTTATCTCCGGTTGATTGGTCTCGGTAACTGTTGATAATAACAGCGTTTTTTGTGAAGCAATTAACGATTGGTATGCCTTACAAAGCTCTGAAGACGACTGTTGTTTAGAATCCGTCATAGAAAATCAAGTTTCGGGTAAATTATTCAGAAAGCCGGCTCCACACACTACCCCCACTTGCCTTATCAATAGCCTCCATCCGCTGTTGATGCAAGCGCAGCTCCTCTTCGGAACAAGTCACTACTTTTAATTTTGGGCGATCAGTTGCTAATTTTCTGTTCTGCTGCTGGTTCAAGTTATTCTGGCTCTGTTCGTTATCGGCAAATAAGGAAGTCTGCCCACCTGTCATCAGTAAAAACACATCAGCCAGAATTTCAGCATCCAATAATGCGCCGTGTAAATCACGATGACTATTATCTATACCATAGCGCTTGCAAAGCGCATCCAGACTATTTCGCTGACCAGGATGTTTTTTTCTGGCATATTCAAGAGTATCCAGCACAGTACTGTATTTTTCTACTGTTCCCAGGCCATTATTCAACAATGCAAATTCATGATTAATAAAACCAACATCAAATGGGGCATTGTGGATGATTAACTCAGAATCACGAATATAATTGACAAAGTCATCCACAATATCCTTGAAGTGTGGTTTATCAGCAAGAAACTCGTTACTGATACCATGAACTTCAATGGCTCCTTCATCTATCACCCGATCAGGATTCAAGTAGACATGAAAATGCTGGCCAGTTAATCGGCGATTGATTAACTCAACACAACCGATTTCAATAATACGATGACCTTCTTCCGGATTTAATCCAGTTGTCTCCGTATCAAGAACAATTTGCCTTACAAGCGGCTTTTTCATTTTAATACTCCAAATTGATAACTCATCTGCTCAACACAATTTATCCACAATGGAACCATGTATGCCAAACAAATACAATCAAAAAATTTACATTCTAATAGGTTTGGTTATTCCTGAGAAAACTTTTGAATCGGGAATAAACTAAGGATTAAGCAAGAGGCAGTAAATTCCGCATCCGTGACCGCGCGAAGTATAACCAAAAGGTAAAGCAATATAAATTTAGTGAAAATTAATATTAGTACATGTTAATATAAAAACATATATCCTTGGAGGTTAGAAATGAAATATAAAACCAACGCTCAACGCCGCAATTTACTCAAATTTGCTGGTTTTACGCTAACAGCAACAGCATTCCCTGGCATTTTGCAGGCTATGGATTCCAGGATAAAAAGTACCGCTTCTGCAAATTTTCATCCTGATGTTGAAATTGAGTTAAAAATGGAATCAATCATGATGCCAATTTTTGATGGTCCCAGAACTCGAATTTGGAAGGTTTATGGCGAAGTTCTGAAAGGCCCTAAACAGTCCGTTGTCAACTTGAATGATACTCATCTTGGTCCAATTTTACGTTTTCAAAAAGGTCAAAAAATCAGAATCTTTCTAAAAAATGACCTGCATGCCGAAAGTATTTTACATTGGCATGGCCTACATGTGCCTTCGAAAATGGATGGCAACCCTATGTATGCCATTAATCATGGAGAAACCTATGTTTATGAGTTTGAAATTTTAAACCGCGCCGGAACCTATTGGTATCATGCCCATACCCATAGCGTAACCGCCAAACAGGTTTATTCGGGACTCGCTGGCTTATTGATTGTGCATGACCAAGAAGAACAATCGCTCGGATTACCCAGCGGTCAATATGACCTCCCCATCGTTATTCAGGATCGAACATTTAATCGCCAGAATCAACTTGTCTATGCCAACAATATGATGCAGCGCATGCAAGGATTTCTTGGAGATCAGATTATGATTAATGGCCAGCCAGATTTTGCTCTCAAAGTGGCAACTCGGCCCTATCGCCTCAGATTTCTAAATGGTTCAAATTCCAGAATCTACAAGCTGGCCTGGGATGATGGTACGCCACTGACTGTGATTGGGGTCGATGGTGGTTTATTGGAAAAACCGGAAACATATCCTTATGTCATGCTTGCTCCAGCTGAACGAATTGAACTTTGGGTTGATTTCAGCAACAAACCTGTAGGTACAGAATTATCTTTAAAAAGCCTTGAGTTTTCTGCTGGCGGCATGGGAATGATGGGTGGAATGGGTATGATGGGCGGCATGGGAGGCAGACGAAGAATGGGTATGGGCATGATGGGCGGCGGCATGATGTCCAATAGCACAATACCTAATGGAAGTGATTTTTCAGTATTAAAAGTTCGTATTGACCGAAAAGAACAAGGCAAAGAAATATTACCGAAGCAATTAACTAAAATAACATCCCTTCAAGTTTCAAATGCGGCAAATCCTGGTCATCCAAGGACAATTCGACTATCGATGCGTCATATGTCCGCTTTATTGAATGGTCGGTCATATAAAATGAATGATATTCGACCCGATGAAATCATTCCTGTTAACAGTCTTCAGCTTATGGAATTTGATAATGGTTTTCAAGGTATGAACGGCATGGCGATGCCCCACCCCATGCATTTACATGGAGAACAATTCCAGATCATTAACAGACAAGTAAATTCCCGACATCAAGCGACTTATGCAACAGTCTCAAAGGGAATTATCTCAAGCGGCTGGAAAGATACTGTGCTAGTCATGCCGGGTGAAAAAGTAACCATTTTAAAACCATTCAATGATTTCAAAGGCTTATTCATGTACCATTGCCATAACCTGGAACATGAAGATATGGGTATGATGCGGGATCTACTTATTCAATAACTATTTACATCGGATTTTTCAAGCAATCCAACTGCCTCATGGCTCATGCTCAAGAACATAGTAAACAGGTTCTTGAGCGTGAAAACCATAAAAAAGCAGATAATCATTTTTGATATGTTAAAATTTTGAGCCAATACAACAGCGTTTGTTAATTCATTTTTTTAACTACATTCATTAAGTAAATCTCATGAGCAAACCCAAAAAAGTCGCAATTCTTACCGCAGGTGGCTTGGCGCCATGCCTGAGTTCTGCAACCGGCAGCCTGATCGAACGTTATACTGAAATTGACCCCAGCATTGAAATCATCTGCTATCGCAGTGGTTACAAAGGCTTGCTGTTAGGCGATTCATTCCAGGTTACACCAGAAATTCGTGAAAAAGCAGGACTTCTGCAAAAATTTGGCGGCTCGCCAATCGGTAACAGCCGGGTCAAATTAACCAATGTTAAAGATTGTATTAAACGCGGCCTGGTTAAAGAAGGACAGGATCCACAAAAAGTTGCCGCTGATCAACTCATTAAAGATGGAGTTGATGTCCTGCATACTATTGGTGGTGATGACACTAACACTGCGGCAGCCGATCTGGCGGCATTTTTGGCCGAAAATGATTATGGCTTAACTGTTATCGGCCTGCCAAAAACCGTTGATAATGATGTTTTCCCCATCAAACAGTCTTTGGGCGCCTGGACGGCAGCCGAGCAAGGCGCTTTATACTTTAAAAATGTTGTTGCGGAAAATAACTCCAACCCACGCATGCTGATTATCCATGAAGTCATGGGCCGTAACTGCGGCTGGTTGACTGCTGCTACTGCCGTTGAATATCGTAAACTTCTGGATCGACAGGAATGGCTTCCTGAAATTGGTCTGGATCGAAATGCTTTCGAGGTTCACGCAGTTTTTGTTCCAGAAATGGAAATCGATCTGAAAGCTGAAGCTGAAAGGCTAACAGCCGTTATGGATAAAGTTGATTGTGTCAACATTTTCGTTTCAGAAGGCGCTGGCGTTGATGCTATTGTTGCTGAAATGCAAGCCAAAGGTGAGGAAGTACCACGCGATGCTTTTGGTCATATTAAACTGGATGCAGTTAACCCTGGAAAATGGTTCGGTGAACAATTTGCTGAAATGATTGGAGCAGAAAAAACCCTGGTCCAAAAATCAGGATATTTTGCCCGCGCCTCGGTTGCCAATGCTGATGATATCCGCCTGATCAAATCTTGTGCCGACTTAGCGGTTGAATGCGCACTGAAACGCGAACCTGGCGTTATTGGCCATGACGAGGATAACAACAATATTTTAAGAGCCATTGAATTTCCTCGTATCAAAGGCGGCAAACCTTTCGATATTGATACTGACTGGTTCACCCAAACCCTATCAGAAATTGACCAGAATAAGGGTGCAAAAGTTGAGGTTAGCCATTAACTCAAATTTATTTTAATTTTAATGAATAAAACCGATATGACCAAACGGCGGCGTGGTATTTATCTATTACCCAATCTTTTTACCACTGCCGCAATGTTTGCCGGTTTTTTTGCCATCATCTCAGCGATCAATGGCCGTTTCGCAACAGCGGCCATTGCCATCTTTGTAGCCATGATTCTGGATGGTCTTGATGGCCGTGTCGCCCGTTTAACCAATACCCAAAGTGCTTTTGGTGTTGAATATGACAGCCTTTCCGACATGGTCTCCTTTGGTGTTGCCCCTGGTTTGGTTATGTATTTATGGGCCTTCACCAATCTTGGAAAATTTGGTCTGTTCGCTGCATTTGTTCATACCGCTGGCGGCGCTTTGCGTCTGGCGAGATTCAATACCCAGGTTGGCACTGAAGACAAGCGTTTTTTTCAGGGATTTCCGAGTCCTTCTGCTGCTGCAATTCTGGCCGGTTTTATTTGGGTAAGTACTGAATATGGCTATGTCGGCGAGGATTTAAAATATCTGGCTTTGATATTAACTATCAGCACCGGCTTATTAATGGTGAGTAATTTTCGATATTACAGCTTCAAAGAAATTGACTTTAAAGGCCGCGTTCCGTTCGTTGCCACGATCATGATTATGCTGGGCATTTCCCTGATTATGATTCACCCGCAAACCATCTTGTTTGTGTTGTTTTTAGGATATGCTATTTCAGGCCCGGCAGTCACTTTGATTATGCTTAAGCGTAAACGCCGCAACAGGAAAACTTAAAATCTACTTGTCGCTTAAGTTTTCATAGCGTATAGTTATTTAGTATGAATACGCAAATTTCAACTCGGCAATTTTCAAACACACCTCAATGTGTTGTTGCTTGGTTGTGCGTTTTACTCAGCCTTTCTTTAAAATTGCTGCCCTAGCGGGCATCAATTTACTCTATATTCTTCTACTAAATCACCTTTTTTGTCAGTTTTTTTAATGCTGATAACTCTCCCTACATGGAGTTTCTATGAAAGATAAATTAATTATTTTTGATACCACCTTGCGAGATGGCGAACAAAGCCCTGGCGCATCTATGACCCGTGATGAAAAAGTCAGAATTGCCAAAGCTTTAGAACGCTTGCAAGTAGATGTAATCGAAGCCGGTTTTCCTGCCGCAAGTCCTGGCGACTTTGAAGCGGTACAATCCGTTGCTAATGCTGTCTCTGATAGCATCGTCTGCGGCCTTGCCAGAGCCCTGGACAGAGATATTGACAGGGCTGGCGAAGCTTTAGCCAATGCCAATCAATCCCGGATTCATACCTTTATCGCAACTTCACCTATTCACATGAAAATGAAGCTGCAGATGACTCCTGATGAAGTTATCGATCATGCAGTAAAAGCGGTAAAACGAGCACTAAAATATACTGATAATGTCGAATTTTCACCTGAAGATGCCGGACGATCAGATGAGGATTTCTTGTGCCGAATCCTGGAAGCAGTCATTGATGCCGGGGCGACTACATTAAATATCCCCGATACGGTTGGCTATAGTGTCCCGGAACAGTTTGGAGCAACCATAAAAAGTCTGATGCAACGCATTCCAAATTCTGATAAGGCCATTTTTTCTGTTCACTGCCATAATGATTTGGGGCTGGCAGTGGCAAATTCACTTTCTGCAGTCATGAACGGTGCGCGCCAAGTCGAATGTACTATTAATGGTCTTGGAGAACGTGCAGGTAATGCGGCATTGGAAGAGGTTGTTATGGCGGTTAAGACCAGAAAGGATTATTTTCCTTGCCAAACTGGGGTCAACACTCAAGAAATAGTTAGTTGTTCCAAATTAATATCAACCATCACGGGATTTCCAGTGCAGCCTAATAAAGCCATTGTTGGCGCAAATGCTTTTGCTCATGAATCAGGTATTCATCAGGATGGCGTACTGAAAAACCGTGAAACCTATGAAATCATGCGTGCTGAAGATGTTGGCTGGTCTGCCAATCGAATGGTGCTTGGCAAACATTCAGGCCGCAATGCTTTCAAAACTCACATGGCAGAGTTGGGAATTGAATTTAAAACTGAAGAAGAACTCAATGACATTTTTTTTCGTTTTAAACAACTGGCCGATAAAAAACACGAAATCTTTGATGAAGATTTACAAGCCCTGGTTTCGGATGCCAGCATAGAAAACGAAGAGCATATTAAACTGGTCGCCCTGAAAGTGTGTTCAGAAACTGGCGAAACGCCCATGGCTTCAGTTACCATCCGAATAAATGACCAGGAGTTAACCGGTTCTGCTACGGGTGGCGGCGCTGTTGATGCCAGTTTAAGAGCCATTGAATCACTGGTTAAAACTGGCGCTGATTTGCAGCTATATTCAGTCAACAATATTACCAGCGGCACTGATTCTCAAGGCGAGGTAACGGTACGTCTGGAAAAAGCGGGCCGTATCGTAAATGGCATGGGTTCTGATACTGATATCGTCATTGCCTCGGCAAAAGCGTATATCAATGCGGCAAACAAGTTACTGATGCCCAATGCCAAACAACACCCTCAAGCAACTGGGGATGTTTAGGGAGTCAGCATGACGGATGAAAGCAAACGGCTTTTGTATCTTGAGGCAATGGAAATTGATGTTTGGCTGCCAAAAACAAATCATGGGGCGCCCATTACGGAACATGCCCTGGAAAAAGACAAGCCGTTACTTTCTTCCCCCTCATCAGAAGCTGAAATATGGCAGGAGTTACGTGAAGAAGTTGCGAACTGTCAGGCTTGTGATTTATATAAAACCCGGACTCAAACAGTTTTTGGCACTGGCAACACTCATGCTGACTGGTTATTAATAGGCGAAGCGCCTGGACAAAATGAAGATTTGCAAGGAGAACCTTTTGTCGGCAAAGCCGGGCAATTGTTAAATGAAATGCTGCGGGCAATCAACCTGAGCCGGGAACAGGTTTTCATTGCCAATATTCTTAAATGCAGACCGCCCAACAACCGCGATCCAAAACCGGAAGAAGTATCGGCTTGCTCTGATTTTTTGCAACGTCAAATCGACTTATTAAAACCAAAAATAATTCTTGCAGTCGGCAGAATCGCAGCGCAGCAGCTATTAAAAACCACAGAACCTATCGGAAAATTACGAGGGAAAGTTTATTTTTTAGATGCAATTCCAGTGATAGTCATTTATCATCCTGCGTATTTATTGCGCTCATTATTAGAAAAACGTAAAGCCTGGCAAGATTTGCAATTGGCACTAAAAACATACCGTGAAATATAAAGCCTTATGAAATTTTCAGATTTATACGAAATAATTAAAGATAAAGTTAGTTACGATGCCGACAGAGACTTTTATGCCCGAGTTTTCCCCGGCACGGTAGACCGCAAAGATCTGCTCCGTATGCGCAAAATGCGCGAATCAGACCTCCCCGCAGTATTGGCCATAGAGAAACAAGTTTACAACTACCCCTGGAGCGAAGGAATCTTCAATGATTGCTTCAAGGCTAGGTATAGCTGTTGGGTATGCGATGAACTGGACAAGGTATTAGGATACTGCATTGTTTCTACAGCAGCTGGAGAATTCCACATCATGAATATTTGTGTTGACCCCGCAGAACAAAAACAGGGGATCGGCAAGTTCATGCTGGAACATATTATCGATCAAGCAAAATCACGGTGGGCGGAAAGTATTTTCCTGGAGGTCAGGCCCACCAATGAAGCGGCCATTGCTTTGTATCAAAGTTTAGGTTTCAATGAAATCGGTATTAGAAAGGACTACTATCCCAGCGAAAATGGCAGGGAAGATGCAGTTATGCTGGGATTAGAGTTACCCAAGAAAGAATAACTCCAATCAGAAAACCTGCTTCAGAAGAGGAACTTTGTGATAACGTGGCTATTGACTCAATTTTAAATATTTTTGATATAGCGTATCCTTGTCCTCAACCACATCAGGATCCTTATCAATACATTCAACGGGACATACTTCAACACATTGTGGCAGGTCATGATGACCAACACATTCTGTGCATAATTCAGGATCAATCACATAGATTTCCTCACCCTGCGATATAGCGCCGTTTGGGCATTCGGGTTCACAAACATCGCAATTGATACATTCATCATCAATTAATAAAGCCATATTTATTTCTCACTAAATTTCTGGGTTAATTTTTTTTGTACCGTCAACGGTACGCAGCTGGAAACATCACCTCCAAGCTTGGCTATTTCTCTGATCATACTGGATGAAATAAATTCATATTGTTCTGCAGGCGTTAAAAAAACTGTTTCCAATTCGGGCGAAAGCCGCCTATTCATACCAGCGAGCTGAAACTCAAATTCAAAATCTGAAACCGCTCGAAGACCTCGTAAAATAACATCTGCGTTTTGTTGTTTAGCAAACTCGACCAATAAATTATCGAATCCCAGAACAGAAACTGAACTGAACTCCTGGGTAACCTCTTTTATCATTTCAACCCGTTCTGACAGAGAAAACAAAGGTTGTTTGTCCTTGTTTTCTGCCACTGCGACGATGACCTTGTAATGGATTCTTGAGGCTCTTGCAATCAAGTCCAGATGACCATTGGTGATAGGGTCAAATGTGCCTGGATAAATGGCGGTTATTTGCATGATAACTTTAGTCGAAGATAGAAAAAAAGGGCCAATTCTATACTAAAAATAAAACAAAATGCAGCTAACAACGCTCAAAAAGCCGATAATTAACTTCTCCGGCTTGCTTTTCCTTCAAAAGACTCCAGTTTTCTGGAATATCCTGTAAAGACAAATTTTGCTCGGTCTCCAGGTATATTTTAGCGTTTTCCGCTAACCACTCCTTATCTTCCAACCACTGACAAGTCTGAACTGCTAAACCCTTGGCAAAAGGTGGGTCGAGAAATGCCAAATCAAAAATCTCCGCATTCCCGGCCAAAAATCTGAAAACTTCAGAATTAACAATTTTCACCTGCTGCGCAGCCAATGCTTCTGCATTAGTGTGTAATTGACGACAGGCATCCCTATCCTGTTCCACCTGTACAACTTTAACTGCTCCTCGGGAGGCGGCTTCAAATCCTAGAGCGCCACTTCCAGCATACAAATCCAGACAGCGGCTTCCAGCGACATCATATTGCAGCCAGTTAAATAAGGTTTCCCGAACCCTTGCCGGGGTCGGCCTTAACCCCGGTGTTTCGGTGAACTTTAACTGTCTGCTACGCCACTGTCCGCCGATAATTCGCAGTTTATTTTTCACTTTTCCCGACAGCGATCGTCTGAAGTAATTCCGGTTTAATCCTGCGCTGAAAGGCATCTCTAATTGATTCCACTGTGACGGCATCAACCTTTTCCGGGAATGTTTCGAGGTAATCCAAAGGTAACTGATAAAACCCAATCATGGACACATAACTGGTCAGCTTGCTGTTAGTATCAAAACGCATTACAAAACCACCTTTGATATTTTTCTTGGCGGCGATCAGTTCCTGTTCAGTTGGACCTTGCTTAACATAATCACGTATCGTTTGATTCAACACTTCAAGAGCCTTTGGAGCCTGATCATTACGAGTTTGCAAACTCATTCTAAATGGCCCTTTCCTATAATAGGGCAAGAAATAGCTATTCGCACTATACGCCAAACCTCTTTTTTCCCTGATCTCCTTAAAAAGCTTGGAAACCAGACCACTGCCACCCAAGATATGATTTCCGACATATAAAGGAAAATAATCCTGATCTTTTCGATGCATTCCAGGTAAGCCAGAAAGCACATGGGTTTGAGTGGATTCAAATTCGATATGTTGATATTTGCCTTTGGCCGGCATCAAAACGGGTGGAGGCGGCTCGGGCGTTGTCCCGACTGGCAAATCTTTTAGCAGAGTTTTGGCTGTTTCTTTGGCTTGTTGTTGAGTCAAATCCCCAACAATCACAACCATAGCATTAGCGGCCACATAATATTGCTGATAGAAATTTCGTAAATCTTCCACCCCAAATTTTTGCACAGTCTCAATAAAACCAGTACCCGGATGCGCATACGGATGATCACCATACAAAGCCTTGTTAAAGGCAATGGACGCCTGTGCACCTGGCGATTCTTCCCGATGCTTTAACCCAGCCAGGGTGCGATTCTTTTCCCGGTCAAAATCATGCTGGTTAAACGTGGGACTAGTCAAAATCGTCTGCATGGTAATTAATGCCTCATTGAACAATTCAGGCTTGGTCAGTGTACGCAGAGATAACCAGGCCCGGTCAACAGAACTTCCGACAGCAAATTGAGCACCCACATTTTCAAAACGCTGGGCTATTTCATCGGCATTCCAGTTCCCGGCGCCCGTTTCAAGCATACTTGAAGTTAATTCGGACACACCGAACTGTTTACCATCATAAGCACTACCCGCTGCAAAAACCACCTGGATATCAACCATTGGCAGCCCTCGGGTATGAACATAATAAACCCGACTGCCTTTATCAGTATTCCAGGTTTCAATCTTCGCGGCAGAAAAGCTGTTTTGAGCAAAAATAAAAAGACATATTAGTAATAACTTACTGCGCATGACGACCTCCTGTCATAGTTTTATTAATTTGATTTTTTTTCATGGGTTGAGGGTCTAAATAAGCAATACTCAACCGGTCATCAATTAAATATTTACTAGCCACCTGTTGAACCTGCTCTGCAGTAATTTGATTCACCTTGTTGACATATTCATCCACTTTTTGCCAACCAAGACCAACTGTTTCATACATCCCTAATTGCATGGCCTGATAAAAATTAGAATCACGTTCGTAAATGGCTCCCGATAATACCTGGGCTTTGATTCTGGCCAATTCTTCCGAAGTTACTTTTTCAGTTTTCAACTTATCAATCTGTTGTTTTAAAGCCACTTCCATATCTTGAACTGTTTTTCCTTTTGCAGGTGTAGCATCCAACATAAACAAATTTGACAACCTCGTTGTTAGATTATAACCTGCTCCTGCCGCCACAGCGATTTGTTGCCCCCGCACCAATTGGGATTGAAGTCGTGCGCTATTTCCTCCATCCAGAATTCCTGCTAAAACTTCCAGAGCATAAGCTTCCCATTCATTTTCTGCTGTTGTCAAAACCGGCACTTTATAGCCCATCAGAATATACGGCAGCTTTGCTGGCAACTTTATCGTCATTTTCTTCACGCCAAGTTGCTTGACTTCTGTTTGCGGTTTTACAGGATCAAGCTCGCTGGGTTTCAATGGTCCAAAATATTTTTCCGCTAATTTGAAAACTTCCTTAGGAACCACATCACCTACAACCACAACAGTCGCATTATTCGGTGCATACCAACGTTCATACCATTGCTGAAGATCCTTTATGGTGTAAGCTGCAATATCAGCAGGCCAACCAATCACCGGATTTTTATAAGGACTGTTCAAATATGCCATTGCACTGAAATGTTCCTGTAATTTTGCTCTGGGCTTATCATCAGTCCGCATCCTGCGTTCTTCAGTCACAACCTGCAACTCCTTGACTAATTCACTTTCCAGCAAGTGCAAGTTACGCATTCGATCCGCTTCAAGTTCAAAACTGATTGGCAAACGGGATTTTTCCAGAGTCTGAAAATAAGCCGTATAATCACGACCGGTAAAAGCATTTTCATTACCGCCATTTTCGGCAATAATTCTGGAAAATTCTCCAACTGGGTGCTTGTCGGTGCCCTTAAACATCATATGTTCCAGCATATGTGAAATACCAGTAATGCCGCCTGGCTCATAACTTGAACCAACTTTGTACCAGACCTGTGTCACCACAACTGGTGAACGATGATCCTCTTTTACCAACACTTTTAAACCGTTATTGAGGATGCGTTCCTGTACTTTAACATCAGCCGCCTGGCTGAAAACAGGAAACATCAGCAATAAGATGATGAATCGTTGTAACTTCATATGTTCTCCTTTTACCTTGATTAATAGCATTGTGCGATGAGACTGTGGTAATCTCAAATAATTCCTGTGAAAAACAGTCAACAATATAACAAACTGAAGTAAAATGCATATCCCTGTCTATTCTATACAATAAAAATTGGAATCTGTTTAAACGATGGTAAATAAAACTGCGGCGCTTTCCTGGAAAAATTATCTGGAACTATGTAAACCCAAAGTTGTGTTATTAATTGTATTTACTGCCATCGTTGGTATGTTATTAGCCACTCCGGAACAGCCACCTCTTGACCTGTTCATCTGGAGTACTTTGGGAATTGCCCTGGCTTCTTCATCTGCAGCTGCGATAAATCATTATCTCGATCAAAAAGCCGATGCCGAAATGGCAAGAACCGAAAACCGGCCTTTACCCCAAGGCAGCCTCAGTTCTGGAAAAGTTATTGGTTTTGCCTTGTTTCTAGGCGCAGTCTCCATGATCATTCTGGTCACCAAAGTTAATATGTTAACAGCTATCCTGACGTTATTATCTCTGGTTGGTTATGCGATTTTATATACCGTTTACCTTAAACATGCTACCCCGCAGAATATTGTTATTGGTGGCGCCGCAGGAGCTGCGCCCCCGGTTTTAGGCTGGTGCGCAATAACAGGAGAGGTCCACCCCCATGCCCTGCTGTTGTTTCTAATTATTTTTGTCTGGACTCCACCTCATTTTTGGGCCTTGGCAATTGCCAAAAAAGAAGAATATGCGAAGGCGGATATTCCTATGCTGCCTGTTACGCACGGCGTTGAATTTACTCGATTGCAGATTTTACTCTATACAATTTTGCTATTCATTGTTACGCTGCTGCCCTATTTGACAGGTATGAGCGGTTTGATTTATCTGGCGGCTGCTGTGCCCCTCGGCATCATTTTTATCTACTATGCGATAAAAATGATGCGTCAGAAGGATAACAAAACTGCCATGAAAACCTTCGGTTTCTCCATTATCTATTTAATGATTCTATTTGCAGCCTTGCTGATTGACCATTACGCTTACGTGTATTTCTCTTCCACGCCGCAACTAAGTCAGTAACTTTTAAAAACTACGCCACCCCGGTCCTGGTTCCGATACAGCGTAAGCCGGTCAAGGGCACGGGTATTATCATCAATTGCGTAAGTTTGCATGCGTGTTTCATAGGCCAGATTTTGCGCTGCGCTGGCTTTTAGTTCCAGAGCTCTTAAAATTCGTTCTTTTCTTTCTGCTTCCGCTCTTTGCTGCTCTAAAACCTGCCGCTGCTTCAATTCCTTTTCAAGCTTTGCCTGGGCTTGTTTTACAATTTTTGGATCAATCGGAGTCATGGTCATTTTTTTTGAATTTTTATATCCAATACAGGGCGAATCCTGATAATTTACGCCGAAATCCGATTCACATTTATAAACTGCGGCATTTACAGTTCCCAAAGATACTGTTATTAAACTTGTTAAAATAATTGCTCTCATATTATTACCCTCTTAAAATTATTATTACATCGTTACTATTTCCTGAATCCGTAATTTCAATGCGGCACAGGAATTTCTAACAACCTTGAAAGGTCAGTGTATAAAATTTAGCCAACCAATGCCAGAGCCAATAAAAGAATGTCCATTTCAGTACATTTTGATATATTCACCTGATGACTAAAAACGATCAAGAACATCCATTTGCAAAATACATTCGAATTCTCGGTAAAGGGAAAAAAGGCTCGCGTTCTTTAACGCAAGAGGAAGCCTACTCAGCAATGACCATGATTATGGAAGGCAAGGTTGAACCCGTGCAATTAGGTGCTTTCTTGATGCTGATGAGGGTAAAAGAAGAATCTGCAGAAGAATTGGCAGGATTCGTCAAAGCATCACGAGACTCTTTTGAGCAACCCGAGCAATCTATAACTGTTGATCTGGACTGGTCTTCCTATGCCGGAAAAAGACGCCATTTACCCTGGTTCTTACTCTCTGCTTTATTATTAGCAAACAATAACTTTTTAGTCTTCATGCATGGGACATCCGGCCACAGTGCGAATAGAATCTACACTGAAGATATATTACCGCTTTTCGATATCAAACCAGCTACTTCTTATGAGGAATCAGCCAGGCAAATGAAACAAAGCTGTTTCAGCTATTTAAGTCTAAAATATTTTTGCCCCAAACTCTTTGAAATGATTGAGCTGCGGCAATTAATGGGGCTTCGCTCGCCAGTTCATACCCTGGCACGGATGCTAAATCCATTTCATGCCCGCACCAGCATCCAAGGCATTTTTCATCCAGGCTATCGCCCTGTTCATCAACAAGCTGCATTATTGTTAGGTGATAATATCACTGTTTTTAGAGGTGAAGGCGGTGAAGCGGAACGCAATCCTGATGTGGATTGTCTGGTCCAAAGCGTTGAAAGTGGAATCATCATTGATGAGCAGTGGCCAGCACTTTTCAAACGTCGACATATCAAGCCAGACCATTTAGAACCATCTGACCTTCTGTCTCTCTGGCAGGGCACAAAAGAAGATGAATACGGAGAGTCCACTATTATTTCTACCACCGCCATTGCCTTGAAAGCTTTGGGTAAAGCTGACAATCAGGAGCATGCTTTAGATTTAGCCAGTCAATTTTGGCAGGCTCGTCCCAAACAAAAATACAGCAAAGTATCGTGAAAGTTACATTGTCATTACTTATTCCCTATTTGCTTTGCTTATTGCTTGTCTTTATCTTTCAACGAAAAATTCTTTATTTCCCGCAAACCCTGTCAATCGAGGAACAAAAACAGCTTGCCCAAGAGTTACAGCTAAAATTATGGCCGACTGAGGATGACAATTATTTAGCCCTGATTTCCAATAAAAATCTCGGTCAAAGCAAAGGTACAGCAATTGTTTTTCATGGCAATGCTGGCTCAACCAATGGCAGAGTTTACTTTAGAGATGCATTGGAAAAATTAGGCTATCGAGTTATCCTGGCTGAATATCCAGGCTACGGCGCCAAAACCGGAACACCATCAGAAAAAACTATACTTGAGGAAGCCACACGGACAGTCCAACAAGCTATTGATGATTTCGGTGGCCCGGTATTTCTGTGGGGTGAATCATTGGGTACTGGGGTAGTCGCCAGCCTTGCCAGTCGCCAACAGTTTTCAGTAAAAGGAATTGCACTGATTTCCCCTTACGACAGCCTGGTAAATGTTGCCCAGTATCATTACTGGTTTCTTCTACCAAAATTGTTACTTCTGGATCGTTTCAACAGCACTAAAAACCTTCAGCATTTTACTGGCAAAGTTGCTGTCATTATGGCTGGAAATGACGAGGTCGTTCCAAACTCCAGCACTTTAAAACTCTTCAACTCTCTTCAAGCTCCAAAAAAAATATGGACATTCTCTGATGCCGAACATAATACCCTGCCATTTGCCCCAGAAAATTCCTGGTGGCGCGAAGTCATGACTTTTCTTGATTAGAAACAAGCATGGAATAAGCTGGGCATCTAAACCAAAGTATGCTCCTGACAAATCTTTTCGCTATCACTTTTGCTCAGTTTTTCTTTTGTTAAACCACACACAAAACCAGTGGGAGTTTTGGTGAAATGTTGACAGGTTTTACAAAGACCAAACGATTGAGAACTATTAGCCTTTTGTAAAGCAGCCAGTGCATGGGCAATAATTTCCTTACTGGCGGAGGCATGATGTTGATTTAGTAAATCACTGGCCTTGTTGAATAATTCAGAGAGTTGTGCCTGTTTTAAGGTGTTTAGACCTTCAGGCAACAAATGTAAATGGATAACCCGCTTATCAGCAGAATCGGAGGTTTTCTCAATAAACCCTCTTTTTTCCAGAAGAATCAATGACTGCGAAACGGTTCCTCTTGTCATCCCTAAATATTTCGAAGTAGCTGCTGGCGTGTCACTATATTTATTGCAGCGCGACAAATAATCCAGGACTTGAACATGAACGGGTTGAAGCCCGAGTTCCGCGCATTTTTTTCTTTCCTCTGAACGAATGAGTGCTGCCATGCGTTCAATCAAACCATAAATATCAATTCCTTGCATAAGCCTTGACACTGAAAATTGATCGGGATAAAGCTTGAATGATAGTGTTAATTAACAAATTTGTCGATTATAGTTCGGATTCAATAATCAGGATATTTATTAAAGAGAAAAATAGTCAAAATAAACAGCCAATAAAAAACCATCTTGGTTCAGACTAAACAATCCCAAAAATAACTGAGCCGACAATAATTACCGACTCAGATAAAAAACCAAATTTAATGTATTGCCTGAGCATATTTACTTTTGTCCGGGAAATAGGCCCACTGACCCTGGTTTGATACGCTTACATTTGACAACTACGTCTTCCTTAAAACACGTATAAAGATCTTGGTCACCACTTTCACATTGGTTACACACCATCTTGCCATTATTTTTTATTTCTTCTACATGCCAACCATAACCTTGCGACTGACAGAACTTTTTAGCATGTCTTTTTAGATTGTATGGTTTATCAGCTCTAACTTGAGCATCTTCTTTAGATTTACATTTAGGGCTAATAAGTGTATTCGCCATCAGTTCCCGATAAATATATTCTGTTGCGACAGCATTACCCCAAAAACACATGATCAAAACAAAAAAATAAAATCTCATATTATTCTCCAAAATATCTTGTAATTATTTTAAAACCCGGATGTTCATTAACTTAAGCTCTTCCTCGACTTGCTGCCGAATAGGATCAAACTTTTCATTTTCACTTTGTTTAACCATTAATATGGTGCTAATAGCCAACGCAGCCACGGTGGCGACATATAGCCAGAAATGATCTTTTTGTTGATTATCTTCAGTAGTTCTCATACAGCCTCCAAAATACCAAAACAATTTTTATAAAGGTTCAGTGGAAAATACACTGGGCATTCAAAAATACCGAATCGCATAAACATAAACGGCATTTTAATATCGAGTCGATACTATATAGCAAGCTGCTCTCACCGTCAACTTTTATCGAATCGATACCACCAAGGAAGCATGAAGACCAGCGAAACAATTTGCTTAATTAGTATCGATTCGATATATTATGCCAGTAGGGTAATAGCCTAGCCAACTCAGGACGGAAATGGTTTTTTTAACCCGGCTATTCCCACTGATAGATTATTTTCTAAATCTGACGAACAGTGATAAATCGGAGGAAATAATGATGAAAAAGCTATTGATACAAATTATGTTTATTATGATCGCTTCCTATAGCAGCCTAACTTTTTCCGCAAACAAGAAAAATTACCTGCATTTAAAAAGCGTTGAAACAGAAGTCGAAATGAATGGCAGTAAAAAACTTTTGGAACTGGAAATCAAAACCCAAGGAAAAATACCAATGGACGGCAAATCTGGCGCTTTCGGTTATGCCGCCTTGACTGATGGCGGCAATAATCTTCTGGTTGCCGTCACACATTTACCCATTGATGACAGCTCTTACGAGGAAATACCTAGTGGTTTTCATACCCATGTCCTGGATTTAATGGCACCGACTGACGCCTGCAAAGGTGCAAATTTTGAAGTCGATTTAGTGAATTCAAAAAACAACAAGGCATTTGATGTGAATTATGACTGGTCCGTAAAAAATAACAAACTCAAAATCAAAAATGTCCCTGTTTCAGATTTGGGCGATGCAGGAGTTGAAGAAGTCGTGTCGTTCAAATTAAAACCAGTTTTAGACAACAGCCAAAAACCAACCAATTTATGTATTTTCGTTATCGATAAAAAATAAACTATTTCCTTCAGCCAGAAAAAATGGCTCCGGATAAATAGATAACCGGAGCCATTTATATGGTAGATCAACTCAACAACCTGTTGCGTTATTGAAAACGATTACACTTTCCAACGCCTTCCTAAGAAAGACCTCATCAAATATTATTTTTTTTCAACTAAATTCACCTGCAACTCTTCTGGAAGAGGTGTTCGTAAACTACGCAAATAAGCTATTAAAGCTTCTTTTTTGTTTTTATTTAAAGCGATAAAATTATTTCTCGCTGATTTTCCTTCTCCATCATGCCATTCTATCGCCTCAGTCAGGGTTGTTGCCCGACCGTCATGTAAATATGGAGCTGTATCCGCGACTCCCCAGAGCCTAGCAGTAATAAAACTTCTATTTTCTTCAGCACTGGCTGATGTTAAAGACTCTTGCAATCGCGGCCCCATATCATGACGCTTTAGATCAGAAAACAATTTCACCAACATGCCTTCACTGTTTTCAGGATCAACTTCAAAATTTGCCGGTGAATTTACCAAATCAACCTCATAGTATTTGTTTTTGTCACTAAAAGGTTGTTGCGGCTGTTCTGGCTGTTGATAAGGCAGAATATGACCTTTTGTTTTCATAACCGGCACATGGCATTCACTGCATCCAATATCCTCAAAAACCTTTTTCCCGATACCCTGATATGGCTCCTGGCGAGGTTTCGGTGTCGTTGTATTGAAAATGGATAATGCCGATAATTCAGCGATCGTGATTTCATTGACTATACCATCGCCATCATTGTCAACATCCTTACCAACAATTTCTACCGGCTCCATTCCCATATGGAACCTTATCGCACCACAATCAAAATCTCTCGTTGTCACATTATTACCTTTGCGTCCAAAAGGCTTGATGACCAAGTCGCCATCAACTCCTTTTAAATTAGAAGTATCTAATACTAAACCAGGCGCTTCTCCTTTATGTTTAGATACCATTTCTTTGCTTTTAACCATAGCCTTTGTTCCATAATCACTACTACCCTTCCATGCATATAGTTTTGGTGCGGGTGAAATTGCGATAAAATGTTCAAGTTCAACCATTTTTTTAGTTTTTTTGTCCATCGCATCACAATTTGTTTGGGTATCAGGTATTTCTTCCTGAGAATTATTTTCCCCAGTTTGTTCCCAAACCACATAGCCAAAATTAACCCCGTGGGTTTTTAAATAAATTGGTTTTCCTATTTCGGGAGGATTCGAAGCGTCATGAAGCAGCTGATGTAAGCTTTCCGTCATTTCTTTCGCCAATAATTCAACACCTCCAGAACCAAAAATGAAAGGAGGGTTTATGATACGTCCATTAAAATTGGCTGCAGTTGTACTTTTTGGTCCTTGCGATGCTGGTAAAAAACGAGTTGTCGCTGGAAATGCAGCGGCTGCCATACCACCGACACCGCCAACACCAAATTTCGCAGGAATAGAGCTATTACTAACAATAAAATGGCATTCCACACAGGTTTGCGAATCCAATCCATTTACACGAAGAAAATATTGGTTTCCTTCCGCAGGTTTATCATCAATGGCAGGAAAAGCAGGCAGGGTAAGTCTTCCGCCAGGCTGAATTTTATTTTTAAGATTAATTGGACCATCCCCCAAACCATCATGTTTATTAAAAGGTGTTGCAAATACCCACTCACCTTGAAGCCTAATTTGGTTCAGATCAGTCTCCATTGTTATGGTTGTATTTCTAAAATCTTTAGTGATTCGATTTGGTGATTCTCCCGCGGGAAATCTCAATTTGGAAATGGAAGTTGCTTTAGCAACAGGCTGGGTTGTTATTGGCTTTTTAGCAATGGGAACTTTTGACGCGGGTTTTGAGCCAGAATCACACCCATAATTAAAAATAGTCAAAAATATTAACAAAATTGGGTTCCTTAGTACTTTTCTCATCTTTGCCCCCTCAATGAATTTTTAATTGTTTACCTCTTTAACTTTTATTTGCTCCTGAATTAATGTCTTGTGAATTAATATGACAAAAATATGCTTATAGCATCGTTTCGATAAATCCATTAAATTACTTTGTATATACTTCGTGGGGGCACGGATGCGGAATTTATAGTGCACTGACTTTTGTCGAGAGCAAGGCACTAAAACAGGCGCATAGCAAGCTACGCAACTGTTTTAGTGACGCAGCTATCGGCAAAAACTCAGTCGTTAGAAATCCGTAGACGTGGCCGCGCGAAGTATAATCCTCAAAACTGAAGTAATCACCCAAATTTAGGGATACCTTAGAGTTATCAAAAATAATTCTTAACAGTTAATGTCAACTATTTGTAACAGTACACTTATTTACAACCCAAGTCTGTTAAAAATTACCATTGAATCCTTATATCTGTGATATTTAGGGGCTCGTAGCGAGACAAGTGGGTAATTCAGAGTATCTTTTATCTATAGAGGTTTGAGTGGTCTACACGATAATAATCAGGAAAAGCAGCCAATTTTCCATTGCCGCTGGAAAATTATCTATACTCCGACAGCCTCCTTGAATCCGTTCAATTTCTTAAAAGGCTTCTAAAGACATGAAAGACCATCTCTTGTTACATACATGGTATTTAATTTTGCTTTCGGCATTTCAGTCTGAATATGCTTAGTTTATCTGGACTTCTTATAGCTAATATTGAAGTATAATGGCCGGTTTTCGAATTATTTTTTTCAGGAGATCATTTCCATGACCGCATTAATCGGCATTATCATGGGTTCAACTTCAGACTGGGAAACCATGCAACATGCTGCAGAAATTTTAGAACAGCTTAAAATCCCTCATGAAGTAGAGGTTGTTTCGGCTCACCGAACACCCGATAAACTATTTGAATATGCTGAAAACGCTGAGAAAAAGGGTTTGGAAGTCATTATTGCTGGTGCGGGAGGTGCTGCGCACTTGCCTGGAATGACTGCTGCCAAAACGCCAGTTCCGGTACTTGGCGTACCAGTCCAGTCAAAAGCTCTGAACGGCATGGATTCCTTGCTTTCAATTGCGCAAATGCCGGCAGGTATTCCTGTTGGAACACTTTCAATCGGCAAGGCAGGGGCAATTAATGCCGCTTTGCTGGCAGCAGCGATAGTAGGGAATAAACATCCCCGATTTCGTGATACCTTAAATGAGTTCAGAAAAAACCAGACTGATAAAGTTTTGGCTGATCCTGACCCACGCAATCAAAAGGTAACAGTATGAAGATCGGTATTTTAGGGGGCGGCCAACTGGCCCGTATGATTGCTTTGGCAGGATACCCACTTGGCTTGAAATTTATTATCCTTGATCCCAGCGAATCGGCTGGGGCAACCTGTCTTGGCGAACATCTACGAGGCCAGTATGATGACCCTGAGCTTTTAGCTGAACTGGCTGAAAAAGCAGATATTGTTACCTACGAATTTGAAAATGTCCCAGCCAGCGCGGCGGATTTTTTATCCAGTCATACCACTATTTATCCTGCTGCCAATGCTTTGGCTATTGCGCAGGATCGATTGACAGAAAAAAACTTTTTTCATCAGCAAAATATTCCTACGGCTCATTTCGCCCGTATTGACAGCCTGGAAGACTTGAAAAAAGCCATGCCTGAGATCGGCTACCCGGCTATTTTGAAAAGTCGTCGGATGGGTTATGACGGAAAAGGCCAGTTCCGCATAAAATCACCTGAAGATTTATCCAGAGCCTGGGTATCCATGCAAAACACTCCGGCAATCGTCGAAAGTTTCGTCGCTTTCAAGCGCGAGGTTTCAATTATCGCAGTACGAAGAGTTAATGGTGATATTGCGTTTTATCCATTATCAGAAAATTATCATAGTGGTGGAATTTTACGCGTAGCTCAGTGTTGCGTTAACGATGTTTTACAAAAAACTGCAGAGCAATATGTTACCTCATTACTTGAGTCACTTGATTATATCGGCATCATTGCTCTGGAACTGTTTGATATCGAAGGCAAATTACTGGCAAATGAATTTGCGCCCAGGGTACACAATTCTGGTCACTGGACAATTGAAGGCGCTGAAACCAGCCAGTTTGAAAATCATTTACGTGCGATTCTGGACTTGCCCCTGGGCTCCACTAAAGCGCGCGGACATACTGGCATGGTGAATTTTATCGGCAACGTTGCTCCAGCCGATCAAATTTTATCCATCCCGAACTGTCATTTGCATCTTTACGAAAAATCACCGAGAAAGGGACGAAAAGTGGCGCATGCTACTATCAGGACTGATGATGAAAAACTCTATTCTCGTTCGTTGGAAAAATTATCAGCTTTGGCAGAAACATTTGACGATTCCTGAATGTATTAAAATGAATCAGTCACCACATATCATTGATATCAGATAAATTATTTCCCCGCTAATCCCCCTTGGCTACTGGGAAGGATTATAATGAACAAATCTGAGTCCTTACACTAACACAAAACCCCAATGAGCATATCCATAAAAAAACCTGACGAAATTGAAAAAATGAGGGTTGCCGGAAAACTGGCTGCTGACGTTCTGGAAATGATTGAGCCTCATGTCGTTCCTGGCATCAGTACTGAAGAACTGGATCAAATTTGTCATGACTACATCGTCAATGAACAGAAGGCCATCCCGGCGCCACTGAATTACCGGGGGTTTCCCAAATCAATCTGTACCTCGGTCAATAATCAGGTCTGTCACGGCATCCCTAATGTTAAAAAACTAAAAAATGGTGATATTATCAATATTGACATCACTGTCATCAAGGATCAATACCACGGCGATACCAGTAAAATGTTTTATGTTGGTGATGTTTCCCCATTTGCTAAAAGATTATGCAAAATCACCAGAGAGTCACTATTCTTAGGCATAGAACAAGTCAAACCAGGAGCTACACTCGGCGATATCGGCTACGCTATCCAAAAACACGCCGAATCCAATCGTCTGTCGGTAGTTAAGGAATTTTGTGGACACGGCATTGGCAAAAAATTTCATGAAGAGCCGCAAATTTTACATTATGGTAAACCCGGCCAAGGTGAAATCATTGATGCAGGTATGATTTTTACTATTGAACCAATGCTGAACCTGGGGAAAAGACATATTAAAGTGCTAAAAGATGGCTGGACTGCTGTCACCAAAGACAGAAGCCTATCAGCTCAGTGGGAACATACTATTCTGGTGACTGACACTGGCTATGAAATTCTCACCTTACGTCAAGAGGAAATGTGAATAAATTTGATCAACAAATCGTTCCTGCCTGGTTGAATGAAAAAAATTCCAGAGAGTTATTCAAAAACCTGCTGAAAGCTAACAACGAAGAACTCAACCAACAATTTCAACCGAACAAATCGGTTGCCACGTTACTGGCTAACAAAGCAAAATTTATTGATGCGATTCTGTCTGCCTGCTGGCAACACTTTATGGCAGGGATGGAAGATGACCTCAGCCTGATTGCTGTCGGTGGTTATGGCCGAGGCGAACTTTTCCCCCACTCTGATGTTGACATCCTGGTGCTTATGGAAAATAACCATGAGCACGATTTTCATTCTGCATTATCAGATTTTAATACCTTTCTCTGGGATATTGGTCTAAAACCGGGGCTAAGCACACGCTCTCTTGACGAATGTATTGAAGCAGCGACTGAAGATCAGACAGTTTTCACCACGCTTTTAGAAATGCGCTTGATTGATGGTAATACTACAGTTTTTGAGGCTCTAAAACGCAAAATAAGATCAAATGGCCTTTGGCCATCAGAAAAATACTTTAGTGCTAAATTAGAAGAACAGCGACAACGCTATAAAAAATTTCACGACACCGCATACAATCTTGAACCTAACGTCAAGGAAAGCCCCGGAGGCTTGAGAGACCGGCACGTTATTGCCTGGGTTTTCAAACGTCATTATCAATCTGACACCTTAAAAGAATTAATAAAATATGGTTTTATTACTGACCAGGAATATGACGAATTGCTTGAGGCGCAGGAAAAACTCTGGCAAATCCGATATGCGTTACACGTCCTGACTGACAGAAGGGAAGATCGTCTGCTGTTTGATTATCAACGGGAACTAGCGGTATGGTTTGGCTTCCCCGATACCGGAAATAATGAATGTATCGAACAGTTCATGCAGCATTATTTCAAAACCGTTCAAGGTCTGGAGCGTTTAAACGAAATCTTGCTGCAGGTATTTAAAGAACAACTGATTGACCCCAATAGCGCCAAAGCCATTCAGGAAATTGATGAGAATTTTAATGCTGTCGCTGGTTTCATTGAAACAAAACATGACAAGGTATTTGTCAATGACCCACTGGCGCTGCTTAAGGTTTTTTTGGTGCAACAAAAACATCCTGAATTAAAAGGCATACGCGCGACTACGATCAGGGAAATTCGAAAAAACCTGGATTTAATTGATGATGATTTCAGAAATAATCCTGACGCACGACAATTGTTCATCGAAATTTTCAGACAGCCGCATGGCATCACGCATGCATTAAGATGGATGAACCGGTTTGGGGTACTGGCCGAATATTTGCCGTGCTTTGCCAATATCGTTGCCAGAATGCAATATGATTTATTTCATATCTATACTGTCGATGAGCACACTTTGTTTGTCATCAGAAATTTACGCCGTTTTGCACTAGATGAGCATAATGAAGAATTGCCTTTTTGTAATATGGTTTTTTTCCGCATCAACAAACCGGAAATTCTGTTTTTGGCAGCATTATTCCATGACATTGCCAAAGGCAAAGGCGGCGACCACTCTACACTGGGTGAGGATATTGCCAGAGATTTTTGCACTCAACATCTAATGTCCAAGCATGATACTGAATTGATTGCCTGGCTGGTAAAAAACCATCTATTAATGTCCATGACGGCTCAACGTAAGGATATCAGCGACCCGGATGAAGTTTTTGAATTTGCCAAACTGGTCGGAAATACTGAATATCTGAATCATCTTTATTTATTAACTGTTGCGGATATCCGCGCAACCAGTCCGAAACTGTGGAACTCCTGGAAAGATTCATTGTTAAGGGAGCTGTATATCTCCACCCACAAGACCTTACGATTAGGGCTTCAAGCTCCATCTGACTTGCAGGAACGCATCAAAGAAACCCAACTGGAAACACGCATGATATTGCAAAAACAAGGCATTTCAGATCAAACAATTGACCGGGTATGGGAACATTTCAAAGATGACTATTTCCTCAGATACTACCCTGACGAAATTGTCTGCCATACCACCGCCATTGCATCCAGCAGTGAACAGGATTTACCTTTGGTTTTATTACGTCCGCAAACACAACGAGGCAGTGCTGAAATATTTATTTACGCAAAAGACCAGCCTGGAATTTTTGCCGATTGCACCAATATTCTTGATCAATTGGGCTTGACTATTCTGGACGCCCGAATTGTCTCAACAAAAGATTTTTATACGCTAAACAGCTTTCAGGTATTAGAACAGTCCGGCAAACCAATCAAAGATTTGTATAGAGAACTAAACATTATTTCTGCGATAAGAAAAAATTTACTCGAAGGCAAAACCAGCTTTTCTACAAATTTTTTCAAATTATCCCGCCAGGCGAAAAATTTCCCTATCAAGACCCAAATCAATTTTCACCAGGATAGCCAGCACCATTGCACAATTCTGGAACTTGTTACCACAGACCGGCCGGGACTGTTGTCACGAGTCAGTAAAGTATTGCTGGAGCACGATGTCCATCTGAACAGCGCAAGAATTACCACGATTGGCAGTCGGGTAGAAGATATGTTTTATATCACCGATGAGAAGTTACAACCAATCACCAATCAAGATCAATTAAATAATATCAAAACCTCAATTCTCGGCTATCTTAAGACTGAAGAATCTGGGAAGAATGAACCACAAAGCCAATAATCACCGTATCGGCCAATGGATGGTTTATCTGGCCTGGATTCTGTTTCTTGGAATCCTGACTATGGCTTTTACAAAATACCTGGACCGACAAAATAATCCTAACCAGGAAATTGCCATCCAGTATGATGTAGATAAAATTGCTGAAGTCATATTGCAAGCAAACCGTCAGGGGCATTATCTTGCAAATGGCAACATCAATGGTCAAGCCGTTACTTTTTTACTCGATACCGGCGCCACCCATATCAGCATACCGGAAAAAATCGCCAAACGTTTGAAACTGACAAAGGGATTCCCAATGAAAGTCAGTACTGCAAATGGCATGATTACCGTTTATGACACACGTCTTGATTCAGTCGGTATTGGCGCTATAACGCTACATGATATTCGAGCCAACATAAACCCTTACATGAAAAGTAACGAAATATTGCTGGGTATGAGTTTTATGAAGCATCTGGAATTAATTCAACGCAACGGCCAACTGATATTAAAATTTCCGCCTTAAAATAAAAATAATTATGTTTTATTTCTCCCTGCCAATTATCACCTCCCAAAGCTCCTTGTTATCCTATGTCGATCTTCTTGCCATTAGCACAGCACTGTTGTTGATTCTTTATATCAGCGCTCCGGAACCGGAACCTTTCCCAGACATCCCCAAAATTAAAACCTTCCGTGACTATTTGTTTGCTGCCTGGTGCGGATATTTACCATTATGGAAAATATTCTGGTCTTTTTTTATTCTGCTAAATGGCGCTCTGATTTACATTGATTATCTGGCAAAAACCGGCACCTTGACTGTTTCAAGTTGGGACGTTGCCCATTTTGTACTTATCAATCCCATTATCTGGTGGTGTGTTTCCATTTGGCGAGCATCATTTAACACCCATTCTAAATTCTGGGCAGCTTCTGCCCGATTAGTAACATTGGCTATAGCGCTGGAATACGCGCTAAAACTATACATTAGAATTCAGTACCCCAGGATTTTCTTTGACTGCCAGGAATTAATGCTGGATTATGGCAATTGCTTTTAGAAACAGCCTAAGTTCTATCCTATTTTGCCGTTGACCGTCAGATCGTGCTGACAATTATTTTTTATTTCATATAAATTCCCTGCTTCTAAGCTCGGCCTACATTCGACAGAAAACTCTTTATAAACAATCGCATAAGCTATACATCAACGATTGTGAAATTTACTGTGTTCTTCAAACAAATTCACCAATAGACAGGCCGACGGTTGATAAATATAATGGCCAAATCACTAACAGTTTAATCGCCTTTTTGTAGCTTCCCGCCATATCATCGAATAAATGAATAAAAAATCAAACAATAATGTATTCATTAATCTTTACTTTTCTATCTGATGCGTAATCATCAAAGATTTGCTATTGCCATTCATTAGGGATGGCAGCAAACCCAATTATGTTTTGCATCAAGACAGGAAAGGCCTGCATTCTTGCAGTTTTTATTGGTCTATTAGGTTCACTTTTTAGTTTAACCCCTTGGGGAGAGAACCTTGAAGAAGCAGGACTCGACTGGTTTTATACAATCAGAGGCCCACTACAGCCGCCCAAAGATGTCGCAATCATCAGCATCGACAAGTTATCTGCTGAGGTACTGAGGTTACCTGCCGATCCTGAAAAATGGCCCCGATCTTATTATGCTGAACTGATCAACAAACTTAATCAACAAGCGCCGGCTATCATTGCCTTCAATATTAACTTTGCTGAACCGCGCGACGCAAGAAATGACCAAATCCTGGCTGAAGCAATGGCTTCGGAAAAAAATGTCATCCTCAGTAACTACCTTGAAAGGCGCTCAATTTTCGTTAACAGAAAATCTCGTTCTAATATTCCCAACATGGTTAGTGAAAGAGTTGTATACCCTCTTCCACTACTGGAAAATGCGGCATTGGATGTCTGTCCATTCCCCCTGCCAAAAACTTCTTCATCAGTAAAACAATTCTGGATATATAAAGCCAGTGCAGGTGGAACCCCTACCTTCCCCAGCTGTATTTTCCACAGCTCCATTTTAAAAAAGGTTTTTCCGGAATTATCAGAGTTACTGGTAAAAACAGATCAAAATTTAGCTTTACTACTTTCAGAGCCATTTACAACCACTAATTTCGTTCAAAAAATTTATAATCAATTTAAAATTGACCCATCTCTTTTAGCTCGTTTTCAAAACATACTGGAACAATCCAGCTTTCCATCAAAAAAAAAACAATTACTGCAATCCTGGCTGAATTTTCATGATAGCGGCGACAGCTTGTACTTCAATCACTACGGAAGAGCCGGCACCATTACCACGATTCCTTTCTATCAAGCCCTGGTCAGCGATATATTGCGCCCGGAAACGTTCCATAACAAAATTGTTCTAGTCGGCTATTCTGAAAATATCCACCCGGAAAAAAACCCTGGCTTTTATAATGTTTATTCCGAATCTGCTGCGGATACCATTAGCCCGATTGAAATTGCTGCCACCGCTGTTGCCAACCTGCTTGACAATTCCTGGATAAAGCCACTACCTTTATCCCAGCAATTTCTCCTGGTCCTACTTTGGGGCATGATGCTGGCGGGTTTCTGCCGGTTTTTTTCATACAAAAAAGTAGTCTTGACTATCATTCTTGCCTGTTTGGTCAATGTTTTGCTTTGCTATTATTTATTCAAATATTTTAATCTTTGGCTACCCATCATTACGCCAATTTTCATTCAAGCGCCGCTAGTTATATTGACTGCATCCATTTTCCACTATATCTCCAACAACCTTTCCCATCAAAACCTGCAAAAAGCTTTTAGTTTTTATTTACCCAAAGACGTAGTCGATAAAATCTCCAGCCAGCCTGCCAGTGAGTCCATGAATAGTTACGGGGAATTGAAGCAAGGTGTTTGTTTGGCCACCGATGCAGGCCAATACACAACCCTGTCCGAATCCAAAGACCCCATGCAGCTGGCAGACTTAATGAACCAGTATTATTCGGTTATGTTCCCACTGGTACAAAAGCATGGCGGCATCATTTCTGATGTTATTGGTGATGCCATGATGGCATTGTGGGCCGTTTCCAAAGAAACTGACAATCCCCAACAAGAAGCTTCTCAAGCTGCAATGGAAATTATCAACGCGATTGATGAATTTAATCAACGCCAACCGGACCAGCTTCCGACCCGTATTGGTTTGCATTATGGCAGTATGCGACTGGGCAATGTTGGGGCCAAAGAGCATTATGAATATCGGGCAGTGGGAGACATTATCAATACTGCCACCCGCATCGAAGGCTTGAATAAGTTATTAGGAACGCGAATTCTGGCTTCGGAACAAATCACACGGGGTTTATCCGGTTTTTTTACCCGGGAAGTTGGTCAATTTATTCTTAAAGGTAAAACCAAACCCATCATCATCCATGAAATAATTGGTCTGGAGCAAGACATTCCTGAGTCGTGGTTTACTTTAAAATCAGAATTTTCTAAAGCCCTGAACTTCTTCAAAAACAGTCAGTGGTTAGAAGCACTCCAAGCTTTCAGCAACATCAAAAACAATTTTCCCAATGACGGTCCAACCCTGTTTTACATACACTTTCTGGAAATACATCAACCTTTCTATATGGAAAAAACAGAACTTCCTCAATTACCAGCGGTAATTGAAACCGAAAAACTAAATGGTCGGATTGCATTTTAATGGCACAAACGAGCTACTAAAACTTTCGAAAACAAATCGAAAATGGGATCTACTTAGTTTTTATGTTAATCTCTACTTTCCTTCAACCCACATAATATACAGTATTCGTGTATCACCATTCCTTATAACACGTAAGAAATAGATGCACTAAAGATAAATAATGGCATCATTTACAAGAACAACAAAATGGCTCTTCTTCTCAAACTGTCTTTTTTTCTTTTTTTTATCATTCCTTTCCGGTATTACAATAGCATCAGAATGTGAACAATGGCTTGCCAGGATTGCCTCTGGAAATGGTCGCATTGAAATTCAGCATGCTAATCAATCCTCATGGCAACAAACTGCCAGCAACGAAATTTTTTGCCCGGGTGATAAAATTCGAACATTACGCCATAGCAGGGTAACACTGGAATTCAGTAATCAATCTTTGGTGACACTGGAACAAAACAGTACCCTGATCTTCCCCGCCCCTACTCAAAATCAATCACTTTCCTGGTTTATCAACTTTTTCAAAGGTTCGGCATTTTTTAGAAGCCGAAAATTCCATCAACTGGAAATTCATACTCCTTTCGTTAATGCAGTCCATGAAGGTACGGAATTCTTGGTTACCGTCAAAAACAACCGCACTGAAATTACAGTATTTGATGGCCGTGTTGCCGCAAAAAATCAGGCTGGCCAAATCAAAATTGAAAAAGGCTTCATGGCAATTTCTACTCAGAATCAAGCCCCTCAGAAACGCCCCATAACCATAAATCAGGAAGATGCTGTGCAGTGGGCTTTATATTATCCACCCATTGTTGATTACCAAAAACTGGCATCAGTCATCCATACCCCGGACATTCAAAAAGCCTTATCCGCTTATCATCATGGCAATATTTATCAAGCGCTTACCATTCTGGAACATACGCCAAAAACCCTGCAGAATGAATATTTTTTCGCTTTGAAGGCATCTTTACTTTTAACAGTGGGAAGTGTTGAAGAAGCTCTTGATGACTTGCAACAAGCAGAGAGACTGGAAACGACATTCGGCACCGCAATAGCTCTTAAATCAGTCATTGCTTTAAGCAAGAACCAACTCTCCAAAGCTGAAAATCTGGCATTGCAGGCCACTAAACGTAATCCTGAATCGGCTATCGCAAAAATCGCCTTGTCCTATGTGTATCAGGCCAGGTTTGATATCGACAAAGCATTGCTTGCCACCCAGCAAGCCACACATTTGTCGCCCGAAAATGCTTTGGCCTGGGCCAGATTGGCTGAATTACGCCTGGCTTCAGGAAATCGAAGTGGCGCACTTGATGCGGCTGCAAAAGCCCAAATCCTCAACCCAGAACAGCCCAGAACCCTAACCATCCTTGGTTTTGTCTATCTAGCCCAAATTGAGATCGAACGAGCACAGCTGGCTTTCAACCAAGCTATTAAATCAGATTCTTCCGATCCCCTCGCCCATTTAGGTTTAGGTCTGGCAAAAATCAGATCCGGTTTACTTGCAGAAGGAACCCGGGAATTGGAAACTGCCGTCAATTTAGATCCTAACAATGCCCTTATTCGTAGCTACTTGGGGAAAGCCTATTACGAACTCAAAAATGAAAACTTTGCGGCAACTGAATTTACTCTTGGTAAAGAAATGGATCCAAATGACCCGACTCCGTGGTTTTACGATGCCATTCTTAAACAAACGCAAAATCGACCTATCGAAGCCTTCCATGACATGCAAAAAGCCATCGAATTAAATGATAACAGAGGTATTTATCGCTCAAAATTGCTGCTTGACGAAGATTTAGCAGCCCGTAGCGCCAGTCTCGGAAGAATTTACAATGATTTGGGTTTTCAACAACTCGGCCTGGTTGAAGGCTGGAAATCGGTGACTATTGATCCGGCAAATTATTCTGCCCATCGCTTACTGGCCGACAATTATGCCGCTTTGCCACGTCATGAAATTGCCCGTGTCAGCGCTCTTTTGCAATCACAATTATTACAGCCGATTAATATCACGCCAATTCAACCACGTCTGGCAGAAAGTGATCGTTTAGCTTCCAATACTTTAGGAAGCACCTCTTTTAACGAATACAATTCGCTATTCGAACGTAACCAATTTACCCTGCAAGGGTCTGGCATAATTGGCAATAAAGGGAGTTATGGAGAAGAATTGGTTCATGCCGGCATTTGGAACAAATTATCATATAGCATTGGACAATACCATTTCCAAAGTGATGGAGTCCGCGAGAATAACGCTATCAAACAAGACATCTACAATGCCTTTGTCCAATACCAATTGACAGACAAACTGAACCTGCAATTTGAATATCGCTACAATTTCCTGAAAAATGGCGATTTGAGCCAATATTTTAACAACCGTTTGTTCTCAAATACCTTGCAGGAAAAATTCAAACGGCAACTTTACCGGGTTGGCGGACATTTTCAACCCGATCCTGCAACGAATATTCTGTTTTCAGGTATTTATACCAAAGATGACTTTTCTTCAGGTTTTACCACCGAATTTGCTAGCGACTCTCTCCCGGTCAGTATAAAGGACAATGCAGATACCTTCAGCATTGAACTGCAAATGATCAAAGATTTCAAATGGGCTAAATTGATTGCTGGTGCTGGCTATATCAACAATAACCAACCGCAAAATGTGTTGCTAACCCAAAATATTCATATCCCGGGCTTTTTCATTCCTGGCTTTTTTAACATTCCTGCCAAAGATGTTGCTCTCAAAATCAATACCCGTACCGATCGAGATTCAGACCACATTAACGCCTATCTTTATTCTTTTCTGACTTATAAAAATCTCACTGCTATTTTAGGCGTCAGTTTTGACTCCATCGATAATCATACCTTACCCGACATTCAGCGCTTTAACCCCAAACTTGGCCTACTCTGGAACTTGTTTGACAGCACCACTCTACGAGCCGCCTATTTTCAAGGGGTGAAAAAAACATTTAGCGCCAATCAAACTATTGAACCCGCACAAATCGCCGGTTTTGTACAATTTTTTGACGATGATGCCGGCACAAAATATGAGCACTTTGGTTTAGGTATCGATCACAAATTTAATCAATCCACTTATTTTGGGCTTGAAGGCACTTATCGAAAGCTGAAAGTTCCGGTTGTTGTTTCAGAACCAGATATCCCGCTAATTGATGACAGCAGTCCTGATTTTATCCAGGTAACAGCTGATTCAGCCTTTATACAATACGAACGCCAACATGAATTTACTGCCCGAAGCTATTTTAACTGGACCCCAACCAAACAAATTTCAACCAGTATAGAGTACCAGTTAGTCATACTTGACCGGCAAATTAGCAAAGAAATATCGAACAGCAACCCTTTCCTTAGCGATATTATTACTCATCAAGTACCCATATCATTAAATTTCTTCGCCGCCAATGGCTTATATTCTAAATTTCGTGCCACCTTTGTTAAACAGCGGGTTCGCAGTGATGCTGCTGAAAACTCTGGACACGAACATTTCTGGTCAATTGATGCTCTTATTGGCTACAAATTCCCTAAAAGATATGGTCGTGCTGAATTCGGCATCAGAAATTTGTTGAATGAAAATTACCAGTATGCGGATAGAAACCTGATTACTGGCTTACCAAGCAGAGCGCGATACTTACCTGAACGTACACTTTTTGGTCAAGTGATTTTTGATTTTGATGTTTTTTGATTTCCATTGCGTGTCACTTCATCAGAATTTACTGACCGCAGTAAATAAAAGTGTTAATCTAAAACTTGGCAATTAGCCCAAGAAAACTGTTCCAGACTACGCATTTATATAACAAAAACAAGCGAGGCATATCATGAATAATCGTAAACTCAAACATCTCATTATTTCTGTTTTCATCTCACTATTGCTGATTTCAACCACTCAAGCAGAAGAAAACCAATCCTATTCAGAAGTCTACGTGCCTGAATTAGCGGACGATGGATCAGTTGTATTTACAAAAAAATCAACTGCAGAACTGGAGCAGCCCGCTGCACCCGTTTTAAAACTGCGCAGCACATCCGTAAAATGCTGTGCTGATGTTCCCATTCGCACACCTGGTGGAACGACTATTATCAAAGTTTGCAGACAATTTCCTGGCAGCCAATGTCCATCCGGCACTCAAAAGCAGTAAGGAACGAATATGAAATAACTTTAATAACTGGCTTGTCTTTTTATCCGTCTTCTGCGTAGTAAAAATAGTTATACTGTTTACGGCCAAAAATACCTCAATACAATCACAACAATTGCTTTATATTCAGTATGTTACAGAATGTAAAAAGTGTATTTTTCAGCGTAAACAGTATACATAGCTGGCTATGCGCCTATTTCTACGCCTTGAATACGAATAAAAATACGGCGCCAATTGCCATGCCAAACTTATTCCGTGCTCATTCCTAAAACATTTAACAAAGACCCTCTTCGAACGAAGGGGGGTTATGAAGTAGAAATAACCGCCGTCCGCATCCCCGGTAATATTACCATTACATTGCTTTCCTCCTTTCATAACGCTTACTATTCCATCAAAACAAAAAGAACTCATTTTTCTTTATGTAATATCTAATAAAAAAAACGGATCCAGGGATGAAGAAAAAACAAGTTCATATTAATAAGAAGATCACTCTTATGGATGGCGGCTATGATACACAGCAAAGTTTACCTTTTTTTTCTTTTTCTCATTACTTCGCTTTCACTTGAAGCCTCACCCGAGTGTGAGCAATGGGTCGCCAGATTGATATCGGCAAAAGGAAAAGTAGAAAAATTAACAAAAAATCAAACAAGATGGCGGCCCGTCAGCTCCTACGATAGTTTTTGTTATGGTGACAAAATCCGTACCGCACGAAATAGCCGGGCAAAACTTAAGCTCATTATCGAACCGGCCACAACCGTGGAACTAGAGCCGAACAGCACCCTGACCTTTCCCGATACAGTTAAACAACACGATTTACGCCTTAATCTGATTCAACAGTATCTGTTCTGGTTGGCGAAAGTTGTTGGTCATCCGGCAACTAGTTAAAACATGGTAATTTTACCATTAAATTGCATTTTCAAAGACATTGAGCATACAATGCCGACAAAAGCAAATAAAAATAAGGCATAGCCGAGAATGCGTGGAAATGAAAAATCTTCCTCTATAAAGATTGAAAAATAAAAACCATTAAAGAAACATTGTGCTAATAAATACCCGACTTTATTTTACTGTCATCATTCTCAGCTTTCCATACGTTGTGAAAGCAGCGCCGGAGTGTGAGCAGCAGTGGATTGCCAAATTAGTCTCAGCCAAAGGCCAGGTTGAAAAACTAGGGTATCGTCACTCACAATGGATTGCTGTCAAAAAAGATGAATATTTTTGCCAGGGCGACAGACTTCGCACCAACCGGCATAGCCGAGTAACGATCGAACTTGGCAATGAATCTCTGGTGACATTAGAACAAAGCAGTACCCTGAGTTTTCCAATCCTGAACAAGAGTAAATTCTCCTGGTTACTGGAATTATTTGAAGGCGGCGCATTTTTTAGAAGCCGTCACCCACACCAACTTGAAATTGATACCCCGTTTGTTAATGCCGTCCATGAAGGTACTGAGTTTCTAGTTCGGGTATCTAAGCAACAAACAGAAATTACCGTTTTTGACGGACGGGTTGCCGCCGAAAACCAAACTGGCCGGGTACTAATTAATAAACAACAAGTTGGCATAACCGGCAAAGACCAGATCACAAGGGTGAAAGCACTGACCATTCATCCTAAAGACGCGGTGCAATGGGCGTTATATTATCCACCCATTGTAGATTTCCAAAACCTTGAAACCATACCAACTTTACAAACAGCCCTAAATGCTTATCAACAAGGCAATGTCTACCAAGCCTTGCAGCTTTTAGAAAAAGTTCCAGCACGCCAACAAGATGATCATTTTTTTGCCCTGAAAGCTTCCTTATTATTAACCGTTGGCAGCGTCACCGAAGCATTGCAGGAAGCTGAACATGCACAACAAATAAAAGCAACCAGCAGCACGGCACTGGCCATTAAAACCATTATCGCCGTTACCCAAAACCGGACAGAACAAGCATTAACACTGGCACGAAAATCCACTCAGCTAAGCCCAGGCTCTGCGGTAACTCAAATTGCACTTTCCTATGCCCTGCAAGCCGCTTTCAAAATTCCTGAAGCACTGGAAGTCACTCAACAAGCCGTAAAACTAGACCCCGGCAATGCTCTGGCTTGGGCGCGACTGGCAGAATTACAACTGTCAACCGGCAAACGCAGCGATGCCCTAGAATCGGCAAAAAAGGCCCAACAACTCAATCCTCAACTGGAACGCACTCAAACCGTATTAGGTTTTGCCTATCTGGCACAAATTGATATAGATGAAGCGAAAACGGCTTTTAACAAAGCCATCGGCCTGAATTCAGCCGACCCATTGGCATGGCTGGGAACCGGGTTGGCAAAAATCAGAAAAGGCGACATAAAACAAGGCACTCGTGATCTAGAAGCCGCCGTTACCCTTGACCCCGACAACGCCATCATGCGGAGTTATTTGGGAAAAGCCTATTATGAACTTAGAAATGAGGGCTTTGCGGCAACGGAATTGGCCATCGCCAAGAAAATGGACCCCAACGACCCAACCCCGTGGTTTTACGATGCGATACTGAAACAAACAACCAACCGGCCAATTGAAGCGTTGCATGATATGCAGAAAGCGATTGAATTGAATGATAATCGCGGGGTTTATCGGTCCAGGTTGTTGTTGGATGAGGATACCGCAGCAAGATCCGCCAATATGGCCCGTATTTACCAAGACTTGGGTTTCGATCGCGTAGCACTTAAACAAGCCTGGACTTCGCTCGGCCAAGACTATACTAATCCATCAGCACATCGGTTTTTATCTGACACTTTGCAAGGCAGGCCCAGGCAACGTATTGCTAGAGCCAGTGAATTACTGCAAGCGCAATTATTCCAACCGATTAATACCGTGCCGGTACAGCCGCAATTAACCGGTGAAAATATTGGTATTCTCAATTCCACCGGCCCTGGCAGTCTCTCATCCAATGAATATGATCCATTATTTACATCAAATGGCGCTCATATTTTATTAAATGGTGCCATTGGCAGCAATGATACTCGTACTGATAGCGCCATTATTACAGGAGTTTATGACCAATTTTCGATCAGTTTAGGCCAATTTCAATATCGGACTGACGGTTTTCGTAAAAATGATGATTATAAGCGAAATATTTACAATGCTTTTGCTCAAGTTGCTATTACCCCTGATTTGAATATTCAGGTTGAGTTTAAAAGAGAAGATGTTACTGCAGGTGATGTTCCGTTGCGGTTTAATGGGTTTCATCAGGAAAATTTCAGGGAAAGTATTGATCAGGATTCAGCTAGGTTTGGGTTGCGGTATAAAATTTCTCCAGAACAGGATTTTATTTTTTCTGCTATCTACACAAAGTTTAAAGAACAAGAACTTAATCCTACAGTGGTAAAAAAAGAAATTCCCTTGCCTACAATAATAAAAAAAAATGATTCAGAAGGCATTGAACAAACAGCTTATCAATTGGAAGCCCAATATTTATTTAATTTAGAAAGATTTAATTTCATCTTGGGTATCGGATACAACAACCTAAAATCTGAATCAATTCAAAAAAGAATTGAAGAAATAACCACAACCAATCCATTACCATTTGGCCCCCCCAAAAAAACTACAAGAAAAAAATTACCAATACGTAAAAATTTTGAGAAACAAAGTTTTTTTACCAGTTATATCTATTCGCAATATCACATAACCCCCAATTTAACCACCATTCTAGGTCTAAGTTTCGAAAACTACGAAACAGAGATATTTGATAGAAAGCAAATCAATCCAAAATTTGGTTTAATCTGGAATCCTTTTAATAAACTAACTTTCCGCGCTGCTGCTTTTCGAACTTTAAAAAGACCTTTAACTGTCAATCAAACTATTGAACCGACACAAATAGCTGGATTCAATCAATTTTTTGATGATAACAATGGAACCCGAGCTTGGCAGTATGGAATAGGCATTGATATTATGCCTACCAACAATCTATATGTCGGTGGCGAATTGTTCTGGCGCCATACAACAGAACAAATTACCAACACGACATTTCTTGAACCCTATAAGACGATCATAAAACCTCGAGATCGAGATGAAACCTCACATCTTGCATATATAAATTGGGCGCCAACCAATTGGTTAACAATCAGTACTAAATATCAATTTGATGATTTTGTAAGTGATTTTGTTGTTGGTGAAGGTAATAAATCACTACCAAGAAAAACTCTAACTCACTTTGTCCCAACTACCTTTAATTTTTTCCATCCTAATGGGATTTTTGTAAGAATTACTGCAAATTATATAAATCAAAAAACTGAATTTGTACGTCCCGAAGAAGAATTAAATGGAAGCGGGTTAGATTTTTTAAAAATTGAAAATGAAGATTTTTGGACATTTGATGCAATTTTAGGATACCGACTGCCAAAAAAATTAGGCTTTTTCAGTCTCGAAATTAGAAACTTGTTCGACAATAAAGGCTTTAAATATAACAGTGTTTTTGATGCGAGCGGTCCTCAACTGACTCGTTTTGTCCCTGAACGTGAAATATTCTTTAAAATGAACTTATCTTATTGAATATTTCAAATTTAAAAAAATTTATAACAAAAAGGAGAACAAATTATGCTTACTAAAATCATAGTTATCATTGTATCAAGCACAATCCTTGTTTCTTGTGGTTTTTATCATCATGATAAACATCACCCTCTCGATAAACCTGCTCTAGTACCACAGTTGATACCTGAGTTAGCCAAAATTAAGGCTGTCCATGCAGTAGCAATAGATTTTGATAAAAACACTCCAAAAGTAATAAACGTTGCCACAGGAAGAGAGGTTACACCGTGTGGAAAATTCGAAAATAAGCAAGTTGAGAACAATGTAATTCAAGATACTTCTAAAAACTTACTCCACCAAGAATACAATACCGCTAGTAGTTGCGATGCAAAACTTGTTAACCCTAGCGCAGCCTTGCGTAATGCTATAAATAGCACTAAACAAAGTTTTAAAGGAACATTGATGAAAAATGGAAAACTGACTAAATTTACTGGCCATGTGATTGTAATTATGAATTATGAAGGAAGCTATTGCAATACCACATTTGCTGCAGGTACTCAACGTGATAGTTGTTATAGTTTACAGGATCTTTGTAATTACTATTTCCAGCAATATCCTGAGTTAACTCATGAAAACACTCCAATTTACTTGCCTATGTGTGCCCCGTTTATTTAACTTAACTCGTAAATTTGTAAGACGGAGGCGTAAGTTGGAATAAGCAACCATTTACCAACATTGTGCGCAACATAACCACTAAATGGTGGTATGCATTATCGCTTTTCCACACCCTACACAGCAAATAAAATTTGGGGAGATACGGAGCAAGATTTAAGAACCTGTTCAAGATCTGACATTAATAGTATCATTTAACAATTTGAAAGATGAAAGATGAACGATGGAAGATAAAAGATACCCGAGTGATATAAGTCGAGAACAATTTGAAAAGATTCAACC